>ENA-OQEN01001016-OQEN01001016.1-human-gut-metagenome-genome-assembly--contig:-NODE-1016-length-11122-cov-3.430468_pt1 | contig 11122 bp, 12 predicted proteins | sample MGYA00242791_ERZ504627 | MGnify/ENA primary metagenome ERZ504627 (study PRJEB26092, sample SAMD00036316) | human gut metagenome | host: Homo sapiens | study: EMG produced TPA metagenomics assembly of... | reverse complement strand
CGCGCCGTATATTTTCCCTGAGCATGCTGTTTCTCAACGCGAGCGGCGCCACCACCCTGACGGATGTGCTCCTTCATGCGTTCATCTGAGCGATTTTTTCCTGGACGCTTGCCAATTAGAACCCTCCTATATGAGTTATGAGCATCGTTCTGCCTCTTATTGTGCACTATTTCACCCAAAATTGCAAGCAGATACTAAATTCTGGTCACACGTCACATTTTCATGCTGCCCGTCTCCAGATAGCGCTGGTGGAACGAGAACGCCTCATCGAGGAGATGCGGCGTGTGCGCGTGGTTTGTCTTCGCGTCGGCGCGCTCGAAGTAGTCGCGCAAGAGAGGTCGGTAGTCGGGATGCGCGCAGTTCTCGATGATCTCCTTGGCGCGCTGGCGCGGGGACTTGCCGCGCAGGTCGGCCACGCCCTGCTCCGTGATGATGACGTCGAGTCGTGCTCCGGCTGGTCGACATGCGAGCAGAACGGCACAACGGCCGAGATATTGCCGCCCTTGGCGATTGACGGCGTGTAGAAGATGGTCAAGTAGGCGTTGCGCGCGAAGTCGCCGCTGCCGCCGATGCCGTTCATCATCTGCGTGCCCGCAATGTGCGTCGAGTTGACGTTGCCGTAGATGTCGACCTCGATGGCCGTGTTCATCGCGATGACGCCGAGGCGGCGGATGACCTCCGCGCTGTTCGAGATCTCCTGCGGGCGCAGGATCATGTACTTCTTGTACTTATCGATGTCCTTGAAGAAGCGCGCCATGCCCTCAGGCGACGGCGAGAAGGCCGTGCCCGATGCGAAGTTGAGCTTGCCCGCATCGATGAGGTCGAGCATGCCGTCCTGGATGACCTCCGTGTAGACCGTGAGGTCGCGGAAATCGGAGTGGACGAAGCCCGCCGTGACGGCGTTGGCGACATTGCCGACGCCCGACTGGATTGGCAGCAGGTTCTTCGGCATGCGACCCGCCTCGATCTCGCGCTTGAGGAATGCAAACGTCAGGTCGGCCATCTTCTGCGCCGTCGCATCGAGCGGCGCGAGCGAGCGCGTGTGGTCCGCGATGTCGCACGGCACGATGCAGCGGATCTTTTCGGGCGTGCACGGGATGTACGGCGTGCCGATGCGATCGTCAACGCGGACGATCGGGATGGGTAGCCGGTTCGGCGGGTCGAGCGGCAGGTAGACGTCGTGCATGCCCTCGAATTCCAGCGGCTGCGCGTTGTTGACCTCGACGATGACGGTGTCGGCCGACTGGATGAACGAAGCCGAGTTGCCGACAGCCGTCGTCGGGATGATGTTGCCCTCCTCCGTGATGGCGCAGGCCTCGATGACCGCGACGTCGATATGACCGAGGTAGCCGCATCGCGAGAGCTGTGCGACCTCCGACAGATGGATGTCGATGTAGTCGACCGTGCCGTCATTGATCTGGCTGCGCAGCGTCCGGTCTGTCTGGAACGGCAGGCGCTTCTTAATGCCGTGGACCGAGGCGAGCGCTTCGTCGAACTCCGGTCCCGTCGAGGCACCCGTCATGATGTTGACCGTGAACGGGTCCTTCTTCATGCGTTCCGCGAGCGCGAGCGGCACCGCCTTCGGGTAGGCCGAGGACGTGAAGCCGCTCGTCGCGATCGTCATGCCCGGCTTGATGAGCTCCACCGCTTCCTCCGGCGTCACGATCTTGGTCTGCAGCGCCTTGTTGCGCACACGATCGAGGATATCAACCATGGAAAGACCTCCTTATTTCCCTTTGCCCAGAGACGCGCCCCGGGCACTTCCATAAACATAAAAATGATTTATCGTTTCCGATATAGTCTATTACAGCCTATTATAGCCTATGTATCCTGTTTCTTACTATTCTCGCTTTCCCGCCTAGTTCCTGCCTGCAAGCAAAAAAGCACGCCCTAAGAGCGTGCTTCTTGACGTTCTGTCTCACATGCGTGTGATGTGATACGAGAGCGTGCTGAGGCCGATTGAGAGGTCTTCATTGACGATGTGCATCGTCTCGGGAACCTTCATCTTGATTGGCGCGAAGTTCCAGATACCCTTGACGCCGGCATCGACGAGCAGGTCGGCCACGCCCTGCGCAAAGGCAGCCGGCACCGCGATGATGCCGATCTGGATGTTGCGCTCCTTGACGATGGCCTTGAGGCGGCGGACATCCTCCACCTTGACGTGGTTGACCGTGCGGCCGATGACGTTTGGGTCCTGGTCGAAGAGCGCGACGAGGTTGAAGCCGAGCGTCACGAAGTTCTGGTAGTTCGCGAGCGCGACGCCGAGATGGCCGATGCCGACAATCGCGATGTTCCAGTGGTTGTCGAGGCCGAGGATGCCGCCGATGTTGCGCTTGAGCTCATTGACGTAGTAGCCGACGCCCTTCTTGCCGAACTGGCCGAAGGACGCGAGGTCCTTGCGGATCTGCTCCGGCGTGATGCCGAGGCGGCGGCCGAGCTCATCCGATGAGATGATGTCGCGGCCCTCGTCCTGCAACAGGCGCAGCGTGCGGAAGTAGAGCGGCAGACGGTCAATCGTCGCCTTTGATATCGCGTTTGGTTTCTTCATGCTGCCTGCCTCCTTCTCTGCTTTCTTCTCTGCATTTTTTTCTTCTGCTGCTTCGTTTACTTCGTCTGTGTCTTTTGCAGCAGAAGGGTCTACCTCCTGCGGCTCAGCCGGCTTTGCGGACTGCTCTGCCGGTTCCTGCTTCTGAGGCTTGTCATCCGGCGCGGCTCCAGTAGCTTCAACCGGTTCAGCAGTCTCAGCTGCCTTTTCTGCCGGCTTGCGGCTTCCTCTGCAGCCTTGGCCGCGGCTTCTTCTTCCTGCTTGCGCTGCAAGAGGGCCTTGCGGACCTCTTCGGCAAGCTCGTCCATCGGGTCGCACGGCTTCTCCGGCTGCTCTGCCGCCGGCGCCGTATCGCCTGAAGGCGCTTCTTTGCCCGGAGCGGGCTTTGCCGTACCCGGGTTCTTTGCCGCAGATGCCTCCGCTTTATCCTTATCGGATGCATCGGACTCGGCCGGCAGCTCGCGGTAGAGCATGCCGTGGACTTTGTCCTGGACGCTGTCCTGAACCTTGTCCTTCGCCTTCTTGGCAGCCACCTTCGCAGCATCCTTCGCATCCTTGGCGCCCACCTGGAATTTCTTCAGGAAGGCATTGCCGCTGGTTTCTTTTTCCGCCGTGTCCACCTTCTCGGGGCACATGCAGGAAAGCGCGCCGGCAAGCGCCGCGAGCATCCAGAGCAGCATCGACGACGGAATGTTGAAGAGCAGGTCATCCGTCAGTCCGTTGAGCGCGACGGACAGCACGGCGAGGCCGATGCCGAGCTCAGGCCGGCGAGGATGTCGTGTTCCTTCCAGTCATGCCAGAGCCTGTCCCAGCGGAATGGCGCCCGGTACTTGCCAAACGGCGTCATCTCCTCTGCAGCATCTCCAGCATCTGCAGGGAAATGCATGTGCAGCGCCATGATCATCGTGCCGAAGAAGAACCAGAAGAACGCGACAGCACCGGGGATGCCAATCTCTGCCATGTAGTTGAGGTAGATGTTGTGGGCATGGACGATCAGGACGTTGGCGCCCTGCAGGTAGAAGTCGTACTCGGGATAGACCATCCAGTACGCGCCCCAGCCAATGCCGAGGAACGGATGGTCCTGGATCATCGCGACCGTGCTCTCCCAGAAGGCCAGGCGCATCTCCGTCGAGGTGTCGACCTTCGTGAAGACCGAGGTGATGCGCTCGTAGAGCATCGGGTCGAGGGCGAAGAGAACGGCGACGACGACGATGCAGGCGACGAGCACGCGGCGTCCTTGAGCGCGCCGTAGCCCGCGAGGATGACGGCGATGACGAGGCAGGCCCCGCGCGCGTACGTCATCGCGAGGCATGCCGCCGCCGCGAGCATGAAGGCACCCAGGAGGATGCGGCGCTCGCGGTCACGACACTTCATGAAGAGGCCGAAGGCCAGGCAGATGATGATGTCGAGGTAGCCTGCGAGGATGTTCGGGTTTTCCCAGGTCGAGAAGACGCGCTTGCGCAGCTCCGGGAAGCATCGCCGTCGACCCACTTCATCGAGCTGATGTCGATGCCGAACAGGAACTGGTAGTAGCCGTAGAGCAGGACGATGACCGCCGCCGCGCAGGCCATGCGCAGGATGGACTTCATCTGCCCGGGCTCCCGGACGTTCTGCCCGATCAGGAGATACGTCAGCACGTAGACGCCGACGAGATTGTAATAGTTGTAGAAGCTGAACCCGCGGTCCGGCGAGGACAGCACCGACAGGCCGCTGACGGCCACAAAGAGCACCGCCGGCACATCGAAGCGCAGGTGGCGAAAGTGGAATTCCTTGTCCACGTAGAACCGCATGACCGTCCCCGCGATGCCGATGAGCAGCGCGACCGTCGCCACACTCGGCGAGAGTGGCAGGAAGAACACCTCGGCCAAGAGGCCGTACCAGGCAATCGCGGTCGCACGCCGCTTCCAGCGGTCATGCGAGAGGGCACGCCGCTTCTCGCGGATGTGCGCGCCCGTCTCGCTTGTCTTATTTCGCTTCATGCACTCACCCCTCCCGCTTCAGCAGCATCTGGCGCACGCCACCGACGAGGTATAAAGAGCCCGCGATGACGAGCAGCTTCTCACCGTTGGCGAGTTCCAGGGCGCGATTGAGCGCCTCTGTGTTGTTCTCAAAAGCCTCGACGTGCTGCACGGCCGGCGCGACGCGGCGCAAGAGGTCTGAGGCCGAGTCGGCGCGCTCCGACTGCGGCACCGTCACGACGACGGTGTCATTCGGGCGCAAGAGGATGTCGAGCATCGTGTCGATGTCCTTGTCCTTGAGGATGCCGAGGAGCAGCACGCGCTCCTCGGCCGGGAAAATCTCGTCGAGACTCTCGCGCAGGGCCTTCATGCCGGCGGGGTTGTGCGCGCCGTCGATGACGATGTCCTGCTGACCGAGGTCGAGCCGCTCGAAGCGGGCGGGCCAGCTCACGAGGCGCAGGGCCTCCGTGACCGTCTTCATCGTGATGCGGTCGTCGATGTTGTGGAGCAGGCGTATCGTCATCAGCGCGACGGCGCTGTTCTCCACCTGATGGACGCCGAGCAGGTGCAGCTCGTACGGCTCATGGTCGATGCCGAGAAGCTCCGAGGTGAACTCGAGCTTCTGCGTCCGTCCATCACACGAGAGGAACTGCGAGCAGAAATCCTCACCGGCCACGAAGATGTCGGCGTTCTTCGCCTCAGCCAACGCGCGGATAACCTCAAGCGGCTCTCCCTTAGCAGCCGTCACGACGGGCACGCCCTCCTTGATGATGCCGGCCTTGTTTTCCGCGATGCTCTGGAGCGTGCCGCCGAGCTTGTCGGCGTGCTCCATCGTGATATTCGTGATGACCGAGACCTCCGGCGTGATGACATTCGTCGAGTCGAGCGTGCCGCCGAGGCCGACCTCGATGACGGCGTACTCGACCTGGCATTTCGCGAAGTAGTAGAAGCCAGTGCCGTGAGCACCTCGAACTGCGTCGGGCACTCCGCCCCCTCCGCGAGCATCATCTCGATTTTCGCACGGATGACGGTCATGCCCTCAGCGAAGTCCTGCTCGCTGATGTTCTGCCGTCGACGCGGATGCGCTCGGTGTACGAGACGAGATGTGGCGAGCTGTAGAAGCCCGTATGGATACCGCTGCGGCGCAGGACGCCCTCGACCATCGCCGAGACCGAGCCCTTGCCATTCGTGCCCGTCACGTGGATCGTGCGGTAGCGGTCCTGCGGCATATCCAAAAGCTCCAAGAGCCGCTCGATGCGCGTGAGGCCCAGGCGGATGCCAAAGATCTTGAGCCCTTCCAGATAGGAAATGGCTTCCTGATAATTCATAGCGCGTCGCTCCATTCTCAAAGCTTGGCGAGGTCCTGAATACGGCCCTCGACGCCTGCTTCTTCTCCTCATAGCCAGCGAGCTTCTCGCGCTCCTTGGCGACGACAGCCTCCGGCGCTTTCTTGAGGAAGCCTCGTTGCTGAGCTTGCCCGTGAGGCGCCCTATCTCCTTCTCGAGCTTGTCGAGCTCTTTCTGCAGGCGGGCCGTCTCCTTCTCCACGTCGATGAGGCCCTTGAGCGGCAGGTAGATCTCGACGCCGCCGACGACGCCGGCCATGGCGTTCTCCGGCTTCTCGGCATCGTCTGCGAGCAGCGTGACCGGCTCAGCCGCGGCGAGTGCCTTGAGGTAGCCCTCGTTCTCCGCGAAGACCGGGCGCAGGCTGCTCTCCGTAAAGTGCAGCATGACCTCGCTCTTGTGGCCCGGAGCCGCACCGACCTCGGCGCGCAGGTTGCGGACCGTCTTGATTGTCTCCATGATGGCCGTCATCTGCGCCTCGGCAGCGTCATCACGCAGTGCCTCGTCGGCCGTAGGCCAGTCGGCGATCATGATGCTCTTCCACTGTGCGTCATGCGGCACCTTCTGCCAGATCTCCTCGGTGAGGAACGGCATGAACGGGTGCAGCAGGCGCAGCGTGTGCTCGAGGACGTACGAGAGGACGTAGAGCGCCGTGTTCTTCGCGCGCTCGTTCTCCTTGTCGTAGAGGCGCGCTTCGTGAGCTCGATGTACCAGTCGCAGAACTCGTTCCAGATGAACTCGTAGATCATGCGGCCGGCCTCGCCGAGCTCGAAGTTGTCGAGGCTCTTCGTCACGCCCTCCGCCGTCTTGGCGTAGCGCGAGAGGATCCACTTGTCGGCAAGCGTGAAGTCGGATGCTTCCGGCTTGAAGCTCTTGTCGAAGCCCTCGAGGTTCATGAGCATGTAGCGCGAGGCATTCCAGATCTTGTTGGCGAAGTTGCGCGCACTCTCGACGCGCTCCCAGTAGAAGCGCATGTCGTTGCCCGGCGTGTTGCCCGTGATCAGCATGAAGCGCAGCGTGTCGGCACCGTACTTCTCGATGACCTCGACCGGGTCGATGCCGTTGCCGAGCGACTTGCTCATCTTGCGGCCCTGGCTGTCGCGCACGAGGCCGTGGATGAAGACGTGGTGGAACGGGATGTCCTTGCCGAACTCGAGGCCCATCATGACCATGCGCGCGACCCAGAAGAAGATGATGTCGTAACCCGTGACGAGTGTCGCCGTCGGGTAGAACTGCTCGAGCTCCGGCGTCTTGTCCGGCCAGCCGAACGTCTCGAACGGCCAGAGGCCCGAGCTGAACCACGTGTCGAGCACGTCCTCATCCTGATGGATGTGGTGGCTTCCGCAGTGCGGGCACTCCGTGAGGTCCGTGCGCGAGACGCTCGTCGCGCCGCAGTCGTCGCAGTACCAGGCCGGGATGCGGTGGCCCCACCAGAGCTGGCGCGAGATGCACCAGTCGCGGATGTTCTCGAGCCAGTTGATGTAGGTCTTCGTGAAGCGCTCCGGCACGAACTGGATGCGCCCGTCCTTGACGGCCTCGATGGCCGGCTTTGCGAGGCCCTCCATCTTGACGAACCACTGCTTCGAGACGAGCGGCTCGATCGTCGAATGGCAGCGCGAGCAGTGCCGACGGAGTGCTCATGCTCCTCGACCGAGACGAGCACGCCCGTCTCCTCGAGCTCCTTGACGAGCGCCTTGCGGCACTCATAGCGGTCCATGCCCGCATACTTGCCGGCACCCTCGAGCATCTTGCCCGTGTTGCCGATGACCTTGATCTCCTCGAGGTGATGGCGCTGGCCCATCTCGAAGTCGTTCGGGTCGTGCGCCGGCGTGACCTTGACGGCGCCCGTGCCGAAGTTCTTGTCGACGTACTCGTCGGCGAACAGCGGAATGCGGCGGCCGACGATTGGCAGGATCAGCGTCTTGCCGACGAGGTCCTTGTAGCGCTCGTCGTCCGGATGGACGGCGACACCCGTATCGCCGAACATCGTCTCCGGGCGCGTCGTCGCGATCTCGACGTACTTGCCCGGCTCGCCCTCGACCTCATAGCGCAGATGCCAGAGATGGCCCTGCTCCGTCTCGTGCTCGACCTCGATGTCCGAGATGGCCGTGTTGCAGGACGGGCACCAGTTCGTGATGCGTGTGCCCTGATAGATGAGCCCTTCTCATAGAGGCTCACAAAGACCTCGCGGACGGCGCGGCTGCAGCCCTCGTCCATCGTGAAGCGCTCGCGGTCCCAGTCGAGCGAGGAGCCGAGCGAACGCAGCTGGAACATGATGCGGCTGCCGAACTTCTCTTTCCAGTCCCAGACGCGCTCGAGGAACTTCTCGCGGCCGAGCTCATAGCGGTTCGTGCCCTCTTTGCGCAGTGCACCCTCGACCTTCGCCTGCGTCGCGATGCCGGCATGGTCGCAGCCCGGGATCCAGACCGTGTTGTAGCCCTGCATGCGGTGGTAGCGGATCAGGATGTCCTGCAGCGTGTTGTCGAGCGCGTGGCCCATGTGCAGCTGGCCCGTGACGTTCGGCGGCGGGATGACCATGCTGTACGGCTTCTTGCTCTTGTCGACCTCTGCGTGGAAGAACTTGTTCTTCTCCCAGAACTCATACCACTTCTTCTCAAACGACTGCGGGTCATAAACCTTCGGGATGTTGTTCCCGAGCTCTTCTTTCTCTGGCATTGTAATCCTCCTCAAAAAATAAAGCGCCTCCGTCCAAAAGGACGAAAGCGCCTGCCTTCGTGGTACCACCAATCTTCTCATGCAGCACTGCCGCATGACTCTCGCGTTAACGCCGCCCACGTCCCCGCCTAAGCACGAGCCTCAGCGGAGCGACTACGAAGCGACCTTCCGCATCTCCCTGCCAGGACTCACACCAGCCGTCCCGTCTCTTTGCCAGGGAAGATCCCTACTCCTCTTCGTCATCGTCTTTGCCTTATACGGAACCATCTTATCACAACGCGTTCCAAAATGCAATGCAAAGCCGCGCAAGAGTCCGACTGTGCCGCGTCAGTCCGCGAGAGGAAGGATCGTGTCAAGGATGCGGCGGCAGCTGCGGATGTCGTGGCGGTTCTCGTACTGCTTGCCGCGCCGGTTGTAGTACTCGACTTTGTCGCTGTACATGCGCTGGTCAGTGCGGCAGATGGCTTCGTTCAGGTGCGTGGTATCTGCCACCCAGTCGCTGCCGAGGGCGATGGACAGGTCCTGCTCGCGGCCGACCAGCTCGCGCAGGCGGCGGAAACTTGCCTTGAAGTCGAGCTCTTTGACGAGCGGCATCAACACGAGGAACTCGTCACCGCCCATGCGGTAGGCATTCTCACTGCCGTAGCACTTCGCGAGTAAGTGGGCCGCCCGCTGCAGCGCTTCATCGCCCGCCTGATGGCCGCGCGTGTCATTGATCTCCTTGAGGCCATTGACGTCCGCGTAGACGATGCCCACGCAGCTCGGATGCTGCATCAAGAAGTCAATCTTCTCCATGCAGGCATTGCGGTTGTGGAGGCCCGTCAGCGCGTCGTAGCAGCTCGCATACTCGAGCTCCTCCATGAGGCGGTGGTTCGTGATCTTCGAGGCGATGAAGTACGACACCGTCTCGAGCACTGTGACCGTATTGACCAGTTCACTCTTCTCGTAGTTGTCGACGCCGAGGTAGCCGATGAGCTTGCCGTCGTGATAGAACGGCGCATCGATGATGCGCTCGATGCCCTGGCGCTTGAGGTTCCAGTAGTCGACGGGATCGTCGTCCTTCAGGACCTCGATGTCCTCGATGACGACGCTCGTCGAATGCTCGAGGAACTTCTCCCAGCCGCCGATGTACTGCGCGTAGTCGAGATTCTGCAGCGTGTCGATCTCCGGCGTGACGCCCGGCGCGCACCACTCGAACGTATTCGAGACCGTCTTGCCATCCGTCTCGAGGATGTAGAGCCGGTCCGGATGCAGCACGCGGCTGAGCTCCCGCAGCGCATGGTTCATCGCCGTCTCATAGTCGACCTCGCTGTTGAGAATCTTCGAGATGCGCAGGATGATGTCGTTCGTCGTGTACGCGCGCTTCATCTCCATCTGCCGTGCGCGGTCGAGGTCGACATTCATGAACGTGTAGGCGACATAGCCCGGCTGCTCGAGCGGCATGATCGTGAAATCCAGCCAATGGTCGATCTCCGGCGCGTAGATGCAGTCGCGGATGGCCTTGCCTCGTGACAGGCTCTCGCGCAGTACGTCATCCAGATGGGGTTCACCTTCTCGTAGATGGACCGGAAGGAGTTCCCCAAGAGCTCCTCCTCCGTCTTCCCCACCATCTCACAGTAAATCTTGTTGGCAAAGACGTACTTCGTGTCCTGAACGGTCTTGCCATCCTCCGCAAAGATCAAGTCAAAGACTGCATACGCCACCGGCACATCGCTGTAGACGTCCGGCATCCAATTGTTTTCCATCGTAATCACCTGTTGCCTATCATGTCATGCTCTGCAATCCGAACAAAACAATCCGCTTTTATCGAAAGCGCCGTAAACCCCCGCCCTTTAGCTGGGATATAAGGCGCGTCCGCCGAATTTGCGTAAGCAATTGAAGGCGGACAACTTTTTCCCTCCTTAATTGTTGTATTAACTACTAAAGTATAGTATAATACAAATATGAACAGAGTATATCATTCAAACCGTAACATCGTATATTCCTGTAAATATCACATTGTATTCTGTCCTAAGTATCGTCGAAAAGTGCTCGTAAATGGTGTGGATGTGAGATTGAAGGAGCTCATACAGTCCATCGCGGCCGAAAACCACTTTGAGGTCATCGAGATGGAAATCATGCCAGACCATGTACACCTGCTTTTGGAGGTAGATCCGCAATTCGGAATTCACAAAGCGGTGAAGACAATCAAGGGCAAAACGTCGAGGATACTAAGACAGGAATTTCATTGGCTGACAACGAAACTGCCGACACTTTGGACAAATTCCTATTTTTGCTCCACGGTCGGCGGTGCGCCGCTTGGAATCGTCAAGCAGTATATCGAGAGCCAAAAGACATCGCAAAGGAAGTGAGAAAAATGGAAACGTACACGCTCGGCTATAAGTTCCGCATCTATCCGAACAGAACACAGGAAAACCTCATCAATCGTACGCTGGGCTGTGCACGTTTCGTATTCAACCACTTCCTCGCGGTACGTCGCGACGAATGGAAGGCGAATCACAATTCGCTGACTTACGTCAAGACAAGCAAATTGCTCACTGACCTCAAGAAGCGCGAGGAAACTGCATGGCTGTCCGAAGCGGACAGCATGGCATTGCAGG
>ENA-OQEN01001015-OQEN01001015.1-human-gut-metagenome-genome-assembly--contig:-NODE-1015-length-11127-cov-6.304727_pt1 | contig 11127 bp, 16 predicted proteins | sample MGYA00242791_ERZ504627 | MGnify/ENA primary metagenome ERZ504627 (study PRJEB26092, sample SAMD00036316) | human gut metagenome | host: Homo sapiens | study: EMG produced TPA metagenomics assembly of... | reverse complement strand
CCCCCGGTGGCAACACCCCCCGGGCCCTCTACGGGGCAGGGGCAGACGGCCATCCGGAGGCGCCCGATCGGCGGCCCCTCGGGGCTTGCCGTATCGTAGGCAATGCGCCGAATGCTCGCCATCGAAATTTATCGATGGCCTATTTCAGACTGTAATGGGCACGGGCCGTGCCTGCGAACGTCATATTAGTTGACAAGGAGTCGCTACGCAATGACATGGGGATCTGGTGAGGAAGACCCGTCGAGGAGACGCTCGACGCACTGCGGCTTAAGTTTTCTAACGCCACCTGAAGAGCTTTGATGCGCTGGCATCCAATTACGTGATCCTGATGTAAGAAATGCCCAGTCACCCTTTCATCAGAATTGAAAACTGGCATAAAAGCGAGTGATTTTCTTCTTGCATGTAGTTTTACCGGCACATGGCTCCAGGAGATTCGAGTATGGGCGGTCCTATGCCATGTTTCTTGGGGCGCTGCGGAAATACCTTAAAAATGACTGCATCGCGCTGGATCCGCCGGAGCGCTTCGATTATATCGTGAACATCTTTTCCGAGGGTTCCTTGCGACGTTTCTCCTATTTCCTTGATGCGGATGTCTCGATGATGACCATTCACTCCGCTAAGTGGATCGAGTGGGATATTGTTTTCATTCCGGGCGATACGCGTTCCGATTGGCCTGGAAGGATTTGCTCTCGGTGCGAAAGTGCTGGTATGTGCTCGCGTTCTGCGCGTGGATGCCGGATTGTGGATGCGAAGAAATTGCCAGACGGGCTTATTGAAGAAATGGGTCTGCTGTACGTCGGCGTCACTCGCGCCCGCAAAGCGGTATATGTCTCTGCTTCGATGCAGCGCAGGACAAATAACGGGAACTATCAGGTTGCCTGCCCCTCTTGCCTAACGTCTCTTCCAGGCATTGAGCCCGTGAGCTGGACGGTCATGGACGGGGAGGGGCGATTTGTGGCGGTATGGAGTGTGTTCGTTATTGGCGCGAGGTCTGGTCGCGGCTCTCGCTGTGGTCTCATGGAGTGTGCCCAGACTGTTCTTTAACTAGAACGGCTTGGGCACTAGTGTCTTGGTAGGATGCGGTGTTTGTTAAATTGGGCACTGTTGAATATTGCGAAACGGTTGCGCGGCATTGCCGATCATTTGGCACCGTGGGTTTAGTAAACTGCTATAAAAGCAGTTTGAAGTGGGGTTCTCATGATCCGAGTTCGAAAGTTGAAGTTATCGAATCATCCGGTATTGGGTAATCTGGAGTTGGACTTTACCGACTCCTCAAATAAAGCCGTTGATACTGTCATCATCGCTGGAAATAACGGCATTGGTAAAAGCAGCTTAGTCGAGCTGCTCTATCAAATCATGGCTCATAAGTATCACGACATGCATGTTATGTTGATTCGATCGAAGTAGACTTTGACTCCAAAATACGAACATACGAGTTTTATGCCAAGGATATTAAGGGGCACGACTATCTCTATGTCAAAGATGGCTTAGGCTCGATAATTGGGTGGGTTCGGATGAATTTGCCGAGATTTTTCCCACTTCCGCTATCTTTTCTGATGTCGATATTAATTTTAAGTCTGATCAAATAACTAGTGTAACAAGTCGAAATATTGATGAATCTGTTGAGAGTATTCGCTCGTCAAGTGATCTGCCACTGAAATTAATCAACTTATTATTGATATTCAGGCGCTTGATGATGCTGATGTCGCTAGGGTTGCTAGGAACAATATGGAAACTGGACTCTCGCGACTTCAAGTCCCTCAAAGGATGCCTAGGTTCACCAAAGCCTTTGATCTGATGTTTGACGACTTGAATTACGACCGTGTTGATAATCGCAACGGCCATAAAGAAATTCTCTTTAAAAAGAATGGCCATGACGTCCGTGTTGATCAACTGAGTTCTGGTGAAAAGCAGATTGTTTATCGTGGGTGCTTTATGCTGAAGGACTCGCATGCGCTCAGAGGTTCGTTTGTATTTATTGACGAGCCTGAAATTAGCCTTCATCCTTCTTGGCAGGAGAAGATCCTTCAATTTTATAAATCGCTATTTCAGGATGAAGAAGGGTGTCAGACTTCTCAAATCTTCTGTGTGACTCACTCGCCCTTTATTATTCATGATGAAAAAAGATACAACGACAAAGTAATCGTATTGGCCAGGAATGAATCTGGCGATGTAGTCGCACAGGCTAATCCAGAGTTTTACGGTCCTGGTACGGTTCAAGCGGTAAAGGATGCTTTCTCGGTTTCGTGGTTTGTAAGCGAAGTCCCCACTGTTTATCTCGAGGGGCCTACCGATGAACAGTATTTCAACAAAGCACTTTCTTTTGCCCATACTGCTAATCACCTGCGATTTAAATGGATAGGAAAGAAGAGCCTGATGGATCGTGTGCATTTACGGGCGCACCATCGCTTAATAAAGCTGCCGATTATTTGGATGCTAATCCTCCATCGGTCTTTACTGCTTTCCTGTACGATTGCGATCAAAAGAATGCTGAGTGCTTAAGTAATAATGTGTTGCGAACGAAAATGGAAACTTACAAATCCAGAAAGCACTTCTTGAAGGGTATTGAAAATGCCCTGGTGCTGGATGAGGATTTTGATACATCGGATTTCTATCTGGAAAAGCAAACCTTTGGAGATTATGGCGATAAAAAGGTGATCTCCGAATTTCAAAAGCAAGCTTTTTGTGACCACATCTGTTCTCTGCCCGAGGATGAACTCAGGCAGATTTTGACGCACCTAATTGAGACCGTTGAGCATATTGATAAGCAAATCACGATTGCTAAAGAGCAGAAATAACTACAGACATTACATCGCGCACCGAACGCTTAATGTAATTCCCGTATGCACCGCATCAGCGATGAATTTAGGGTAATATACCAATAGTGATACAGTCGTCGTGGACTCTAAGTGAGGCGATGACAAAGAAGGGTCGTTGTTCGGAGGCTTCCGGCAACGGCCCTTTGATTTTAGGAGCTTGCTTTGGCAAAGGAATTTAAGTCTTTCGCTCAACTTATTGAACTCCTAGAGAGCCGTGGGGTGGCGACTGATGCTTCTACGACAGATTGCCTGAGGCGTGAGAGTTATTATGCGGTCGTAAACGGCTACAAAGCTCCGTTTCTTGATAAAAACGCTGCGCAGTCCTCGTCAAGTGATGTTTATAGGGGAGGCACTTCATTTAAGAACATTTACGATTTATTCCTGTTTGACAGGGAGCTTAGGCAACTTACTTTTTCATATCTCGCGAGGGGCGAAGCGTGCTCAAGAACGCGGTCGTGTATTCGTTTTGCGATCAATATCGCGCTGCGGATGCCTATCTGAATCGGGCTAATTATGTCGATCCTAACGATATGCTTGTGCCCAAGGCATTTCGAGGTGATAAAAAAGAAACAGCATTCGAAGAGGCTTACTGACCTGATAAATATTCTTAATGATAAGGTGACAGATGAACAGCGCATGCGTCCCTTCGTGAAGCATTATTTGGATAAATACGGTGCAGTGCCCTTGTGGGTTCTTCAGAATGATCTGACATTTGGCAATATCTCACATTTCTATCAGCTTCAAAAACGCGGCGTGCAAAATGCTGCCTGCAAGTTGGTCAGCCAAACGTCAAATAGAAAACAAAGACTCGAGCCGATAATGTTGCTTCGCGTCATTCAAGTTCTTTCTGGCTTTAGGAATATCTGCGCGCATGACGAGCGGCTCTATTGTGCGGTCGTAAGAGGGGCAAGGTTTTCCGATATGTACTCCCTGCTTTGCCGTGTTCTACCTGACGACGAGACGAAAGCAATGCTTGATGAATTAGGTGAGCTTGTTGGATCTTATCGTGGGCTAATTGCACAAGATGTTTTATACAGCGTGTTTAAAGAGATGAACATCAGGGTGTAGAGAAAGCTTCAATAACGCCGATTGCAATTGGACCGCCGCATCCACGGTGTTTGTTCTGCTGGGAATAGCGATTCTCGGCGCTGTGCATCTCTGCGAGATGATGTAGCATACCGAGCTATCATACAAAAGCTTTACGGGAGCTTTAAGGGTGACGCTTTCGACAAGAGAGTGTTGCCCTTTTTCATGAGTGTAATGATGCGTATTTAGGCGTTTTGACAACAAGGTTGCGCGGGATGTCTGGAATGCCTCGGCGGTCGAGCTTGAATTGGAGGTACCGTAAAAGACGTTGCCGTGCGGGGCATGTCATGTGCTGTCAACGATGTCGCTCTCTCGCACCGTGAACATGCGGAAAACGGCAAGAGCCGGCTGGCGTAGATGCCCATCCCGTACACTAAAGACGCTCCCAATGAATCGCCCTGCTCGCTGAGTAGACCATGGTAGATATGGAGGCGCCTGTCCATCTGGTCGTCGATATGAGCCTCTTTGGGTGCGAGCTTCAGTACCTTCTCTGCTCTTTCGCTTTGGTTTGTAGGGCTGCCAGAAGGCCAAGAAGATCAACGTGCTCGTTGTGCGCGCTTCATTTAATGTCCGCGCCAGTGGCTACACTTTTGAAAAACCGCATGAAGGCGTCTGTCGCATATCTCATGCTGTAGATATATCGGCGAGTTCAGAGTTGAAGGCGAGGTGAGTATGAAAGGCAGAAATCAGCACGTTACGAAGCGTTCGGATGGCAATGGGCGGGTTAAGGGCGAAGGGGCAAGTCGCGCTTCTTTCGTTACGACGACCCAGAGCGAGGCGATAAAGCTCGGTCGACGCATTTGCTCTAATCTGGAGTCGGAGTTGATTATCCATCGTTGCGATGGAAGAATCCGCGTAAGGGATTCCCATGGCCACGATCCCTACCCACCGAAGGGATATGGATTCGGCTCCATGCCGACAGCGGCCCGTAATAGCGTGTGCGTTGTCGCTAAATGACTTCTTCATTGTGACGAACGAAATACGAGCTTGGGGTTATTTCATCTGAAATGGTTGTTTGGTCCCTTCAAAGGGCTGATTTGGGGATTCGTGGTATCGGATTGACGGACCCCGAGTTCTCTCTTAAAGCAATCATTGTGATGAGCCTTGCGACGGTACGTCCGGCTTGGTCCGTAGGAACCGCCGAAAGGCGGTTTTCGCGTTTAAGGGATCCAAATGGATAAACCATTTAAATCTATAGGCGAGCAGATTGCTATTCTTGAAAGCCGTGGACTCGAATGCGATAACAATACTCGGTTAGTTTTGGAGCGCAAGGGATACTATCCAGCCATTTCAAGTTTTACGAGTTTCAACCAGAAAGCATGAGAAATTCCATTGCCAAGTCGTTTTCTGATCTCTATTCCGTGACGCATGAAATCGATAAGCGCATCAGCCCCCGAAGGCTTAGGCTCGCATACGATTACATCAAAGATTTTCGAAATATCTGCGCGCATGACGAGCGCCTTTTCTGTGCAAGGGTGTCTCCGTCTCACGATGTCAATCTAGTAGGGGTTTTAAGCGATCTTGAGCTAGTGCTGACGTGCCTTGCCTTCGTCTTCTAGGTATGTTGTTGGTCACCATAAAAGTTCGGGCACTTCGCTGGGGACTTTATTTGACAATGTAGTTTCTGCCGCTTCTTTCCCACATTTCTCTGAGTCAATAATGCAGATTGCTTGAACACGGCTTGGGGCTTGCCATATATTTGAATTTGACTAAACTTAACTTATAAGTTAACCATATTTGGTTTCTTCTGAAGCGGAGGGGGTGGCCTTTGGCTAGTGACTATGAGCTTGTCGAATATGCTGATCCCGAGGGACGACCTTTTTGGGAACTAACCACCTCCCCTGAGAACTCTCAGTTTCAGAAGATGATGTCTGATCCTAAAACGAAGTTTACCGCCCGTAAAATGATCAATCAGATTTCAAAAATCTATGATTACGGGCTTAAGGATGTCACTGGAACGTCAAAGCTTCGATGTATCGAGCCTAAGATTGGGCTATACGAACTCAAGGGTTTTGATGGGGTTAATCGAGAAATGGTCTACGCGATTTGCCAAGGCGTGGACAAGATTGTTTTGCTTTTTTGGTTTAAGGGCCATCAAGGCTCGGGAAATATTTCCAAAGAAATTAAACGCGCAAAACAGTTGGCCCCGATAGCAAAGCAGCTTTTGGAGTCATAGCGTCGGCTTTTTTGCCCGCTTACGAAATGGAGACTTGTAATGGTTAAGGTCGATTTATCAGACTTTTACGCGGAAACGGAAACGAGCGAAACCCGTGCCTATGAGCACGCACTAGATATTGAGTTTATTGTTCATCGCGAGATGCAGCGCTCGGGCTTGAGTAAAAGCGAGCTGGCAAAGCGTATGGGCGTGAGTCTTCAGTCGCTTTCGAAATTGTTGAATTCTCAGCCCAACATGACGCTGAAAACAATCGCAAAGTTTGAGCTTGCGTTGGGTATCAAAATCATTCCTCAGGTCATTTCCAGTTATTCGAATGAGGTGCCGTTATCTTCTCTCTAATGCGATTTCCATGGCGTATGGTCACGCTAAGAGCTATCTGATGGTCGTTACTGGACTTTCGCCCATGGGGGCTTTGACGCTGCCGGCAATTCTTCCTTCGGAATTGGCAGCGGACAGCGATGCCTCTTTCCAAAGTGAGTAAGTTGTTCCCGAGTTGGATTTTGCATGCCACTGTGTGCAAATGTAACGGGGTGCCGAATCGGCAGTTTGACTGATTCGGCACTTATATTTCGAAGCTTCTAGTTGAAGCCCTGCGATGCCCGTGATACGACAGCTAAATTGACCGTGACGTCCTGTCTTGCGACGCGCATGTCGCTCCTCACGGGTATTATGGTGAAAGCGATTTCAACGACAGGGGTGCTCGTGGTAAAGATGAAAGATGTGGCCGAGCTGGCGGGCGTTTCGAGCGCCGCCGTCTCGCGCTACCTCAACGGTGGATATATCTCGGCGGACAAGGCCGAGCGCATTAAGCAGGCGATTGAGCTGACCGGATACGTGCGGTCCAGCCAGGCTCGCGCGCTGCGCACCGGCTCCACCAAGCTCATCGGCGTCATCGTGCCCAAGATCAACTCGGAATCCGTGAGCCGCATTACCGCCGGCATCGGCCAGGTGCTCGGTCGTCGTGGCTACCAGATGCTGCTTGCCAATACTGACAATGCCCCCGATCGCGAGCTCGAATACCTCGATTTATTCCAAAACCACCCAGTCGATGGCATTGTGCTGGTGGCAACTATGATTACCGACGAGCACCGTCGGGCGATTGAGTCGTGCCGCGTGCCCATCGTGCTGATCGGCCAGAATGTTGAGGGCGCGGCGTGCGTCTATCACGACGATTACGAGGCCGCCTTTGAGCTGGGCCATGCGCTTGGGGGTCGCGTGGACGGCAAGATTGCTATATTGGAGTTACCGAGGAGGATCGCGCGGCCGGTTATGACCGCCGTCGCGGTTTTGAGGCCGGCTTGCGCGCCGCGGGCAACCCGCTCGATGCCGCCTTGATTCGCCTGGGCTCGTTTACGCTCGATTCGGGCTATGGTGCGGCGCGTGAGCTGCTTTCCGTCGCTCCCGATGTTTCATTTATCGCCTGCGCGACCGACACCATGGCGGCGGGCGCGCTGCGTGCCATCGATGAGGTTCGCGGCATGGGCGAGGGCATACACCGCGTGAGTGGTTTTGGCGACAATGCGTTTTTGCGCGCGCTGACGGGCGGCATTCCCACCGTGCATTATGGCTACCTGACCAGTGGCGTCGAGGCGACCAATATGTTGCTCAACACGCTCGATGGCGTGGAGGGGGAGAGCGGTCTCAAGACACTCAAGCTCGGTCATCAGCTTATGAATGTCTAGGTCTTGGGCATGTCTGTCTGCCTCTGAGCCTTATGTTTGTCTCAAAACTACCATTCACCGGCTTTTTCCTACCGTTCACCCTACTATGAAAACGATTGCAGACATATGAAACTGAAATCGATTACAGTGTAAGTGTCAAAGATGGCCGGGTGTAAATGCGCCCGTTGGAGGAAAGGGAAGTCATGGACTACCGCAAATCAGCCCAAGAGGTGCTCGACAACATCGGTGGCGCCGACAACGTTGTTTCGGCCGCGCACTGCGCCACTCGCCTGCGCCTGGTGATTGCCGATAACACTAAGGTTAACAAGGAGGCCCTCGAGAACGTCGACGGCGCCAAGGGCGTCTTTGAGGCCCAGGGCCAGCTCCAGATTATTTTTGGCACCGGCACCGTCAACAAGGTCTACGAGGAGTTCATCGCGCTCAGCGGCGTCGAGGCTGCCACCAAGGCCGAGGTCAAGGAGGCCGCGGCTCAGCAGCAGAACATCTTTATGCGTGCCATTAAGGTGCTCGGCGATGTCTTTGTCCCCATCATCCCCGCCATCGTGGCTTCGGGCCTGCTGCTGGGCATTATGAGCGCCCTCAACTTTATGGCCTCCAACGGCTTTATCGCGCTCGATACCAATAACTTTATCTACAAGATTGCCGACCTGGTCTCGGGCACGTCCTTTGGCATTCTGCAGATCCTGATCGGCTACTCCGCCGCCAAGGCCTTTGGCGCCAACCCGTATCTGGGCGCTGTCGTCGGCGGTGCGTTCATCAACTCCTCGCTGCAGAGCGCTTACACGGTTGCCTCCGAGGGCGTTCAGACCATGGTCACCGTCATTCCCGGCGTGTACAGCTTTGAGTGGGTCGGCTATCAGGGCCATGTGATCCCCATCGTCATCGCCTGCGCAATTCTGGCCTTCCTCGAGAAGCGCCTGCACAAGATCGTTCCCGAGATGTTCGACCTCTTTGTGACCCCGCTTGTCTCCGTGTTCGTGACCGTGCTCGTGACGCTCGTTGCCGTCGGTCCCATCTTCGTGTGGGCCGAGAACGCCATCCTCGGTCTGATCCAGGCCCTGCTGACCCTGCCCTTCGGCATCGGTTCCTTTATCGTCGGCCTGTTCTATGCTCCCACGGTCGTTACCGGTATCCACCAGATGTACACCGCCATCGACCTGGGCCAACTCGCCCAGTACGGCGTGACCTACTGGCTGCCCATCGCCAGCGCTGCCAACATCGCCCAGGGTGGTGCCGCGCTCGCCGTTGCCTTTAAGACCCGCGATGCCAAGATTAAGGGCCTGGCGCTTCCTTCGGCTCTGTCCGCCTTCATGGGCATTACCGAGCCTGCTATCTTCGGTGTGAACCTACGCTTCTTTAAGCCCTTCATCGCCGGCTGCATCGGCGGCGGTTGCGGTGCCCTGGTCTGCGCGCTCACCTCGCTTGCTGCTTCCGGCACCGGCGTTACCGGTATCTTCGGTATCCTGCTGTGCCTGGCCCAGCCCGTGCAGTACGCGATCATGTTTGCGGTCGCCGCGCTGGTTTCCTTTGGCGTCTCGTTTGTTCTGTACAAGGACGAGCCTAAGGCTTCCGAGCAGGCCTAAGAGCTTTTGATTGAGGGAATGCCCGCGGGCTGTATGCTCGCGGGTGTTTCCCGCATCTGGCGCCTTGTAACTTTCGATCCGTTAGGACTTTGATATGTCTAATGCACTTGGTCGCGACCTTGCAAAGCTGGTCGCCGCTGTTGACGCCGCCGCCTCTGAGTGCGGTCATGGCGCGTATGGCCAGCGCTTCCACATTATGCCGCCGGCGGGTTGGCTCAACGACCCCAACGGTCTTTGCCAGGCGGGCGGCGTGTTCCATGCCTATTTTCAGTATGCGCCGTTTGATGTCGAGGGTGGCGTTAAGGTCTGGGGCCATGCGACGAGCCGCGACCTTATGAAGTGGGAATATGTTGGAGCGCCGTTGCTTCCCGACGAGCCGTTCGACTGTCATGGCGTGTATTCGGGCTCCGCGCTTGCCGAGGACGGTCGCATTCGCGTGCTGTACACAGGCAACGTGAAGCTATCCGATGCGGACGGGACGTACGACTACGTCAATACCGGCCGCCGCGCCGATACTGTTTATGTCGAGAGCGTTGATGGCCTTGCCGGTCGGGAGTTCAGCCAAAAGCGCGTGGTGCTGGCGTCCGATGATTATCCCGAGGATTTGACCTGCCATGTGCGCGATCCCAAGGTATGGCGTGACGCGGACGGGCGTTATCACATGGTGCTGGGCGCCCGTCGTCGCGTGGATGGGCCGCATGTCGATAGTCGATTTTGCGCTATGCACGGCGAGGGCGCCGGTCGCGATGTGGGCGAGATCTTGGTGTATGGCTCGGCCGATATGCTGAGCTGGGAGCTCGAGAGCCGTGTGTCTACGCCCGAGCGTTTTGGCTTTATGTGGGAATGCCCTGGCTATATTGAGCTCGATGCGAATGGCGATGCCGCTGCATTTTTGTCGTTCTCGCCCCAGGGCCTTGAGGGCGGTCGCTGGGATCGCGGCAATGTGTACGCCGCGGGCTACATGCCTGTAACGGGCGACATTACGGGTGGCAATGACGCTTATGAGCTGGGCGAGTTCCGCCTGTGGGATGCCGGTTTTGACTTCTATGCTCCGCAGGAGTTTACGTCCGAGGACGGTCGCCACATTCTGATCGGCTGGATGGGCATGCCCGATGAGCGACCTATGGCAACGACCCCACTGTGGTGTGCGGCTGGCAGCACTGCATGACGGTGCCGCGTGAGCTTACAGCCGGTGCCGACGGCGTGGTGCTGCAGCAGCCGGCGCGCGAGATCGAGCACCATTATGCCTCGGTGCGTGTGGGGGAGGGCTCGTTGGAGGTTGCCGGCGAAACCTGCTTTGACGTTGTTGTCGACGGTGTCGACGGCGCATTTACCGCGACCGTTGATGGCGAGCTGAAGCTGGCGTTTGTGCCCGCCAACGGCGAGCTACCCGCGCGCTTTGAGATGCGATTTGCCGATGAGGATCGCGCTTCTGCCGGCTGCGGTCGTACCGTGCGCTGGGAGCCCGTCGACGAGGTTCGTAACGTGCGCATTGTCGGCGATGTTTCGTCGGTCGAGGTGTTTGTGAATGATGGCGCGCTCGTGTTTTCGACGCGCATCTATCCCGAGGCCTATGGCGTGACCGTTGACGCCCCGGGTGCGAGCGTGACCTATCACGCGCTCAACATCTAGGCGATTGGTCGTCTATCGGCGCTATACTGCAGCCGTTGCCACGATGCGGGGAACATCCGCATCGTGGGTTTTTGCTTATGAAGGGACGGTGCCGCGTGGATGTACAGCAGCTAGAAGATGCCTGGACTGCAAGGGTCGGCGCGCGTGAA
>ENA-OQEN01001014-OQEN01001014.1-human-gut-metagenome-genome-assembly--contig:-NODE-1014-length-11134-cov-1.806305_pt1 | contig 11134 bp, 18 predicted proteins | sample MGYA00242791_ERZ504627 | MGnify/ENA primary metagenome ERZ504627 (study PRJEB26092, sample SAMD00036316) | human gut metagenome | host: Homo sapiens | study: EMG produced TPA metagenomics assembly of... | reverse complement strand
CCAGTAGATTGGGATTACGGCATCCCCTATGGTATCCTGCACTCCCCGAATCCAACGCCTGCCGTTCAGCGTTTTCTGGATGCGGCTAAAATAGCCAGCAAGGAATTGTATCGCTGATACGCCACTGCAACGAGAAGCTGCTGCATGAGAAATCATGCAGTGGCTTTTTCTTTTTACAAAAGATGCACTTGACCTAAAGCTGACTCTAAGTGTTACAATCAGGGTGTCAAGCGGGTTGTTTGAACCTTTGAGTTCAAACAAGTGAACAAAATGGAGATTCCGGGAAATGCAGACTTGCGCTATACTGGAACCAGAAAAAGAGAGTACCTCAAAGGAGGAACGACCAATGAAGAAAGTCTTGATTTTGTCCGGCAGTCCCCGCAAGGACGGCAACTCCGACCTGCTGTGCAGTGAGTTTATGCGCGGTGCGCAGGAGAGCGGCAACGAAGTGCAAAAGATCTTCGTGCGCAGCAAGAAGATTGTGCCTGCAATGCCTGCTATTACTGCCGCGACCACGGCGGCAAGTGTGCCCTGAACGATGACATGAGCGAAATTCTGGACGCAATGCAGGCGGCAGATGTTATCGTGATGGCAAGCCCGGTGTACTTCTACTCCATTGATGCACAGATGAAGATCATCATCGACCGCAGCCTTGCCCGGTGGACGAACATTCCGAACAAGGAGTTCTATTTCATCATGACCTGCGCGGACGATAACCGTGCTGCCATGGCCTGCACCTTGGAGTGTTTCCGGGGCTTTACCGCCTGCCTGAATGGTGCCAAGGAAAAGGGGGTCATCTACGGCACCGGCGTATATCGGCCCGGCGAGGTGATGTCCTCCCCGGCCATGAAGGAAGCCTACGAGATGGGCAAAAACGTCTGATTTCCCAGTTTTATATAAAGGAGTGTAACGGCTATGAACAATTTTCTGTTTGAAAACAAGACCAAGGTTTATTTCGGCAAGGGTGGCGTGAAGGAATATCTGGCTGTCTGCTGGAGCACTACGGCGATACCGTGATGCTGGCCTACGGCGGCGGTTCTATCAAGCACAATGGTGTCTATGATGAAATCGTCGGTATTCTGAACGCCGAGGGTAAGCGCATCGTGGAGTTTCCCGGCATCATGCCCAATCCCACCTACGCCAAGGTGCAGGAGGGTGCAAAGCTGGCCCGTGAGAACCATGTGGATTTGATCCTTGCCGTGGGCGGCGGTTCCGTGTCCGACTGCTGCAAGGTGGTGTCTGCACAGGCCAAGGTAGACGAAGATTTGTGGGAGCTGGAAAACACCAAGCATACTCGTCCCACTGCGTTCATCCCGCTGGGCACCATCGTCACGGTGTTCGGTACCGGCTCCGAGATGAACAACGGCGCAGTCATCACCCATGAGGAAAAGAAGATTAAGGGGGCCCTGTGGGGTGCACAGGCCGACTTTGCTTTCCTCGACCCCACCTACACGTTGTCCGTTCCCATGAAGCAGGTCATTTCCGGTGCGTTCGACACCCTGAGCCACGCGATGGAAACTTACTTCGGCAAGCCGGACGAGAACAACCTCTCCGATGACATCAACGAAGCCGTCATGCGCAGCGTCATCCGCAACATCCGCGTCCTGTTGACCGACAAGGACAACTACGAGGCCCGCAGCGAGCTGACATGGGCTTCGGCTATGGCCGAAAACGGCATCCTGAAAATCGGCAAGGTCACCGACTTCCAGTGTCACATGATCGAGCATCAGCTGGGTGCCTACACCAACTGCAACCACGGTGCTGGTCTGGCGGTCATTCACCCGGTGCTGTACCGTCACCTGCTCCCGGCCAACACCGCACGGTTCGCCCGCTTTGCACAGAACGTCTGGGGCATCGACCGGCGGGCAAATCCGAGCTGAAACTGGCACAGGCTGGCGTGGAGGCTCTGGCGGCCTTCATCAAGGAGATCGGGATGCCCACCACCTTTGCAGAACTGGGCGTCCCTGCCGACACCGACCTCAAGGCTGTGGCCGATTCCACCGTGCTGACCGGCGGCTGCTGCAAGAAGCTGAGCCGCGAAGAACTGCTGGACATCCTCAACGAGTGCAAGTAATCAAGGAACGAAAAATACAAAAGGAGCTATTTATTATGGAATTCATTACTCTGAACAATGGCGTCAAGATGCCGGCAGAGGGCATCGGCACCTTCCTGCTGACCCCGGACAAAGCTGAAACTGCGTGCTGAGTGCGCTGAAAGACGGTGCACGGCTTATCGACACCGCCAACGCCTACTGCAACGAAAAAGCCGTGGGCCGCGCTATGAAGAAGTCCGGTCTGCTGCGGGAGGAAATTTTCCTCGAAACCAAGCTGTGGCCGACCTTCTACACCGATGCCGATGCTGTGGACAAGACGCTGGCACGTCTGGACACCGACTACATCGACCTGCTGCTCATTCACCAGCCTGCCGGTGATTACGTTGCCGGTTATCGCCTGATGGAAAAGGCTTACAAGGAGGGCAAAGTCCGTGCCATCGGTCTGTCCAACTTCAACGAGGAGCAGATCAAAGAAATTCTGAGCATCTGCGAAGTCAAGCCCACCATCCTCCAGACCGAAGTTCACCCCTACGCCCAGCAGAAAGAACTGAAAGCCTTCCTCGCCGAGAATGGCATGGTGATTCAGGCATGGTATCCGCTGGGCCACGCTGACAAGGGCCTGCTGGAAGAGCCGTTGTTCACACGCCTTGCAGCAAAGTACGGCAAGAGCAACGTGCAAATTATTCTGCGCTGGCACATTCAGGCAGGCAATGTGGTCATTCCCGGCTCCAAGAACCCGGCCCACATCCACGACAACTTCGATGTGTTCGATTTTGCGCTGACCGATGCAGAAATGCAGGAGATCACCACGCTGAACAAGGATAAACGGTATTATGAGGTCACGGAGGATAAGCTGGCGGCATTCGCCACCATGTTTCCTCCCGTGGAAGATCAGAAGTAAATTTCAAGCAGTTTGTAGCTGGGTGCGGAGAGTTTTTTTGCGGAAAATGAACCAGATGAAAGGGTAAATGAAGATGAATAAGATCACGCGCAAAAGTTTTCTGAAAGTTCTTGCCGCCACCATGGTGGGTGGTGCAGCCGCTTCCGCGCTGACGGGTGCAGCGGCTCCTGTTTCCATTGACGAGACAAACGGCAAGGTAAGCCGCTGGGTAAAGAACAACCTGAACCCGGACGGCCCGCTGACGATTGCCAAGCAAGGAATGTTCTCCTCCGGCGGCACGGTCACGGCACCGGTGCAGGCACTTATGATGCCACCACCAACTGGCTGGACACTACCCGTGCAGGCAACACCGCTCATGTGGATCACGCTAATGTTCTGTATCAAATCCCGGCAGACAGCAACGGTTGGCCGATGGTTTATCTGCACGGCTATGGACAGTCCCGCATGGCTGGATAACCACCCCGGACGGCCGTCAGCTGGGCCGATCTGTTTCTGCGCAACGGCTACTCTGCGTTCTTGGTAGACCAGCCCCGCCGTGGTGAGGCTGGCAGTACCGCCCAGATGAGCACGGACGGTTTCCTCGATACTTGGTCTGCCAACTCCAAGGACTACAAGCCCGGCGATCAGGCATGGTACACCCACTTCCGCATTGGCCGCGTTGCCCCGGAACGGTACGAAGGCTCCCAGTTCCCGGAGGGCGATGCTGCACAGAATCAGTTCTTCCGCCAGATGACCCCCAACACCGGCGACTTCGATCAGGCAGTTGCTGCCGCCGCACTGGGCGAGGTGATGAAGGACGTGCAGACCCTGACCGGCCACAAGTCCATTTTCGTCACCCACTCGCAGGGCGGTGCAGTCGCTGGGATGTGCCCGCCGACAACATTGCCGCCATTGTTGCCATTGAGCCGGGCGGAACCCCTGCCATCGGCTCGGAGCAGTACACGAAACTGCTGAGCGCAGGTATTCCAATCGCTATCTACTTTGGCGATTACATCGACAACGGCCCGGAAGATATCATGTCCACCAGCTTCTGGCGGCGGGTACGGGACGGCGCACTGGCCTTTGCCGCCCAGTACAATGCCGATGGCGGTGACTGCACTGTGGTCGATCTGCCGAAAATCGGCATCACCGGCAACTCCCACTTCATGTTCCAAGAGCTGAACAACAAAGAGATCGCTGATCACATTTATCAGTGGCTGGAGAGCCGCGCACTGGCATGAGCGGTTCTCTGAGATTCCCGGCATTTTACATAGATAGAGGCGTGTTTCGTATGAAGAATAAAATTTCCCGCCGCCAGTTTTTGCAGGTTGCTGGCGCATCTGCTGCCGCCCTGCTGCTGGCTTCCTGCTCCGGCAATTCCGCTAGCAGTGTGAGCAGTTCTTCTGTGGCTTCCAGTGAAGCCGCATCCAGCGCGGCTGCTTCTTCGGAAGCTACCAGCACGGTAACGACTACGGGCAAAACACTGGTGGTGTATTTCTCCGCCACCGGCACTACACAGGGCGTAGCGCAGACCATCGCCGACACCGTGGGTGCTGACCTGTTTGAAGTCGTTCCGTCTGACCCCTATACCTCCGATGATCTGAACTGGACGAACAATGACAGCCGCGTTTCCCGTGAACACAACGACGAGGGCCTTCGTGCTGTGGCTTTGGAAAGCACCGATGTGGACGGCTGGGACGATTACGACACCGTGTTCATCGGCTACCCCATCTGGTGGGGCATTGCCGCATGGCCCATGAGCAGCTTTGTTGCCGTCAATGACTTCACCGGCAAAAATGTTGTTCCGTTCTGCACGTCCCTTTCCTCCGGCATCGGGCAGAGCGGCAAGCTGCTGGCAGAATTAGCGGACGCCGGCACTTGGCTGGACGGCCAGCGGTTCAGCCACAGCAGCAGTGAAGCCGACATTGCAAGCTGGGTAAATGGCCTGAACCTGTAAGCAGAGCTTTTGTGTGAGGAGAATTTTCTCTTGCGGTAATTTTTGAAATAGAGGGTAAATCAAAAGGAGAATGTTTGTATGAAAGCATTGCTCATCAACGGCAGTCCGCGGCCCAACGGCTGCACCTTTACGGCCCTGACCGAACTGGCAAATACGCTGGAAGCCGAGGGCATTGAAACCGAGATCGTCCATGTGGGCAACAAGGACATCCGGGGCTGCATCGCCTGCCGCCGCTGCCACAGCACCGGCTCCAACAAGTGCGTCTTTGATGATATTGTCAACGAAGTAGCCCCCAAGTTGGCTGAAGCCGATGCCTTTGTCATTGGCGCACCGGTGTACTTTGGTTCCCCGGCAGGCGGCGCGATCTCCTTTATGGACCGCCTGTTCTTCAGTACCCTGAACATCGACAAGACCATGAAAGTGGGTGCTTCGGTCGTGACCTGTCGGCGCGGCGGCAACACAGCTTCCTACGATGTGCTGAACAAATATTTTACCATGTGTGGGATGCCAGTGGCCAGCAGCCAGTATTGGAACATGGTCTACGGCGCTCTGCCGAGGAGGTCAAGAAAGATGCCGAGGGCTTGCAGACCATGCGCACCCTTGGCCGCAACATGGCCTTTTTGATGAAGAGTATCCAGATAGGCAAGCAACAGATCGGCCTGCCCGAAAAAGAACCTGCTGTCTTCACAAACTTCCATCATTGAGGAAGTGTTCCATATTCCTCCTTCTTTGTTGCAGGGAAAGCCGGGACGGAAACGTCCCGGCTTTCCCATTTTCCTGATTTTTGCGAGGTGATTTTATGCGCAGCGTGATTTTCGCGGTTTCCACCGCTTTGACCGTTTTATTATCCGCCTGCACCGGGGCGGCATCCTCTGTGCCAGTCAATACGGTTTCTTCGGTTTCGGCCAGCACATCCATCACGACCTCGTCCGAAGTGGATTCGGCTGTTTCGGAGAGTGCTTCTTCGGAAACCGGAAACATCCAGACTGGGCTTGTCCGGGAGCAGACATTGGACAGCACTGAGGAGCTCATCCATTACAGCTACTACCTGCCGGAGGATTACGACCCCACCCGGAAGTACCCCATGATGGTGGTCATGCCCGGCTATAACATGATGTGGTTCGGGAATCTTCCTCCGGCAGCAATCTGGACTGGACGGGGTTTACCAGCTGGACGAACCTTGGACAGGATATGATCGTAGTGTCTGCCCAGCTCACCGACTGGGGCGACACTTCGGCGCGGCAGGCCATCGCTCTGACGGAGTATTTCATCAATCACTTTGCCGTAGATACCGCCCGCATTTACGCCGCAGGCTACTCGGCTGGCGGCGAAACCATGTCGCGGGCAGTTGCCATGCGGCCTGACCTGTATGCAGCTTATCTGCATGGAGCTTATCTGCATGGAGCATCCCAGTGGGACGGCGGTTTTGCGCCCATTGCAGAAAACGGCGTGGCGGTCTACATCTACATGGCGCAGGGCGATGAATACTACGGTGTGCAGAAAGCACGGGATGCCTACAACGGTCTGCACGATGCTTACGCCGCCGCAGGCTGGACGGATGAACAAATCGACACCGTGCTGCAAATGCAGACCCCGGACAACGCCTTTTTCGATGCGCAGGGGCTTCACGTCTACCATGCTGCCGCAAATGTTGTCTTTGATGATGCCGATATTCTGAACTGGATCGTTTCCAAACACAAGTGATAGGAGAGAAATTTTGAACCGACGGCAATTCACAAAACTTCTGGCGGGTGTAGGGCTGCTTCTGGCAGGCTGCCGGGCAGGTGCTGCACCCAGTTCCTCCACCCCGGAAAGAAAGGATTCCATGCAAACGACCACCCAAACTTATACCCGCACCACGCCCATCGAAACCGTACGGAATGACCCGGTTTTCGGTGATTATGGGCGGCTGATCTTCCCAGTGGAACGCTCTTATTACAGCGGCGACACGCTGGAGCAGCTGCATCTTACCTACTATAACAACATCGACCCGGACGAAACAGTGGACATCTGCAACACCCTGCGCCAGCGTGCAGCGGACGGGCAGACCATCTTTTACGATATTTACACCGAGGACGAACAAGCCGCTGACCCGGACAAAGCTGACACCGGCTTATTCTACTTCAAGGGTAATCCCGGCGCAAAATTTTCCATCTGCAACGCAGGCGGTGCGTTTGCGTATGTGGGGGCCATGCAGGACAGCTTTCCTCATGCACTGGAACTTTCCCGCAAGGAGTACAACGCTTTTGCGCTCATCTACCGCCCCGGCGCACAGACCGCCTGCAAAGATCTGGCACGGGCCATTGCCTTTGTCTTTACCCATGCGGAGGAACTGGAAGTAGACACCAGCGGCTACTCCCTCTGGGGCGGTTCTGCCGGGGCACGGATGGCGGCGTGGCTGGGCAGCTACGGCACGGCATCCTTCGGTGAACAGGCGTATCCGCAGCCGGGAGCCGTCATCATGCAGTACACCGGGCTGGGGGAAGTCTACGGCAACGAGCCGCCCACTTATGCCTGTGTGGGTGACCGGGACTACATCGCAGACGAACGCGTGATGCGCTGGCGCATTGAAACCATCCGCTCTCAGGGCACCCCTGCCGAGATCGAAGTTTTTCCGGGCCTTGCCCACGGTTTTGGCTTGGGCACCGGCACCTCTGCCGAAGGCTGGCTCGATCATGCCGTAGCGTTCTGGGAAGAAAACATCTGAAACCGTGAGGAAACTGTTATGACGAAAAAATGGACTGCACTGCTTCTCGCGGCAGTACTTGCTGTCGGTCTTTCGGCCTGCGACACCAGCCGCGCAGAAGCCCCCAGCAGCAATTTGGAAAGCGGAGTTTCCGCCATCGAGGATGCTATGACGAAACGAAATGAAACCGAAAGCAGCTCGTTCCCGGCAGGCAGCGACCTGCGCATCGGCACTTCTGCCGACACCGTTGCAACGCCGAATGATTTCCCGGCAGCATACAACTACGGCACTGGAAAAATTGAGGATTATTCCCGTACCGCCATGCTGCAAAAGATGCCGGAACCAGTGGACAATGCGACCGTGCTGAACACCTCGGCAGACCCTAACCATATTCAGGCGTTGTACCTGTGGGAAGAAGGCAACGTTCCGGCTAAAACGCAGTTCACCGCTGCAATGACCGGTTATTTTGACAACTGGGATTTCCGCCCCTATGTGACGGCAATTCCCGTCCGCACCGGAGTACAACCGAAAGGTGCTGTGGTGTTGATGGCAGGCGGTGCGTATCAGTTCCGTGGAAACTATACCGATTCTCTGCCCACGGCAGCGGCTCTACGGGAGCTGGCTTCCAGACCTTCATCGTAGATTACCGTCTGTCGCCCTACACGCAGGAGGAAGGCGCGCTGGATGTAGCGCGGGCTGTCCGCTTTGTGCGGCAGAATGCGGATGTTTACGGCATTGACCCTGACGATATTGCAGTTATGGGCTTTTCCGCAGGCGGCATTCAGGCGGGCGAATTTCTGATGCACTACGATGAAGATGTCAACGGCACTGCTCTGGATGAAAGCTATGTACCGATGCGCTGGATGCTGTTCCGGCTCACGCTTCGGCGGCGGGCATGATCTATTCGTTCTATGGCGGCTCAGCGTGGGCAACATGGACCCGGACTGGCTGGCCGAGGGTGATCTGCCGCCAACATTCTACGTTTACGGCACGGAGGACCCCTTCTACCGCCAATTCCAGCAGCAGTATGATGTGATTCGGAATATGGGCATTTCCGCCGGACGCATCGTGCTGAATAGCTGGCCCCACGGCTTTGGCTCGGATGGCGGCTGGGTGAACGATTACGCCGCATGGCTGGAAAGTGTTTTTGCAAATAAGGAGGAATCTTAACATGGAATATCGTACTTTGGGCAATGACCTGACCGTTTCGGCTGTGGGTCTGGGCTGTATGGGCATGAGCCATGCCTACGGCGCACCTGCCAACAAGAAGGAAATGACCGAACTGCTGGCGCAGGCCGTGGGTATGGGCTATACGTTCTTTGACACCGCCGAAGTCTACGGCACACCGGATAATCCCACGACAACGAGGAACTGGTGGGTGCTGCCCTGAAGCCCTACCGAGATAAAATCGTTCTGGCGACCAAGTTCGGCATCCATTTTGACATGACCAGTACGGCAGTCAACAAGCCGCTGGTGCCGGATTCCCGCCCGGAAGTTATCCGTGCATCGTAGATGCCTCCCTCAAGCGGCTGGGCACTGACCATATTGACCTGTATTATCAGCATCGGCTTGACCCCAAGGTACCCATTGGGGAAGTGGCCGGTGTAATGGCTGACCTGATTCGGGAGGCAAGATCACTCACTGGGGCCTTTCGGAAGCCACCGAGGAGACCATCCGCCGAGCACACGCAGTCTGCCCGGTAACGGCCATCCAGAACCGTTACTCCATGATGGCCCGCTGGTACGAAAGCCTGTTCCCGGTTCTGGAAGAACTGCACATTGGTTATGTGGCATTCTCGCCGCTGGCAAACGGTTTTCTCTCCGGCAAATACGATAAGACTTCCAAGTTTGAAGCAGGCACGGACTACCGCAGCGTCATGCCGCAGTTCCAGCCAGACAGCATTGACCAGAACCACGCCCTGCTGGAACTGTTACACCGTCTTGCCGCCGAGAAAAATGCGCCACCTGCCCAGATCTCACTGGCGTGGATGCTGTGCAAAAAGCCTTATATCGTACCAATCCCCGGCACCCGGAAACTCAACCGTTTACAGGAAAACGCCGGTGCAGCGGATATTGTGCTGTCTGCCGTAGAAGTGGCTCTGATTGACGAAGCACTGGCGCACATGGAAATGTCGCATGTGTTTGGCGGGAGCCGCATTGAGAAAGAGTAAGACAGCAGCTTTGACGATGAGCTTCAATAGATCATGCGGAGGTAATTGTTTTTGATATGTGCGGCTTTTCAACGAGGGTGATCCTATCAATTTCTATGCCGTCTTATGTCTTACTCCGCAAGAGTTGTATGACACGCTGGAAAATGATCTCGCGGTTGAAAAAGAGGTGCAGAATCCGCAAAGAGATTGATTTCGGCTAAATTATTGTGTAATTCATTTGCTTTTCATTTGTTTTTATGGAGCAGTCTGATACAATATTGCGTATTCAGACAAAAGAACGCCAGAAAGGTCCGTAACGTCCTCGCTGGCGGTTCAGGTGTTTTTGTTCTGCTCCGAAAATTCTGTCAAATGGATTGCAAGCGATCTTGTTGCTTCCAGCAGTGTTTTCCGCATTTCTGGTGGACAAGCAAGATAGATTGCATCCCATTCTCGGCACTCACTTTCCAATTCTGACAGATTTGGATTGATGATTGAATCCAAGGAAAGGGGTAGGACATGGAGGATTGCACTCAAAATGTCAAAAGAAGGATTTTGCTTTCCGTTTTCAATATTGGCGATATACTTCACCGAAACATGGCTTTTTAGTGCCAGCTGATCTTGTGTCATTCCCATTGCTTTTCGGACAGCCTTTATCTGCTTTCCTAAAGCAATCGCATCCGCATTCGGCATCATCATCACCTCAATAGTATTGTATCGTTCTTGCGGAAAGAACGGTATAACATCATCATTCCAGTGATTTTGTCCTATCGTGCCGATTTTTACATTTCCCGGTCGAGTTATAAAAAAACGGTAACTCGCCTGGGCGATTCTACGCGCCATCTGATCACAGTTGCCGTTTGTGGAGGTAACTGTGATTTTTTATTGGGGTAACGCATCAAAAAAGCCTGTCTGCTGCCGTAAGCCAGACCGCCCCAAAGCAAGCACAATCGTTCCCGTTCCACCATCCACAATCGTGCCGACGTGTTATATTGCGCCAGCTTCCCGCCATGGGAGGCTGGCGTTTTTGCGCTTTTGGAGCCAAAGTGCCGCAGTCCACCGTTTCTCCTATGATATAGCAGCAAACTTTATATTTGGGAGGGAAGTCATGCTCGATCATAAGAAGAAAGCAATTACGGAACACTGGCAGTTTTGCCCCAAGTGCAACTTAAAACTTTATCGAATGACCGCCGACTGCACTGGATTCATCCATATAAAATGCTGGCGTTGCCGGAAAATGTTATGGCTCGACCTTTCCATTCGGGCCAAGTAAACATCAGTTTTATAAAACAATCGGGTGCACTGCACTCTGAATATGGACTGTTAGCACCGAGCAACGGGCCATTGCCATAAGGCAATGTATGAAACGTAGCACCAAATGGCCGGGCAGCAGCTTGACTGAAAGCTCTCCA
>ENA-OQEN01001013-OQEN01001013.1-human-gut-metagenome-genome-assembly--contig:-NODE-1013-length-11142-cov-1.365865_pt1 | contig 11142 bp, 17 predicted proteins | sample MGYA00242791_ERZ504627 | MGnify/ENA primary metagenome ERZ504627 (study PRJEB26092, sample SAMD00036316) | human gut metagenome | host: Homo sapiens | study: EMG produced TPA metagenomics assembly of... | reverse complement strand
GGCATGAGTACAAGCGCGCTGGAGGACAGGCCCGCCCAAGGAAGCATAGGCCCCGTTGTCGGTCACGGCGACGAGCTTCATGGCCGTCAGTTTCCCCTTTTCGTCACACGCCGTCGTCAGGTCCATACTGAACTGATGGCGTTTGGGATGGATGAGGATGCTTTCCTGCCGTGTCAACTTTACTTTACATATTCGTTTACATACATAGGCGACGAGGGCTGCCAAATGCTGGACTGTCACATCTTCCCGGCCGCCGAAGCCGCCGCCGACGAAACAATTCTCGACGATGACTTTGTCTTCTGGAAGGCCCAGCATAAGTGCCGTTTCCCGGCGCGTATCGTAAATGCCCTGATCCGACGAATAGATGAAGACGCCATCATCAAAGGCATGGCGACGGCACATTCCGGTTCCAGGAAGGCGTGTTCCGTCCACGGCGTCTCAAGTGATGCGTCACTTTATATTTCGAGGCCGCAATGACAGCGTCGGCATCGCCGCGGACCAGGTGTTCATGGGCCAGGATATTCGTACCGGCCGACGGATGGACCAGCGGAGCCCCTTCTTTCAAAGCGTCGGCGGCACAGGTCAGGGCCGGCAGTTCTTCATATTCGATGTCGACGAGTTTCTTGGCCTGTTCCAGGATTTCCGGCGTTTCCGCAGCCACCAGGACAATGGCGTCGCCCAGGAAGTGCGTCGTCGAGCCGACGGGAATGAGCGTATCCCAATCGCTCTTCAAATGGCCGACCTTGACGGAACCCGGGATGTCATCGGCCGTCAGGACACAGACGACACCGGGCAGGGCCTTGGCCTTTTCCGCATGGATGGCCTTGACGACAGCCGCGGATAGCGCTGCGGATGGCACTGCCATAACACATGCCGGGCAGGTCGACGGCATCCAGGTCATCCGTATACTTGCCGATACCCAGGACCTTGGCTTTGACGTTGATGCGCTGGCAAGGATCGCCGACACCGCGGTAGCCGCCGCGGACCGGGATTGCCTGGCCTGTGCGCAGCAAGTCCGCTGCATGGCGATGGCGTCGATGATTTTCTTATAGCCCGTACAGCGGCAGATATTGTTGCGGATGGCGGCGGCGATTTCCAGCCGCGACGGCGCCGGATTGGCGTCGATGAGGGCCTTGCCGCACATGACCATGCCGGGGATGCAGAAGCCGCACTGGACGGCGCCGGCTTCGCCAAAGCATAGACGAAGACATCCTTTTCCCGCTGGGACAGGCCTTCGACAGTCAACACGTGTTTACCGGCCATGCGGCTGACCTTCTGGACACAGGTCTTGGTCGCCTTGCCGTCGATGACGACGGTACAAGTCCCGCAAGCCCCTTCACTGCAACCATCCTTGACGGATTTCAGGCGCAGGTCGTTGCGCAGGACGTCGATGAGTTTCCGGTCCCCATCGGCCTCTATTTCACGGTTGTTTACCCATAGTTTACATAATTCACTCATAATGCCACCTTCCTAATGATCAAGATTATCTTTCATCGCGGACCGATGCAACAGGGTTCCATAGCCGCGTTTTCCACAGAATTGGTTGTCTTTTGCAATGATTTCACCGCGAAGCATAGTCAGCCGGATCATTGCCCGGACGGTCATGCCTTCATATGGCGAATAGCCGCAGGTCGTGTGCAGGTTCTCTTTGGCAAAGGTCCGTTCACCTTTCGGGTCGATGAGGACGAGGTCGGCATCGCTGCCGGGCAGCAGCGTCCCTTTGCGCGGGTACAGACCAAAAAGTTTCGCCACATTGGCACTGGTGACTTGGACGAACCGTTCCAGGGTCAGCCTCCCTTTCAGGACGCCTTCGCTGAACAACAAGGGCATCCGTTCTTCGACGCCGGATACACCGCCGGGACACTGGCGGAAATCACTGACATTCTCCTGTTTTTCAGCTATCGTAAAGGGACAGTGGTCCGTCGCCACCGTCTGGACGGTCCCCTCTGCCAGGGCCTGCCATAAGGCCCGGTTATCTTCGGCTTTCCGCAAGGGCGGCGCATCATGTATTTAATGCCTTCTAAAGGACCGCCTTCGCGGAATTTATCTTCTGTCAGCAATAAGTATTGCGGACACGTTTCACTGTATATGTGGCGCTGGCCTTGGCGCCGGGCCAGGCGTATCTGGACCAGGCTCTCATGGGCCGACGTGTGGACGATATAGACCGGTGCATCGCCGCAAGCCCGGGCCGCTGCCAGGACATTGGCAACGGCTGAGGCTTCGGCTGCGTTAGGCGCATCCTGGCCTGTCCGATAGGCTGCAAATCCTGTGGCCCCAGGGAATCCCGCAGGCGTTGGTAATGCCGTCGCTTTCGGCATGGACCGTAAGCAGTCCGCCATGCTTCTTGATGACCGGCAGGAGCTGCATCAATTCTCTTTCACCGACAGGATAGCCATACGTCGTATAGGCCTTGAAGCTGGGAAACCCTTCGTCGATGAGCTGGCCCAATTCTCGCAGGACCTGATCATCGACGTGCTGGATGACGCCATGGAAGCTATAGTCGACCGGACAGGGTGCCGCCAATTTTTTATACTGTTCAAAAGGATAGCGCAGGGAACAGCCGGCCGGCCCAAAGGCCATATGGTCCAGGATGGTCGTCGTGCCGCCGCAGGCCGCCGCAACGCCGCCGCTGTAAAAGTCATCACAGGCGCGATACTTCGGCGATTGCTGCAAGGCCATATGGGTATGAGCATCGATGCCGCCAGGGCAGACATAGAGGCCATCGGCGTCGATGACTTTTTCATGGCCATTGTGGACAGCCTTTCCCAGGGCCTGAATCTTTCCCTCCCTGACGGTGACGTCAGCCCGGAAATGTTCCCCTTCCAGACAGACCGTCCCGTTTTTGATGACGTAATCCATGGTTTCCCCTTCTTTCTCTATTCAATCAGCAAATAGCCGTAATCGCGGCAGACCGTTTCCATAAAGGTCCGGATATCTTCTGGGATGCTTCATCAGCCGTCCCTAAGGTCGTCGACCGGATTTCCCCATCCAGGCGGACCTTGCAGAAGCCGCTGACCTTGTCGATGACGACAAAGCCCTGATTATCACTGTGTTCCAGGTCCTCTTCGTTGGCAAAGAGGGTGAATTTATCTTTATACGGTGCACCGCCCCAGGGACAGAAAGTCCGGCAGTTGCCACATTCATTGCACATATAGTCGACATGGAGGATCTGGGCCTGCATATGGCCCGGTACGGCAATAGCCACATTGGCCCGGTTCGGGCAGACTTCCACACAGACTTCACAGACGCTGTCGCAATGGAGGCAGCGGCCGTCACAACCCGTTTCCGGCGCCGCTTCCAGGAGGCCCCGGCGAGAGTAAACGTCGTTTATATCGGCTGGAATCATGGTATCGACACTGGTCAGCTGTCCCAAAATGGCTTCCGCCGCCTTTTGGCCGTCGGCGATACATTCGACGACAGATGTAGTCTTGCCGTAATGGCCGTCGCCGATGATCGTCAGCCCGTCGATGGCACTGGCCGGAGTATCACCGATTTTCCCTTTGACGCCGCAGGCTGCCAGGATGACGTCATACCCCTGAAGTTCATCGAGAGAGGCAATCGCCTTGCCGACGACGAGGTGGACGCCCATCTTTTCAATAAGGCCACATCGCGGTCGATAGCTTCCGGCGAAATCTGGCCTTTCTTTTCACATAAGAAGGTCCGCACCAGGCCGCCCGGTTCATCGTTCTTATCGAAGACGGTCACATCAAAACCGCTGCGGGCCAGGAAATATGCAGCCGACAGGCCGGCAGGACCGGCACCGATGACGGCGGCTTCTTCCCATTAGACGGCGCAGCCTGCAAGGCCGTCATGACATCGGCATAGCCTTTTTCAGCGGCAATCAGTTTATTGCGCCGGATTTCGACAGGGTCATCGCAGAAATTGCGCGTGCAGCTGTTCATGCAGGTATGGTAGCAGACGGTCCCCGTCGTAAAGGGCAGGGGTTCTTTTCCAGGATGATCTGCAGCGCCTGGTCATATTTCCCGGCTGCGACGAGGTCCATATAAGCCGGGATATCCTGATGGATGGGGCAGGTCTGGCTGCACGGAGCCATGAAGCAGTCCATCATGGGCAGAGCCCGGTCGTTCTTGCGCTGCTGGGTCTTGGGATCCAGGCGGGTATAGTGGGCATCGCCTTTCGCCTTGGTCAATAAGGCATTCAGGGCATCGAGTTACACGAGTAAACGACTGACCCATCTTTCCTTCAAAACACTGGCCAGCTGGGCAAAGCGTTCATAGCCGCCCGGTTTGAGCAGCGTCGTCGCCACCGTGACCGGCCAGATACCCGTCTGGACGATATCGCCGATATTGTGGCATCGGCACCGCCGCTATAGGAAATCGGCAGGGTCCCGCCAAAGGCTTCGCTCAGTTTCTTGGCCACGTTCATGGCCAGGAAGAATAGGGGCTTGCCGGACATATACATTTCCGTCCCCGGCAATTCATGCGCGTAATGTCGACGGGGAAGGTATTGGTCAATTTTACGCCAAATACCAGGCCTTCCGCCCGGCCGGCTTCCTGTAGGCGCTTGAGCATGGGCACGGCGTCTTCATACTGCAAGTCGGCCTTGAAATGGCTGTCGTCAAAGACATATGGCCGTAGCAAGGTCATCCATGCAGTGGCGGACGAAGTCATACCCCAGTAAGGTCGGATTGCATTTGACGAAAGTATTGAGGTGTTTTTCCTTCAGTAAATAGCGGGCAATCCGTTCGATTTCATCGGGCGGACAGCATGCATGGTCGAGACGGTGACAGAATTGCAGATAGCTGCCGGAATGGCTTCGACGTCTTCGCGGCGGAGCTTCTGGAAGCGGTCAGATGGGCCAGGAGCCAAGCCTTGCAGTCGGCAAAGGCAGCCGTATGGGACGCATCTTTCAGATTTCGATGAACGAATCGATCTTCGCCGTCTGGATACCGGCCAGGTCGTAGCCGACGGACATATTGAACTGCATCCCGTCCGATCCCTAAGCCGTATTCGACGGCCATGACGTGGACCAGGAACCAGGCCTTGATATATTCTTCCAGGGCCTTCGGTACGGTCAGCTCCGTCGACCATTCGACATTATAACATTCATCGTCGGCTTTGATGCACGGTTGGGGACGGGCAGGTCTTCGCCGTCGATTTTCTGGACCGTCTTCAGTTCGAAGAAACGGGCACCGGCCACATAGCCGGCAACGATATTCTGGGCCAGCTGGGTGTGCGGGCCGGCAGCCGGGCCAAAGGGCATTTCCAAAGGACGGTCAAAGATATGATAAGTCCGTTTCGGGTCGGCTTGTACGTGATGGTGGACGCCGAAAATCGTCCCTGTCGGCGCTTCTGTCAGGACCCAGTTCATTAATTTTCCAAAGGGAATAGATGTCATGCGATCACTCATGATAGATTCCTCCTTATAAATAGCCATTAATGCGTCCGGCCAGGGTAGCAGCGCCTTCGCGGATCTTAGCCATCAGGCTTCTTCGTCGACACCAGTGAGCTGGCGGTTTTCCATGAGGACTTTACCGTTGGCAATGGTCGTGACGACGTCGTGGCCGTTCATGCCAAACAAGATGTGGCCGTTGATATTTTCTTCATTCATCGGCGTCGGCGCGATGTAATCCATGACGATGACGTCGGCTGCCGCCCCTTCAGCCAGTACGCCTAAGGGGGTCTTGAAGTAGCGGTTGGCAATGGCCGCATTGTTATAGAACAGCATCTGCGGTACTTCCGTCCAGGCGGCGGTAGCATCGCAGAGATGATGCTTATGCAGGATGTTGGCGACCTTATAAGATTCGATCATATCATGGGTATAGCCATCGGTCCCCAAGCCGGTCAGGATGCCGCGGTGTACATGTCCACTCGTCGGCGGGCAGCCGCAGGCATTGCCATATTCGATTCCGGATTGTGGACGACCATCGTGTCCGTTTCCTTGATGAGGTCCATTTCATGCGGATTGACGTGGATGCAGTGGCCGAGCAGCGTCTTCGGGCCCAGGATATTCCAGTCATAGAGGCGGTCGATGATGCGCTTGCCGTGCTTTTTCAGGCAATCCTGCAAATCTTCGATGCCTTCGGCGACGTGGATATGATATCCCACACCATCCGGTTTATGTTCCGCTGCCAGGGCCATCGTTTCGTCGCTGATCGTGAACTGGGCATGCATACCCATCATGCCGGCGAGCATGTCCGTCGTATCGGCTTGGGCGTGGCGGATCCAGGCTTCATTTTCCAGGACGGCCTGCCGGGCTTTATCCTGGCCGTCGCGGTCAGAAACTTCATAACAGAGGCAAGAGCGGACGCCCAGTTCCTGTGCGGCCTGGCCGATGGCAAAGAGGCTGTCCTTGATTTCACCAAAGCTGGCATGGTGGTCGAAGACCGTCGTCACGCCGTTCTTGATACATTCAACATACGTTTCCATGGCGCTCAGGTAGGTCAGGTCATTGGTCAAGTGGCGGTCGATGTTCCACCACAATCCGTCGAGGATGTCCAGGAAGCCCTTAGGCGCATAGCCGTTGATATTCAGGCCCCGGGCATGGCACTGTAAATGTGTTCATGGGTATTGATGAAAGCCGGCATGATGACGCCGCCTTTGGCATCGATGAAGTCCGCATCGGGGAAAGCCCTGCGTATTTCGGCGGTCTGGCCGACGCGGCAGATCTTCATCCCGTCCATGGCTACGGCGCCATCGGGAATATATTGATTCTTGGCATCACGCGTGATAACGTGTCCATTTCCGACGATTAACATATGAATTACCTCCTTCGAACATATGTATAAACCATAATCCGTTATAAGTTCTTGCGTTTTGTTCATGATATTTTTGTCATTCCCGTATCTATCTTAATAGTACCTTCTTCCGACCGACCTGTCAATTTTTTAGCCTAAAAATTTTTTTATTATCTTTTTGTTATAACTCGACGGGAAAGATGTTTTTTCGACATACCTTTTTTGGCTTGAAACCGTTGATTTATCGCGAAAATATGATATATTAACAGTACCTAAAAATTTTTTAGCAGGCGAGCTAATAACTGTTTTGACGGTACGCAAGTTAAGAGAATCGTTGTTTTATAAGAGAGGGGTGCCCCTATGTTAGATGATGTTGTACTGAACTTCTTACGCCATTTGGCCAAAGGCTAGCTGACCAATTCGGCCCGAACTGTGAAGTCGTCATCCATGACCTGAGCGATAATTACAAAGAAAATTCCATTGTAGCCATTGAAAACGGCCACGTCACCAACCGCAAAGTCGGCGATGGCCCGTCCATGGCCGTCCTCGATGCCCTGCGCAGCGAGCCCGACAAACTCCAGGACCATACGAGTTACCTGACCAAGACTAAAGACGGCCGCATCCTCAAATCGACGACCATCTATATCCGCAATGAAAATCAAAAAGTCATCGGCATCTTCTCCATCAACTACGACATTACGGAATTGATGATGGTTGAAAATGCCATCAAGCCGCTCATCTCCGTCGCTTCCAAAGAAGAACAGGTCAGCCCGATTCCTCAGAACGTCACGGACCTCCTGAACGAACTCATCGAAGAATCGACGCGACAAGTTGGTAAGCCCGTCCCTCTCATGACCCGGGAAGACAAGATCAAAGCCATCAAGTTCCTCAATGACCGCGGGGCTTTGCTGATCACCAAGGCCGGCGACAAAATATCCAAACACTTCGGCATCTCCAAATACACCCTGTACAGCTACATCGACAGCAGTGAAGAGTGAGATTAGTGGCTCGTGGCTCGTGGCTCGTGGCTTGCGGCTAGTGGCTCGTGGCTCGTGGCTAGCATCGTAGGGGCGCCCAAAGGGCGGCCCTTTTCCTATGCCCAAATGTAACAGCTTCCTTTCATGCCTTGCAAAAAAGTGTAGGTGCCTAACAAATTTTTAGCTTTCTCCTATTGCAAATCTGCAAGGTCATGTTATACTCTAGGTATACAAAAACTTTTAGATTTACTAAAATATTTTTTTCAGTTTATCTCAGGAGGTACGGATGATGAAGAAAGATATGAAATGGGCTATGAACCATCTGCCCAAATCAGACGATAAAAATTTACCGATTATGTCCCTCAATGAAATCGCCAAGGCCCGGACATTCCACCAGAGCTTCCCGCAATACAGTGAAACGCCCTTGACTCAGCTCACACAGATGGCCCGGTATTTAGGCTTAGGTTCGATTTTCGTCAAAGACGAATCGTACCGCTTCGGCCTCAACGCCTTCAAAGTCCTGGGCGGTTCCTATTCCATGGCCAAATACATCGCCAAGGAAACGCACCGCGACGTATCGGACCTGCCTTATGAAGTCCTGACTTCGGATAAACTCCGCCAGGAATTTGGCCAGGCCACCTTCTTCACGGCCACCGATGGCAACCACGGCCGCGGCGTTGCTGGGCGGCTCAGAAGCTGGGCCAGAAAGCCGTCGTCCACATGCCGAAAGGCACGACTCAGACGCGGCTGGAAAACATCAAGAAGCTCGGCGCCGACGTCGACATCCTCGACCTCAACTATGACGACTGCGTCCGCCAGGCGGCTAAAGAAGCCGCTGCCACACCGCACGGCGTCATGGTCCAGGATACGGCCTGGGACGGCTACGAAGAAATCCCTTCGTGGATCATGCAGGGCTACGGTACGATGGCCATGGAAGCTGGCGAACAGCTGAAAGCGCAGGGCGTCGAACGGCCGACGCACATCTTCGTCCAAGCCGGTGTCGGTTCCCTGGCCGGTGCCGTCGTCGGCTACTTCGCCAATCTCTACAAAGACACCCCGCCGAAATTCATCGTCGTCGAAGCATCGGCCGCAGCCTGCCTGTACAAAGGCGCCGCAGCGGGTGACGGCAAGCCCCGCATCGTCGGTGGCGACCTGGATACCATCATGGCCGGCCTGGCCTGTGGCGAACCGAATACGATTTCCTGGGACATCCTCAAGAATCACGTCACGACCTTCGTAGCTGCCGATGACCCCATCACGGTCCGCGGCATGCGGATGCTGGCAGCGCCCCTCAAAGGAGATGCGCCCATCGTATCCGGTGAATCCGGTGCCGTTCCCTTCGGCACGCTGGCTACGATCATGTTATCCGACGAATGTAAAGATATACGCGCTGGGCTCGGTCTCGATGACCGCTCCCAGGTCCTGGTCTTCTCGACCGAAGGCGATACGGATCCGGAACGGTATAAGAACATCGTCTGGCGAGGATTAAATAAATAAAAACATTATATTAAGATATAGGAGTGATTTTCATGACAGTACCGTACGAAAAAATCAAAGAGGCTGCTAAAGGCTATGAACAGGATATGACCCGCTTCCTCCGGGACATCGTCAAATTCCCCGGCGAAAGCTGCGGCGAAAAGGAACACATCGACCGCATCGCCGAAGAAATGCGCAAACTCGATTTCGATAAGTAGAAATGACCCCATGGGCAACGTCCTGGGCTACATGGGCACCGGCAAGACCTCATCGGCTTCGACGCCATATCGATACCGTCGGCATCGGCAACAAAGCCAACTGGAACTTCGATCCCTATGAAGGCTTTGAATCGGAAACGGAAATCGGCGGCCGCGGCACGTCGGACCAGCTCGGCGGCATCGTATCCGCCGTCTACGGTGCCCGCATCATGAAAGACCTGGGCCTCTTGTCCGATAAGTACACCGTCCTGGTTACAGGTACGGTCCAGGAAGAAGACTGCGACGCCTTTGCTGGCAGTATATCATCAACGAAGACAAGGTCCGCCCGGAATTTGTCGTTTCTACGGAACCGACAGACGGCGGCATCTATCGCGGCCAGCGCGGCCGTATGGAAATCCGCATCGACGTCCAGGGCGTTTCCTGCCACGCAGTGCACCCGAACGCGGTGACAACGCCATTTACAAGATGGCCGACATCCTCCAGGACGTCCGGGCCCTCAATGAAAATGACGCCTCCGACACAACGGAAATCAAAGGCCTGGTCAAGATGCTCGACAAAAAATACAACTCCGAATGGGAAGAAGCCAACTTCCTCGGCCGCGGTACCGTCACATGCTCCCAGATTTTCTACACCTCGCCGAGCCGCTGCGCCGTCGCCGACTCCTGTGCCGTATCCCTCGACCGCCGCATGACCGCTGGCGAAACGTGGCAGAGCTGCTCGATGAAATCCGCGCCCTGCCGAGTGTCCAGAAATACGGCGATGATGTCAAAGTCAGCATGTACGAATATGCCCGCCCGAGCTACACCGGCCTGACCTACCCCATCGAATGTTACTTCCCGACCTGGGTCATCCCGAAAGACCACAAAGTCACGAAGGCCCTGGAAGAAGCTTATACGTCCCTCTTCGGCGACAGCCGTATCGGTGCCGCTGAAACGGAAGCCATGCGCAAAGTCCGTCCCTTGACGGATAAATGGACCTTCTCGACCAACGGCGTTTCCATCATGGGCCGCAACGGCATCCCCGTCATCGGCTTCGGCCCTGGCGCAGAAGCCAGGCTCATGCACCGAACGAAAAGACATGGAAACAGGACCTCGTCACCTGTGCCGCCGTCTACGCCGCTCTGCCTTCTGTATACACCGATAAATAATCACATCCCATAACGATTAAAAGGAGACTGCCCTATGAAAACCTTACAGGACTACATCGATAAATTAAACGCCCTCAACTTCAAAGATATGTATGAAAACGACTTTTTCCTCACCTGGGACAAGACCGATGACGAACTGGAAGCCATCTGGGTCCTGGCCGATGCCCTCCGTTTCATGCGGGAACACAATATTTCCACCAAAATCTTTGAAAGCGGCTTAGGCATTTCCATCTTCCGCGACAATTCGACGCGTACGCGCTTCTCCTTCGCCTCGGCCTGCAATCTCCTCGGCCTGCAGGTCCAGGACCTGGACGAAAAGAAGAGCCAGATTGCTCACGGCGAAACGGTCCGCGAAACGGCCAACATGATTTCCTTCATGGCCGACGTCATCGGCATCCGCGACGATATGTACATCGGCAAGGGCCATACGTACCAGAAAGAAGTCGTCGACTCCGTCACCCAGGGTTATAAAGACGGCATCCTCGAACAGAAGCCGACTCTGGTCAACCTCCAGTGCGACATCGACCATCCGACCCAGTGTATGGTCGACGCGGCCATATCATCCATGAAATGGGCGGCCTGGAAACTTGAAAAGGCAAGAAAATCGCCACGACCTGGCTTACTCCC
>ENA-OQEN01001012-OQEN01001012.1-human-gut-metagenome-genome-assembly--contig:-NODE-1012-length-11150-cov-1.654268_pt1 | contig 11150 bp, 16 predicted proteins | sample MGYA00242791_ERZ504627 | MGnify/ENA primary metagenome ERZ504627 (study PRJEB26092, sample SAMD00036316) | human gut metagenome | host: Homo sapiens | study: EMG produced TPA metagenomics assembly of... | reverse complement strand
ATCCCAAAAAATCAAACCATCCAATTTCCTCTCACTTCAAAAGGTGAAAACTACAATCCAAAAAAATCAAACCATCCAATTTCCTCTCACTTCAAAAAAGTGAAAACTACAATCCCAAAAAATCAAACTACCCAATTTATCTCACTTCAAAAAGTGAAAACTATAATCTAAAAAATCAAACCACACAATTTCCCTCACTTTAAAAAGTGAAAACTATAATCTAAAAAATCAAATCACATAATTATAGATTCAAAGGAAGTCGTCCCACAACCTCCTTTGTCAACCATCCTATGAGAATCCCCGCCAGGACACCTGCTACCAGCAGTGCCGGTGCATAAACCATCAAACTCGTATTGCTCACCACGATCATGCAACGATCAGCTGCCCGATATTATGTGTGACACCACCGGCCACACTGATACCAATCAGACTGAAGCCGGAATGTTTTTCAAAAGATCCATCACAGTCAGGCTAAGCGCAGCGCCGGCCAGACTATACAAAATACTGAACAGATTTCCAAACATAAATCCGATCACCAGGATTCTGACAACGGACACGAGAGCCGCTTCTTTTACAGAATATCGGTCCAGTATAAAAAGCACCGCCAGGTTTGCAAGCCCGAGCTTGATACCCGGAATCCCTGTAAATACAGGGACCAGAGACTCCACATATCCAAAAATGATCGCTACTGCGGCAAATAATCCGAGATAAGCTGTTTTTCGTTTCATAAATAAATCCTTTCATTTGTTGCAGGAATATCGTTGCAGGAATAGCACAGACAGAATACCATCTGTCAGAGAAAACTCTACGGAAAACACGCATTACGCATATTCTCCGGAAATTTTATGTCACCGCATCAATTTTAGGCGAACTCTCCGAATCCGAATCCTCTGCAGTATTTTCCCCTTCTATTACAACCTTATTAGGAAGGCAGATGATGGAACCGCCGTGCTCGTCCACAGCCTTCTGTTTCATACAGTAATGGTCCGGGCAGGTTGCTTCGATCATTGTAACTTTTCCATCTTTGATCTCGCAGACATTGGTGTCTCCGATGTGGATGATCTGGTCCTGGGAAAGAGAATAGGTTCCGAATTCTTTTCCGTCAACGGTAATACGGATCGTATTATGGGAACGTTTCCCCGCAATCTGAAAACCAAGCCAGAGAACCCCCGCCAGAATCAGGATCCCGGCAATAAAAATCAATTCTTTTTTCTTCAAAACAAATCTCCATTTCTGTTACAGATTCAGAAAAAATCATATCATAATCGAAATTAAAAGGCAAACATAAGTTAATGATATCTAACCATAATTCATACAGCTGTTCCCAACGGAAAGGAGGAGTGGCGATGATTTTCTTTTATAAAAGACATAAAACAGAAAAATTCATATTGGAAAAAGTTATAAACTACTAACAAAAGTGTAGACAAGAAAAAAAACAGGTGATATAATACCTAACTGTAAGTTAGCATCATCTAATTTTATAAAAAAGATTAATCAAAACTAATTTATGTATATGGATAAAAACTATATAATTTATCCAAAAGACAGTTATACGCAGAGTGAAGGAATAGATCGAGAGCATCTGACGCAGCCATATATGTTCGCACAGTTGAGCCTGATGCAGCAATTTACGGAATTGTTATAAATACAAGGGAGAAAAGAGATGAAAAATCAGAATTTTTATATGAGAGTGATCTCCTTACTGCTGGTGATCCTGGCTGTACTTTTTATAACAGCAGCATGAAAGCCCAGGCAAATGAAAAAGAGATCGCGGCTCTGACAGATAAGGTAGATACACTTCAGGAGCAGCAGAATGAACTTCTCAGTGCGCTGGAGACGAGTTATGTAAATCGTATGCAGAATCAGGCAGCATCTGCAGGATCAGGCAGCAGTGATACAGATACAGCAGGCGATGACAAAACAACAGACACTTCAGACGGCAATGTATCCGATGCAGACGCAGAGGACACAGCAACCGCAGATTCCGATAATGTATATAAAGATGGACCTATACAGGAGAAGCCGAGGGATACGGCGGGACCATTCAGGTGGAGGTGACACTTACCGGTGATGAGATCACATCCATCAACGTAGTCAGCGCCCCAGGTGAGGACAGTGCATATCTTTCACAGGCAGAGAGTGTGATCGATTCCATCCTGAGTGCTCAGAGTACAGATGTGGATACCGTATCCGGAGCAACGTTCAGCTCCACTGGAATCCTGAACGCAGTGGATGCGGCACTTGGAAAGGCGGAAAACTCATGAAAAAAAGACAGCGGGAGGTAAGCTGATGCGTGCGGGAATACAGCTGGCATTTTTTATTGCCGCCCCGTCTCTGTTTTCTACAGCCTTTGCAGGAATCAAATCGATCTTTCTTGCCATTGCGGCCGGTCAGCCGGTGGAGTGGAATTCCTTTCTGACTGTAACGCAGTGCTTCTGATCTTTACCTGTTTTTTCGGAAGACATTTCTGCGGATATGCGTGTGCATTCGGATCTTTCGGAGATGCCGTATATGAAGGCTTTTCCTGGATCCGAATGAAATGCTTTCACAAAAAAAAGAAACCGGCTCTTTCCGAAAAAATGGTTCACGGGCTTCAGAAAGTCAAATATATCGTACTGGCACTGATCCTGCTTTCCTGCCTTACAGGTGTATACGGAAAGCTTACGGGAACCAGCCCGTGGGATGTTTTTTCCATGCTCACGGCAAGACGGCTCCCGAACAGCAAATATCTGGTGGGAATTGTGCTCCTGGTGCTGATCATTGTGGGAATGTGTACACAGGAAAGGTTTTTCTGCCAGTTTCTCTGTCCCATGGGAGCGGTTTTTGCATTAATGCCAATCCTTCCGGGTGCACTGTTTCGGAGAAACCGTGAGAAATGTCCGCCGAAATGTGGTCTCTGTAAAAAAAGATGTCCGGCTCATCTGGATATCGACGGCGACACAGGCAAATCCGGCGAATGTCTTTGCTGTCACGCATGTGCCGCAGCCTGCCCGAGAAAAAATATTCACATTGGAACAATTGAGGAAAAATGATCTATGAGATATCAGGCTCTGAAAAAGAAAACTTTTCTGGCAGCAGCTACATTTACAGGAATTGCGGTGTTGTTTCCTGTGCTGTGCATGGCTGCTTCGGAAAATGATGTACAGACATATACCGATACAGATTTTGCAATGGATACTGTGGTATCAGAAACACTCTATACCACAGGTGACGATATAAACAGTAAGCTGACAGCTGTGCTGACAGATGTGGAGACGAACCTTCTTTCCTGGACCAATGAGAAGTCCCAGATCTATAAGGTGAATGCAGACAGCGGAAAAGATACGGAGATTTCCGACGAGCTTTCCGGATACCTGAAACGTCTTCTGAAGATCGCAGAGGATTCTGACGGAGCCTTTGACCCAACCATCGGGAAGCTGATCCGCCTGTGGGATATTGGAGGGGAAAACCAGAAAATTCCGGAAGAAGCAGAAATTAAGAATGTTCTGAAGGATTCCGGATATCAGAAGATTTTTCTTGACGGAAATACGGTCCACATGGAGGAGGGCTGTTCTCTGGATCTTGGAGCAGCGGGAAAGGGTATTGGCTGTGACTGATCCTTAAAGAACTGGAAACAAAGAAGGATGTAACAGCAGCACTTATGAATCTGGGAGGAAGCAGTGTCATGACCTACGGAAGCAAGCCGGATGGTTCTTCCTGGAATGTGGCAGTGACAGATCCCAGAGCTGAAAATGAGGATGACTATCTTGGTGTGGTTGCCTTAAATGGTACAGAATTTCTTTCCACATCCGGAGATTATGAGAAATATTTTATCGAAAATGGTGTAAGGTATCACCACATTATGGACCTTCTACGGCTATCCGGCAGAAAGCGGAGTGACCGGGGTAACGGTAGTCTGTGACTCAGGTCTGGAGGCAGATGCGCTTTCCACAGCATGTTTTGTGCTGGGGGTGGAAAAAGGGACACAGCTGTTGAAAGCTTACGGTGCAGACGGACTTTTTGTGGATGAAGACCATCATGTATATCTCACTGAGGGATGAAAGAGCGGTTCAGCCTGATTGCAGATTCCTACAGTGTGGAGGATATTGCAGAGTGAGGCTGATCTCCCGGCGATCCGGTTTATGACTGTTTGGCAGAGGGGAATGCTCATATCCGCAGTACTTGCATAGTAAACCTGGAAAGGGTTCTATAAATATATCATATTTTTAGGAGGAATAAGCAATGCAGAAGTGGAATCTATTGAAAAAAACAGCTCCATGCATTTTAAGTCTTGCAGTGGCAGCAACAACCTTTCCGACCGCTGTAATGGCATCTGATCTTGATGCAGCCGTGGTTTCCGAGGCAGAGACAAGAGATACGGAGGATTTTAGCACAGAGGAAACGGCAGAGGATACTGAAGCTGTAGCAGAAGAAGCTATAGAGGATGCTGCAGACATAACAGAAGAAGCAGCAGAGGATGCAGCAGTGCCAGAAGCTGCTGCAGACGAGACAGAGGATATCCAGCAGGAAGATACAGCAGAGGAAGCAGACCCGTTCTCTACAGGGGAAGAGGATTTCACAGAAGGCGATGAAGTGGCGGAAGCATTTTCCGATTCTGACCAGCTGACAGGCGAGTATCAGTACGTATATGCAGGACTTACCTGGGGTGAGTACTGGGCAGCAGAAGGCGTATATGCAGCTGGAGATACAAGCTCTTCAGAAGAGAAGGATTCACATAGTGAGTTTGATACAGGAGCTTTTGATACAGTAACAAGAGCGACTGCAAATCATGGACTCCACAGAGGAAGCTATCAGACAGAAGCTACGATCATTGCTGAAGACGGAACCAGATTCGACGTATCCTACTGGGAGGATAAAGGAAGCACACTTTATCTTACAGACGGTTCCAAGGTAAAATGGAACAGAGGCAGTATAACAACAGAAGATGGAAAAACCTATACTATGGGTCATTATGAGATATATGGTCTGAAATATGTTCCGGTAGCAGTTAAGACCGCAGATTTGCAGATTTCTGCAAAAAGTATAATGTCGTACAGGATGGAGCTGTGCTCTCCGGAGGATACAGTGAAAACAATCTCCAGTATTACAAAGGCCTTGTGGCAGACGTAAATGCACAGACAAATGGTCTGAAATATGCGGAGAAAAATGGTGACGGCTTTACATTTACAGCAAGAAAATCAGACGGAACAGCTTCCGGTATCAAGGATCAGGCGTTAAAAACAGCAACAGAGATCAAGCCGAGTGTAAAAGCAGCAAGCGGAAGCTACGGCGAATTCCTCCGTGTGGATCTCAATGGAAATTATGGCGATCTTGGTGCAAATATGCAGGCTGTACGCTGGGATTATTATGGAGATGATTCCACATATACAAAATGTCTCGCTTCTTATGGAACCAAGTTTGCCGCAGATAACTGGATGCATAAAGCAATGGGAATCCAGCTTGGACTTACAAAATCTGCACGCTGCAAGCTTCCGGGAGGAACAGACGGAACAGGATACTGGAAACTGACAGTGTATGCTCTTGGATATAATGACTATACCTACAGCTTCCAGGCAACTGCAGAGAATATCGTAAATCCTACAATGGAGCCGACTGATTTTACAAGTCTTAAAACAGAAGTGGAAGCTGCAAAGGCTCTGGCAGAGGCAGATTACACAATTGCAACCTGGAAGTCCTTTGCCGGTGAGCTTCAGGAAGCAGAAGACATTCTTGCAAAAACAGATGCAAGTCAGGCTGAGGTAAATGAAGCACTTGAACATCTTCAGGGAGCAGAGAAAGAGCTTCAGAAGGTAACAGTTACACTTGATAAGACAGCAGCAGCTGTATATACAGGAAAAACAACGACTCTTAAGGCAACAACAAATGACAGCGATGCAACAGTAACATTTAAGTCCGGCAACACAAAGGTTGCAACAGTAAGCAGCAAGGGTGTTGTTAAAGGCGTAAAAGCCGGAACCGCAGTTATCACAGCAAAGGTAGGAAATGCCACAGCAACCTGCAAGGTAACAGTAAAAGCTTCTACAATTAAATTTGCAAAGGCTTCCGTAACGATCTACAAAGGAAAAACAGCAACTGTAAAAGCAACTGCAACACCATCTGCAACTGTAAAATACACAAGCAGCAACACAAAGGTTGCAACCGTAAACAGTAAAACAGGTGTTGTAAAAGGAATCAAAGCAGGAACCGTTACGATTACAGCAAAGGCAGGAGCCCTGAAGACAACTTGCAAAGTAGTTGTCAAGAATCCTGCATTCAGTCTTGTAAAATCTTCTGCAACGATCAAAAAAGGTAAAACAACAACCATCAGATCCAAAGCAGCACCTGCAGGCAAGGTTACATATACAAGCAGCAATAAAAAAGTTGCAGCTGTAAACAGCAAAGGTGTTGTAAAGGGAATCAAAAAAGGTAAAGCAACGATCACAGTGAAATGCAACGGAATTACAAAGAAATTTGTGGTAACAGTTAAATAATTTCGCTGTTGAACCGAATGCGAGCACAGATATCCGGGAGCCTCTGCCGCAGACATAGAGTAATGTCTGCGGCAGAGGTCTGCTGATTTCTGAAGAGCAATGTCTGACAGAGGCCGCAAGAAAAGAGGAGAGAGTAAGGAAGCATGGAAAAAGATCTGAAAGATAAAAAGCAGGAGGAAAAAAATACTCCGAAGATACCCTGGACCAAGCTGGTCCCTGCAGCTGCTGTGATTGCGGCGCTTGTGTTTCAGGCATAAAGGCGAAGGCTCTGATGGAGAGACAGAAGCAGTCGGGCAGGCAGAGACGACCGTAATGTCCGCTTCAGAGCTGGAAAAATATTTCGGGTATGAAAAAGAAAATACTGTTTCTGACAACACAGCTGAGAAAAACAGTACAACAAAAAAGAAAAGCTCATCGAAAAAAAGTTCAAAAAAAACAGCAGCGAAAAAAAGCTCAGGTACAAGAACGGTTTCCGAATCTGCAAAAAGCAATGCCGGCGCCGCAGGACAGGGAACCACGCAGACACCGGTAGCAAGCGTTCCGGCAGATGGATATAAGGACGGTACGTATGAAGGAAGCGGAACCGGATTTGGCGGGACGATCCGCGTGAGAGTAACAATCAGCGGTGGAAAGATTGCGGCCATAGATATTCTGGAGGCATCTGGAGAAACTGCGTCGTATTTTGCGTCAGCTCAGGGTGTGATCAGCAGTATGATTGCCGGAAATACACCGAATGTAGATGCAGTAAGTGGAGCAACCTATTCCTCCAACGGAATCATCCAGCAGTTCAGAATGCCCTCTCCCAGGCAGCGGCAGATGGAAACAGCCAGCAGGTCACCCCTACACCTGCAGCAACTGCTTTACCAACTCCGACATCAGCTCCGTCACCTACAAAAAACCATCTCCTACAAAGAAACCGGAAGATCCGGACAGTCCCCCAAAATATCTGGACGGTAAATATACAGCTTCGGCAAAGGGCTTCAATGGAGACGTGAAAGTAATTGTGACCATCAAGGATGGAGTGATCGAAGCCCTGAAACAGGAAAATACGGACACGGAGCAGTTTTTTGAAAAAGCATGGAGCGTGCTGGAGGAACAGATCATTGGTACGGATTCTGTAGATGATATTGATGCAGTCAGCGGAGCAACCTATTCCTCCAACGGAATTCTCAACGCTGTAAAAAAAGCTCTTAAAGAAGCGATCAATCCGGAGTATGGAAAGAAACCGACACCAACTCCTACAAAGAAACCGACACCAAAGCCAACAGCCACACCGAAACCTACGGCAACGCCGAAACCAACAGCCACACCGAAGCCAACAGAGACGCCGGCAGCAACCCCGACGCCGGAGCCGGACGACCCGGATGTGACGCCGGTTCCTGAAAAACCCAATGTAACTCCAACACCAGGGACAGATGAGCCGGATGCAACACCGGAGCCAACGGAAGCACCGGAACCGGTGGGAATGTACAGAGATGGAACGTATACAGGCTCGGCTTTTGGATATGGAGGAAAAACATATCTGACAATTACGATCTCAGGAGGCCAGATCGTATCCATTGAGCAGACAAATCAGGATACACCGGAATTTTTTGATCCTGCATGGAGCACGATCTATTCTCAGATCATGGCAAACCAGTCGGCGGATGGAATCGATACTGTCAGCGGAGCCACATATTCCTCCGAGGGGATCCTGGACGCTGCACAAAAGGCCCTTGCCCAGGCAAAGAATTAACCGGGTGAACGTTGGAGCAGCTATAAACATCTGAATCTAAGCCAATAATAAGAGGTGAAAGAAACCTCTGGACTTCTTGATTTTTTTTGAAGTTCAGAGGTTTTTTGCTAGGTTTCTGAAATTGCTTCTATAAATCGATAAAAAAATAACAGGAATGTATACAGAATAATAGGAAAAATATCAGAAAATATAAGCGGTTTAAATAATTTGAAATGCAAATTGGCGGGGATTAACCTGAGAAATACAATAAAATTTTTATTGCACAGGGCAATGTTTTATGTTATGTTTGAATGTGTGTAATTAAAGTTGTTATTAAAATGACAAACAACGCTGAAAGGAGAACAAATATGAGCAGTAAAATTACGATCATCGGAGCAGGAAGTGTAGGAGCAACTATCGCTTATACCTTATCACAGAGGAGTATTGCATCAGAGATCGTTCTGATCGATATTAACAAAGATAAGGCTGAAGGTGAGGTTATGGATATTGAGCAGGGAACCAGTTTCCGTGAGCCGATCTCCATCGTGGCAGGAGATTACCCGGATGCTGCAGATTCTGACATTGTGATCATCACTTCCGGTATTGCCAGAAAACCGGGACAGACTCGCATCGAGCTGACACAGACCAACGTTAACATTATGAAGAATATTACTCCGGAGATCGTAAAGGTGGCTCCCAAAGCGCTTTATATTATCGTAAGTAATCCATGTGATATTATGACTTATGCATTTGCAAAGCTTTCCGGACTGCCGGAAAATCAGATCCTTGGTTCCGGAACGCCCTGGATACGGCCCGTCTCCGCTGCAGACTTTCTCAGCACTACGGTGTATCTGAGAAAAACATCCACGCCTATGTATTCGGAGAGCATGGAGATACTTCCTTTGTACCGTGGTCCAGAGCCTTTGTTGCAGGTGCGACCCTTGATGAGTTTGACAAGATCGTTCATGAGGATCAGAAAGATCTGCAGCCACTTGACAGAGAAGAGGTTCTGGAGTATGTTCATACTTCAGGATCAACTGTGATCGCCAAGAAAGGTGCTACATTTTATGCGGTAGCCGTATCTGTTTGCAGACTTTGCTCGCTTCTTCTTGCAGCATCTGATACAATAGTCAGTGTATCAACCATGCTTCACGGAGAGTACGGTGTTGAAGACGTATGTCTTAGTACCATGGCTTCTATCGGACCGGAAGGTGTAAAACGTATCGTTCGTGTTCCGCTGACCGAGGAGGAGACAGAGAAGCTTCATGCAAGCGCCAATGCTCTGAAGGACGTGATCGCACAGATTGATCTTTGATAAATGTCAGAAGCTGTGTAAAGAGGAAAAAGCAGCCTCAGGCAAATTTGAAACAACGGGAGAAAGATAAAAATGGATATTATTCAGGTAATTACCAGAGAATTGAACGTTGAGAAATGGCAGGTCGAGGCAGCGGTTAAGCTGATCGATGAAGGCTGCACCATTCCTTTTATTTCCAGATACCGTAAGGAAGCAACCGGTACACTGAACGACGAACAGCTTCGTAATCTTAATGAGAGACTTACTTATTTAAGAAATCTTGAGGATAAAAAGGCTCAGGTTCTGGGCAGCATCGAGGAGCAGGGCAAGCTGACTCCGGAGCTGAAGAAACAGATCGAGCAGCGCAGACACTCGTTGTGGTAGAGGATCTTTACCGTCCGTACCGCCCGAAGCGCCGTACACGTGCCATCATCGCCAGGGAAAAAGGTCTGGGACCTCTGGCCGACATCATCCTTCTCCAGATGACGAAGAAACTCTTGAAGAAGAGGCAAAAGCATTTCTTTCTGAGGAAAAAGAAGTCAAAACTGTGGAAGAGGCCATCAGCGGTGCCAGAGATATCATTGCAGAACACATTTCTGATGAAGCAGATTATCGTATCAGTATCCGTAGGAGAACAATGGATAAGGGAACTATATGTTCCACCGCAAGAGATGAGAAGGAGCAGTCTGTATACGAGATGTATTATGACTTTGAGGAGCCGGTGAAAAAGCTTGCAGGTCATCGTGTCCTTGCTCTGAACCGTGGTGAGAAAGAGAAATTCCTTACTGTGAAGATCCTTGCACCTGAGGAAGAGATCATCCGTTATCTTGAAAAACAGGTGATCGTCCGCGATAATCCATACACTACACCTGTTCTGAAAGAAGCCATTGAGGACAGCTATAAACGTCTCATCGGACCGGCTATTGAGCGTGAGATCCGAAGCGCCCTTACAGAGGCAGCAGAGGACGGTGCCATCCATGTCTTTGGCAAAAATCTGGAGCAACTTCTCATGCAGCTCCAATTGCGGGACAGGTAGTTCTTGGCTGGGACCCTGCCTTCCGTACCGGATGCAAGCTGGCAGTGGTAGATCCTACCGGAAAGGTTCTGGATACCACAGTTATTTATCCCACAGCACCAACCAATGAGACCAAGATCCATGCCGCAAAGGAAACCCTGAAAAAGCTTATCAGCAAATATCATGTGACACTGATCTCTGTAGGAAACGGAACGGCATCCAGAGAATCCGAGCAGATCATCGTGGAGCTTCTTAAGGAAATCCCGGAAAAGGTCCAGTATGTTATCACCAACGAGGCAGGTGCTTCTGTATATTCCGCAAGCAAGCTTGCTACGGAAGAATTCCCGAATTTCGATGTTGGACAGAGAAGCGCCGCATCCATCGCAAGACGTGTACAGGATCCGCTTGCAGAGCTTGTAAAGATCGATCCGAAATCCATCGGTGTTGGTCAGTATCAGCATGATATGAACCAGAAAAAGCTGGGAGAAGCCTTAACGGCGTTGTGGAAGATTGTGTAAACAAGGTCGGAGTGGATCTGAATACAGCATCTGCATCCCTTCTGGAGTATATTTCCGGAATCAGCAAGGCCATCGCAAAGAATATTGTAGCCTACCGTGAGGAAAACGGCCGTTTCCAGACAAGAAGAGAGCTTCTTAA
>ENA-OQEN01001011-OQEN01001011.1-human-gut-metagenome-genome-assembly--contig:-NODE-1011-length-11150-cov-3.048353_pt1 | contig 11150 bp, 15 predicted proteins | sample MGYA00242791_ERZ504627 | MGnify/ENA primary metagenome ERZ504627 (study PRJEB26092, sample SAMD00036316) | human gut metagenome | host: Homo sapiens | study: EMG produced TPA metagenomics assembly of... | reverse complement strand
ATCAAAATGGAACAGCTTCGCCCGGTTTCCAAACTGGAAAAAATCCTGTTCCCGATCATCATCACCGTTGTTGTTTGTCTGATTCTTCCTACAACAGCTCCGCTGGTTGGTATGCTGATGCTCGGTAACCTGTTCCGTGAGAGTGGTGTTGTTAAGCAGTTAACAGAGACAGCAAGTAATGCAATGATGTACATCGTTGTTATCCTGCTTGGTACATCCGTAGGTGCATCGACAAGTGCAGAAGCATTCCTGAAGACAAGTACATTGAAAATTGTATTGCTTGGTCTGATCGCATTTGCGTTTGGTACAGCGGCAGGTGTATTGTTCGGTAAGCTCATGTGTAAGGTAACGCACGGCAAGGTAAATCCGCTGATTGGTTCTGCGGGTGTATCCGCCGTTCCTATGGCAGCACGTGTATCACAGAAGGTCGGTGCAGAGGCAGATCCTACAAACTTCCTTTTGATGAACGCCATGGGACCAAACGTTGCAGGTGTTATCGGTACTGCGGTTGCAGCCGGAACATTCCTCGCAATCTTTGGTGTATAGTATAGAGAATTTAGGAGGTCAGACTAATGGCAGAAGAAAAGAAACCGGTAAAGATTACCGAAACTGTGCTGAGAGATGCACACCAGTCTTTGATTGCAACACGTATGACAACAGAGCAGATGTTGCCAATTATTGATAAAATGGATAAAGTTGGTTACCATTCCGTAGAGTGCTGGGGTGGTGCTACATTCGACGCTTGTCTCCGTTTCCTGAAAGAGGATCCATGGGACAGACTTCGTAAGCTCCGTGACGGATTCAAGAATACAAAGCTTCAGATGTTGTTCCGTGGACAGAATATCCTTGGATACAGCCCATATTCTGATGACGTTGTAGAGTACTTCGTACAGAAGAGTATCGCAAACGGTATTGATATCATTCGTATCTTTGACTGTCTGAATGATATCCGTAACCTGGAGACAGCTGTAAAGGCAGCAAACAAGGAAAATGGACATGCACAGGTTGCACTTTCTTATACACTTGGCGATGCTTATACAATGGATTACTGGAAGAACATGGCAAGACAGATCGAGGAGATGGGTGCAGATTCTATCTGTATCAAGGATATGGCCGGACTTCTTGTACCAAACGAGGCTACAAAGCTTGTAAAGGCTTTGAAGGAAGGTACAAAGCTTCCAATTCAGCTTCATACACATTACACATCCGGTGTCGCTTCCATGACATACATGAAGGCAGTCGAAGCTGGATGTGACATTATTGATACAGCAATGTCGCCACTTGCTATGGGTACATCACAGCCTGCAACAGAGGTTATGGCAAAGGCATTCGAGGGTACAGAGTTCGATCCTGGATTCGACCAGAATCTTCTTGCTGAGATCGCTGATTACTTCCGTCCACTCCGTGAGCAGTGGCTGGAGTCCGGACTGCTTAGTCCAAAGGTAATGGGCGTTAACATCAAGACTCTGCTTTACCAGGTACCAGGTGGTATGCTTTCCAACATGGTATCCCAGTTGAAGGAGATGCATGCAGAGGATAAGTACGACGAAGTATTGGAAGAGATTCCACGTGTTCGTAAGGACTTTGGTGAGATTCCACTTGTTACACCATCTTCACAGATCGTTGGTACACAGGCTGTATTGAACGTTGTTATGGGTGAGCGTTACAAGACTCTTACAAAAGAGGCAAAGGATATGCTCGTAGGTAAGTACGGTAGAACTACGGTACCTGTAAATGCAGAGATTCAGAAGAAGGCGCTTGACAGCTTGGAATGAAGGAGCCTATCACATATCGTCCGGCAGATGACTTAGAGCCATCTCTCGCTAAGTTCGAGAAGGAAATGGCGCAGTACAAGCAGCAGGATGAGGATGTTCTTTCTTATGCATTGTTCCCACAGGTTGCAACAGAATTCTTCAAGTACAGAGAAGCGCAGCAGACAGGTGTGGATGTAACAGCAGCAAATACAGAGAATAAGACATATCCGGTATAATAAGCCAGGATAAAAGATATCAAAAGGCGGAGAGCTTTTTCTCCGCCTTATTCTTTCATAATATAGAGCAGGTAATTGCGATATACAATTACGTGTTTCGCAATTACCTGCAATAAAAGATATAAGTGTGGAGAAAAAATATGGATGTAGCGGAAAAAAATGAAAAGAAATTAAGGCGGCAGATGCGGACGACATCAAAGATATTGCTTGGCTTTCTGCTTGCGATTCTGACCGGCGCGGTTTTGCTGACGCTTCCGGTTGCGACGGTGTCGGGAAAATCCGATTTCCTGACGGCGTTATTTACTGCGACAACCTCCGTCTGCGTGACGGGGCTTGTAGTTGTTCCGACCTTTTCGTATTGGACATTATTTGGTAAGATTGTAATTCTCGCGCTGATACAGCTCGGGGGACTTGGAATTGTGGCATTGACGTCATTTGTTATGCTGCTTATGAATCGAAAATTCTCCTTGCGCAATCGTATGATGATTCAGGATGCTTTTGGATTAAGTACGATGCAGGGCATGGTTGTATTTATAAAACGAGTGATCAAAGGAACTGTGATTGTGGAGATGTTAGGCGCGGTCTTATATATGTTTGCGTTTATCCCACAGTTTGGTGTGGCTCATGGAATCTGGTATTCTGTATTCAATGCGATTTCAGCGTTTTGCAATGCAGGAATCGATATCATTGGACCGGACAGTCTGATGACGTATGCGGATTCCCCGCTTGTACTGCTCACGTCGTCGTTTTTGATCATCTGTGGTGGACTTGGATTCGTTGTCTGGTGGGATGTGGTAGATGTGCTTTCAAACGTGCGTGCAAAAAAGATACCGGCCCGTGATATCTGGCGTCGATTCAATACACATACAAAAATCATATTGATGATGACATTTGCATTGATTTTATCCGGCATGGTTGTCACATTTCTATTTGAATGTAACAATCCGCTCACGCTCGGAAATATGTCACTTGGAAAGAAAATGCTCAATGCATTTTTTCAGTCTGTGACACTCCGAACAGCTGGATTTGCATCAATCAGCCAGAAAGGATTGACAGAGCCGACGGTACTTGTGAGTTGTGTAATCATGTTTGTTGGTGGTTCGCCGGTCGGAACTGCCGGTGGCATCAAGACGATGACGGCTGCGACACTTGTGTTTGCAGTTTTGGCTGTAGTACAGGGACGCAAAGAGACGGTCGCATTTAAAAAAACAATCCCGACATCTATTGTCCGTCGGTCGCTGGCTGTGACAGTTATCGGTTTTGGCACATTGATTTTGTTTTCTGTTCTGCTTCTGGCGACAAATCCACTTTCCCTGTCGGATGGTGTCTTCGAAGTGACAAGTGCAATCGCAACAGTCGGGTTGTCACGGGACGTGACTCCGGGGCTGAATGTGATTGGAAAAGTGATTATCATAGTATGTATGTATCTTGGCAGAGTGGGACCAATCACGATGTTCATGTTCTTCGGACAGCGTGCGACAAACCACAACTCTGTAAAATATGCGGATGCGGAAATTATTGTAGGGTAGGAGGAATGAAATATATGAATAAATCGATCGCGGTTATCGGTCTTGGACGGTATGGGAAAAGCATTGCAACAGAATTGTATAAAAACGGCGCGGATGTGCTTGCAATCGATGGAAATCCAGAAATTATAAATGAGATTGCGGACAGTGTGACTTGTGCCATGAGTCTGGATGTCTGTGATATGGATGCACTAAGAGAGGCAGGTATCTCGAACATGGATGCGGTAGTTGTGGCGATGGCTGACAGCTTAGATTCCAGCATTATGTGCGTGATGTCTGCAAAGGAACTTGGCGTGCCAAAGGTAATTGCAAAGGCAAAGGATGAGATGATGGAGAAAATCCTGAAGCGGGTTGGCGCAGACCAGGTTGTTTTTCCGGAGAAAGAATCCGGAATCCGTCTGTCGCACAAACTGATCTCAGAACATCTTGTCGATTATTTTGACCTGTCGGACAGCACGAGCTTGTGGAGATTCTTCCACGTGCGGAGTGGGTTGGCAAGAATCTGCGGGAGCTGAATCTTAGAAAAGAATATAAAATCAATGTTGTTGCTGTGATCCAGAATGATGAATTCAATATCGCTATGGATCCGGATACGCCATTAAAGGCGGACGAGCCATTGCTGATTATCATGAAGAAGTCGGATTTGAAGAGGTTTGAGAGATAATGCGAGCAGCTATCATAGGTGGAGGCGCTGCCGGTATGTATGCAGCAGTTATGCTTGCACAGGCAGGGCACTCCGTGACAATATATGAAAAAAATGAAAAACTTGGCAAAAAACTTTTCATCACAGGAAAAGGCAGATGCAATCTGACAAACAATTGTGAAGTGGAAGAGCTGATGAAACATGTGGTGACAAATCCAAAGTTTTTGTATAGTGCATTTTATAATTGTAATGCACAGGATGTGATGCAGTTTTTTGAGCAAAACGGACTGGAATTAAAGACTGAACGCGGAAACCGGGTATTCCCGGCATCGGATCATTCTTCGGATGTGATAAAAACGCTCGAGCAGGCGTTAAAAAAGCAGAACGTAACAATCTGCCTTAACCACACTGTGACACAGATTCTGACGGAACAGGTGCAGGATGTGACACACGCAGCTGGTGTCTGTGTGAAGGATGAAAAAGGACAGAAAAAACAGGAACGCTTTGATGCGGTGATCGTGGCAACCGGGGGACTTTCCTATGAGCGAACCGGATCAACCGGAGATGGCTTACAGTTTGCCAGAGATCTTGGACTGCAGGTGACAGAATGCCAGCCATCGCTTGTGCCATTTGAGATCGAAGAGGATTTCTGCCGCAACTTGATGGGACTTTCGCTTCGGAACGTCACATTGTCGTGCTATACAAAAAAGAAAAACAAAGACAAGCTTTTGTATCAGGAACAGGGCGAAATGCTGTTTACGCATTTCGGTATCAGCGGACCACTTGTGCTTTCCGCATCGGCGTATACAGGCAAAGCGAAAGGGGAACCAATCTGGGTAGAGATCGACCTGAAACCGGCACTTACTATAGAACAGCTTGACGCACGTATCCTGCGGGATTTCGACGCGGCGAAGAACAAACAGGTGCGCAATGCACTCGATGAACTGTTGCCAAAGAATCTGATTCCAGTTATGATAGAGCTTGCGGAGATTGATCCGTTTAAGCAGGTGAACACCGTAACGAAGGAAGAACGGGAACGACTCATTGCTTGTATGAAGAAGCTTACGCTGCATGTGGTAGGCACGCGCGGCTATGAGGAAGCAATCATCACTAGGGTGGCGTGAGCGTGAAGGAGATCAATCCGAAGACGATGGAAGCAAAACAGATTCCGGGACTTTATTTTATCGGCGAGTGCTGGATGTTGATGCACTGACTGGCGGATTTAATTTGCAGATTGCATGGGCGACTGCTGCAACGGTGCTGCTTTCAGAATAATAATATAGAAATCTATTTGGAGGAACAAAGAATATGAATATTGCAATTGATGGACCGGCAGGCGCCGGAAAAAGCACAATCGCACGTCGGGTAGCAAAGGAAAAAGGCTATATCTATGTGGATACCGGTGCGATGTATCGAGCAATCGGTCTGTATTTTATGAATGAGGGTGTTGATGCAGAGAATGCAGCCGCTGTGCTTGAGGCACTCGCAGCGATTCAGGTTGAGATTAAATATGAAGCTGGCGAACAGCAGGTATATCTGAATGGTAAAAATGTATCGAAGGAGATCCGCCAGGAGGCAGTCGGCAACATGGCATCGAAGGTGGCAACCAAGCAGCAGTCCGTGATAAGCTGTTAGACCTGCAGAGAAATCTTGCAGCCACACAGGATGTCGTGATGGATGGCAGAGATATCGGTACATTTGTATTGCCAAATGCGGAACTTAAAATCTATCTGACTGCATCGGTGGATACAAGAGCCGACAGACGGTACAAGGAACTTGTGGAGAAACATATGCCGGCAGATCTGGAAGAAATCAAGCGTGATATCGAGGCAAGAGATTATCAGGATATGCACCGGGAGATTGCGCCGCTTACGCAGGCGGAGGATGCGTATTATCTGGATTCTTCCGCGCTTACGATCGACGAAGTTGTGGCAGAGATCATTCGCAGGATTCCACAGTAGGAAAAGGATAGGAGATCTGCATTTATGAGAGAGATAAAGATTGCAAAATCTGCAGGATTTTGTTTCGGCGTCAAGCGGGCGGTGAATCTCGTCTACGATCAGGTTGGAAATGCAAAAAAGGTTTATACCTATGGTCCGATCATTCATAACGAGGAGGTTGTTTCTGATCTGGAACGAAAGGGTGTGCATGTGCTTTCGGAAGAAGATATTGATGCCATGCTTGCCCATGACGGCAGAGAGGACGATGCAAAAGAAATCGTGATCCGATCACATGGCATCGGGCGGGATGCCTATAAAAAGCTGGAACAGCTTGGGTTTGAAATCGTCGATGCAACGTGTCCGTTCGTGAAAAAAATTCACCGTATTGTACAGGAGGAAACTGAGCAGGGACATTGTGTGGTGATTGTCGGAGACGAAAATCATCCGGAAGTATGTGGCATCCGCGGCTGGTGTGTCCGGGAGCCAATTATCGTTAATTCCGTGGAACAGGCAAAAAAAAAGCTTGATTTTCTTGATAAAAATGTGTATATTGTCGCGCAAACGACATTTAATGACGTAAAATTTAAAGATATAGTTGAATTTTTTAGAAATAAAGGATATAATGTCATTGTTTATAATACCATATGTAATGCTACCGAGGAACGACAGAGAGAAGCAAGAGCGCTTGCAGCTGATGTTGATACCATGATAGTGATTGGTGGTAAGAGCAGTTCGAATACACAGAAGCTGTATGAGATCTGTCGCAGAGAATGCGAAAATACTTACTATATTCAGACACTCGTTGACTTGGATTTAACTGTTATTGAATCCGCTAAGAGGTAGGTATTACAGCTGGGGCATCTACCCCAAATTATATTATTAAGGAGGTTCATGACAGTATGTCAGAATTAAGTTTTGAAGAATTGTTGAAGCAGTCCGAAGAGAATGGTAACAAGATTCGGGTTGGAAGCGTAGTTGAAGGAAAGGTTATCGCTGTTAAGCCAGAGGAAATCATCGTAGATATCCAGTACAAGGCTGACGGTATCGTTACCAGAAATGAGTACTCAAGTACTCCAAACTTAGATCTTACAACTGTTGTAAAGGTTGGAGATCCAATCAAGGTTAAGGTTATTAAGACAAACGACGGCGAGGGACAGGTTCTCCTCTCATACAAGAGAGTTGCTGCAGATGAGTCTTATGACAAGTTAGAGGAAGCATACAACAACGGTGAAGTTCTTACAGGTAAGGTAACACAGGTTGTTGACGGCGGTTTGAATGTTGTTGTAAATGAGTGCAAGGTATTCATTCCTGCAAGCCTCGTATCTGATACATTTGAGAAGGATCTCACAAAGTATCAGGATCAGGATGTTGAATTCGTATTGACAGAGTTCAACCCTAAGAAGCGTAGAGTGATCGGTAACAGAAAGCAGCTTCTTGTTGCTAAGAAGGCAGAGCTTGCTAAGAAGTTATTTGAGAATATCAAGGTTGGCGATGTAGTAGAAGGAACAGTTAAGAACGTAACATCTTTCGGTGCATTCATCGATCTTGGCGGAGCAGACGGACTCCTTCACATCTCTGAGATGTCATGGGGCAGAGTCAATGATCCAAGCAGCGTTGTTAAGGTTGGCGACGTTGTTAAGACATTCATCAAGGATATCAACGGTGAGAAGATTGCCCTCAGCATGAAGTTTGAGGATGAGAATCCTTGGGTAAAGGCTGCTGACAAGTATGCAATCGGCAATGTTGTAACAGGTAAGGTTGTACGTTTTGCAAGCTTTGGTGCATTCGTAGAGCTTGAGCCAGGTGTAGATGGACTCCTTCATGTTTCCCAGATTTCTAAGGAGCGTGTAGAGAAGCCAGAGGATGTTCTGAAGGTAGGTCAGGAGATCACAGCAAAGGTTGTAGATTTCAAGGCTGCTGAGAAGAAGATCAGCCTGAGCATTCGTGCCTTAGATGATGCACAGGAGGCTTCTGAAGAGGAGTAAGCATGGCATATCAATATGAAGAGTTTAAGCGGGATGTGTATAAACTGACCGATATCAACTTAGACCTTTATAAAGAACGCCAGATGAAAAGAAGAATAGAATCTCTGATCGCCCGCAAAGGGTTTGATGGATTTGAAAGTTTTTACAAAGGTATGAAGCAGGACGAAGGTCTACTTCGTACCTTTGTTAGTTATCTGACGATTAATGTGTCTCAGTTTTATCGGAATCCACAGCAGTGGATGAATTTTGATCAGGAGATCATTCCGTATCTGCGAAAAAAATATGGAGATACTTTAACGATCTGGAGTGCGGCATGTTCCACGGGTGACGAGCCATATACGATCGCCATGATTCTGTCAGAGTATATTCCGTTGTCGAAGATCCGTATCATTGCGACCGATCTGGATGAGGATGTACTTGCCTTTGCAAAAGAGGGCGTCTATCCGGCGAAGAGCTGTCCGATCTGCCGAAGAAATACTTAGACAAGCATTTCAAGAAGGTGGATGACAGTCATTATGCAATCAGCTCGGAAATTAAGAAATGCGTGGAATTCAAGAAGCACAATCTGCTCAAGGACCGGTATTTCCAGCATATCCATATGATCGTCTGCCGGAATGTCGTCATTTATTTCACGGACGAGGCGAAAGATCAGGTATATGAGAATTTCCACGGTGCCCTTGCGGATGATGGAATCCTGTTTATTGGCAGCACGGAACAGATCTTGCATGCAAAAGAACTGGGATTTGAGTCGTTGCGTACATTATAAAAAATGAAAATATAACTTGCGCGAACAATTATCCTATGATATAGTTATGTGGTTGTGAAAAAAGGGATGGTCCTCTGGTGCAGATGCGCATTAAGAACGTCTAAATTATTTAGGAGGTCACACAAATGGCATTAAGTGCAAATGAAATCATCAAGAACATTGAGACAGCACAGTTGAAGCAGGATGTTACAGACTTTAACGTAGGTGATACTATTAAGGTATACGCTAAGATTAAAGAGGGTAACAGAGAAAGAGTTCAGGCATTTGAAGGTACTGTACTGAAGAGACAGGGCGGAAGCAACCGTGAGACATTCACAGTTCGTAAGAATTCAAATGGCGTTGGCGTTGAGAAGACTTGGCCACTGCATAGCCCAACGATCGAGAAGATCGAGGTTATTCGTAGAGGTAAAGTAAGACGTGCAAAACTTAACTACTTACGTGATCGTGTTGGTAAGAAGGCTAAGGTTAAGGAACTTGTAAAGTAATACTTGCAGAGACAATGGAAACTTGCCCCCAGATTCATTTCAATCTGGGGGTTTCCTATTATGAAGAGAAGTATCTTTCTGGAGGATTGCATTGAGACGTAGAGGACAAAAAAGTTATTACGATAAGCATAATCTATCGAGATATGTATCAAAACGAAATTCCAAGATCAAACGGTTTTTCCGTTCATTTTGGCGTTGGATACTGCTTGTGTTTGTTGCCGTGATTGTCGGATATGCGATTGTGACGTTTGGATTTCAGACGGTGACGGTAGTGGGACCGTCGATGAATCCGACGCTGGCAGATTCACAGGTTGTGCTGGTCAATAAAATCGTATATAAAGTATCTGATGTGAAGCGGTATGATGTGATTGCGTATTCGCGCGTGGATGGCGATGGATATTATGACATCAAGCGTGTCGTTGGTCTACCGGGCGAGACGATCCGTATCTCAAATGGCGATATCTATATCAATGGAGAACGACGCAGCGATGTCCCATTTACAATGACGATTCAGATTAGCGGTGTGGCGGAGGATGAGATCACACTGGGGGACAGTGAGTATTTCGTGATGGGCGACAATGTGAATAACAGTGAGGACAGCCGTTATACGAATGTTGGAAATATAGCAAAGACAGAGATAAAGGGAAAGGTCGTATCAATCCTTCTCCCGCGCAGCGATAAAGGAAAGGTAAAATAAGTGATGAATATTCAATGGTATCCGGGACATATGACGAAAGCTAAGCGTATGATGCAGGAAGATATAAAGCTGATTGATATTGTGATCGAGCTGCTGGATGCAAGAGCACCATTATCCAGCAAGAATCCGGATATTGATAATCTTGCTGCGAACAAGTCACGCATGGTGATTCTAAATAAAGCAGATATGGCAGATGCGAGAAAGACCGCGAAATGGGAAGAGTATTTTAAAGCGAAGGGATTCTTCGTGCTCAGTATGGACTCCCGGAAGAATTCTGGTATGAAGCCGGTATCTGATACGATTCGGGAAGCGTGTAAGGAGAAGATTGCGCGTGACCGGAAGCGTGGTATTATCAACCGCCCAATCCGTGCAATGATCGTTGGAATTCCGAATGTCGGCAAGTCTACATTTATCAATTCCTATGCGAAGAAATCGTGCACGAAGGTCGGAAATAAGCCGGGTGTTACGAAAGGAAAGCAGTGGATTCGCATTGGCAAGGATGTGGAGCTTCTTGATACACCGGGTATTCTGTGGCCAAAATTTGATGATCAGGAGGTTGGCCTGCGGTTGGCGTATATCGGTTCCATCAACGATGAAATCCTGACGAAAAGTGAGCTTGCCTTAAAATTCATAGATTTTTTAAAAATAAATTATTGTAATGCTCTGACAGACAGGTATAATATAGATATTGATATACAGAATTCTGAGAATTTTGAGATATTGAAGCAGATTGCGGTTGCAAGATTATGTTTGTTAAAAGGAAATGAACCGGATCTTGACAAGGCTGCGGCGATTTTATTCGATGATTTTCGAAGCGGCAGACTGGGACGTATGACGTTGGAGGAGATACCGGAATAGGGAGTTTATAGATGATGAAGAAGAAAAAGAATGCGGATGTCGTAGAGACGGAAGCTGCAGAAGCGGTGACAGAGGAAACAAAAACATCCGAGGACAAAAAGCTGGAGACAGAAACGGCAGAGGATATCGAGAAAAAGGCAGAAGAGGAAGCTGCGGAGATTGAAGCATATGACGCAGAAGGAAATCCGATCTTAAAAAAGAAAAGAAGAGAAAAAGCAGAAGAAAAAGACACAGAAACCGGAAAGAAGTTAATATCGTGA
>ENA-OQEN01001010-OQEN01001010.1-human-gut-metagenome-genome-assembly--contig:-NODE-1010-length-11154-cov-1.747710_pt1 | contig 11154 bp, 10 predicted proteins | sample MGYA00242791_ERZ504627 | MGnify/ENA primary metagenome ERZ504627 (study PRJEB26092, sample SAMD00036316) | human gut metagenome | host: Homo sapiens | study: EMG produced TPA metagenomics assembly of... | reverse complement strand
CGATTCATCGGCCATCTCATCAAAGCTTTCCTTGATGCTCACCTGCAAGGGCGAAGCCACAAGGCCATTCCCCTTGGCGAAATGCTCCAGCTCTTGCTGCGTTCTCTTATCGATATCCCGCGCAAAGAGGCCCGTGAACATCTGGAAAAGCGAAGTCAGATTCCGCTGCACGTAGTTCAGGTAATTGAACGGGAATTTTTCAGCATTGCCATTCGAAAGGTTTGTCAATGCCTGTCCGAGATGCTGCGGGATAGCCGATTCGTCAATCCCGCTCTTGACCCAATTGTCAAAGCAAAAGGCCGTGAACTGCCGTTTCAAAACAGCAGACGCCTTGAGGAAAATATGTGGAGCAGCCATGCTCCCCTGCATCATATCGAGGGGATCTGCGTAGAAATATAAGTCATGTGGCCTTGTATTCGCTGTCACCATCACCAGAGAATTGCCGTCCGTACGGCCGGCACGACCGACACGCTGCAGGAACTGTGCCTTTCCTGGCGGCACGCTGCAAAGAATAACAGAGGACAAATCACCAATATCAATACCGAGCTCCAAAGTTGGCGTACAGGAAAGCACATTGGATCCCAAGGGCGACGCTGCTCCTTTTTGCCACGTTTAAAGTCATTCTCTACCTGTTCACGGTCTTCTCGTGCAAAAAGGCCCGTATGCTCATGAGCATGAATGCGTACGAGATCACCAGAGCTATACAGACGGCCATAATACCCAAGACTGCTTCATCTGCTTTACCAGATAGCCTGAGCAATTTTTTCTGGCGCATCTAGCTCCAGCCATCAGTTCCGTTGCATCACCAGCAAGACTGCGTTTCGTCCCGCAAACATCGCAACGCAGCTGATGTACATCAGCAGAAATATAGACTCGATCCTTTGCCAAAGCATAGACATGAATATAATTTTCCTGCATCGGTATCTCATGCAAAATTCCCATATGCAGAGCTTCTAGCAAGATAATTTTGCTGATATCTGCCGGTAGATCATCATTACGTAACAATAAATTCAAGTCATCTCCGCTAAAGCAGCATTCAATCCAATCGAGATATTGCGTGGACCGATAAGATTCAAATACAAACGGGGTCTTGCCTTTCCCCTCCCAACTGCAAAGGAAACGTGGGTTGTTACGTCCGGATTGCAAGCCCGGCAGCCACCAGCGATCTGGCGGACCTGGAAGCAAGAAATGCGGTTGATATCTCCCTCTCACGTTCTCCTGGCAGAAACCATAATATACGCGATCGTCAAAAGCACCATGCTGCCGCAGCAAAGTCAACCAGCCAATCACCATCCGCTGAAATGCTACCTCATCTGTAGAAGACATGATGCCAAGTTCATTGATAATCCGTTCCTGCACGCGTTCCGCTAATGCCTGAATATCTTCCGGAGCAAAAGTCAGACAGGAACAGCTTGACTTTTCCAACGTACGACCAATGCGACTCGTCACGCCGTATTCCAGCATAATCTCATAGGAAAGTCGCTTGCGGATATCCTCTAAGAGCCTCTTGGCATATTTATCTTTGCCATACGTGCGTTTTTCCCGCAGCTCCTGATACGCCTGCATCCAGGTCATATTGGGTGGAATAAAAAAGCTGACAAATTCTTCCCGTGTAAGTTTCTTCTCCCAATAGTCACAGAACCCCCGCGTGAAATCGTCCAGATTTTCCCTGCCCCATCGCCATTAAGAATATAATGCTGAATAGCGCCACGCAGGCCAAAACGCCAAGTTCGCGCATTAAAGAAGCCGGCCCTATGTGCTGCATCCTGCACACTGTCCGAGAAGGCCAATGTCTTTTTATCATCGTTGAAACGAGAGGCCATCAACTGAGAGATGCTGGCACTGATTTCCGTTGTGCTGCGCAAGCCCATCAGCGAAATCCCGCGACGGCTGCCGCAGAAGGGACAAACGTACTGGTGCGTTTTATTCGAGCCAGACTGTACAGATCTCTTAGGCACCAGAACATCAATCAATTCTCCATGATCATTGGGGCAATACTGCTCATTTTCTGCATTAAGAGTCAAATGATGACAGTTAGGACAAAGTTTCGCTGGATAAAATTCATCCGACGCTTCCTCCTTGTTGCCCGGATACATCAATACAATCTTGTCACTGGCATTAAAATACAGATTGTAAAAAGTCTCAAGCGTATTGACTGCTGCCTCGTTGCGTTCATCGAGGATCGCAGCCCAGCCAGTCGCACCACAGTCACGACAATTCACCACCGGCAAATAATCTTTTCGCTGCTGATCATTGAGGTCTGGGGCCAGCATGTACGTAACGTTCTTCCCGCTAACACGCCCGAGCAGGCGGCGCAGCTCACGCAGCCAGAGCTGTACCTGTACAAAGAGGAACGGCCTCGGTTTTTCTTCTGTACCAGAACGCGCAAAGGATACCAATGAAAACAAAGCGTCAAGGCCTGCTGCCTTATCGCGCCACTCTTTCATCACGGGATAACGATTCTTCAGCTCTTCATAAATCTTATCATCCTGCCAGTAATTTCCCTGCGTGAGGTCCAATACATCCTGGAAGAATGCATGTGCCTTCAAAGCCTGACCAAGGCGTATACGACCGGACATGTCTTTCTTATCGCAGAAAAGCCCGACTGAGGGAACCAGGCATCGAGTGCTGCCTGCAAATACGCTTGTTCGTCATCCTCTTCCGACAGCTTCCACAGATTTTCTACCTGTTCGGCAGTCGGCAAAGCTTGAAACGACCTCTCAGCATCGGCAAAAAACTCTTCCGGACGCAGTCGGTCTTCCGTAATCAACGCATCATCATCGAAGTTTTCTCCAAAGATCTGCTCGGCATACTTGATGATATCCTGATTACTGCTGCGACCTCCCATCGTTGCTGACGTACCTACGCAGCAAAGATAGCCCGTTGGCGTATAGAGGCGTGACTTTAGGCGGCGAAGGAGGCAAGCTAGATCTGTGCCCTGCGCACCATCAAATGTATGAAATTCATCCACGACGATGAACTTCAGCGTATCCGGCGATTATCACGCCAAAGCCTGCATCCTTAGGACGAACAAGTAGATAGTCCAGCATCTTATAGTTCGTCAGCAAGATGTCCGGGGGATTGTTGATCATCGTCTCATGGTCCGTGATCACGCCGAGAATGCCGTTCTCCTTATCAGGTTTCGACATCATGACAGCACCCTTGCCGCGGCCTCCGCCGACGTACATACCGGCCGTAATGCCCGCTTCTGCCAGACGCGGGCTCTCAAAGATACTTTTGGCCATACGTCCTGCCTGGTCTGTTGCCAGAGCATTCATCGGATAAATGATCAACGCCTTGATGCCACGCTCATGGCGATGCTGGTAGCAGTATTCAAGCACCGGATTCAAGAAACACTCCGTCTTACCAGAGCCAGTCCCTGTCGCCACGAGTGTGGACCTGCCGCCGTCGGTTACCAGCCGTTGATAGCTCTTTTCCTGATGTACATACGGCAGAAAAGGCAGCTTCACACCATCAAAGCAATCCGGCATCTTCTCGGCCTTGCGAAAAGGCAGCTTCACAGAGATATACGGGGCATGTGTCACCGCATCCCCTTTATCAAACATCGACGCAATCGAACCAGCAAATGGCGCATTGGTCATAGGAAATGTAGTAGCAAGATAATCTTTAATGCCTTGCTGCAGCTGTTTGGCGAGTATGGATGGCAGCACAATGATTCCCCCTATATAGAAAAAGAGCACCTGTTACCCTTTTAACGCGAAAATGTCAAAATACGTAAATTTGCTTTATTGTTCTTTCTCACTTCCATATTTCTTCTCGAAAAATGCCCATACAGTCTCATAATCTTTTTCGCGGTCGCAACGATCAAAAGGAGCAATATATTCTATTTTACGTTCATGTGCCCCATATGGCTGGGTATCATCTGTGAAATTATGTATGTATGTTTCGCCAGCCTTCAAATTATAAATCACTTTCCATTCCTCTGTATTTACACCAACAATCTTTCTTTTTTTCGAATCCTTTCCAGATAATGCTTTATTAATTGAATAGACGATACGCCCATTAGCATCATACCATGTGTTTTCTTCATAATCCTTCAAGACTGGAAATTCACTTTTATAAATTGTAATTAGTTGCTTTAGTGTAAGACCAATAGCCATACAAACTAAAACATCAATTTCGACTAGTGCTTCTCTTCTTTCATAATCATTTTTTTAAAACAAATTGTATCATTCCATATGACACTAGAATCTGAAAACAATTTATCTGTCAATCTCTTATCATTTTTAGCCCAATGAAGTAATTTATATTTATCATTATAACAATTTCTCCATAATTCATTATAATTTTTTGTCAAGCAATTTAAAAGTAACACACGCATAATAATATCATCATGATATTTTTCTTCAACGAACGGAAGTTTTAATATGGTATTTAAAAATAAATCACTCTTTCCTGTAGTCTTAATAAAGAAATCAAATAATATTGATTCAAGTTCCCCAGCTAATACAGCCAATTTCTTTTGGTTTTTACAACGATACCTAAGACTGGATGTACATGGCTTGTTTTTTTGGTGCAATTGCAGATATTAGCGTACGTTCACCACTTTGATTTAACCTTCTTCTACACATAATCTTATACTCATTGATATAGTTCGATTCCCATGGAGTACGAGGAGATAATTTTTCATAATCATTGATAGAACATTTTATATCATACTTACATCTTTGAATATACAAATTATCTATTTCTGTTAAATCGATGGTATCAAAGTCAGATTTCTGAATACATTTTCTCTTAGCACATTGGTACAATGGATTGCCAACTCCTATATTAGGACCAGTATATATCATACGTATCAGATCATCCGGGAAATGTTCATTACGATAAATAATCTTATCTTTTTGTGCACCAGTTTCATCTAGCATAACAGACGCAAATATATTATTATTAAGGTTCTTGATCTTATAAGGATATTCTGATATTTTTTTAGAATATCTAATAATTTTTTACATGAATTACTGGTAAAGTAGCTCCCTTATAATTTTCATTTTCATCGTATAATGTATTAAAAAGCTTTAATACATTATCATTTACATTAATAAGCCTACTCTTATCCCATTTATATTCCATTTACCATTATCATCTTTAATACCATCAACATCTATAGATTTATCTTCAAATGATTCATCAATTGTTAATGGATGAAATAAATTCGATATAGATATAAAACCATTAGAATTCTTATTGGCATATATATTTAATGAATATGTACGCCTATGACCAACATCTTTAAATAAGAGTAATTCATTTTGAAACTGGAAGTGATATACTAGTTTCTTATAAATATTTTCACGAAACTCAGATCCACTTGGATCAAAATATATACCATCTAAATGAATAAATCCTATTATACCTTCTTTATTTATAGTTTTAAATGATTTTACAATAAAACATTTAAAGAAGTTTGTTTGCTGTTTATTTAATTCTATATAATTTGAATTTGCATCCATGAAATTCTGTTGTCCAGCAACAGATTCAAATTCAGAAAAATACATCCTATAAAATTTTTTATTTTCTAATGCATACTTTCTTTTCTCTGCAGTTTCCGTTGCCGTCAATCGTTTTATTGCAAATATTGGATCTTTATCTTGAAGTATATTCTTTTCTTGCCAAGTTAATTTTATCCATGGCGGATTCCCAATCTCCAGCGACATTCCGCCATTATCATGAATACGTCGGCAAATTCCAATTCCCAATGCATAAACCGATTTTTCTTGGCAATCTGTTTGATGAGTGCAAATCGAGGAAAGATATTGCAGAGCTGGTCAAGGTCAACACGCCCACCATGCGGATAGTGTGCACGAATTTTTTCCGCCATGGCATCCTGAGCTTCTTCGCGTTCGCTGCTAAAGAGATTAAGCTGTTCATCATGCTGAAGAGACTTTGCTCCACCAGAATATCGTTTGTCTCAGACGTTGATGCCGTCCCTTCAATAATAAAGCTCATATCCGCCAAAAACTCACCACGCGTAGGCAGCAGGTCTGCTTTATCAATTGGCCAGAACCACAGTGCACACCAATAATCCATGGCAAAGCGCAAGCGAGCATAAGGACCAGCATTCTTCATATGCTCGGACTTATAATATTTACGATAAAGCTCATCTTTGCGGCGAATGGTCGTATGACTATCCAGGATATCATCTTTATGTCCATAGATACTGAGACTATCCGTTGTTTGTGCATCGATCTCCTTGCGCAGTTCAACCTGCTGCTGCCAAAGCTCATCAATCTTCTTCGACAGAGCCAACATCGAAGCAATTTCATCATCACTATACGGCTTGATGAACTCTTTATTCCACTTTTTAATCGTTTTTATCTTGTCCGGTACCAGCCCCTTGATGACTTTATCCTTATCATAATTGGCCATCCCTGGATCACCAGTAAGAAAGTGATAGATCTGCTTCTTCTGCTTGCGCTTTTCCTGCGGCTTAATACGAACAGGAGCGTTTTCATACCAACGCAGATTTTTAACGGTCGTCTGTAAATCCTGTACATCATAGCATTCACGCCGTGCACCGATCAACGAATTGCCATTGACGAGCTGCGTACCAAACCAAGGCACAAAGCCCCCTTCGTAGATGGTGTTGAGCCAGAGCGAGACTTCGGCCAGTTCCACCGCCGTCGGGTTGAGGTCGACGCCATAGACATTGCGGTCAGCAATGTACATTTTGACTTTCTGCAGTTCCTTAGCACGTTTATCATAAGAAATAGAGTCGTGAAGCTCCTGTTGACGTTTCGTGAGATACGCTTCTGCCAACTGATTAATCGCTTCGTTGAGGAAGGCAGCCGAGCCCATGGCTGGCTCGCAGACCGTGATTTGCAGGATATCATCGGCAGTCTTATCTTCAGAAGTTCCTTCAGAGCATATTTCACGAGACATTTCGTCAAGACTTCCGGGGTATAGTACGAAGCTGACTTTTCACGTTCGCGACCTGCCAGACGATAGATGAATGTGCCTTTTTCATAATGACGCAGTTTCCCCTTATTCGGGCCTTTGTCATACCGTACACGCTCTTCTTCGGTATACTGCGCCAGCTCTTCTTCTGTAACAAAATATCCAACTTTCAATTCATCAAAGTCATCTTTTGCAATTTTAACTTCATATAAATCTGTCTCAGCAATAAAACCACGATATGAAAGCAAAGCTTCATAAGCCGCGCCCAGCTGATTGATGCCGAGATTCGCATAGGAGATACGACCACGACGTACCTTTTTCTTGCTATCCTCACGAGTCATACTCATGAGCTCGATGATACGCAGCATCACGCGATTGCGCAGTTTTGCCTCATGCACCATCTTCGTACGTTCCGGGTCAAAGATGTGGCTTTCAGCGGTGGCAGCACGAAAGTATCCTTAAGGCTTGTACATTTCGAAAATTTCTGCTGTTCCTCTTCCTTCTTCGGATAACCTTCATAGATCATGTCGAAGAGTGTTTTGAGGGAATCGCCGATATAGGTGCCTTCCAGCACCTTCTCGTCTGGCTGAATCGACATCTGCTCTGCCGTCTGACGCAAGCTCTCAATCGAATAACTCTTGACATAGACTGGATTCTTCATCGGCGCATAGCAAGATCCGGCCGCGACTCCATGAAGAGTACGAAAAGCATGCGATACATATAACGCAGGCACTGCAAGGTCAGTTCGCCGGCATCGACTGGCTGTTCCTCAAGGTCACGGCCTTTATTATGGGCCAAATCATAGAGGACCTCATTGCCCAGCAGCTCAATGCTTTCTCGCAGGCATATTTCAGGTCCTCTGAAACACCGGCAGTATTCTTCTGGGATTCTTCATTGAGCTCATCCAGCAGGCATTTGCGTCATCCGGGCAAATGCTGTCATGATGCAGCAGTACGGCCATGGCCTGCCAAGTGGATTCATCATTGCGCCCAAAAATCTGTTCGAGGTCAAACGTCAGGCAGCGTTTTTCGTTCCATTTATGGCGATCAAGCAGGGCAATCTGGTTCATGCCAATGAAAATCAACCAGCGAGGAGGCTCTGTCTGATCATAAAGGATTTTATTGGCCAATGTTTCATTGTCAGGAAGATTCCGGAGCGACATCGATGCCATATCCGTCTCGTCTGCATCAAAAACATGGCTTCTATGATACCCGCTGAAAAGTCATCGGAAGCCGATAGCATAACCCAAAGGCGCGGTCTGCCATCATTTTTCTTGACCTCCAGGGTACTGGCACAGTCGTTTCTTCATCCAACTCGACCTTTTCCGTATGGATGGCATCATAGCCAAGTGCTTCCAGATACTTTCCTGCCAACGAAGCAATCTGCTCAAAAATCTCTGCATCCAGGCGTTCACGCTGAAAGCGTTCATGGGCACGGTAATACAGACGACTCGTCTCGCGCAGCTTTGACCATGGAGTCTTGTGTTCTGCTTCCTTAGCCGTCTCTTTCCAGTCTTTTATCTGCGTCTTGATATTGTCGGCAAAAAGTGTATTTAGATAATGGTTTGTATAATACTCATTAACATTATCAATACCAGTCAAATCAATTTCTTTTGCTGCCATGGCTTTATCCTTCCTGCTTACCGCTAAGTACACCGAGGACCCGGATATACGGATGATTCTCGATCGTCATGGAATCTTCCACCCATTCACTGAATGAATTGAAGATATCTTCAATCTCCCGTACCTTTTCATCACGCTGTCGTTCCGCTCTATTTTGGAACAGACTCATCTGATAGGCCTTGTGACGGTCTTCCAAACGAGCCAATTTATCGATTTCGGCATCAATCTGTGGCTGACTCTGCTGCTGATACTGGTATAAAAACCTGTAAGGTACTTCTTGGCTTGCATAATGACATCAGGAAGCAAATGCTCTAGCTCCTGTTTCTGTGCCAAGTCTGCTCATCCTCCTGCGTCAGATTGGGCAATTCCTGCCCAGCGTAGATGCCTGCTAAAGACAAAGCTTCTTCCAATGGCAGAGCTTTGGCAAACTGCCCTTTCTCATAAAGTAGGCCAAACCATTTATCAACGAGCGGCGTCGATTTGCGATTTGGGATACTGCCATTCAGCAGAAAAATCACCTGATCTGCTTTCAGCTTATGGATAAAGGCTAAAGGTGCTTCCCCTCGCGGAAAGATTAAGCTAGCCTTATCGTTCACCCAGTCAAAAATTGGATTCAACGGCCAGAGATACTGTACCTCCGGCCAAGCTTTCTCATCGTCCGTCTGCTGACTTTCGCGTACTGCCTGCATGCAATAGTCCTTATCGCTGACCAGACGCAAATAACTTTTCTTCTTGAGCAGCGCGACTACTTCCGCTGGCAATAAATCCTGCATCCGACGACGAATATCGTCCGTCAGCATAATATCCAGGCCACGGACTCGCTGCAATGGCTCTACCGGTCTGTCTTCGTATCGGTTGAAATACTTCATTGCCTGATAGAGGTATTCCGTATCCGTAAAAGCGTTTCGTCATCCTGTGTTTCTGGCGCATTTTCTGTCTCTTCGCTCGTAGCCTCCGACAAAAGAAAGTCCATAAAGTCATCTTCCTGGACATTCTGGTCCAGTTGCTTGCTAAAGTCGTCTGCACTGATTCCCTGCTCGATGGCCTTCGATACTTCCTGCTCTTCCTCTTCTTCACTATAGACGCCTAAAAGCGTAGCAGGATCGCCGATATTCTTTAAAGCTTGTTCTTCTTTTTCTACCAAGATTTCCAGAAGACGTAAGTCGCCATGGATTTTTTCATTCTCCGTCTGCTCCTCAAAATAACGAATATCCGGCTGCTGCTTCTGGCCATAACGATCAATACGGCCATTGCGCTGCTGAAATACCATCAGCGACCACGGCAGGTCAAAATGAATCAGACGATGACAGAGATAATGCAAGTTGAGCCTTCCGAGGCAACGTCCGAGGCAACGAGGATACGAACGTCTGCCTTATCACGACCAAAATTCTCGACAATCTGCTGCTGTTCTTCATCGCTCATAGCTCCCGAGATCTTCGCAATCTCTTTTGTCTTCAGCTTCAAATCTTTCGCCAGATGCTCATATAAATATTCCATGGTGTCAACACGCTCTGTAAAAATGACGATTCGATCATCCTCTGCCTTGCGGTCCCAACCATACGACTCATCCTTCAAGAGCTTTAACAGTCTCTGATAACGCGAAAAGTCTGCAGGTTTGATTGCCTGCAGTGCCGTCTCGAACTCCTGCAGCAATCTGATATCGCGAATCTCTTCATCATCGTATTTCTGACGGAGTTTCTTCAAACGTCTACCTACCGTCTGCAAGCAGGCAGCAGGACTAGAGAATAATGCTTTTTCCAGGCTCGTCTGAAAGAGCTGTCCTGTGCCGCGTTTTTTCTCCAGGTCCATATCCAGCTTCATATCGGTGAGCAGTGTATAAGCATATTCCTCTGCTGTCGATGCCTGACATTTTTCCTCTGTAATCTTGCGTTCGAATACCGCACCGCGTATCTCATCCTTGACATCCTTCTTAAAGCGACGAATGCAAAGGCCTTGAATATCATCTTTGGTATATTCCTTCGGATTCGCTATTGCCGTCGGATCCAGCATATTCATCAACGAAGCAAAACTTTCGGCACGGCCATCGTGTGGCGTAGCCGAAAGCATGATCATCGTATCGGACCGCTTAGCCAAGAGTTCTGCCAGCTTAGCACGCTGCGCCTTGCGATCACCACGCGTCGCCACACTCTGCGCTTCATCGATAACGATGATGTCCCAATAGGCCTGTTCCAGATGTGTCCGATAAGCTACATCATTTTTCAGGGTATCAATCGAAATAATCGTCTTATCGTAGTAAAAGAACGGATTGTAGTTTGCTGGCAGCTTCGTACGGATCTGGTGAATTTTATTGGAATCGAGACGTACCAGAGGAATGGTGAAGCGATTCCACATTTCCTTCTGGAATTGCGTCATCATGGATTTCCCTGTCACGACCAGAATTCGCTTGCCCTTGCCGCGCAAAATGAGCTCGCTCATCAAGATGCCTGCTTCCAGTGTCTTACCAAGACCAACGGCATCGGCAATCAAGATACGCTGACGCGGTTGTTTCAGAGCTGTCTGCGCCGGCACCAGCTGATACGGCAACGAGTCCATCGCTGCACGCTGCCCAACATGAATCTTCGTGTCCGTAGGGATCTTCTGCCGCCACTGACTC
>ENA-OQEN01001009-OQEN01001009.1-human-gut-metagenome-genome-assembly--contig:-NODE-1009-length-11155-cov-2.194324_pt1 | contig 11155 bp, 15 predicted proteins | sample MGYA00242791_ERZ504627 | MGnify/ENA primary metagenome ERZ504627 (study PRJEB26092, sample SAMD00036316) | human gut metagenome | host: Homo sapiens | study: EMG produced TPA metagenomics assembly of... | reverse complement strand
CTCAAAGGGATAGCTCGTCAGGCACATCCAAGAGGTGAAGGATAAGTAAATCCTAGGAAGTTAGAGAAAAAGCTGCTATACTTCCAAAAGTTGTGTGTCTGCACAGCATATTAATTCACACGCGTGGCGACTTATCCGCATGGTGCTTATCGTGAGAAGCCACACGATAAGTGGTCGGATAGGGTAGACCTGCGCGGAGGCCAACCAACTGGAGGTTTAAACATGGCTGTTAAGATTAACATTCGTACGCTGCTTGAAGCTGGCTGCCATTATGGTCACCAGACCCGTCGTTGGAACCCCAAGATGAAGCCTTACATCTTCGGTGAGCGCAACGACATCTACATTCTCGACCTCAAGCAGACCATTGTTGATGCCGACAAGGCTTATTCTTTCCTTAAGAGCGTTACTGCAAAGGGTGGCAATGTTCTTTTCGTTGGCACCAAGAAGCAGGCGCAGGAGCCGATCGCTACTCAGGCTGAGCGTTGCGGCATGCCTTATATCAACCAGCGTTGGCTCGGCGGCATGCTCACCAACTTCGTGACCATCCGCTCCCGCATCAACCGCATGGAGGAGCTCGAGGGCATGGTTGCCGACGGCAGCATGGCTCTTCGCGGCAAGAAGGAGCAGTCGGTGCTCGGCAAGGAGCTCGCTAAGCTCCAGGCCAACCTCGGTGGCGCCCGCGACCTAAAGGGTCTGCCCGCCGCGCTCTTCGTCATCGACACCAAGCGCGAGGAGAACGCCATCAAGGAGGCTCGCCGCCTCAACATCCCCGTCATCGCTCTGCTCGACACCAACTCCGACCCCGACGAGGTCACCGAGCTGGGCATCGGCATCCCCTGCAACGATGACGCCATTTCTTCCGTCACCCTCATGTGCGAGCTCATGGCCGACGCCTGCATCGCCGGCAGCAACAAGCCCGAGGTGACCGAGGCCGAGATGGCTGCTTCCGAGCTTCCCGCCGAGGAGGCTCCCGTTGCCGAGGCCGAGACCGTCGAGGCTGCTCCTGCCGAGTAGGCACACCCGGAATCGATCGGGGGCGTACGTCATACAGGCGCCCCCGATGTTTGCAATCCTTAGTAAACAAGGGCATTTCTAGAGAAAGGGGCCATGATGGCCAACATTACCGCCGCCCAGGTCAAGCAGCTCCGCGAGATGACCGATTCCCCCATGATGGAGTGCAAGAAGGCGCTCGTCGAGGCTGACGGCGACATGGATGCCGCTGTTGACATCCTCCGCAAGAACGGCCTTGCCGCTGCCGCCAAGAAGGCCGGCCGCGAGACCAACGAGGGTGCCGTAGGCGCGTTCGTTTCCGATGATGCTACCGCCGGCGCTCTCTGCGAGGTTGCCTGCGAGACCGACTTCGTGGGCTCCAACCCCAAGTTCACCGGTTTTGCCGCCGCCGTTGCCCAGGTCGTTTCCGAGACGAACCCCGCTGATGTCGATGCGCTCCTCAAGGAATCCCTGGAGGGCGAGACCGTTGAGTCTGCACTCACCGAGCTCATCCACACCATGGGCGAGAACATGAAGATCACCCGCTTCGCCGCCCGCAAGGCCGCAAACGGCGCCGTTTCCAGCTACGTGCATATGGGCGGCAAGATCGGCGTTCTCGTGGAGTTCGCCTTCAACAACGCCGAGACCGCGCAGAACGAGGCCTTCAAGACCTTCGCTCACGACGTGTGCCTTCAGGTTGCCGCCGTCGCTCCGATTTGCGCCGTTCGCGAGGATGTCCCGGCCGAGACCATCGAGCACGAGATGAGCATCTACAAGGCCCAGGCCGCTGAGTCTGGCAAGCCCGAGGCCATCCAGGAGAAGATCGCCACCGGCCGCCTTGAGAAGTTCTACAAGGAGCAGGTGCTCACCGAGCAGGCTTTCGTCAAGGATGCCGACATGACGATCGCGCAGTACGCCGCCAAGGTTTCCAAGGAGACCGGCGACGAGATCCGCATCGTTGGCTTCGACCGCATCTCCCGCGCCGACGCGTAAGCACAGACGCCTGTTTGCTTTCTATCGACGGTCTCTTAGCGAGCCGGGCTCGATTTTTGTAATTCGGTTCAGTGAAGGTTGCGAGAACCATTCAGGATGACCATTCAATGCAATTCCCCATCTGTTGCATTCTGGAAGCGTGCTCTCCTTGCACATTACCGTAGCCCACTTTGTTAGAATGTCGTAAGGTACGACTCAAAGGAGGATCCTCTTGTCCGGCTATCGTTACAAGCGCGTACTGCTTAAATTATCCGGCGAAGCACTCATGGGTGAGGGCGTTTACGGCATCGACCTGCGGTGACCGACCGCCTGGCGCACCAGGTTGCCGATCTTCGCAACGACGGCATTGAAGTTGGTGTCGTTGTGGGCGGCGGCAATATCTTCCGAGGCATGGCCGGTGCCGCCAAGGGCATGGACCGTGCGCAGGCCGATTATATGGGTATGCTCGCCACCGTCATGAACGCACTTGCGCTGCAGGACGCCTTCGAGCGCGCCGGGTGCGAGTGCCGCGTGATGAGCGCCATCCAGATGAACGAGGTTTGCGAACCGTACATCCGCCGCCGTGCTATGCATCACCTTGAGAAGGGCGATGTGGTCATCTTCGCCGCGGGCTCGGGTAACCCGTACTTCACCACCGACACCGCCGCTGCACTGCGCGCCTGCGAGATCGATGCAGACTGTCTAATCAAAGCAACCAAGGTCAACGGCATCTACGATAAGGATCCCGTCAAGAACGACGATGCCGTCCGCTTCGATACCATTTCATACCACGAGGTGCTTGTCCGCGGCTTGCAGGTTATGGACACCACGGCCACCGCACTCTGCCAGGATAACAACATGCCCATCATCGTCCTCAACATCGAGGGCGAAGACACCATCAAGCGCGCGCTTGCGGGCGAGCCCATCGGCACCGTCGTCGTTGAGGAGGACTAACAATGGCACAGATCACCGACCGCATGGACAAGAGTCTCGAGAGCCTGTCCCATGAGTTCGCCAAGGTCCGCACGGGCCGTGCGAACGCGAACATCCTTCCGATATCACTATCGATTATTACGGTGTGGCCACGCCCATCACACAGGTTGCCGCGGTCAAGGTCCCCGAAGCGCACATGCTCATGGTCGAGCCTTGGGACAAGTCGGTCTTGAACGCCATCGTTCACGCCATCAACGCTTCCGACCTTGGCATCACGCCCTCGACCGACGGCACCGTCGTGCGTCTCCCGTTCCCGGCGCCTACGGAAGAGCGCCGTCGTGAGCTCGTGAAGGAGTGCCGTGAGCTCGCTGAGCAGGCGCGCGTGTCAATTCGTAACATCCGCCGCGACGAGAACGGCAAGATCGAGCGGAACGAAGAGCTTTCCGAGGATGACGTCCGTCGCGAGCAGCTAAGGTGCAGAAGCACACCGATGCCTATATCAAGAAGATCGATGAGATGCTGAAGCTAAAGAAGCCGAGGTCATGGAGATTTAGCGTGCAGAACGTGGATTACGACGACTCAACGTTTGAGACTTTCTTCGCGAACCCGCCGGCGGGGCTTGAGCTCGATGCGCTCGATCGCACGCGTATTCCCCGCCACATCTCCTGCATCATGGATGGCAACGGCCGCTGGGCCACCTCGCGTGGCCTTGGGCGTGGCGAAGGCCACAAGGCCGGTATCGTCTCACTGCGCGAGATCATCACGGCTTGCGTGCGTTTGGGCGTTGAGGTGCTCTCCGCCTATGCGTCTCCACGGAGAACTGGAAGCGCCCCAAGCAGGAAGTGAACCTGCTCATGCACCTGTTCGCGCAGACGTTCGTTGATGAATTGCCGTTACTCAAACGCGAAAACGTTCGCGTGGTCTTCCTGGCGACATCTCCGCCCTCCCCAAGCGCACCCGCGAGGTTTTTGAATACGGCCTTAAGGAGACGTCCACGCACACCGGCATGGTCCTCGCGCTCGCGGTGAACTATGGCGCGCGTGCCGAGCTCGCGCGGGCGGCCCGGCTCCTCGCTGAGGATGTTGCCGCCGGACGCTCGATCCGAGTCAGATCGACGAAGCCGCTGTTGCGGGCAAGCTCTATACCGCCGGGCTTCCCGATCCGGAACTCATCATCCGCACGTCGGGCGAACTGCGCCTCTCGAACTACCTCCTTTGGCAGGCCGCCTATTCCGAGTTCTACATCACGCGCACGTATTGGCCCGACTTCAACCGATGGGAGCTGCTCGATGCGGTCCTATCCTTCCAGGGCCGCGACCGCAGGTTCGGCGGCATCCATGAGAAGGAGGCGTAGCGTGAGCACCCGTCCTTCCTCCTCCGCTCCTGCCGAACAGGAGGGTGCGCAAGCATCTCCCGCGTTCACCGGCCTTGTGACGCGCGTTATCTCCGGCTTGGTGTACGTCGGCCTGTTTATCGGCAGCATCCTCTTTGGATCCATATCAACTGCTGTCTTTGTTGCGCTTATCAGCGTTCTTTCAAGTCATGAGTTCTTCCAGATGGTTAAGCGCGACGGCAAGGTCCCCAATGAGCTTTTGGGCAATGTCGCGGCATTTCTGTTTCCTATCGCCGCGCTCGGTGAGTCCATGTATCTGTCGGCGTTGATCTTCTTGCTCATCCTCGCCGTGGGGCTCTGGTACGTCTATTCCCCGCGCACCCGCATAGCCGATGTCGCGGCGACGCTCATGGGACCGCTGTATACCGGTTTCATGCTATCTGCATCGTGTTGCTCCGCGACGCGTTCCGGGCTTTCCGGGCGCGCTCCTCACGGTCGGGGTCTGTGCGTCGCTCTGGGTTTCAGACTCCTTTGCCTACCTCGTTGGCCGCGCAATCGGGCGTCATAAGATGGCTCCGCGCATCAGCCCAACAAAACCTGGGAGGGTTTCGTCGGCGGTATTGCAGGGTCTATCATCATATGGCTCATCTTGTTCGCTACGGGCTTCTACCGCCTCAATATCTTCTTCGCGCTTGGATGTGGCATCGCCGTTGCCATCCTTGGCGTGTTCGGCGACCTCATAGAATCCCGCCTCAAGCGCGGTGTGGGAGTCAAAGACTCCGGCAACCTAATCCCCGGTCACGGCGGCATGCTCGACCGCTGCGATTCCCTCATCTTTGGCTGCATAACGGCAGAACTCATCCTCGTCATCGGAGGTGTGCTGTAATGCCTCAATCTGACGATCCCAAGCTTCGGGTAGCGATTCTTGGATGCACTGGCTCAATCGGTCGCCAGGCTCTCGATGTTTGCGCGCAACATTCAGATCTTCTTGAGGTCGTCGCTCTCTCAGCGCATGGCAAGACAAAAGAGCTCGTAGACGCTGCCCGTACACATCATGTGGCTTGTGTTGCTGTGACCGATTCCTCACACGCAACGGATCCCATCTTGGCTGAACTTCCCAAGGGAACCGAGCTTCTGTTCGGCGCGGATGCCCTTGCTCATATCGTTGTTCGGGACGATGTCGATTGCGTGCTTAATGCCGTTGTCGGCGCTGCTGGCCTTACAGCGAGCTATGAGACGCTACGCTCCAGAAAGCGTCTCGCACTCGCCAACAAGGAATCGCTCGTGGTGGGCGGTGACGTGCTCATGCCGCTCGCCCGGCCGGGCCAGATGCTTCCCGTTGACTCTGAGCATAGCGCGATTTTCCAATGCTTGGTGGGGGAGGAGCGCAACCCCATCCACGCCATCTGGCTCACCTGCTCAGGTGGGCCGTTCTACGCCCGCACGCACGATGAGCTCGCAGGCATAACGGCCGCCGATGCACTTCGTCATCCGACCTGGTCGATGGGCCCGAAGATTACCATCGACTCTGCCACGCTAATGAACAAAGGCCTTGAGCGCATCGAGGCGATGCACCTCTTTGGCGTACCCATGGAACAGATCACCGTGCTTATACAGCGCGAATCCAAGATCCACTCGATGGTGGAATACGAGGATGGTTCTGTTATCGCCCAACTCGGCGCGTCCGACATGCGAATTCCCATTCAGTATGCCTTTTCGTACCCCAACCGCTGGGATGCGCCATGCAGTCGAGTCGACTTCCGCGAGATCGCCTCCCTCTCCTTCGGCGCACCGGATATGGAGACCTTCCGATGCCTCGCCCTCGCCGAGCGCGCCGGTATCGAAGGGGGTACGTATCCTTGCGTGCTCAACGCTGCAAACGAAGTTGCCGTGCATGCGTTCCTTAACGACGAATGCTCGTTCACCGACATCGCCTGCCTTGTTGAGCGCGCGCTCGACGCGCATGTGCGCGAAGAGGCCGAGTCGATCGAGCAGCTTCGCGATGTGGATGCATGGGCGCGCTCCTTTACTGCCCATGCGCTCAAGGCGCTTGCCCGCTCATAGGAAAGCGAGGACATGGATACACTCGTTCAGGTGGTAACCACCGCGTTTTGGGGCCTTTTGCTGCTCTCTGCGCTTGTATTTCTTCACGAGGGCGGGCATTTTCTCGCCGCCCGAGCATGCGGAGTCCGCGTTACAGAATACTTCCTGGGTCTGCCGTGCCGTTTTAATTTGAGTTATACCTCGAAGCGCATAGGCACGAAGTTCGGCATCACGCCGATCCTGCTCGGAGGCTACGCGATGATCTGTGGCATGGACCCTACGTCCAGCCTGTGGCTCCCGCCGTGCTTACGTTTGTGCATCGTCGTGGTACTGCGACGCTTGACGACATCGCCCAGGAACTCGATTGCTCCGAAGACGAGGCGCTCGAGGCATGCATGCAGCTCATTGAATGGGGTTCTATCGCGCCTGCACGCGACACCGCATCAGAAGACTCGAATCTCGATGACTCGTATCCCTCGGCCTTCGCCGCAGTTTCACGCGACGCGAAGGGTGCGACGATATTTGATGGACGGCGTTTCGACCGCGCTCATGCCACGCGCGAGGGAGAGCCCTGGCAGCCCCCGATGGACGAGGACGCCTTCTTTGAGCTCGAAAATCCCGCACGTATAGTGGGAAAGGTTTCTGGCCGCGGGCCTTCATGCTCGTCGCCGGCATCCTCGTGAACCTTATCACCGGGCTTTTGCTGCTCATGAGCATCTATTCGCTCGTGGGCGTCGAGGTCACCGTCGACGAGAACATCGTCGGATCCGTTGAGGTTGCTCCGCCGCAGAGGCTGCCGGCCTTATGCCCGGCGACGAGATCATATCCATCGACGGCGTCGAGACGCAGACCTGGACCGATGTCTACAGCGCAATTCAGGGCGCTGCGGGCACCGGCTCTTTTGAGATAACCTTCATTCAAAACGATGCCCAGCATTCTGCTACGGTCGAGCTCGAAGAAGGGGAGATGCTTGGCATCGGCATCCCCACCCAGGTCGTACGGCTCAATCCGGTTGATTCTGCGCGCTCTCGATAAGCTACGTGGTGGAAACCGCGCGCTCCATCCTCGACCTCTTTAACCCGCAGCACACGATGGAGATGCTCGAAAACACAACCTCGATCGTTGGCATATCCGTCATGTCGGCCCAAGCCGCAGCGCAAGGCCCCACGACATTCCTCATACTCGCCGCCCTGATATCGTTCTCGCTCGGCTTGATGAATCTCTTGCCCATTCCACCGCTCGATGGCGGCAAGCTCATCATCGAGATCATCCAGGCGGTCACGAGGCGTGAGGTTCCCCTGAACGTGCAGTCCGCGATCTCTTATGTGGGCGTCGCTTTGTTCCTCGCGCTCTTCGTCTTCGTCCTTCGCAACGACATCATCCGGTTCATTCTGTAGCAGGGAGGCTTCGAGTATGCTACGTCGCTTCCGCGTGAGCTTACGCGCCCGGTCATGGTCGGATCGGTGCAAATCGGTGGGGGAGCGCCTGTGGTCGTCCAGTCGATGACCTGTACTCCCACCTCAGATACCGAGCCACGCTCAACCAGGTTCGCGCACTCGCCGACGGGGGCTGCGACGTCGTTCGCGCCACGCTTCCCAACCGTGCCGCCATCGACAGCTTCAAAGCGATATGCGATGCCTCTCCGGTTCCCATCATCGCCGACATCCATTTCGATTATCGCCTCGCCATCGCCGCGATTGACGCCGGCGCGGCGAAGCTGAGAATCAACCCCGGCAATATCGGTTCCTGGGAAAAGGTTGATGCTGTCATCGATGCCGCAGGTGCGGCCGGGGCAGCCATTCGCATCGGCGTGAACGCCGGATCGCTAGAAGAGGACCTTGCATCTCGCGACGACCTCACGCAGCCCGAGAAACTCGTTGCCTCGTCGCTCCGCTTTGTCGAGCATTTCGAGCGCGCGGCTTCAAAGACATCGTGCTCTCTGCCAAGCCCATAGCGTGCCAACGACGATTGAGACTTATCGGGCGCTCTCTCGTGAGCTTCCTCATATCCCGCTTCACATCGGAGTCACCGAGGCGGGAACCGTTCAGCAGGGCACCATAAAAAGCGCCGTGGGGCTCGGCGTGCTTCTTGCTGAAGGCATCGGCGACACCCTTCGCGTCTCGCTGACAGCCGATCCAACCGAGGAGCCGCCGGTAGCCTGGGGCATTCTGCAGTGCCTCGGCATTCGTAGACGCGGGCCTGAGCTCGTTTCTTGCCCAACCTGCGGCAGAACCCAGGTTGATCTCATCCCCATTGCCCAAGAGGTTGAGAAGCGCCTCCGCACGTGCGAGAAGCCCATTTCAGTCGCTGTGATGGGCTGCGTGGTGAACGGTCCCGGTGAGGCATCCGATGCAGATGTCGGCGTAGCATGTGGAAAGGGGAGCGCCCTGCTCTTCAAGCTTGGAAAACCGGTGCGCAAGATTCCCGAGAGCCAGATTGTTGACGCGCTCATGGAGGAAATCGAAAAGCTGTAAGGCGAAGTTGCTGACCGGGTGCACGACACCGTTTGTTTCTTCGCTGGTCCTCGCCATTCAGCTTTGCTGAATGGCTGCGGAATCGCTCAGAAACAAACGGTGTCGTGCACCGGCGGTAACGGGTTCTGCGGTTATTCGCCCCCTCCTTTCAGCAGATCTCCTGAATCTCCAGATGGCTCCCTCAGGACCTGAAACAAAAGATACCTACCTACAACAAGCCCCTTCTCACAGCGCTATTATTCTGAGCGAGAACTGGACGCAATCAAGGTAATGAAATCGAGTCGTTGCCGTAGGTCCGTCTGGGGGCGGGGATTATTTCTCTGAGCGATTCCGCAGCAATTCAGCTCTGCTGAATTGTGAGGACCAGCGAAGAGATAATCCCGCCCTAAGACGGACCCATGTAGCAGTAACAACTCCGTGGTATCATCAACCGGTCAACAACTTGCTCGTAGAAGGAGATGGCATGTCACGCACCCGTGTCGCTAAGATGTCAAAGCTCTATGCTCCCACGCTCAAGGAGGATCCTGCCGAGGCCGAGCTTGCGAGCCATAAGCTCATGCTCCGCGCGGGCATGATTCGCAAGGTCGCTTCGGGTCTTTATAGCTATCTGCCGCTCGCGTGGCGCTCGATCCACAAGATCGAGGATATCTGCCGTGACGAGATGGACGCCATCGGTGCCAGGAGATGCTTGTCCCCATTCTTACCTCAGCGGAGCTCTGGGAGGAATCCGGCCGCATCGGTGCATACGGCCCCGAGCTCATGCGTCTCGAAGACCGCCACGATCGCACGTTCTGCCTTGGTCCCACCCATGAGGAGACGTTCACGGACCTCGTGCGCAACGAGCTCAAGAGCTATAAGCAGCTTCCCGTGACCCTTTATCAGATTCAGGACAAGTTCCGCGACGAGCTGCGTCCGCGCTTCGGCCTCATGCGCGGGCGCGAGTTCATCATGAAAGATGCCTACAGCTTCTCCGCCACCCAGGAATCGCTTCAGGAGGTCTATGAGGATATGAAGGGAGCCTACGCCCGTTACTGCGAGCGCTGCGGGCTCAAGGCGCTGCCTGTAGCGGCAGATTCCGGAGAGATCGGCGGAGACTCCTCCATCGAGTACATGGCACTTGCCGACGCCGGCGAGGCTCGCTCGTCTGGTGTGACTGTGGCTTCGCGGCCGACGATGAGGCGGCTTCGACAACGGTTGCGGTGAGCGAGGGCCCTGGCGAGGGCGTGCTTCAAAAGGTCGAGACCCCGGGGCTGGGAACCATCGAAGCGGTCTCGAAGTTCTTCGGATTCCCGGAAAACGGAACGCGCAAGTCCCTCGCGCTCATCGACGGCGAGGGCAAGCCCGTCGTCGCCATCGTGCCGGGCGACCACGAGCTCAACGAGATCAAGGCCGGCAAGCTCTTCGGCGACTACCACCTCATGACCGACGAAGAGCTCGATGAGTTCGGCCTGCACAAGGGTTTCATCGGGCCGGTGAATCTCCCGGATGGATCCGTTTGGTCTGTGATGCATCGCTTAAGGCCTCTAAGAGCTGGACGTGCGGCGCCAACGAGGTTGATTACCACTATACGGGTGCCTGCCCAGATCGCGACTTCACGGTGGACGCATGGGAGGACCTCGTAACGGTAAAACCCGGAGATCCTTGTCCTCACTGCGGCGAACCCCTGAAGGGCGGCCGAGGCATCGAATGCGGTCAGGTATTCCAGATCGGTACGGAGAAGTACGCAGCGAAAATGGGCGCCACGTTCGCCGACGAGAACGGACGCGAGCAGCCGTTTTACATGGGTTGCTATGCATCGGTATCTCGCGTACCCTTGCCGCGATCGTCGAGCAGCATCACGACGAGCATGGTATTGTTTGGCCGGTCTCGGTGGCGCCGTACGAAGTTTCGGTCATCGCACTCGACAAGAAGGGCGAGGCGTTCGAAGAAGCTGCCCGCATTGCAGAAGAGCTGGCTTCTGAAGGCATCGATGTCGTGTTCGACGACCGCAACGAGCGCCCTGGTGTTAAGTTTGCCGACAACGATCTCATGGGCTTCCCGTACCAGGTCATCGTTGGCAAGCGCGGGCTTGCAAACGGCACCGTCGAGGTAAAGGACCGCGCTACCGGTGATCGCGAGGATATCGCCCGCGAGAGTCTCATGAGCACCATCGCGCAGCGCGTGCGGGCTGCCCGAGCGTAAGCTGGAGCTTCGGGGCCGGGGCGCCAAACGTGGCATGCGTCTCGTCAACGATTTCGCCATCCGAGAAACCGGCGTTCAAGACGGAGTATGGAATTATCGATAGGGGAGTGCGACAATTTCTCAAAAAAGTTCTTGCACCAACGCCTAAAGTTCCGTAAACTAACTTCCGTTGCTTGGGGGCGTAGCTCAGCTGGGAGAGCGCTTGACTGGCAGTCAAGAGGTCAGGGGTT
>ENA-OQEN01001008-OQEN01001008.1-human-gut-metagenome-genome-assembly--contig:-NODE-1008-length-11163-cov-2.240395_pt1 | contig 11163 bp, 20 predicted proteins | sample MGYA00242791_ERZ504627 | MGnify/ENA primary metagenome ERZ504627 (study PRJEB26092, sample SAMD00036316) | human gut metagenome | host: Homo sapiens | study: EMG produced TPA metagenomics assembly of... | reverse complement strand
CTGTATCTGGCTATGAACGCCCATCTGGAAAAGGGCGAGATCGCAAAGGCACGCGCTATCCAGTACGAGCTAACCGCATCATTTACAAGATGTGCTCCGCCCACGGCAACCTGTATGCCGTGCAAAAGGAGATCCTGCGCCGGATGTACGGGCTGGAACTGGGCAGCGTGCGCGCCCCGATGCCCGGCCTGATCCCCGAGGATGAAGCCGTTGTGGCCGAGGCACAGGCCATGATCGAAGCTGCCATCGCAAAGCTGTAACAGGATAAAAGCGCCCCTCTCCGTCTCTTTTTCAGAGGGGAGGCGGGCGCTTCTTTTATTGGAGGAAACGCGAATGATCTGCGATACCCTGCAGCATCTGGGCCGGTACAGGGGACTGCACCCCAACTTGGATACCGCCATTGACTATCTGCTTACCCACGACCTTGCCGCCCTGCCGCTGGGACGCACCGAGGTGGACGGCGACAAGGTGTTCATCAACCTGATGGACGCCACCCTGCACCCGGACGCGGGCTACCACCCGGAGTACCACAAGCTTTATGCTGATTTACAGGTAGACCTTACCGGCAGCGAGGGCTGGGGCTACACCAATCTGCCGGCGCGGAGATTGGGGAATTTACCGGGGACTGCGGCTTTCAGTCCAGTGCCAGCGTAGTGACCGGTGCACTGGGCGAAGGACGCTTTGTGCTGTTCTTCCCGGAGGAGCTGCATAAGCCCGGCCTTGTACAGCACGGCTGCGTCAGCGTGCGCAAGGCCGTTGTCAAGATCAGAATGGAGGAGTAAGAATGGATAAGGAAAAGCTGTTTGCACAGATCAAGGGCGGACTCATCGTGTCCTGTCAGGCACTGGAGCACGAGCCGCTGTATACCAAGGAGGGCGGGGTCATGCCCCTGATGGCGAAAGCTGCCGCCATGAGCGGGGCTGTGGGCATCCGCGCCAACACCGTGCGGGACATTACCCAGATCAAGCAGGTGGTGGACCTGCCGGTCATCGGCATCATCAAAAAGGATTACCCCGGCACGCCCATGTACATTACCGTCACCATGAAGGAAGTGGACGAGCTGGTGGCCTGCGGAGTGGATATCCTTGCCGTGCAGGGCACCGGTGCGCTGCGCCCGGACGGCTCTACCTCGGCACAGTTCATCCGCGCATCAAGGCAAAGTACCCCGAGCAGCTGGTGATGGCCGATTGCGATAACTTTGAAAACGCCATGCTCTGCGCCGAGGCAGGTGCCGACTTTGTAGGCACCACCATGCGCGGCTACACCCCGGAGACCACCGGCATTGATGATATCGACTTTGACTTCATCCGCAAGCTGTCCGCAGAGTGCCCGGCAAAGATCATTGCCGAGGGTCACATCCACTACCCGGAGCAGGCGGTCAAGGCGCTGGAAGCCGGTGCCTTTGCGCTGGTGGTGGGCGGTGCCATTACCCGCCCGGCAGAGATCACCGCACGCTTTACCGGTGCCATCAACGCCGCAAAGAAATAACACAGGGGAGTGCCTGCTATGAAACACTATCTTGGTATCGACATCGGCGGCACCGCCGTCAAGCTGGGCATCGTGGACGAAGCCGGTGCAGTGCTGGCGAAAGCCGAAGAGAGCATAAGCTTTGACGGCTACCGCACCCCCATCCTGATCACCGTGCTGAAGGCTGCACAAGCTTTCCTTGCCGCGCAGAGCGTCCCGGCGGAAAGCCTTGCGGGCATCGGCGTTTCTGCCACCGGGCAGATCGACAGCCGCAAGGGCATCGTGGCGGGTACCTGCGGCAATCTGCCCAACTACATCGGCGCACCCATCAAGCGGAGCTGGAAAAGACCTTTGGTCTGCCGGTCACGGTAGCCAACGACGCCAACTGCATGACGCTGGGCGAGGTGTGGGTCGGCGGTGCACAGGGCTATACGGACGTCATCGGCGTGACGCTGGGCACCGGCGTGGGCGGAGGCATCCTGACCGGCGGCCGTCTGCTGGAAGGTGCGCGGGGTCTGGGCGGCGAGCTGGGACACTACCGCACCCACGCGCTGGACGGCGTGGACTGCACCTGCGGCGCAAAGGGCTGCTGGGAGCGCTACGCTGCCACCACTGCTCTGGTGCGCGCCGCACAGGAGGAAAATCCGGCATGGAAGGATGGCCGCGCTATCTTTGCCGCCGCAGAAGCGGGCAACGAGACGGTGCTGGCGCTGCTGGACGCATGGACGGACGAGATCGCGCAGGGGCTTGCAGGCATGGTGCATATCTTCAACCCGCAGCTGATCCTGATCGGCGGCGGCGTGTCTGCCCAGCAGAAGCTGCTTATCGAGCCTATCGCTGAAAAGGTGAAAGCATCCGTCATGCCCGCCTTTGCCGAAGGCTGGAAATTCGTGCCGCGCAGCTGCACAATGACGCCGGGATGGTGGGCGCTGTGTACTACTTCCGGCAGACGATGGAAAAGGAGTGATTTGGTTATGAAAAAGCATATTCTCTGTCTGGGTGATTCCAACACCCACGGCTACTGCGCCGACCCCAACGACTGCGCCGACCACGGCATCCGCTTCAACGAGGACGAGCGCTGGACCTGCCGCCTGCAAAAGGCGCTGGGCGAGGAGTATCTGGTCACCGAGGAAGGTCTTTCCGGCCGCACCACCGTGTTCGTGGACCCGCTGCATGAGTCCATGGATGCGCTGAGCGTGGCTTACGCCCTGCTCAAGAGCCACGAAGTCATCGACCTGCTCATCATCATGCTGGGCACGAACGACGTCAAGGAGCGCTTTGGCGCAAACGCCGCCTGCATCGGCGCGGGCATGGAGCGGCTGCTGCTCAAGGTGAAAAGCGTGGACTGCTGGGGCGGCAAAGCGCCTAACATACTGGTGGTGGCACCGCCCTGCATCAAGGACGGCTTCCACGATGCCGTCATGGGCGCAGGCTGCGTGGAAAAATCCCGCGGGGTCGCCGAGCAGCTGCGCATCGTAGCCGAGCGGCAGGGCGTGCACTTTATGGACGCCGCCGAGTGCGAGTTCAACGAGGTGGACTTTATGCACCTGACTTGCAAGGGTCACGCCCGGCTGGCAGAACTGCTGACCGCAGAGGTGCCAAAGCTGGTCTGAGTGTGTTAAAAGAAAATGGACGGAGAAACGTCAAAGACGCTCCTCCGTCCATTTTTGTGCAGTGATGTGAGATGATATCAGAGGTTATGTGGCGCTTTTAGCCTGTTTGAGGATACGGATCACCTTGTATTTGGGTACATACTTTTCCGGGGCGAAATCCTCTTCCAGATAGCCCTGCTCGACACACCAGCGGGCGGCGGCAGCGGCATCGGTGGCTTGTGCAATGGTGGGCTGGGGGCAGCCTGCGTTCTGCCACAGCAGCTCAGCCAGCTGGCCCTGAGTCTTGGGGATGGCTGCATCTGCGGGCAGCAGGTTCTTCAGGATGGCGCGGGTAGTGATCTCGTAGCCGCCCCAGACTGCTGCGCCGCCAATGGCGACTGCTGCAATAGCACCGGCGGCGGACTCTGCGGGTGCTTCGGGCTCTTCAGGTTCGGGCTTCGGCTGAGGAGTATCAACACCGAAATCCTCGTCCAGCGGCTGATCTGGATCGGGTCGGGTCGCCGGAGTAGCGGACCACTGTGCTGTCAGTCTGACAGCACCCCGGGGCATGATGAATGCGATCTCCTCAGTACCCTGCTCCGTATCAGAGCCAAGCGTGCCGACCGTTACGCCAAAGTCCGCGCTGGTGCCTTCTTCCACTTTCCAGTGATGGAATTGCATGTTTTCAGCAGGTGCATCAGCCTTGATCGTGACTTTTTCGCCCGCCTTTACACGCACAAAGCTGTCCTGCGTGCAATTGATTGTACCGCCTTCCACGATGACCGGCAGACTCATTGCGATGGCGGGAATACTGTAGACAGCACTCAGTTCCACAGGCTTGTCAGACATGGTGAACGTAAAAGTTTCGTTTTTGATCTTTGCCCCGCTGGCATCCAGCAGATAATTGTTTTCTGCGTCCACCGTAACATTCAGGCTATTGCCGTCCGCATCGATGATTGCAGTAAGGCTGCCCTTTTTGAGCTTCCAGCCTACGAGCTTGGAAAAGCTTGCGTTGCTGTCGTGACCGGTCACGGTAACGGATGCACCTCCAGTGCATACACCGTCTCACCGGTGGTATTGTCCGTTTGGGCAGTACCGTTGCTCACCTTGACAGCAGCCTTCTAGACAGCGGTCAGCTTGACGGCTGCATCCGGCATGGTGAAGCTCAGAGGGCTGACCTTCAGCTCCTCTTCGGTCTTGCCGATATTGCCGCCAGATACCTCCCAGTGGTCAACTGGTAATCCTCGGGGCTGCCTGCGGTCACGGTAACGGCTGCGCCCGGGCGGGCAAAGTCTGCATTGCTGTTACCGTTCACTTTGGCAGTACCGCCGGACACCTCAAGCTTGTTGCTGTGGTGTGCGGTCAGTTCTACATTGCCTGTAGGCATGATGAACGAAAATTCCTTCTGCGCCAGTTTTTCGGCAGAGATCGTAAAGCCTGCGGGAGCATTTACTACTTCCCAGCCGTCAAATTTTCGCTCGTCAGTTTCATCAATCTGGCGGTGACGGTCACTTTTTGACCGTTGAAGGCCATTTGCACTTCGCTTCCGCCCGCTTTTGCGATTCCATTGTTTACGGTAATTGCGGAAAACGTCTTTTCCTCAATATGCAGATAGCTGTAGGGTGCATCGGACGGGATGGGTGTAATGCTTCCGTCGATGGCTTCTGTCTCCGCATCCTCGCTGGTGTAGTAGACGTAGTCTGCACCATCCGTGCGCTGGTAGGTGAAGTTCTTGGCAATTCTATTGCCGCTTTCTGCATTACCGCGGATGGTAACAGGACCGTTGCAGGTAATATCGGCGATGCCCTTCCGTCCGCCGATGACCTGATTATACTGGGGTGCATTGATCTCTACTGCACTGGCATTCCGAATGATCAGAGTGCCCTCGTCTGCCTGAGAACGGGCACCTATGGCATAGGTGCCAAAATTACCAGACGCATTGATCGTTACTTTTCCGGTGCAGTCAATCTCTGCCTTATTGCCAATCGCGGAGTAGTTATCGCTGGAGATTGTTACGTTATCTGCATCATTAATATAGATTGTAGCCAGAGGACTGTACGCTCCGCCGTTCAGTTCAATATTCGTGCCCGGCGCAGTTACACGCAGAATACCTGAGAGCTGTACATTATCTGAGCATAATGCACCGTTTTCATATCTGAGTTTACCGGCATTCAAGGTTCCTGCAAGGACATCGTCCTTGTTAGCATCTGTGACCTCTACGCCATTAACTGTGATGCCGTTGCCGTTTTCCGCATCCAGCACACTGACCGCACGGTTGCCGCTGATGTTCAACTGCATCAGTGCATCAGTGCTCTCAGCCAGAGCCGGGGCTGAGAGGGTGAACATCATGCATCCGGTTAGCGCTGCCGATACTGCACGTCGGATAAGTTTGCCTTGTTTCATGGTACAACCTCCTTTTTCCCCTCGTATTATTTACGGGGGGGGGTATGTATTACGGTACTTCCATTATATTACATTTTATCGTATTTTGGAAGGGAAATGGCGCAAAATGCCCAAAAAGAGCACGAATTATCGAAAGTATCACTCTTTGATCGGCTCTGCCCCTGCCGTTCTTCCGCTCTGCGTGCTTTTTTGCCCCAGCACCGCCTTTTTTGTTGACAAGGCACCGGCTTGCTATTATAATAGTGTAGTCAAAATGGCATTCCTGTGCGGCTTTGTGGCTGCGCGAAAGAAATACAGCTAATAACAAGGAGAGATTCTCAAATGGCACAAGAGATCAAGATGTCCGCTGCCGGTCTGAAGGCAATGCAGGAGGAGCTGGAATACCTCAAAACCGTCCGCCGCAAGGAGCTGGCTGAAGAGATCAAGGAAGCCCGCAGCCACGGCGACCTGTCTGAGAACAGCGAGTACGACGAGGCCAAGAATACGCAGGGTCTGGTGGAGAACCGCATCACCGAACTGGAGCAGACCATCAAGAACGCAGTTATAATCGACGAGAGCGAGCTGAGCGTGGATAACGTCTCCGTGGTACTCACGTCACCATCCGCGAGACCGGCGAGGACGAAGCCGAGGAATACGATATCGTGGGTCGCACCGAGGCTGACGCCTTCAACGGCAAGATCAGCGATGAGAGCCCCGTAGGCCACGCCTGATGGGCAAGGCTGTGGGCGATAAGGCCGAAGTGCTGCTGCCCACCGGCCAGACCGTGGTGTACACCGTGCTGGCCATCACCCATTCTGCAAACTAAGTAGGAGTAACCATGGAAGAGCAAAAGAGAAATCCCGCTGCGGGTCTGTCCGAGAGCGAGCAGGTACAGGTGCGCCGCCAGAAGCTGGCCGACCTGCAGGCCGCCGGCAACGACCCCTTTACCCTGACCAAGTTCCCGCAGGACGCGTATTCCGCTGACCTGAAGGAAGAATTTAAGGAACTGCCCAACGAGACCGACAGCGGCAAGCTGGTGGCACTGGCAGGCCGTATGATGTCCAAGCGCGTCATGGGCAAGGCCAGCTTTGCCCATCTGCGCGACGACAAGGGCGATATCCAGCTTTATGTCCGCCGCGACGAGCTGGGTGACGAGGCCTACGCCGCCTTTAAAAAGCTGGACGTGGGCGACATTATCGGCGTGAAGGGCGAGGTGTTCCGCACCAAGACCGGCGAGCTGAGCGTGCGCGCCACCGAGTTGACCCTGCTGGCAAAGAGCCTGCGCCCCCTGCCCGAAAAGTTCCACGGCCTGACCGATACCGAGATGCGTTACCGTCAGCGCTATGTGGACCTGATCGCAAACCCGGAGGTGAAGGACACCTTCATCAAGCGCAGCCGCATCCTGAAGGAGATCCGCGCTTATCTGGACGAGAAGGGCTTTTTGGAGGTGGATACCCCCATCCTGACCCCGTTCGAGATCGGTGCTTCCGCGCGCCCCTTCTACACCCATCACAACACCCTGAACATGGACATGGTGCTGCGCATCGAGACCGAGCTGTACCTCAAGCGCCTGATCGTGGGCGGCATGGATCGCGTGTACGAGGTGGGCCGTATCTTCCGCAACGAGGGCATGGACCCCAAGCACAACCCGGAGTTCACCACCATTGAGCTGTATCAGGCCTTTACGGATTTCCATGGCATGATGGATCTGGTGGAGGAGCTGTACAAGCGCCTTGCCCTCAAGATCTGCGGCAGTCTGGTCATTCCGTATCAGGGCAAGCAGATCGATATGAGCCACTGGGAGCGCCTGACCATGGTGGAGGCTGTGAAGAAGTATTCCGGTGTGGACTTCAACGACTGGCAGACCGATGCGGACGCCATCGCTGCCGCCAAGGCGCACAACGTGAACTGCCCGAGGTGCCCACCAAGGGCGCCATTCTGGCCGAGTTCTTCGACGCCTTTGTGGAGGACAAGCTGATCCAGCCCACCTTCATCTACGATTACCCTGTGGAGATCAGCCCGCTGGCCAAGCGCAAGCCGGATGATCCCGCCTTCACCGAGCGCTTCGAGTATTTCATCGACTGCACCGAGTACGGCAACGCTTCAGCGAGCTGACGACCCCATCGACCAGAAGGGCCGCTTCGAGCGTCAGGTGGCCGAGCGCAAGGCGCTGGAGCCCGAGTGCAAGGCACAGGTGGACTACGACTACGTCAACGCACTGGAGTACGGTCTGCCCCCCACGGGCGGTCTGGGCTTCGGCGTAGACCGTCTGGTGATGCTGCTCACCGATAGTGCCTCTATCCGTGATGTGCTGCTGTTCCCCACGATGAAGCCCATCGACCAGTGAACCACAAGAAAATCAACATAGAAACGAAAGATTGTACTTCTGATTTTCTTACAAAAGCTGTGTCATTCCCGTTTTGACATCAATTTGACAGCAAAATCCTGAAGAATCACGTCCCGTTATGAAGCGTGACGGATTTCAGACAAAACGCACAAGGCTTGAACAAAGCTGTAAGAGCACTTCTTGGAATCATCCGAGAGGTGCTCTTTTTGTTTGCTCCTGCGGCCAACTTCTGTCAGACAGTCACAAAAAACGGAGGATAAGATTATGAAAAACGACTATAAGACCATCAAACCCATGAAAGGAATCCCTGACCAGCTTCGCAAGCTGCGCCGCCAGTTCCTGCGTTACCAGCAGGCAGAGATCGTATACAGCCTTTCTCACAAGAAGCTGCTGGAGCTTGCCAGCGATGCCGGGGCAATCTACCGCTTCGACAGCACGGTACTTATCAACCGGGAGATTTTTGATGCCTATTTGGAACGCTTCCATGAACCTGCAAGAAAAATTACCGTGGAGGAGGTCGAGGACGAATGAGCGGCAGCGTATGGATGTTCTCTGACCAGATCGACGATGAAGATATGGATTTCATGCGGCATGAGTTCGTGACTTATAGCATGGCAAGCGATTATTATGGACTGGGACTGAAACCTGTCACCCGGATGGCACATGAATGTGGGCTATCTATAAGATTGGCCGGAAGATTCTGATTCGGAGAAGCATTTTTGAAGAGTACCTGCGCCAGCAGAGAAAGATTTGAGGTGTGCGATGGAAAAGTCGAACACTAGATTGCATGATGATAATAATGGGCTGGACTATGTGCTGGTCGGAGATTACTACTTCCCGGCTTTAATTCTGGCAGAGGATTCTCGTCCTGTTAGCTGCTGGGGTAGAATGTACAAACGGTATCTTAAAGAACATTGCCCTGCACGGTATCAGGCTCTCCTGCTGTCTGGCAGATTGAACAGCTATCTGACTGACATTGATGCACAGGCAGAGGGGCGGCTGGAGTTGCTTACCCAGCAAATGGCAGAAAGTGAGGGCGTGAACGAAGAACTGAAAGCTGTAAATCAAATGGAATGGGTGCAGAGGATGAACAGCATCCAGAACCGAGCGGAGGAAGTTATTAAGAACGAATTGATTTTTGTGTAATGCCTAAAGGGGAAGATGCTGAGTTATGCGGTGTTTTCCCCTTTTATGTTTATAAGTTATGATTGCAAATTGATACAGAAGCATAAATTCAAAATATTTTGAATGTAAAATGGAATATATTTGCATTCTCATTGACGCACTATTGTAAAAGCATTATAATTGTTACATAAAATTCACACAAACTACGCCCTTACAATTGAGCAATAAGGAAAAGTTATGACGAATGACATCGAAGCAACCGTTGCCCTTTGCAAATGCGGAAAAACTCATAAAGTCTACGGCGTCCGCTTTGAAAAGGCAGGCAAGAAGCATTGGAAGTACACATGGGCATTTCCAATCAAAGAATCAACCGCAAAACACGAAGGTTACGATAAGACTTCAATTGTTGGTGTAATTGAGCCGACAAACGATTATCCGGGTTGTCCTTATTGTAAGGCTCAGTCATTCGTAATATGCAGCTGCGGAAGACTGAATTGCGATAATACTTCTGGTCTGGGCGGTCTTTTCACCTGTGAATGGTGCGGAACGACTGGTAAACTCGGTATTTATGATGGTTCTGGTTTTGACAGCAGCGGAGATCGGTAAAAGATTATGAGTATCTTCAACAAACCACAACAGAAACCCATGCCGACTTTTTCTACCAGTCAGACGGTTCTGCCTTCTGCTGCAATCTCCCGGATTGAAAGCGGCAGTCTGGCGGAATTAAACGTTCCCAACCTGATGCTTAAAAAAGGCGAAAAATGCTGCTTTGTAGACAAGAGCTATGAAATGGTTGAAACGACCACAACACGAAATATCCGGAAATCCGGCGGCACCAGTATGCCAAGCGTCTTTTTCAAAGGAGTACGGTATCACATGGGCAGCAGCGAATCTGTCCCTGTGACAGAGACCAAGGTGGATTACATACCGGGATACCTTTATATTACCAACAAACGTATTATTTTCACCTCACAGAAAGGCGGCTTAGAAAAGTCCATTGGTTCTCTTTCCGCATTCCATCCCTATTCCAACGCAATCGGGTTTCAATTTGGACAAAAGGTCATAAACTTTATTCTGCCTCGTGCGGATCTGGCAGTACAGACACTTCAAATTATGACGTAAATCATCGAAAGGGTATTGCAATATGGGAAATCTAAAAGTACATGATAAGCTGGATATTCAAGCTGGTGGACAGGTTGAGGTTCTGGATGAATTTGGTTCTGGTGGTCAGGGTACGGTCTACAAGGTATCGTACAACGGCAAAACCTATGCTCTGAAATGGTATCATCCGGGAGTTTTCAAGGGAAAGGAAAATGACTTCTATAAGAACCTCGAAAACAATATTAGCAATGGTGCGCCAACGGATGCTTTTCTCTGGCCAAAAGCCATTACCAAAGTTTATAACGACCAGTTTGGCTATCTGATGGATGTGCGCCCGTCTGGTTACGAAGAACTGACCAACTTTTTTGTGGGTGGCCGAAAGCAGAAACAGGCGCGTTTCAAAAGTTTCTACGCCCTCTGTACGGCAGCAATCAATATTATCGAAGCCTTCCGTGCTCTGCACAATAATGGATACAGTTATCAGGATATCAACAACGGCAACTTCTTTATCAATCCGGAAAATGGCGATGTGCTGATTTGCGATAATGATAATGTCAGTCCATTCGGAACCAATCTTGGCATTATGGGTAAGCAGCGCTGGATGGCTCCGGAAATTGTTATGGGTAAGAATGACCCGGACAAGAACAGCGACCGGTTCAGTCTGGCAGTGGTATTGTTCCGGCTGTTGTTTATCAATCACCCGTTGGAAGGCCGTTATAGTACACCTCCTTGTATGACAAAAGAATTAGAGCAGAAATATTATGGCAGTGCTCCAATTTTTGTCTATGACCCGACCACTTCGGAAAATCGTCCGATTCCGGGAACCGACCACAATCTGAAGCTGTTCTGGAACGTTTATCCAGACTATGTAAAAGATGCTTTTATCCGTGCATTCAGTCATGATGTGATGATGAAGCAAAAGCCACGCATTCTGGAAAAAGAGTGGATGGATATTTTTATCCGCCTGCGCACGGAAATTGGCCGCTGCCCATACTGCGGTCAGGAAACATTTTATACATTCAAGGCAGCCACGATATTCCCTGCATGGAATGCGGCAAAAAGATTCCCATTACAAATGCTCTGCAAATCAAAAATCAGATTCTGCCTATCTTCCCCGGCTTGAAAATCAGTTTGTGGACAGTGGACAGC
>ENA-OQEN01001007-OQEN01001007.1-human-gut-metagenome-genome-assembly--contig:-NODE-1007-length-11163-cov-3.071946_pt1 | contig 11163 bp, 15 predicted proteins | sample MGYA00242791_ERZ504627 | MGnify/ENA primary metagenome ERZ504627 (study PRJEB26092, sample SAMD00036316) | human gut metagenome | host: Homo sapiens | study: EMG produced TPA metagenomics assembly of... | reverse complement strand
GTCGGCATGTGCTGCGGACGCAAGCTTTTCGGCAACCTGCTCGGTAACGCCGGATGCGGAAAAATATGCAACAAGAGCTTTTTTCATTTTTAGAACATGCCGACTGCTTCCGCATTCAGCCGAAAATCGCTTACACAAAGGCTGACTTGGACTGGACAAACAAAAGCTCACGCAGCTCAGTTGAAATGTCCGACCCTGCATCCCGCCCCGAGATTGTGAACGAAAAACTCGATGTTTCATCTTATGACACTATATTCATCGGCTTCCCCATCTGGTGGTATGTGGCTCCGACAATAATCAATACATTCCTCGAGAGTTTTGACCTTTCAGGAAAGACAATTGTTCCGTTTGCAACTTCAGGCGGAAGCGGAATGGGAAAAACAAACGCCGGGCTTGCACCGAGCTGCCGCGGCGCAAAGCTGCTTGACGGCAAAGTCTTTAAAATGAACGTTACTGCCGAAGAGCTTGCAAACTGGGTAAAAAGCCTTGGAATTTAATGATGATCACTGCATTGCAAACCGGGAGCAAGGCTTTGCAATTGAAACCGAGCGTTTGATTCTTATCCGACAGCAAATGAATCGATGGAGCTCCTTATTGCAGCGGAACACGATGCGGAAATGAAGCAAGCCTACTCCGAAATGCTTCAGGGTTGTGTTCAAAACCCGAACGAGCGGATATGGTATGCGGTATGGTATATCGAGCTGAAAAACTCTCCGCGCACCATTGTCGGTGATTTCTGTTTCAAAGGGTTGAATGCGGACGGAGCGGTTGAAATCGGATACGGCCTGTATGACGGCTGCTGCGGACGCGGATACATGACCGAAGCTCTTGAAGCCGTCTGCAAATGGGCCGTTCTCCAACCGCGTGTAAAGCGAATCGAAGCCGAAACTGCTCCGGAGAACAATGCTTCCCAGCGTGTACTGTTCCGCGTCGGCTTTATGCCAACGGATACCATCGGGGAAGAGGGTCCGCGGTTTGTTTTTTTGAGTACACCAAACAATTAAACCGTATACAATAAAGAGAGCATTGCTCAATGCGGCAGTGCTCCCTTTGTTTTTCAGTGTTCAACAGCAAAAACGGCTGACACAGCTTCTGTTGTTTTTGAATTCATCTCAACCCGACGCGCCTGTAAACAAGATCCAACGTTTTTTCTGCGGCTTCGGAAGCGCGGCGTGCACCGTCCTTTGTTATGCGCTCAAGCTCTGCCTTGTCCGCCAGTATGCGCCTGTACTCTGTCTGCACGGTTTCAATCTCGGCAATAACCGCATCCGCAACGGCGGTTTTAAGCGTGCCGTAACCGCAGCCTTCAAATTCCGCAACGGTCTGTTCTATTGTTTTTCCTGTCATCGCACTGTAAATGGAAAGCAGGTTGTTCATGCCGGGGCGTCCTTCTTCATATGCAATTCGCCCTTCGCTGTCCGTAACTGCGCGCTTAAACTTCTTTGTTATCACCGCCGGTTCATCGAGAATCGAAATATACGAATTCGGGTTAGTGTCCGATTTGCTCATTTTCTTTTCCGGATCGGTAAGGCTCATTACTCTGCCGCCCACTTTCGGAATGTACGGCTCGGGAAGTTTGAATGTTTCGCCGTAGGCATTATTGAAGCGTGCGGCAATATCGCGTGTTATTTCAACATGCTGTTTCTGATCGTTTCCGACGGGAACCAGATCCGCCTGATAAAGCAGAATATCCCCCGCCATCAGCACCGTAGGTATACAAACCGGCATTGATATTGTCGGCATGTTTTGCACTCTTGTCCTTGAACTGAGTCATCCTGTTCAGCTCGCCCATATATGTGTTGCAGGCAAGCACCCAATTCATCTCAGCATGTTGATGCACATCACTCTGGATGAAAACGGGCGAAGTTGTCGGATCAACACCGCATGCAATAAGCAATGCAGCCATTCCGAAGGAACGCTCAAGCAGGAGCTTGGGATCCTGCCTGACGGTCAAAGCGTGCATATTGGCAACGCAATAATAGCAGAATTTGTCATCACTCTGAAGAAGCTTCCAATTGCGCAGCGCCCCGACGTAATTGCCTAAAGTTGGTATGCCGCTCGGTTGAATGCCGCTCAGGATAACCTTTTTTTCCATGATTCCAATCCTCCTTGTTTTTATTTCTATAATTATACATAAACGGACGGTTATTGCAACCGCCCGTTTAAAATATATCATTCAGGCAAATCTAACTGCTCGCATCGTTTACAGATGCAGCATATCTTATTTCTGCCCAAAAATCAGGCCGCTATGCGCAAATTGTCAGATGCCCATTTCTTCTTTGACCTCTTTGAAGCATTTTACTGCGAAATCGAGGTCTTCTTTTGTGTGGCCTGCGGAAACCTGCGTGCGGATCCTCGCTTTGCCCATGGGAACAACGGGATAGCAGAAGCCGACAACGTAAACTCCCTTTTCAAGCATGCGCCTTGCGAATTCCTGTGCTACCTTTGCATCATAGAGCATGACGGGAACGATGGATGGGTGCTTTCGGGAACATCGAAGCCGAGCTTACCGAGCTGCTCACGGAAATAACGTGTATTCTCGTGAACCTTGTCGCGGAGTGCGGTGGATTCGTTCAGCATATCGAATACCTTGATGGATGCTGCACAAATTGCGGGTGAAAGCGTGTTGGAGAACAGATACGGACGGGACTTCTGACGAAGCATGTCAATAACCTCCTGACGAGCTGCCGTGTAACCGCCGCTTGCGCCGCCGAGTGCTTTGCCGAGGGTACCGGTGATGATGTCAACACGACCCATAACACCGCAATGTTCGTGAGTGCCCTTGCCGTGTTCGCCCATGAAGCCGACAGCATGGCTGTCATCAACCATTACAAGTGCGCCGTATTCATCCGCAAGATCGCAGATTGCGGGCAGGTTGGCAATGAAACCGTCCATGGAGAAAACGCCGTCGGTTGCAATAACTTTGATTCTGCAATCCTTTGCTGCTTCAAGCTGAGCCTTAAGATCTTCCATGTTGTTGTTCTTATAGCGGAATCTCTTTGCTTTGCAAAGGCGAACGCCGTCGATGATGCTTGCATGGTTCAGCTCATCGGAAATGATCGCGTCTTCCGCACCGAGAAGAGTCTCGAACAGACCGCCGTTTGCATCGAAGCAGGAGGTGTACAGAATGCAGTCATCCATGCCGAGAAAATCTGCGATTTGCGTTCGAGCTGCTTGTGGATCAGCTGAGTGCCGCAAATGAAACGTACGGAGGAGAGACCGAAGCCCCACTCATCATAGCTTGCCTTTGCTGCTGCGATAACCTCGGGATTGTTGGAAAGGCCGAGGTAGTTGTTTGCGCACATGTTGAGAACGCCCTTTGCAACGGTAGTGTCGATGCGAGCCTTCTGAGGGGTTGTGATTATGCGCTCATCCTTGTAGGTGCCCGCTTCTTTGATGGAATCAAGTTCGCTGCGAAAGATTTCGTATGCTTTTTTCATTTTTTTACCTCCGAAAAATCAGTTAAAACGTAAATATTGTCCGAATCGGCAATGCGGCGGTTACTTTGTCCAATCGAGAACAACCTTGCCGCTGCTGCCGCTGTTCATTGCTTCAAAACCCTTTTCAAAGTCACGATAGTTGAACCTGTGAGTTACCATCGGGGTGAGGTCAAGACCTGCCTGAACCATTGCGCCCATCTTGTACCAAGTTTCGAACATTTTCCTGCCGTAAATGCCCTGAATATTGAGACCCTTGAAGATTATCTCGTTCCAGTCAACAACAGTGCCGGGGCCGGCGATGCCGAGAAGAGCAACCTTGCCGCCGTTGCGCATGGAGTGGATGAGCTGGTTGAGTGCTCCGCCGTTGCCGCTCATTTCAAGTGCAACATCGAAACCTTCGACGATGCCGAGCTCCTTCATGACATCCTCGAGCTTTTCCTTTGCAACATTAACGGGACGATTTGCGCCCATTTTGCGTGCAAGCTCAAGGCGGTATTCGTTTACATCGGTGATAACAACGTTGCGGGCGCCGTTGTGTTTGCAGATGCCGGCGGCATCATGCCGATGGGACCTGCACCCGTAATCAGAACATCTTCACCGACGACGTCGAACATCAGTGCGGTGTGCGTTGCGTTGCCGTATGCGTCAAAGAACGAGATAAGATCATCGGGAATATCGTTTTTATCCATGGGAATAACGTTGGTTGCGGGAATGCAGAGATATTCTGCAAAAGCACCGTCACGATCAACGCCGACACCCTTGGTGTGTGCGCACCACTGTCCGTTGCCGCTGCGGCAGTTGCGGCAGTGACCGCAAACGATATGGCCTTCGCCGGAAACACGCTGGCCGACATAGAGTTCTTTTACGCCTTCGCCGAGCTGTGCAATTTCACCGACATATTCATGACCTATCGTCATTGCGGGATGGATATGCTGCTGTGCCCAAGGATCCCAGTTATATATATGAACATCCGTGCCGCAAATTGCGGTTTTGCGAATTTTGATGAGGACCTCGCCCATTTTGGGTTCGGGCACGGGAACCTGCATCAGTTTCAGACCTTTTCCTGCTTCTGTCTTTACAAGAGCATCCATCATTTTTGTCATTGTTTTTTCCTCCTAAATAGGATTAAAATTATTTGCCGAGCAGCTTTTCTGCGGCTGCGAGCTTTACACATACACAAAGCACCTGCATCGCCTGTTCAAGTTCGTTAAGCGGCGGGAAACTCGGAGCGATCCTGAGGTTGCTGTTCGCAGGGTCATTTTTATAAGGATAGGTTGCGCCTGCATCGGTCATAACAACGCCTGCATTTCTGCAAAGTCATGCACGCGCTTTGCACAGCCTTGCTGAACAAAAAGACTCACGAAATAGCCGCCCGTGGCTTATGCCAAGACGCAATGCCGAGCGGAGCAAGTTCTTCCTCGAGGCATTTGTTGACGATATCGAATTTGGGTTTCAAAATCGCGGCATGTTTTTTCATGTGTGCAAGCACACCGGCTGCATTTTTGAAATAAAGCACATGGCGAAGCTGATTCAGCTTATCGAAGCTTATAACCTGTGCCGCCAAAAGCTTTTTCATATAAGCCATGTTTGTTTCGCTGCAGGCAAAACATGCAACCCCCGCACCCGGGAAAGTGATTTTTGACGTTGAGGCAAATTCAAAAACTCTGTCAGGATTGCCCGCTTTTTCACAAATTTCAAGCATGTTCGCGAATGGAACAAAATCGCCCTCAAATTCGTGTACACAATACGCATTGTCCCAAACAAGTGTGAAATCGGGAGCCGCAGTTTTCATCGAAGCAAGGCGTGCAATCGTTTCATCGGAATAGGTGATTCCGTCCGGGTTTGAGTACTTCGGAACGCACCACATGCCCTTTACAGCCTCGTCATTGACAAGTTTTTCAACAAGATCCATATCCGGACCGCTTTCAAGCATCGGAACGGTTATAAGCTCCATGCCGAATGTTTCTGAAATTTTGAAATGGCGATCATAACCTGGCGACGGGCAGAGGAATTTGACTTTTTCAAGCTTGCACCACGCTTTTCCGAATGCAGCAGGCCGTGGGTATATGCCTTTGAAATAAGGTCGTACATCAATGTGAGGCTTGCATTTCCGCAGGCAAAAACCTGTTCGAAACGCACACCGAGCAATTCGGCGAAAAGTCGGCGGCATGCGGGCAAACCCATAAGCTCGCCGTAATTACGAGCTTCAACTCCGTCGGGTCTGGTGTCCGCAGGATCGATATACATGTTCAACAAGTCGTCGGAAAGTGCAAGTTGCTCAAGCCCGGGCTTACCTCTTGACATGTTGAGGTTCAATCCCTGTGCCAAACAATTCTGATACTCGGCAAGCACTTCGGAATAGAACTCCTGAAGCTGCTGCTCGGTCATTTCATTCAGTTTCATAATCTCCCCCAAAAGGCGAATAAAAAGTTGATTTCAGAAGCCCGCAGCATCGTTCGGATTTCGGCAGCGTACATAAAACTGTCCGCCGCGCAAAAAGAGATACCCCGTTTCTGAATTTCGGCAATGCTTATTGTGCCGGGCGAATCGGCGGAAAATGAACGCCGCCAAACATCGCCATAATATGAATTATAGACCTATCCGCAAGCTAAGTCAACCTATATATTGAGTTTCACGACAAAATTTTTCCCGAGCGCCTTGTTTTTCGCCGTCTTATTATACGGAAGTGAATCTGCGGAGAGTGTTTCCGTTTTCGGTATTGCTTTCACAGACAAAAATGATATAATTGATTTCGGAAAAGCTGATCCGAAGGCGCCGACGAAAAATTTGCATGATGCGTTAAGCTTAAGCCTTTATCAGCAAAACGGAAAGAAAAGGATCGGAACGGAAGAAATGAACGAAATAAAAAATACGAAATCAGATTTCGAACAAAAAATCGATAATCTCAAGCAGATGCTCCAAAGCAGCAGGCGCGTTGTTTTTCTCGGCGGAGCGGTGTTTCAACAGAAAGCGGCATTTCGGATTTTCGCAGTGAAAACGGAATTTTTAAAGCCATTCAGCAATTCGGTTACCCTCCCGAAGAGCTGCTTTCGCATACATTTTTCGTACGCAAGCCCGATGTTTTCTTCAGATATTATAAAACGCTTCTTCTGACAACTGACGCAAAGCCGAATGCCGCGCATGCTGCACTTGCGAAGCTTGAGGCGCAGGGCAAACTAACAGCCGTTGTAACTCAAAATATCGACGGGCTGCACCAGCTTGCAGGCAGCAAAAACGTTTACGAGCTTCACGGTTCAATTCATCGCAATCACTGTATGCGCTGCAACAGATTTTTTGATGCCGAATATGTAAAAAACCACAGCGGCATTCCGTACTGCCCCTGCGGCGGCATGATAAAACCCGATGTTGTGCTTTATGAAGAATCTCTCGATCCCGATGTTCTTGCGGGCGCAGTTGCGCATATATCCCGCGCCGATATGCTTATTGTCGGCGGCACATCGCTCCAAGTCTACCCCGCCGCCGGACTTATTAATTATTACTCCGGCAATAAACTCGTTTTGATTAACAAAACCATCACTCCGTATGACAGCTATGCAAACCTTGTTATCAATGACTCGATAGGCAAAGTTCTTTCCGCAGCCGTTGAATGACGATAAATCCCGCGGCAATTCACAGACAGCGAAACGACCCGCCGCCGCGGTTTTGCGGCGGTGGGTCTTTTGTTCAGTTTGCCGTAAGGAACATCAATGCATTATCAGTTTGGAAAGGCAACGGTGACGGGTGTATCGCTGTATCCTGCCGTTCTGCCTTTTCCAAAGACTCCGTAGTAGTTCTTGCCAAATGCATAAAGCTGACCGCTTGTGTCAATACAGAAATGTGTTCCGCAGTCGTTCTCCACTGTCACGGAGGAAAACGCAAACGCTGCAATATTATCTGCAATCTTTTTCAGTTGGAGATTGCCGTCACCATCAATGTAATCCAAGTAATACAGCACGTTGTCGGCATCAAGCAGCACAAACTCCGGCCATCCCCCTGCTTCAAGTTCATTTGCGAAGCTTGCAACGTCTTTGTATCCGTGAGCAATTTCAGTTCCGCTGGATGTAACATCTTCGGAGAACATTTCAGTCAACCATAGCGAATGATCTGTTTTAATTACATAGCAGTTTGCTTCACCGTCTTCACATGCACTTATTGCATCATCCGTTATATAGTAGTCATCATATTCGACTGAACATGACCAAAGCGAGCCATCGGTCATTATTGCGAGACTTCCGTTCAGAATCCTGCTTACTCCTGTCGCCGCCTCTGCAAATCCATTGCCGATTTCAAGCATTCTTCCGTCGGTCGTAAGTGCATAGTATGCATTTGTATCCGCGATTCCGTATGCAACCTTCACCGGCGACAGGCGGTCGATCGCGGTGCCGTCGCCGAGCTGCCCTCTGTCATTTGCGCCCCATGCCCAAAGTGTTCCGTCCTGCTTCACGGCAAAAGCAAAGTTCTCCTCCGCCTCCGCCTTTGAAACATCGTCCATAATCTTGATGTATTCAGCAGAACCTTGGGTCGTGCCGTTGCCGAGCTGTCCTCTGTCATTGATGCCGCAAGCCCAAAGGCTGTGATCGGATTTCACAACGAGAGCAAAACTTCCTCCCCCGCCGACAGTTACGGAAAGCGCATTATTCATTCCGGTTACGGCGACGGGCTTTTCTGTTTCAAACACCGTCCCCCCGCTGCCAAGCTGCCCGTATCCGTTGCTGCCCCACGCAACAACCTTTCCGTCCGTTGTTACTGCAAGCGCATGAGTTCTGCCCGCGGACACGGAAACAATGCCTTCCATCACAACCGAAAAGTTCTTCAGGTTGGAGTCAACCGATTTCAGAAGCTGCCCCGCTTTGTTAACAACGTAAAGAGGCTTATCTTCATATTCCAATAAATCCCGCGAATACGCAGCCGCAGAAATAACATCATTCATTATTCTTATTGTCTGTGTGTCATCACCGAATTGACCCGATTCTATCAGCCACAGCGAGCCATCCTTCTTCAGCGCAAGGCATGCCGCATTGAATCCTTCTACACCGTGAATCTCTTGAACGCCGTCCATAACTTTTTTTGCAGACCTCGTGACCGCATTCATAACCTCAACCGTTCCGTCAGGATTTAGCACAAACAGTATTTTGTTGATGCCTGAACCGACTTCAACCGCAGCAACGTCAGTCTTAATCACCCTGCTCGACGGATCTTCTTCGCTATAATCTCCTCCCCAAACGATAAGTGCTCCGCTTGTGGTTACCGCAGCAGAGAGACCTCCTCCGGCGGAGGCCTGTTTAATGTTACCTATCATAAAAGTCGGCTCGCCGATATTAGTGCTTTCTTCATAATTTGACGGAGAAGTTCCGGTTATCTGTCCGAAACCATTGAAGCCCCAGCCATACAGTGAGCCATCCTTTGCAACCGCAAGCGTATGCGTCGATACTTCCGGAGTTGATTCATCAAATGATCCGTTACCGCTTGTGCTTACGGAAACGATGTCGCTTAAGATCTTTTTCGGAGCAGCGTTTCCCGCAAGTCTTGTTCCGCATTTTGCTCCCCATTCCCAAAGTGAACCATCCTCCGTTATCGCGTACGAAACGGAATTGCCCGCAGCGACCTGCACGTTCGTATCAACCGTTATCTCCGGACTCACCGTTCCGTACATTGTATAGAACACAAGTTCGGGCCTGCCATTGTCGGAATCTACCGACAAAAATATCTTGTACACTTCCGAATTTGAAGCTTCCTCTCCCGAATTTCGAATTTCAAGCAGAAACAATTCACCGCCGCTGAGATCGACCTCGGTCGGTTTGTTGATGGTTTCCTGCAGTATGGGCTCAAGTTCCTGCTGTGAACCGTCGGCTGTGTTCCTGTTTACTATCTTGCTGAGTTTCACTGTGCATTCGCAGTTCGTCAAATCCAATCCGCGAATGTCGAGAGTGCATTTCGGCTGCACGTTATAAATCATACCTCTGATATCCGAATCCTGGACGCCGATGCCTGAATTGTTCAATGCCGCAAGAACGCAGGTAAACTGCTTTGCGTTCAGTAATTCGCGTTCATACATCAATTCCGCACTTCTGAGAAGCATTCGTCCGAACTGGTTGAACGAGCAACATACAGGAAGCATAAATATCGTCCTATAATATAATTCTGCAATCTGTCGATTGTTCAATGCCTCACAGTAGCTTGCGCCGTTCATGCCGTTTGAAAGCAGATACGCCATATGCGAAATCACCGTGCTGTTGTTATGAATGTATCCGTAATTGTTCCCCTCGTTCGGGAACTCAGCGGTTTCCTTCCAATATTTTCCTTTATAGACCGCAGGACACTTTGACTTTTCCGGATTGGAAATATTTCTCGATTCATGTTTCCAGTCGCAGCTTCCGGTAAGCGTTGGGTTGCCGGAAGTTGCATTGTTTGCATAGTCCTCAATAAGTTCACCGAAAATGTCCGAAAGGCCTTCCATAACGGCACCTGATTCGCGTTCACACAGCATACTGCTTGTTGATTGTTCAACTGAATGCGTGTATTCGTGGCCGATAACGTCATATGCCATGCCCTGTTCTGTACCTACTTCGATGCTTGTAAGATAGGAATACGCTCCATTCGATGCCCATTCAAAAATATTATTCCACGAACAGGCATCGGGATGAGTTGTATCGAACAAGATACTTGTAAAACCTCCCTTGTTATCAAACCCATTTCTGCCAAAGATGTCGGAATAAAAGTCATATGAGTACGCTGCATAGCTCATCGCCGCAACAGCGCGATCGTTATTGACATAGGTCGAACCGTTCGTTGTCATAACATGAAACATTGCTTCATTGTTTTTATCCACAGCATATTTTAACAAAGCAGTAGCCTGAACAGGGAAAATAACTTCTGCATCAGCTTGTGAGGTCAGATAATGCTGACCATCTTCACCGCATGTATACGAATAGCGGTTGCCGTCTGAATCGCACACAAACTGAGCTCCATTTTCTCCTGCAATGTAATATGTACGCAGCTCATCATCTATGAATCCAGGAAGCGCACCTAATATCAATTCATGTCCGTATGCATTAAACACGGCTATGTTCCGCTCTTTGTCGTACAGATAGAACCTGTTGTCGATTTTGTAAAGGTTGAAATGCCTTTCAATACCGCCTTCGGGACGATCGTATCCAACGCCGTCCACCGTTTCCCCCGTATACGAGCGGCAAAATTCAGCAACCGTTTCACCTGTTTCGGCAGAAACGAAATATTGCATGGACGTACCGTCTTCAATGCCGTAAAGATTGTATGTGAGGCAAGGGTTCGTATCAAAGCATGAGTAGATACAGAGTCCGTTGGAGTCAACATCCGATGCGCCGTTTGAAAGTGCTTTTTGTATTGCTTCTTCCTCTGTCAATACAGGGTTTGTGTTCAACCCGGAAATTCTTGCATGATTATCAGTCACGTTGAGACAATTGCCGTTTTCGTCAACAATAAAATCAATGCTGCTTCCGTAAACAGGCACGCCGTTATATTCCTGCGGACAGCTGTAAAACACATCGTTCATCAGCGACTGCGCGCTGCATGTTTTATAACACGCAGCAGCATCGGAAATTCCGAGATGTTCCGCAATGCCTTCCACGGCGCGCAGTGCCGAAGCGGAATTCAGTTATTCTTTCTTTAACAATGCTGCCGTCAAGCACCGTCACCTCGCCGTTTCCGACATTCTCAGGTCCCGGTGTGGTCGGAACTTGCGTTA
>ENA-OQEN01001006-OQEN01001006.1-human-gut-metagenome-genome-assembly--contig:-NODE-1006-length-11180-cov-2.966344_pt1 | contig 11180 bp, 16 predicted proteins | sample MGYA00242791_ERZ504627 | MGnify/ENA primary metagenome ERZ504627 (study PRJEB26092, sample SAMD00036316) | human gut metagenome | host: Homo sapiens | study: EMG produced TPA metagenomics assembly of... | reverse complement strand
TTCACAGGCTGTAGAATTCTCTAAGATTACAGATATTACTGGTATTGTTCTTACTAAGATGGATGGTACTGCAAAGGTGGTATTATTCTTTCAATTAAGGATATGCTCAATATCCCTGTTAAGTTTATTGGTTTAGGTGAAAAGATTGATGATTTACAGGAATTTGATCTTGAACAGTATATTTATGGTTTATGTAATGATCTAATGGAGTAAGATGATGGATGAAGAATTAAAAAAGAAAGAACAAGTCATCCTCTTGATGGATTGTTATAGAGAATTGTTGACAGATAAACAGAAGCAGTATCTTTCTCTCTACTATGAGGAAGATCTGTCTCTATCAGAAATAGCCGAAGACTTAGGCGTCTCTAAGAATGCTGTTTTTGATAATATTAAACGTTCTGTGATGAGTTTAGAGAAGTATGAATCTAAATTACATATTCTTGAAAATCATCGCAAGAGACTTGATTTGATTAATAAGATTGAAGAAGAAAAGAATAAGAAGCATGAAGATATTGACGAATATCTTGAAATGCTGAAGAATATCTAGGGAGGTAATTATGGCTTTTGAATCTTTATCAGATAGACTCCAAGAGACATTAAAAAAGGTAACAGGACAAGCAACTCTTACTGAAGCAAATATGGAGGAGATGCTTCGTGAAATCCGTTTGGCTTTACTTGAAGCCGATGTTAACTACCAGGTAGTTAAAGAGTTTATCGCAAATACAAAAGAAAAAGCAATTGGTCAGAACGTTATTGGTTCATTAAAACCGGGACAGGTTCTTGTTAAGATTGTTCATGATGAGTTAGTATCATTACTTGGTACAGAAATGGTGACTGTAGACTACTCTAAAAATCCTACAATCATCATGATGGTTGGTTTACAGGGTTCAGGTAAAACAACAACGGCTGGTAAGATTGCCAAATTAATCACTGAAAAACAAGGTAAGAAACCTTTATTGGTTGCTGGTGATATTTATCGTCCTGCTGCCATTGATCAGTTAAAGACATTAGGTGCACAGCTTAATATCCCGGTATTTTCTAAAGGCACTGATACACCTGTAGAAACAATCGTTACTGAAGCTTTAGCTAAAGCGCGTGATGATCACAACGATGTAGTAATCATCGATACCGCTGGTCGTTTACAGATTGATGAAAAGTTGATGCAGGAGCTTGCTAACGTTAAAGAAATTGCCCATCCTGATGAAATCCTTTTAGTTGTTGACTCATTAGCTGGTCAGGAAATCGTGAATGTTGCTTCAACATTCAATGAAAAATTAGGAATCACTGGTGCCGTTTTAACTAAGCTAGATGGTGACGCACGTGGTGGGGGTGCCCTCTCTATTAGACATGTCACTCATGTTCCTATCAAATATATCGGTACAGGTGAAAAATTAGATGAAATCGATTATTTCTATCCTGACCGTATGGCAGATCGTATCCTTGGTATGGGGGATGTTGTTTCCCTTGTAGAAAAGGTACAGGATGTCTATGATGAAAAAGAAAGTATGAAAGCTTTCAATAAGATGAAGGCTGGTACTTTTGGTTTAGATGATATGCTTGAACAGATGAAGAAGCTTCAGAAGATGGGACCTTTATCTGGTTTATTAAAGATGATTCCAGGAATGCCTAAGATTCCTAATTTAAATGATGATGATGCCGCTGCTAAGATGAAGATGACTGAATCAATCATCTACTCTATGACTAAAGCAGAACGTGCAAATCCTGATATGATTAATTCATCACGTAAAGAAAGAATTGCCAAGGGTTGTGGTCAGCCTGTGACTGAAGTTAATAAGCTATTAAAACAGTTTGAACAGTCACGTAAGGTCATGAAGCAGTTAGGTAACATTGATCCTACAACTGGTATGCCAACACAAAGACCAATGAAGACTCAGCAGCAGTTCAATCCTTATCGTAAAAAGACTAGACATAAGAAAAAGAAGAAATAAAGCCTCCTCGGAGGTTTTTTCTTTAGAATTATTTAAGAATTTCATCACGAATCTTTTTATTTTTAGTCACTATACTTATAAGCGAAGGAGGGATACATATGTTTGAAACATTTATGTTCATATTATTATTTCCTGTTATTATGATCAGCATTATGCTTATTTAAGTACATTGACGCGCTGATTATGAAGAAGGGGAGTTCAGTTAATGAAACATACACTATTACTTGTAGAAGACGAATTAGGTATTAGAGAAACAGTTAAGATCTTTTTAAAGAGCCAGAATTATGAAGTCATTGAAGCGGAAAATGGAAAAGAAGGGCTTGAAGCACTTAAACATAACGATATTCATTTAGCTATTGTAGATATTATGATGCCTGTTATGGATGGACTGACTATGACAATGAAACTTCGCGAAGTATCAGATATCCCTGTAATCTTCTTAACGGCTAAGACAGAAGATATTGATAAGATTACAGGACTTAATCTAGGGGCAGATGATTATATCACTAAACCTTTTGAACCTATGGAACTGATTGCAAGAGTGAATTCTAATCTAAGACGCTATGAACAGATCTTAAATTTAAAGGGAAATATACAAAAGCCAAACAATCAACTTGTTGTAGGAGGTTTAGTATTAGACCAGGCAACTAAAGAAGTCTTTGTGAATGGACGTTCTGTTAGACTCACTAAGAAAGAATTCCAGATATTAGAACTATTAATGAGTTATCCTGGTAAGGTGTATTCTGCAGAAGAAATCTATGAATCTATTTGGGAAGAAACAGCCATTAATACAGAAACAATCATGGTTCATGTAAGAAGACTCAGAGAAAAGATTGAAGCTAATCCTAAGCATCCTGAATACTTAAAGGCTGTCTGGGGTGTAGGCTATAAAATAGAAAAGATGGAGTGATGACAATGAAGAAAAGACATATATTTATCAATAGAAAAGATGGAGTGATGACAATGAAGAAAAGACATATATTTATCATTGGTTTAATTGCCTTATTACTTGCCTGCCCGAGCTGTATGATTTATATCACAGTCAAACAGCAGGAAAACTATAAGAAAAAAAGTAATCAATGGTAAAGTAATCAATGGTATTGATCCATATAGAATACAGCTTCTTTCTATGGCGGTAGAGAGTAAGACGAATCCGGATTATTCGCCTTTAATCTTTAATGGTACAGATGAATTGGGTCAAGAAGCGGCCAATGATGCGATCAATAAAATATTTGATGCTCTTTTAGAGATGGAACAGTCTGATGATGGATTCTACTACATAGCTTATAATACAAAAACAAAGCAGTATTATAAAAATGAGAAATCCCATTATCCTGTTATTTATAAGCAAACAAGCACAATCGCAAAAGATCAGAAGTTCAATGATTTTAATTTAAGGGAAATTCTTGAAGACACAGAAATAGTACATCGATTAGATGATAACTATAAACTTATGGATGATGGAAGACTTAAGGTCAAGGATGTTTATATTAACCTTGATCAAATCACAATTAATCCACCAAATATTGAATTGACTTATTATTGTACAGTTCATGTTTCACCGATGACAAATAATATAAGTCGTTTTACAGTACTTGCGGGCATTGCGTCTCTTCTTGGACTCATCCTGTTTATCTATATTATTATGAACTCATTAGAAGTAGAAGAGTCAATCAATCCCTATCGTACAATTAAGAACTGGAAACTATTAACAGTCCTTATTCTCATTGGACTCACATGTTTTGTCTTTATTGGCGTGTCTACTGGAACAGGCATATTTGTTATTACGGGAGAACTTCAAAATGTGCTTGCAAGACATGGTGTTGCATATGGTACATCTATCAGTTATGGCCTCTATTTTTTCTCTATGTTTATTTTCTATTTCTTGTTCTCGATGTTGTGCTTTACTGTTAAGTATATGTTTATGAATGGAATGAACTATTTTAAGAATAATACATGTACCTATGCACTTTATGAAAAAACAAAGGAACTAGGTAATAGGGTCACTGAATTTGATTTAAAGGATAATATCAATCAGGATATCTTGAAATTTACTATCTGTAATGCATTACTCGTTATTGTTTTGTATGTCCTCTCACCAAGTAAGACAATCTTTGCGATTGTTTATGTCATGATCTCTTTCTTATATATAAGAAAGCAGTCAATGAAGGTAAAGAATGATTATAAAAATATGCTTAACTTTACAGAACAGCTTTCTCATGGTCATTTTGATACAGAAATAGAAGATAATCTAGGAATCTTCAATAGTATGCGTGATCGCTTAAATAACCTGAAAACTGGTTTTGAAGCAGCTGTGAAGGAAGAAACAAAATCACAGAATATGAAGACGGAACTTATTACTAATGTCTCGCATGATTTGAAAACTCCTCTTACATGTATTAAGAATTATGTTATTTTACTTAAGAATACACAAGCTGATGAAACAACAAGAACTGAATATTTAAACCAATTAGAAAAATATACAAATAGACTCTCTAATCTTATTCAAGATCTTTTTGATGTTTCTAAAGCAACAAGCGGTAATATTGACCTGCATCCTATTGATTTAAGATTACAAGCGTTAGTTGATCAATCCTTAGCTGAATGTATTGAAGTCTTAGAATCTAAGGATATTCAGGTTATTAAGAATGTCGAGGATGTTGTCGTACACTTAGATGGAGATAAGATATACCGTGTCTTTGAAAACCTATTAACTAATATTGGAAAGTATGCCATGCCACATAGTCGTGCTTATATTGATATTCATGAGGAAGAAGACTATGTTTCAATCATATTCAAGAATATGAGTGAGGTAGAAATGAACTTCTCTAGCGAAGAAATCCAGGAGCGTTTTGTACGTGGAGATAAATCCCGCCATGAAACAGGTAGTGGCCTAGGACTTGCCATTGCGAAAAGTTTTGTTGTTGCTCAGGGTGGTACATTTGATATAGAAATAGATGGTGATCTCTTTAAAGTCATCATGACTTTCAAAAAAATAAATGTGTCAAGTGAAAATACTTGACACCTAGTTTGAATATGGTATTATAAGAAGGCAAATTAAATTAATCGGAGGAAAATACAATGGCAGTTAAATTAAGATTAAAGAGAATGGGTGCTAAGAAGTCACCATTTTATAGAATTGTTGCAGCTGATTCAAGAATGCCAAGAGATGGTCGTTTCATTGAACAGTTAGGAACTTATGATCCAAGACAGAACCCAGCTAAGGTTTCTTTAAAGAAAGAAGAAATCTTAAAGTGGTTAGGTAACGGTGCTCAGCCTTCTGACACAGTTAAGAACATCCTTCTAAAGAAGGCGTAATCAAAGAATTTGCTGAATCTAAGAAGGCTAAATAATTATGGATTACGTTAAGGCATTACAGGACATGTGTCTTGAACTTGTCAATAATCGTGATAAGTTAGAGGTTAGAGAAATGCTTCATTAGATGATAATGCGATTGTTCTATATGTTTATGCATCACATGATGATATTTCTAAATTATTGGTAGAAAAGGTGTTATGGCTAATTCTATCAGACAGCTTATGTCTATAAGTACACGTGGTATGCATAAAAGATTAGATATCAAATTTGAATCATATGGTGAGGAATAAAGGAAGTGTACACTTCCTTTTTTTGGAGGTACAAATGGAACTTGTAGAAATTGGTAAAATCATTAATACATTTGGAATCAAGGGTGATTTAAAGATTGCTTCTTCAACTGATTTTGGAGAACAGCGCTTTGCCCCTGGCAGCCATATTCTTGTTAAGACACCAAGAGAATATCTCGATTTTGAAATCAGTAAGCACTATATCCATAAGGGTTTTGATATGATTGCCTTTAAAGGATTTACAGATATTAATGAAGTAGAAAAGTATAAGGGATGTATTTGTTATGCTCCTAAAGATACGTCTTTGTTACCTGAAGGCATGCATTATATTTCTGATATTGTAGATTGTGAAGTCTATAATAATGGCACTTATATTGGTAAGGTCACTGATGTATATCAGGGGGCGCAGGCTATTATTGGTGTTGATGTGAATGGTAAACAGGTAATGATTCCTTATATTGATGCTTTTGTAAAGAATAAGGATATTGAACATAAGCGTATTGATGTCTCATTGATTGGAGGCTTCTTAGATGAAGATTGATGTTCTTTCATTATTTCCAGAGATGTTTGAAGGATTCTTGACAACATCTATTATTAAAAGAGCTATCGATAGTGATCATGTAGAAGTGACTATTCATGATTTTAGAGAATTTGCGACAGATCGTCATAAGAGTGTGGATGATACACCTTATGGTGGCGGACAGGGTATGGTGCTTATGTGTAAGCCATTATTAGATTGTTTAAAGACAGTAGTCACAAAGGATTCACTTGTTATTTTAATGAGTCCTCAGGGTATGACTCATCATCAGGCTTATGCGGAAGAATTGGCTTTGAAGCAGAAGCATATTGTTATTATCTGTGGTCATTATGAAGGCTTTGATGAACGTATTCGTGATTATGTAGATGTAGAACTTTCTATTGGTGATTATGTACTCACAGGTGGAGAACTTGGTGCGATGGTAGTCATGGATAGTGTGATTCGTTTACTTCATGGAGTGATTACTCAGGCAAGTCATGAAGATGATTCATTCTCTAATGGGTTATTGGAATATCCACAATATACAAGACCTTATGAATATGAAGGCAGCAAGGTTCCTGATGTCCTCTTAAGTGGTCATCATGAAAATATTCGTAAATGGCGTTTAAAGGAATCATTACGTAAAACTATGATCAAACGTCCTGATTTATTAGAAAAACGCTCATTTACAGAAGAAGAATTAGAAATTCTAAAAGAATTAAAAAAGTAATTGATTTATAAAAAAGACGGTGCTATAATAGGCAAGTCGTAAGACACAGAAGTTCCGCTGGTTATATATACGAATGAGCTTCCAAGACTAAATTTGTGTAGGAGGAAATGTTATCATGAACATGCAGTTAGTAAATGAAATTACTAAGAGCCAGATCAAGACTGATGTACCTCAGTTCAAAGCTGGTGACACTTTAAAAGTATTCGTAAAGATCCAGGAAGGTAATAAGACTCGTCTTCAGATGTTCGAAGGTGTTTGTATTGCTAAAAAGGGTCATGGTATTGGTGAAACTTTCACTGTTAGAAAGATTTCTTATGGTGTAGGTGTTGAAAGAGTATTCCCAGTAAACTCTCCAATCATCGATCATATCGAAGTAGCTAAGGTTGGTAAAGTACGTAGAGCTAAATTACATTACTTACGTGGATTATCTGGTAAAGCTGCTAGAATCAAAGAAATTCGATAAGAGAATGGGGGCTTACCCCATTCTTTTTTCTATATTATGAATAAAATAAAAAAACTGTGTTTACCTGGAATAGCGCTACTTATATTATGTCTATTTACATTTGTCGTACTTCCGGTTAAGGTGAAAGGAACATCCATGATGCCAACTATTCATGATAGTGACTGTATCTTAATGACGGGAGTGACATCTTATAAACAGATTCATCGTTTTGATATCGTTGATGTTCGCAGCAGCGCATTAAAAGAAGATGTCATTAAACGTGTTATTGGTCTTCCAGGAGAGGAAATCAGGTACAAGAATGATCATTTATATATTAATGGTCAATTAGTAGAAGAACCTTTTCTTAAGATTCCTTTCATGAAAAAAGAAAAGATTAAATATGATTTAACACATTATACAAAAGATTTTAGAATTAAATTAAGGCACGATGAATACTTTATTCTAGGTGATAATCGTCCTATGTCCTATGATTCAAGATATTTTGGACCAGTTCATATAGAAGATATTCGTGCAAGAAATGGATATATTATTTATCCAATCCAGCATATTAAGAGAAATGATTGAGGAGGAACTTATGGCAAAGCAGATTCAGTGGTATCCAGGGCATATGGCTAAAGCCCAAAGAGAAATCGAAAGTAAAGTAAAGTTAGTAGATATTGTGATTGAACTTGTTGACGCACGTGCTCCTTTTCAACACATAATCCAGAACTTGATCATATGATCAAGAATAAACCTCGTCTTTATATTCTTACAAAGAAGGATTTAGCTGATCCTAAGGCAACAGAAGCTCTTATTGCAGAATTTAAAAGACAAGGACATAGCGCTATCGCAGTTGATTTAAAGAACTTCAAGGAAGAAAAGAAGATTGTGAACATGTGTCGCTATCAGTTAAAAGAAAAGCGTGAAAAAGAAGCCGCAAGAGGTTTAAAACCTAAGCCAATTCGTGCTCTAGTGGCTGGTATTCCTAATGTTGGTAAATCTACTTTTATCAATAAGATTGCGAAAAGAAAAGCCGCTGCAGTAGGAAATAAGCCGGGTGTTACAAAGGCTCAGCAGATTATCCGTGTTGATAAGGATTTTGAACTTTTCGATACACCAGGTGTACTAGAACCTAAATTCACAGATATCAATAAAGCAATGAACGTCGCATTATGTGGCTCTATTAAGATGGAAATCCTTCCACTTGATGATTTATTTATTCATGCAATAGGTTATCTGGCAAAACATTATCCAGACATGTTGAAACAACGTTATAATTTGACTATTGATTTAGATTCAGATTGGGTAATTCCAGTATATGATCATATCTCAGATTATCGTCATATTAAGAAATTAAGAGGCGAAACAGATTATGACCGTGTACAGGAAACATTCTTTAATGATTTAAAGAACGGTTCTCTTGGAAAAATCACATGGGAGGTTAGCGATGAATAAACAGGAACGTTTAAAATATGAAAACGAAGCTAGAGTTGCAGGCTACTCTAGAATACTGGGCGTAGATGAAGCAGGAAGAGGACCGATGGCTGGGCCACTTGTTGTAGGTGGTGTCATCTTTCCAGAAGATTTCTATGATGAACGTATTAATGACTCTAAGAAGCTCACAGAAAAGAAAAGAGAAGCACTCTATGATTTAATTATAGAAAATGCGCTTGCTTATCAAATAGAGGTTTTATCAGTAGAAGAAGTAGATACACTTAATGTCTATGAAGCATCTCGTACAGGTATGAAACGTATTATTGCTTCATTAAAGCCTGATTTTACATTAAGTGATGCAATGCCCTTGGGAGATATTCCACATCTTTCTATTATTAAAGGAGATGCGAAAAGTATTTCTATTGGGGCAGCAAGTATCCTTGCAAAGGTCACTCGAGACCGCATGATGAAGGAATATGGAAAGCAATATCCAGAATATGGATTTGAAAAACATAAGGGTTATGTTACTAAAGCCCATAAAGAAGCATTAGAAAAGTATGGTGTCACTCCAATTCATCGTCGTTCTTTTGCGCCAGTACAGAAAGTACTGAATGAACAATTATCCTTTGATTTTGAAGAGAAAGATTAAAGATCTTTCTCTTTTTTGAGAAAATAAGCCTTCTATTAAGAATAGATATAGTAGGAGGTGATTGATATGGAAGATATTCTACTTTATTTTCATTAAAGTATAAGGGACAGTTTGATTTGATTTATAAGGCCTTAGAACGTAAGGAACGTGTGGATGAATCTTTAAAAGAAGAACTCTTTAAAACTATTAAGAGTTCTTATACGACTATTATTAGTGATGATTATCCACAACAGCTTAAATATATCAACTGTCCACCATTTGTACTCTATTATTATGGATCATTATCTTTACTAGATAAAGACTGTATTGCGGTTATTGGTAAAAGAGACTGCAGCGAGTATGGTGTTCAGGCGACACGTGTACTTGTAAAAGAACTTGTGAAGAATGATATTGTGATTGTATCGGGAATGGCTAAGGGAATTGATGGCGTCAGCCACCGCACAGCTATTCGATCAAAGGGACATACTGTCGCAGTGCTTGGTAGTGGAATCGATTATCCTTATCCACCGATGAATGAAGATCTGTATTATGTATTGAAGAATGAACTTGTTTTAAGTGAATACCCTGGAAGTACGCCACCTCGTAAAGATCATTTTCATAAACGAAATCGTATTATTGCAGGACTCTCTAAGAAACTTCTTGTTACAGAGGCTGATCTTAAAAGCGGCACGATGATTACAGTTGGTTTTGCCTTGGAACAGGGCAAGGATGTACTTGCAGTTCCAGGGCGTGTGTATGACTCAAAAGGCTGTAATGCCTGATTCAGCAGGGTGCAAAACTAGTTATGAATGTAGAAGATATCTTAGAAGAATAGGAAGCGTTTCGCTTCTTATTCTCACTAAGATGTTGACAAAATAAAAAAATCCCATATTATAATGTGATGAAGGAGGGAACTATAAGTAACTGAATATATCGACCATTTTGTGTTTGAATGTGTTTAAATATGCTCATAGAGGGAGCGTTAAAATGAACATATCAAATATCATAAATTACAAATTAAAGGATTTTGCTGAACTTTTAGGCGTATCTGTTAAGATATTATAACGTTGAGATAGAGAAGGAACTTTATGAAAGTGGCAAAAAGTTTATGAGCAGCTGCCAGTTTAGCGTATGGCTCAACAATGAGTTTCTTCCGAGCCATCCAGAATATTCCTGAATCAAGGAAGCTTATTCAAAATCGGTAACACAGGCAGTAAATAACGGACAGACCGCATTTGAAAACTTCTTTAATCACAAGAGCGCCTTTCCAAAATTCAAGAAGAAAGGCAGATCAGATGTGAAGATGTATTTTGTAAGGAATAATCCAAAAGATTGCCTTTGCGAAAGACACAGAATCAAGATTCCATCACTTGGATGGGTCCGCATCAAAGAGAAAGGTATATTCCAACTACAAAAGATGGATATGTGATTAAGAGCGGTCATATCTCAATAAAGGCTGACAGATACTATGTTTCAGTTCTTATAGAATCCCAGATAAAAGGATAGTCAGTAATTCTAGTGAAGGAATCGGCATTGACCTTGGATTAAAGGACTTTGCGATTGTCTCTAATGGAAAAACTTATAAGAACATCAACAAATCTGCAAAATTAAGAAAGCTTGAGAAAAAGCTTATTCGAGAACAGAGAAGTCTTTCTCGAAAGTATGAAAATATAAAGAAAGGAGAGTCCACTCAAAAAAGAAATATACAGAAACAAAGGCTTAAGATACAGAAACTTCATCATAGAATAGACAATATTCGTACTGATTACATCAATAAGATAATCGCAGAGATAGTGAAAACCAAGCCATCTCATATAACGATTGAAGATCTAAACGTATCAGGAATGATGAAGAACAGACATCTTTCAAAGGCAG
>ENA-OQEN01001005-OQEN01001005.1-human-gut-metagenome-genome-assembly--contig:-NODE-1005-length-11193-cov-1.430779_pt1 | contig 11193 bp, 18 predicted proteins | sample MGYA00242791_ERZ504627 | MGnify/ENA primary metagenome ERZ504627 (study PRJEB26092, sample SAMD00036316) | human gut metagenome | host: Homo sapiens | study: EMG produced TPA metagenomics assembly of... | reverse complement strand
TTCAGTGTAGGGGCGCCACGTGGGCAATGTCAGTAAGTTTAGGAAATTCATAAATAAAAGACCGCCAGATACATGTGGCGGTCTTTTTGTATGTGATTTGCTGAGTGCTTTCATGCTTCTAGGACTTAGTTTGCGGCGCTGCCGCTAAGTACACTGGATTGTAAGGGCGCGGGAGCGCCTGAAAAGGCTCCCCTGTGAAGGGGAGCTGGCCGCCGCAGGCGGTCTGAGGGGTTCTTCAGCAATCTTTTTTCCTCTGAACTCCCTTGTAATAAGAGAAAAAACGTATAAAACAGTAGTAAAGGGGGCGATTCTATGGACATCATTGTTCAAGTCAAGAATTGCATTAAGGACGCGATATACCAAGTAAAAGCGAATATTTCTGTGTATTCCCGTCATTCAGGGATTGATTTTATACGCAAACGAAAGCTGACGCTTCCCGTCTTAATCCGCTTTTTGTTGTGCCTGGAATCCAATTCGTTAGGAAAAAGCCTGCTTACTTTTTATAGTGTGTAGTTTTTATTGGTTTATCAGTTTACTTAATTAGTTTACATTACGTGACGTTTGAAATAAAAACATAGTTATTAAGCCAATTATATATATGTAAATCTAAATAAACCAATTTACTGACACTGGAAGCAGTGTTTTTTTTCTTCTGAAAATATACAATTTGCGCCTGTTTTATCGCTTAAGCCCCGCCAGAAGACTCCCGCCTCTTAGGTGGGGATGAATGGCGGGGCTTGAGTGGGTTCAATGCCCGTAAGAAGCACAAAACTCTGTAATTCATCTTGAAAATCATCACTATTTCCCACATAATAATCATATAATAAAAAAAGGAGGTGAAAATATGTATCTTACTCAATCAAATGTCATCAGAAGTCTTTCCAAAGAAGAATATGCAATGCTGCGGGAGATGTGCCAATACAGCAACAACCTCTACAACGTGGCTCTCTACAACATCAGGCAATACTATTTCCAAGAGAAGAAGTTCTTGAAATACGAAGAAAATTACCATGTTTGCAAGGAAAACGAAAACTACGGTCTGTTGCAGGCTGGCGTATCTCAGCAGATATTGAAGGTTGCTGACCGCAGTTTCAAGTCATTCTTCAATCTCATAAAAAAGGCAAAATCAGGAGAATATCGCTTCAAGGACATCAAAATGCCTCACTATCGGGAAAAAGGCGGCATGTTCAACCTGATTCTTTCCACGAACGCCATAAACGTAAAAGATGGATTCTTGACGATCCCCATGAGTCGGGGATTTTCTAAACGGCATGGCCGTAAGCCAATCAAAATCCCTTTCCCGGCAAGACTGAAAGAAAAAACCATCAAGGAAGTCCGTATCTGCCCCGTATATAATGGCAGATACTTCAAAATCCAGTATTGCTATCTTCAGGAGAAAGAACCTCAAGACGTTTCACCGGACAATGTCCTTGCTATCGACATCGGTCTTGAAAATCTGGCAACTTGCGTGACCAACACCGGGACGGCGTTCATCATGGACGGGCGGAAACTTAAATCAATCAACCAGTATTGGAACAAGCGGAAAGCCTACTATCAGGGGATTGCCGACAAACAAGGACAGAAGAAAACGCACAGGCTCTATGCCTTAGCAAGAAAACGTAACAATCGGACACAGGACTACCTCCGCAAGGTTGCCCGCTATATCATCAACTACTGTATCGAACACCGTATCGGAACCATCGTCTGTGGTTATAACGGTGACTTTAAACGTAGTATCGACCTGGGTAGGATAACCAACCAGCAGTTTACGCAAATCAGTTTCGGTAATCTGCGTGAAACACTGGAAGGACTTTGCGAGCGTTACGGTATGCGATATATCGAACAGGAAGAAGCTTACACTTCTCAAGCAAGTTGCTTGGATTTAGACGATATTCCTGTCTATAATCCTGAACAGCCGTATACTGGCACGTTCAGTGGGAAGCGTATCCACCGTGGCTTGTACCAGTTCGCCGATGGCAGGATGGCCAACGCGGATGTGAATGGAGCATACAACATACTCCGTAAAAGTAAGCAGAACTTCGATTTCGAGGGACTGTGTAAGGGGCTTTTGGACAGCCCTTTGAGAATAAGGATATCCTGACAGCTAACTCCTTTGGGATAGGCTGTCAGGCATTAGTCCGTGTATCAAACTTCTCAAGAATCTCCCGCTTCTATAAGCGGGAGAGGTTCAAGTCTTTGAAGCTTCCGCCAGGTACGGCTATGTCGGAACAGGAACTGTCGGGCATTTTGAATGTCAGCCGGACGCCGGTACGGGAAGCCTTTATCCGTTTGTCACAAAAGGGACTGCTCGAGATTTTACCGCAGCGCGGGACCTTCGTATCCAAGATTCACACGGAACAGCTGGCAGAGTTCCGCTTTTTCGGGTTACCTTGGAACGGGCCATTATAGAATTGGCCTGTCAGGCTTTTCCGGATCCGTGGCGGACGAAACTAGAATTTTGCATTTTCGAGCAGGGGAAATTCATTACCTCGAAAGATGCAGAAAACTTTTTTAAGAGTGACAATACGTTGCACTCCCTGCTCTATGAAGGTTGCGGCAAGCCCATATCTGGCAGATCGTCCAGGAATCAAACCTGGATTATGCTCGGGCCCGCGTCCTCAACGTCAGCGATGCCGCTGAGCAGATGAACCTTCTTTATGAACAGCATAAAGGCATTGTCGGAGCTATCTTGCCGGCAATACCGAAATGGCGAAACGCATTATGACTGAACACATCAACAAGGTCATGGGTGATGTAGAAGTATTGAAAAAAGAATATCCAGAGTATTTCCTTTAATTCAAAAAGAGGCCGTCGCATTAAGACAGTCTCTTTTTTTTTGAATTAGTTTACTTACAAGAAAAAAGGTTTAAATAAAGAAAGAGCTTGACATAAAAATGTGATAACCAAGCGAATAGCTATGATTTAAATCAAAATAAATTAGTTTAAATAGATTCAATAAAAATATGATATGTAACCATTGACTTTACAATTAAAATGTCGTATGATAGAGATGTAATCAGGATAGTTCTATCCTGGATATTTTGATTCGTCTTTTATAGGAGGTTTTTTGACATGGATGCAAAAACAGTAGAATTTGTTACGACGAAAACTCACGATTTGATGGCAGCTCCCAGCTGCAACCCGGCTTTGAAAACAGCAGCTCAGGCTTGGCTCGACGCCGCTGATAAAGATGCTGCTACGCCGGCTTATGTCGAAGCTCTGAAACAGGGCGTTTCGACAATTGACGAACTCCTGGCTTTCGCGGCTTCGGAACATGCCGTACAGCTCATGGGGCTGATGGAGCTAAACAGCTCTTGGCTCATGCTAAAGACATTCAGGCTAAAGGTGCTAAATTCTGTGATTGCCCGGCCTGCTCGGCTGACTTGGCTATCCTCCGCGAATTGAAAGCCCTTTAAGGAGTCGTCCCTATGCAGATTTCCAGTCGGTTTACCATGCCGTCCATACCTTATTGTGCATCGACTTTTTTGGCAAGACCGAAAAAGTGACCAGTGATTTCATTGCAGGCAGTGTAGGCACCAATCCGGTCATCATCCGCAAACTGCTCATCCAGCTCAAGGCAGCTGGCTTGATCCAGGTAAAGCGCGGGACCGGGGGGACGGCCTTGGAAAAGCCTTTATCTGACATCAGTTTATATGATGTTTACCATGCCGTAGACTGTGTCGGCAATGACTCGCTCTTTCATTTTCATGAACATCCTTGTCCCCAGTGCCCTGTAGGCAAGACGATTCATGCCGGCCTGGATGACAGGCTTCATGAAATACAGGATACCATGGAAGATAAGATGCGCAGCATTTCCCTGGCCGATGTGGCTGGGACGATGCACACGGCTTTTCAAAAAGAAGCTTGATTCTTCTATTAAGGAGAGACGACGATGGTACGATCCATCTTTTTCTTCGCCCAATGGCTCATTGCCCGGCGCAGGACCTGGCTCCGTATCCTTACCTGGATTACCCGCTTCGGCTATTGGCTGTTCATCCTTTATGGCCTGCTTGAGTGGTTCCGCGCGGCCGATAGCGGAACAGATTAAACGTCGGAAGACTTTAGTTTACTGCCTGTTTTCCGTCATCCTGGGATCTTCCGTTTCCTGGGTCATCGGGAAAATCTGGCATCGCCCCCGGCCTTTCGCCTGCGGCGATGCAGCGGCGCTCGTGCCGCATAAGGCCAACGCTTCCTTTCCCAGCAACCATTCGATGAACAGCCTGGCCATTTCCCTGATGCTCCTGGCCCGGCGCAATCCCTGGGGCTGCCGGCCCTGGTCTGGACAGGCGTCCTGGCCTCGTCGCGGATACTCAGCGGTCTCCATTACGTCAGTGACGTCATCGGCGGCTTCTTCATCGGAGCTGCGGCCAGCCATGTCGTTTACCACAGTAAACGCTGTTCACAACTGGCTGATTACATCCTTTACTATTGGCATGTCGGGACTGCGTAGTAGAGACCTGGTGGCGGAAATGCTGATGGAACAGAGTTTGTAGTTTGCAGATGATGGCTTTAAATTTAAAAACATTCACTACAAACTAAAAACTGCAAACTTAATACTCAAAAGGGCTTGTCGTCGTGCGACAAGCCCTTTTTTTACCACAGATTGTCTTCTTCGTTAAACTTCCATGTAAACGGTTCGGATGTGACTGTCATGTCCGGATCGTTTTTTATATCTTCTAAGCACGAGAGGGAACATTCGATGTCTTCCAGTTTCAGTGTATTCTTGATACGGACGACTTTGGCCTGGTTCGGGTCGGTCAGGAAGGCATGGGCCATGGCCATTTCAATGGCGTCTTTATCGCTGTTGCCGTATAAAGGTAGAAGGGCCATGCGGAAGGACTTGGCTGTAATGCAGTTGGTGTATGCCGAGGAGAAGTCCATCTTGTTTACGAAGCGGTAGCTGACGATGTCGGCCATGCCGCAGCCGGCGCCGTTGCCATGGGAGGCTTCGGTAATGTCCAGGATGACGATGCGTTCGATATCCGGCGCCAAGCGCGGAAGGCCGTTTCCTGGCTGAATCGTTCTGTCCGGCCCGTGATGTTTGGGTCCATGCCGGTACCGCTGATTTCCTTGCCGATTTCGTCGACGATGAGGACGTCGATGTGGGGCAGCTTCAGGCGCGGCATTTCCGCCTTGGCCATGGTCTGTAAGGCCGCATCGCGTTCAAAGAATTTATCGGTCGGGATGACTTCCAGGGCGGCGATGTCGTCACTGGGGCTCTGGACCATGCCGACCGAGAAAACGACGTTTACATGCTGCAAGAAGGCTTTCGACACGCGTTCCAGGTTGGGGCCGAAGGAATCGTAGCCCCGGCCGTGGAAGGTCGAAGCGCCTTTGTGCTTGCCGCAGCCGATGCAGATCATCTTCAGCAAACCCGATTCGTGTTTATATTTAAAGTGCGTATGCGGTTTAATCTTGTTGAACAGGATGATGCCGTCGGCTTCATAGGCATTCTTGTCACAGTATACGGGGAAGCCGTCTTCCAGTGTGGCCACTTCGACGACGTCCATCGTCGACAGGACGGGGACGCCTAAATAATCTTCGTTGATGCCGAACTGGGCTAAGTGCTCTTTTTGGCCTTCGGCCGTGGCCCCGGCATGACTACCCATAGCCGGGAAGACAAAGGGTTTGGCACCCCAGGCTTTGAGCTGGTCGCAAAGAGCTTTCATGATTTCCTTATAATGCGGGAGCCACGGCTGCCGGCAGTGATGCCGATGCGCTTGCCTTTGAGGCTTCTGTCGTTGCCGTATCCAAGGTCAGGAGCTGTTTTTTCAGGACGCCGACGGGATCGGCCAGATCTGTATGAGGGAATGATTGATGGACTTTGACCATCTGCGGGATGACGATGCCATCGGTCAGGGATTGTTTGTCGAGTTTGGGAAAGAACAAAGAAAAGACCTCCTTTTAACGTGTAATCATAGGATTAATCTACGAGATACCCCTATTATACGCTGATATGGCAAAAGAAGAAATATGCAAAAAGCCCTCGTGCCACAAAATGTATTGTGCACGAGGACTTTTTTTTGAGGATTTTGTCGAAATTTTAATGAAATTCTAATCTAAGCGGTAGATTTCCTACTTGCTTTCAGCATCTTCCGGGCTGAACTTGGTGATGAAGATGTGGCGGACGAAGATGACGATCATAGCGATGAAGCAGAGCAGGCCGAGGATGTCTGCCGTAGACTGGAAGTCTTTGCCGACCAGGGCCAGCGGATTTTCGCTGCCGCCAGAGGTGACGGAGACGACGATGAGCAAGGCGATGATGACGCCCATGAGGCTTTCGCCGACGATGAGGCCCGAAGCAAAGAGGACGCCGCGATGGTTGCAGGCTTCTACGTCTTCTTCTTCGTGGCCAGGGCTGCGGCGGGCAGCGCGGGCCTTCAAGGACTTATGGATGAAGTAACCCATGACCGAACCGATGACCAGAGGGATTTCCAAGGTCGGCGGCAGGTAAATGCCCATGCCGACGGCCAGTGGCGGCAGAGCAGGGATTTCGTGTTTTTCGTCAAAATGAGGTCGATGATGATGGCGGCGATACCGACACCGACACCGAAGAGGATATAGTTCCAGTCGAGGCTGGCACTGAAGATACCTTGGGCGATGGTCGTCATCAAGGTTGCCTGCGGAGCTGCCAGGGCCTGGGTCGGATCCATGCCGGCACGGGGAAGGCGCCGGTGAAGCCATAGGCCTGATAGAGCAGGTTCAGGACCGGAGCGATGGCAAAGGAGCCGATGATCGAGCCCAGGATGAGGCGACCTGCTGTTTCCACGGTGTAGCGCCAACAATATAACCTGTTTTTAAGTCCTGCAGGTTATCGTTGGAAATGGAAGCGATGCTGACGATGACGCTGGTAATGAAGATGGCGAAGGCTGTCGCGAACTGCGTTCCTTCCAGTGTGGCGAAGACGCCGGCCGAAGAGCCGATACCGAGGACGACCAGGGACGAGATGATGATACCCAGGATGCCGATACCGGAAATCGGGCTGGCCGACGTGCCGATGAGGCTGCCATGTAGCCGCAGGCAGCGGCGACGAAGAAGCCCATGAGGATGGCGACAAGGATGCGACGACGATGAACATAATCGTTACCGACAGGGAAAGGCCGGCATTGCTGACAAAGGCATAGAACGTGATGAAGAGGCCGATGAGGATGGCCAGGAAGACCAGGCTGACCGATTTCGGCGACATGTCGATGTCCGTATGATGGAGAGCCTTCTTTTCTTCTGTGTCATTAGCGCGCAGGGCGTTGATGGACATCTTGATACCGTCGACGACCGGTTTGGCCAGGCGGATCAAGGTCCAGACGGCGGCGATACCGATGCAGCCGGCGCCGATGAAGCGGACTTTCTGTGCCCAAATGGCATTGGCAAAAGCTGCTGCAGACTGACCATCAGCCGGGATAAGCGTCGATGTCAGATAGGGGACGAAGATGTACCAGGCCAGGAGCGTACCGACTAAGATAGCCATGCCGCTGGCGATGCCGATAAGATAGCCTGCACCGAGGAGGGCCGTCGAGAAACCTAACGGAATCCTTGTGACAGCCGAGCCGATGCTGAACCAATAGCTGAACTCGGAAGAAACGACGTGGAAGCCGTTGGCACAAAGGCTGAAGAGGCCGGCCAGGGCCGTGCCGCCGACGATATCTTTCATGCCCGTTTCTTTTTTGCTCGTGTCTTCACCGGCTGCTTCTTCTCGCGGATTTCACTGCCGACTTCAGGATTTCAGCAGCCGCCCGGCCTTCCGGATAGGGCAGGTCGCTGTTGACGACCATAGCCCGGCGCAGGGGAATGGTGAACAAGACGCCGAGAGAACCGCCGCAGGCGCAGAGCAGCAGGGTCTGCCAGAAGGGGAAGCCCTGCCAGTAGCCGAGCATGAGCAGGCCCGGCAGGATGAAGATGATTGCAGATAAAGTGCCGGCAGCAGAAGCCTGCGTCTGTACCATATTGTTTTCCAGGATGTTGGAATGTTTGAACATGCGCAGGATTGCCATGGAGATGACTGCAGCCGGGATGGACGACGAGAACGTCAAGCCGACTTTTAAGCCCAGGTATACGTTGGAAGCCGTAAAGATAACGGTGATCAGGCGCGAGGATCATACCGCGGGCCGTCAATTCCGGCATACTTGGGTAGTTCACAGTCAAGTTTGATTGTGGTTTCATAAGAAAACCTCCCAAATAAAAATTTAAGCGTACTAAAACGTACTACTTCATTGATAATTCTATTATACTCAATTTTTTTAAATTCGTCATATGCCGAATTGTACACTACAGGCGGAAAATGGGCTGTATAATTACTTTTTTGCAAGTAAAAGTATACATATGAGGATAGTAGCCCCGAAGGCCTCGTCCGTGGTATAATAAATAAACGATTAAGTAATCAATCGCAGATACTTTTTGAAGGGAGCGTTTGTCATATGAACGATCAAGAAATCATTGAAGGAGTCATCCATGAATTTGCAGGACTGGCCAAGCACCCGCGTCCGTCCCACCACGAAAAAGGCGTTAGCGACTACATCGTCAGCCGCCTCCACGAATTGGGCGTAACCGATGTTACACAGGACGAAGTATATAACGTCATCGCCAATGTCCCCGCCAGCAAGGGCTGCGAAAACTGGCCGCTTACGGTCCTCCAGGCCATATGGATATGTCTGCGTCGCCAAACCCGGCGTCGACTTCGACCCCTTGACCAGTGAAATCAAACTGGTCCGTGAAGGCAATATCCTCCATGCCGATGGGACCAGCCTCGGTGCCGATGACGGCATTGCTGTCGCTTTGTCGCTGTACCTCATCCAGCAGGATATCCAGCATGGCCCGCTGCGTCTCATCTTCACCGTCGATGAAGAAACAGGCATGACCGGGGCCACTCACTTGGACCCGAAATACGTCCAGGATGTACAGTACATCATCAACTGCGACTCGGAGTATATGGATGTCCTCTGCGTCGGTTCGGCCGGCAGCGTCCATACGCATTTCAGCCGTCCTCTCCATTGGCAGGCTGCCAAAGGTAAACAGGCGTTTACTATTACGGCGAAAGACTTTGCTGGCGGCCATTCCGGGGAAACCATCAATGACGCAAGAGCAACGCCATTAAAGCTCTGAGCCTGGCTCTCCGCCGCGTCGCTCAGGCCGGCGTATCCTATGTCCTGGCCTCCATCAGCGGCGGCGTCGCTGCCAATGCCATTCCGTCGGAAGCATCGGCTGTCATCGTTGTCGACGATGTAAACGCCGGCGAAACGATTAAACAGGTTGTCGGTGAAGAACAGGCTGAAATCGCCGAAGTGTACGGCGAAGTCGAAAAGAACGCCCATTTCCTCGTCGAAAGCACCGACGTACCGGCTCAGACCTTCTCGCTGACGATACAAAGAACCTGGTCAGCCTGCTGAACATCCTTCATTGCGGCGTCTTCGCCATGAACCAGATGCTGCCGAAACTGCCGGATTTGTCGGCCAATATCGGCACCATCCGTACGGAAGACGACCATGTCGCTATCCAGTACTTCCCCCGTGCTTCGGCCGATGCCCGCCTGCGTGAACTGATGACAACCCTGCCCGTTTACGCTGAGTTGACAGGCTGTGACATCGAACTGGCTTCGCCGGAACCGGCATGGACGGAAAATCCGCACAGTAAACTCGTTCCCCTCGTCGCTGACGTTTACAAGGAAGAAGCCGGCAAAGAAGCCGCATCGAAGCCATGCACGGCGGCCTGGAAACAGGGTACTTCTTCTCCATGAACCCGAAACTGGACATCATCTCCGTCGGCCCGACGACGCATGACATCCACAGCGCCGATGAATCGGTCGAACTCGATACGGTAGCCCTCCTGACCCGCATCGTCGCCAAGACATTGGGGAAATTGAATAATTAGTGGCTAGTGATTCGTGGCTCGTAGGGGCTTGCACATGGCAAGCCCGTTCCTGGATATATGTGATTTCCCAGTCAAGTGTCATGGGCGTCATATAAATACCAGCGGGTCGCCCACGTGGCGACCCCCACAGTAAAACTAGCCACTAGCCACTTAAAAGGAGCTGTCGCACGAAGCTTCTACCATCATGCGCGGCCCCGTTTACTTTATAGTTTGTAGCACAGAGTTTGTAGTTTGCAGAGAAAACCTTTAAATTTAAACCCATCCGCTAACAACTAACAACTAGCCACTAACAACTTTAAAGGGCTTGTCGTCGTCGACAAGCCCTTTTGTTGTATTTGCAACGGTTTTATTCGGATATTTTTGCTATAGTATAAGTGTACGAAAAGGGGGGAGTATGATGGAAAAAACGCATATTGACCGACTGGTTACACCCGATTATTTTAACCGCAAGGAATGTGAAGGCTGCGGCTGCTGCATCAGTATCTGCCCGTATGAAGCTTTGTCGATGCAGACCTGCGCCGACGGCATCCGGCGGCCCCGCGTCGATATGACTAAATGTCTGCGCTGCAACCGCTGTATGGATGCTTGTGAAATTTACAAGTGTTACTATATTCCTCAAAAACAATATGAAACTGCCAGGAGGGCTGCACTATGAAATACTCGCTGAATCCACACATCTTTGTCTTTGGCAAGACCATCAAGAAGCCGAAGATTTCCATTTCTTTTTTATCTTACCTGCTTCGGGGGAAACAGAATATCCTCATCGACACGGTTCCCGATAAAGCAGCCGATGCCTATATCCAGGATATCGAAAGTGTCCTGCCTGTCAGCCAGATCGATGCCCTGATCCTCAACCATTCCGAAGAAGACCATAGCGGAGCCCTGCAGGCCGTCCTGGACCGTCATCCCCAGCTGCCCATCTACTGCACGCCGGCCACGAAAGAACGGCTCCAGCCGACGTATCCGGATGCTGATTTCCGCGTCGTCCAGCATGGCGAAAGCCTGACGTTAGGCGATTATACCTTCCAGTTCATCCATACGCCGGGTCTCCACTGGCCGGATAATATGGTCACCTGGCTGGCTTCGGAAAAAATCCTCTTCTCCAATGACCTCTTTGGCCAGTATTTAGCCGAAGAACCGCCGGTCGATGCCGGTTATTCCAAGGAAGCCATCCTCAAAGGCGCCGAACCCTATTTTGAACGGGTCTTTGCCCCTGCCTCTGAAAGCGATAAAGCCATCATCGCCGATATCGCCGCTATGCCTATCCAGACAGCAGCAACCGGCCATGGTCTCATCTTGCACGAACCAATGGCCGGCTGTCCGTGAATTTTA
>ENA-OQEN01001004-OQEN01001004.1-human-gut-metagenome-genome-assembly--contig:-NODE-1004-length-11199-cov-2.456918_pt1 | contig 11199 bp, 13 predicted proteins | sample MGYA00242791_ERZ504627 | MGnify/ENA primary metagenome ERZ504627 (study PRJEB26092, sample SAMD00036316) | human gut metagenome | host: Homo sapiens | study: EMG produced TPA metagenomics assembly of... | reverse complement strand
TGCAGACCCGGCTGCACGCACCGCAGGATGTGCATTTATCATGATCGACATGCAGACGGTAGCCCGACACCTTATTAAACAATGCGTAAAATAGTTTAAAATAATCTAAAATAAATATTGACATTGCAGCTACTCTCATGTATATTATGTGCATAAGCAAAACACATTAACAATCAGTGCACTTATGTGTGCAACAATGGCAGAGCAGGATAAATGTATAAGAGATAAAGGAGAAACTATGGCAAAAATTATTGTAAATAATGAGAATAAAAAGAGCACAATTGCTCCGGAGATTTATGGACATTTTTCAGAGCATCTCGGAAGATGTATCTACGAGGGATTATTTGTAGGGGAGAATTCAGATATACCAAACGTAAACGGCATGCGTACTGATGTTGTAGATGCATTAAAGGAAATGAAGATACCTGTGCTCCGCTGGCCGGGCGGCTGCTTTGCAGATGAGTATCACTGGATGGATGGAATCGGTCCTAAAGAGAAGAGAAAAAAGATGATCAACACACACTGGGGTGGTGTAGTTGAGGACAACAGTTTCGGAACACATGAGTTTTTTGAGCTTTGCAGACAGTTAGGCTGCAAGACATATGTGAACGGAAATTTAGGAAGCGGAACAGTGCGCGAGATGAGTGAGTGGGTAGAGTACATCACATTTAACGGAGTATCACCTATGGCTGATTTGCGTAAGGAAAACGGACACGAAGACCCATGGACTATTGACTACTTCGGTGTGGGAAATGAGAACTGGGGATGTGGTGGAAACATGCGTCCTGAGTATTATGCAAATGAATACCGCAGATACCAGACTTATGTCAGAAATTATGCAGGCAATCAGCCAATCAATAAAATCTGCTGTGGTCCAAATGTGGATGACTATGAGTGGACAAAGAAGGTGATGGCTACATGCTTTGATCATTGTGAGCCTAGATCCCATGGCCTGATGGATGGATTATCACTTCATTATTACACACTTCCGGAGACAGAGGATGACTGGAATATCAAGGGAAGTGCGACAAAGTTTACTGAGGATATTTTTTATCAGACTCTTAAGAGAGGATATTTCATGGAGGAGCTCATCAATCGTCATGGAGCTATAATGGATGAGTATGATCCTGATAAGAATATAGGTCTTATTGTTGATGAGTGGGGCATCTGGTCAGATGCGGAGCCTGGTACCAATCCGGGATTCTTATATCAGCAGAACACAATGCGTGATGCACTTGTTGCAGGTATGACATTAAACATTTTCAACAAGCATTCCGACCGTGTGAAGATGGCATGTATTGCACAGCTTATAAATGTGCTTCAGTCTGTAATGCTCACAGACGGCGATAAGATGATAAAGACACCTACATATTATGTATTCCATATGATGAGACATCATCAGGCGCAGCTCTTTTGGACAGCTCTCTTGTAGGAGGAGCTACTGTTGGTTCAGGAAAGAATCAGCTTCCGAAGGTTTTTGAGTCTGTATCAGAGGATAAGGATGGAGTGATCACAGTCACACTTACAAACAATTCTCTTGAGTCGTCAGAGGATGTTGATATTATGCTCACAAATGAGGGTGACAAATACAGTGTAAGTGAGGCCAGATACATCGAAGGTGCCATGGATGCACACAATACCTTTGAAGCACCTGAGGTAGTGGATGAGAAGGATTTCACAGCATATGAAAATACACAGACAGGTGTGAAGGTTACTCTTCCGGCATGCAGTGTTGTTACACTTAGATTATCGAAATAATATTAAAACAGCTATTCAGAATCCCGTTGTCTGTCACACTAAGGTGTGTACGGACAACCCGGGATTTTGCCGGTTGTGAATGATACAAAAATGCAGCAGCTTTTTGTGTAGCTTACTATATGTTTTAATGCATAAGGCTCTCTTATAGTGCTTCCTGAAGTATCTTCACATCCCACTTATTCATCACATCTCCCTCTTTAGCTGCTTCTCCGGTGATCAGGTCAACCATTCCTGCAAGGCTTGCAGGGAGAGTCTGCTTTTCATCAGTGAAATTCATCACAAAGTAAAAGCGAGTATTTTCGCTCTCGCGGCATGTGATTTCAAGACCTGTCTCTTCAGCAATGACACCTGATACAGACACTTCATTTGTGGCTTCATCAAGCACCCTTGCAAGTCCGGCTGCCTCAAGCTGTGTGGCAACATAGTATACATGGCCTTTTCCGTAGCTGTTTTTTGTGACAGCAGGCATTCCTGCATAGAAATCGCTTTCATATGTGGCGAGTACTTCTGCACCTTCCGAGTGCATCAGGTCGCACAGCAGATTGCATTTATATTCTTTTCCGTCTGAAAAGCTTACAGTGTTTGAATGCTCAGGTGCGAGCGCGTCAATTTCCTCAACCCAGACACCTGCCATCTCGCGAAGCGGTCCCGGATATCCGCCCAGATGCACGTTGTCAGACTGGTCCACAATACCACTCATAAATGTTGTGATGAGAGTACCGCCGTTTTTCACAAACTGCTCAAGCTTTTCCTTCATGCCTTCCTTTACCATGTACAGAACAGGTGCGGCAATCACCTTATACTTTGAAAAATCACCGTCAACCGGAATCATATCAACAGAGATATTTTTGTTGTAAAAATACTCATAATAGTGGTGAATCTGGTCAACATATTTAAGGTCCTGTGTAGGTCCGCTTGTGTACTCAAGTGCCCAGTAATTGTCCCAGTCAAAGATGATTCCCACATCTGACTTATTGCGTGTGCCAAGTGTCCTTGTGCCGAAGCTTTCAAGCTCTCGTCCAAGCTGTGCAGTCTCCTTAAATACCCTTGTGTCGTTTGTTCCGACATGTGCTATTACAGCACCGTGGAATTTCTCGCAGCCACCCTTGCTTCGTCTGAGCTGGAAGAACTGGATAGTGTCTGCACCGTGGGCTATGGTCTGATAGCTCTGTGCACGCATCTGTCCCGGACGCTTCAATGAATTGTAGTGCTGCCAGTTCTGCTGGCTTGGAGTCTGCTCCATGAGCATGAATGGCTCATCCTTAAGACCTCGCATCAAATCGTGAGTCATCGCAACCATGCTCCATGGTGTGTCGTATGCAGGGTAATTATCCCACGACACGATATCCATCTCATTAGCCCACTTGAAATAGTCAAGACCCTTGAAGGTGCCCATCAGGTTTGTTGTGACAAGTGCATCAGGAATGATAGCTTTTACTGCATCGCGCTCCAGCTTATAGCAGTTCAGCATACTGTCAGAGTAAAAACGTCTGTAGTCTGTTGATATTCCGGCAAAGCTTGTCATGCCGCCCCATGCCTCATCACTGAGCTCGTTAGGTACGACTATCTCATCCCAGTCATAGAATGTGTGTCCCCAGAACTCTGTGTTCCAGGCATCATTTACAGCATCAATGGTCTTGTACTTATCCTTGAGCCATACACGAAACTGGTTCTGGCAGTTGTCACAGTAGCAGTATCCGCCGTACTCATTATTGATGTGCCATACAGAAATATTTTTATTGCCGCTATAGCGTTTTGCAAGCTCTGTCGCAAGAGCCTTTGCGTACTTCTGATATACCAGGGAGTTCGGACAGAAATTGTGTCTGGCTCCAAATTTATGCTGGCGTCCCTCGTAGTCGGTGCTCATCGTTTCAGGATATTTTTTGACCATCCATGCAGGCAGTGCCGCTGTGGATGTTGCCATGACGATGTCGTAGTTTTCATTTGAGAGCATATCAACTATCTCGTCAAGCTCTGTGAAATTATACTCATTCTCAGAAGGCTGTATTTTAGCCCATGAAAAAAACGTTGATTGTGGCACTATTGATATGGGCATCCTTAAAGTATGCCATGTCCTGCTTCCAGACCTCCTTAGGCCACTGATTTGGATTGTAATCTCCTCCGAAAAGGATTCTTTTGAATTTTGACTGCATTTTTTACCTCCGTTATGGTATTAACCCCAATATTATGATATTCTTAAACTATAAGTGTGTTTCCTTATGCACTAATCATATAATAGATTTACGGAAAATAGTATAACATCATAAACCAAATTATATAATATTCTGAAACTAAACAGTTTTTGAAAGGAGAAAGCATGCCTATTTATTTTGGAAGCAATTTCGCAAGAGAACCGTTTCAATTCGACTCTGTCGGTAATGACTGGGAGCAGGAAAGCGTGACGCGCCCGGAGGGGTATCCGCTGTACCATTATTTACAGACGAAGGAGGGCGTGGGCGAGGTAACGGTATACAGCAGAAATCAGGCTGTTTCAGACAATATTTTGTCAAACAGTCATACGATTGAGTTGCAAAAAGGGCAAGGGATTCTTATTGCTCCAAACGTGCCGCACTCCTATCACAATAAAAACATCTCATCCGGCAATAGCTGCCCTGGAAAACAGAGTTTGCCACTTTTACAGGGACAATGGCGGCAGCTTCAGGGAAATGTTTGATGAAAAGGAATACCGGCTGATTGATGAGAATAAGGGGACGGATGTGTCGGAAGCGATTAACAAGGCTGTAGAAGACTTTAAGGAACACTCCAGTGATACGCAAATGCTCTCACTCGACTGTTATGGCATCATGCTTTTGCTCTCAGACCAGTCTAATCACACACACGATAATGATGACCAAAGCTATGTGCGTTTTATAAAGCCTGTTATAGATGCTATAGAAGAAAGCTACATGGACGATATCAGTGCCAGGGAGCTTGCTGATGGTGTATTTGTATCGCAGCAATATCTATCGCGTGTTTTTACGGAGTTTATGAACTGCTCGGTGTATGAGTACCTGACCAACTACCGCATCAACAAAGCCAAGGAGTTACTGCTTATAAACAGCAGGCGTAAGGTGCAGGATATAGCATCTGATGTGGGGTACTCAGATGCCAGCCATTTTATCGTCATGTTCAGGAAACTTACAGGGATGACACCGGCGCAGTTTCGGAAGCTGTATATATAAGAGGATGCAACTGTTTCTTGTATTTAATAGGGTTTGATGTTAAGATATATTTATCAGAAATATGGTGCGAAAATGAATAGCTACAATTGTTTTATAAGAATTAGGAAGTGATAATATGAGTGATAGAAACCGGATATTATGTGAGTTCAGAAATAAGACAAAAAGCATTATGGGTGATTCGTTAAAGCAGATGATATTATATGGTTCATATGCAAGAGGAGATTATGGAGATAATTCAGATATGGATATAATGGTTTTGACGGAGCTGACGGATGATAGGATTATACAGATAGAGGATGAAATATTTGATGCAGCTTATGATATTGAACTTGAGTATGGTGTGCCGATAAGTGTGAATATTAAAAATGAAAAACACTTTAAAAATTGGGTAAACAGCTTGCCGTATTATTCAAATATACAAAAGGAGGGAATTATTATTGCTTGAGGAAAATTGTATTAGTTTAGCAAAATATAGAATGGAAACGTCAATGGAAACTTTAAATGTTGCCAGGGAGTGTTTAGAAAACAAACATTTTAAAGATTCTATAAATAGAGCGTATTATGCTTCCTTTTATGCCGCAAGAGCAGTCTTAGCCTTGGAACGTGTTGATTTTAAAAGGCATAAGGATGTTATAGCATATTTTAATAAAAATTATGTTGCAACAGGTATATTTGATCGTGAAATAGGAAGAAATCTTGCAAGACTAAAGCAAAAAAGAGAGCAAAGTGATTACGATGATTTTTTTATTGCATCGAAAGAAGAAGCTCAAAAACAATTTGATAATGCAGAGAGTATAGTAGCTGCAATCATTGAATATATGCGTAAAAATAACAGTGGAACCATTATTTAAGTAAGTGGTTCCACTGTTGTTTTTGTATATATAACATCATCTACAATCCGTATTCCGTATTTATCAAGATTAACCCTGCCGTCTATGACCTCAATGCCATCTGATCTTAGACGGTTAGCCTGTTCATCGGCTCCGCCGAAGGCAAAAGCCCCTGACAGCTCACCCTTTGCATTTACCACTCTGTAGCATGGAATTTCATCAGGATTGGGATTCTTGTGCAGGGCATTGCCGACAGCCCGGCACATTTTTTATTGCCTGCAAGCTCAGCAACCTGTGCATATGTGGCAACACAGCCCTTTGGAATCCTTTTTACAGCCTCATATATGAGCCGGGTCGGATTATAGGTGACAAGGTCATAGCTGTCTGCAATCATGTTTTTTATAGCATCATCCGGTATGCTGCCATCGAGAATGATAGTATTCCAGTTGTCCTTGTTCTGGTGCCAGCCGGGGATGACCGATGGGAAGGCATCTCTCCAGAAGTCTCGCCATGCAGGAGATACCTTGACATTTAAGTTGATAAAACCATTGCGCTCGTAGGTCCACAGGAAAACCTTTTTGCTGTCCTTTACGCGGATGAGCTGCCAGTTTGGGTCGTGGAATGGGGCCTCCTGATATGCATTTGGAAATGATAAGCCGTAGTCTAATGCTTCTTGTCGTGTTTTCATAGATTTTGCCTGCTTTCTTTTTAGGTATACGATTACAGTATAACATAAAAAGAACAAATTTATTGACTTAATTCTTCATACAACCCCTCTATCTCTCCATCTTCCTTAGAATTTACAAACACCAGTGTATCATCCGATTTTATCATGAGAATAGGAGAGTATCCGTCGAATACATACAGGCTGCATTTTCCAAGGGTGCGTCCTTCGTACCTGCCGATATCATAGCTGTCGGTAGAGGCTCCGTTTGTACGCAGGAAACTGTCATCAGGCAGCTCATCCAGAAGCTTAAGCTCTGTGATGTCATTTACATCAATCTTGCTTGTATAGCCACCGGCAGAAATAGTAAGGTTATTGTTTGTCAGAGTGATTTTTTCCTGTATACTAATCAAAGGAAGCATGCAGACAAACACCAGGATGATACAGCCGGCTATTATTGCACCGGTTATTCCTGTGAAAATCCACGCACCTTTTTTAGCATAATTGAACGTGTAGTTGCCGGACTGCATGCGGTTTTCAATGAGAATATGTTTGTCGTCGGGATTATAGTAGTAGCCGGTTTTCCAGTATTCATCATCGTCCACATCTATTGGTGAGGTGTTGGCAGACAGCAGTTCCTTCTTTCTGTTTAAGCCCATATAAATTGGAACAATAAATCCAAAACCGGCTATTAACTGAATGAAAATATACACATAATAGGATGATGCCGGAAGTATTCCGGTGATACCTGTGTATAATGCTACATAAATCCATGCGACAGCGTTTAGTCCGCTTAGGAGAAGCATTGCGATGCTTTTATATTTTTTCATGGTATTGTTGACAATAAGGTTGAGCTTTGAATCCATGCTGTATACGTGGCGCTCGCTTTTGTTTATAAAAGCATGAAATACCAGCGAAAGTGTGGATATTAAAACAGAGCACAAAAACAGCGAAATCATAAGGAGATTGTAATGGGTGTCACCAAGCATAAAGTATGGTATATATGCTGCAAGCTCAGTAATTAAAAAGAGTGCGTGCCATTTATAGCTGACTGTCGTGGCACCGGCTTCTGCTGAAACGCGGGTGTCGATATAAACCTTTTTGCGTTGGGCTTCTATTATCCATACGTTTTGTATTTTCAGAGCATACATTTTCCGGTGGGAGCTGTTTGGAATATGAATGATTCCAAAGATATATGCAAACATCCAGATAATATACACCAGAACAAAAACGGCAATGTTAATAAAAACAATAAAGCATATCGCAATGGAGATAATCACATTGGCAATTTGAAAGTGTTTCATTTTGCATTTTCCGGTGGTGACGATTTCGGTTACTTCGGCATCTTCTTTGTGAGATGATGGAATATGTACATTGAGATACATGCCGTTTTCATATTTATAGGCGTGTGTGTACGCAAATTGCATACATAGTATGATAATAAGGTTTGTAACTATAAAGATAATAAACATCATAATTTCCATAGTCTGCCTCCTCTGCTAAGCGGTACATGGTTTCATTTGTGAATATATTTATCACACATTGATAAAAATTCCTCACGGCTCATTCCGGTGAGACAGGCCTCAGCACTTAAAAGCTCAAGCTCTGATTCCAGCTTTTCAGTGAAATCGGTATCATCTGCGATGGATTCGGAAACAAAAGCGCCGAGCCGTCTGTCTGTACGGATAAATCCCTCATTTTTCAAAATCTGATAGGCTTTATTGACCGTCATTGTGTTTACACCGGCATCGCTTGCAAGCTGACGTACGGTTGGAAGCTTTTCGCCGGTCTTTAGCTCACCTTTGCCTATTCCCTTTACAATCTGGTTTCTAAGCTGTACGTATATCGGTGTACTGCTTGACATGTCGAGTTCTATTATCATGTGAACCTCCTGTATCTTACTGTTTATATGTCATAGCCTGTTTGAAATGCATCAATATTTATGAGCAGGCTGTAATCTGACAAAACTTGTAAGTGATATAATTGTATTGCTTGTATTAGATATAGTAATACAGACAACTACTTTATGTCAACTGATGTTTTAGCATCAATTATATTGACATTTGGAATATTACAATTATGATTAAAGAGTTATAAGGTATCACAGCGTAAAAGAATACATATGAGGTTAAAAAATGAGCAGATTAATAGAGCAGATAAAACAAAAGGATGCCTGTGCCTTTACACATGGCGGCAAATTTCATGCAGATGATGTGTTCTCATCAGCCCTGCTTTTGTATATAAACCCTGAGATCAGCATAACAAGGGGCAACAGTGTGCCTGATGATTTCACAGGAATAGTTTTTGATATAGGCGTGGTGAGTTTGACCATCATCAAAAGGACAGCAGAATCAGGGAAAACGGTGTGCCGTATGCGGCATTTGGCCTGTTGTGGGAGGCTGTTGGAGCGGATATTCTAGGTAAGGAGCTTGCGGTGAAATTTGATGAGTCATTTGTCCAGCCTCTCGACAACAATGACAATACAGGTGAGAAAAACGAGCTTGCAACACTTATAGGCAATTTCAACCCGTCATGGGATTATGAAGGTGGCAGCGATGAGGCTTTCTTTCAGGCGGTAAGCGTAGCAGGCATGATACTGGAAAACAAATTTGAGAGATACCGTGCAATGAGAGAGCCGATAAGAGAGTGGAGGAGGTGCTTGCAAAGCACGATCCGGCAAGCAGGATACTTGTGCTTCCTGAGTTTATCCCGTGTCAGAAGGCACTGAGTGAGACGGATATCGCGTTTGTTATTTTTCCGTCAAACAGAGGTGGCTTTTGTATACAGCCACAGAAAAGAGAGTATTCGATGAATTACAAGTGTTCTTTTCCGGCAGAGTGGCTGGGGCTTGAAGGTGAGGAGCTGGTAAATGCTACAGGAATTTCCGGTGCGATATTCTGTCACAAGGGAGGCTTTATCATGACTGTAAGGAGCAGGATGAAGCGGTAAAGGCATGCGAAAAGGCGCTTTCTCTTCATAAAGACAGCTCTGTGATAGTATGGTATGGCAGTAAAGGAGATACTGCAGCATGGCATGTGACAGTCAGACTAACGAGCTGCTTATAAATGTTGCAAAAGCACGAGGAATAAAGGGCGTGCATATATGTCATGTTGATGCAATGCCTGTTCCGCAGCTAGAATTAACAGAGCTTGACAGTGAGACCGCATATGCAGAGGTACTGATGGAGAAGTCACAGTGGAAGGCATATGTAAAGGAACAGGTGAAACGGATTTTGAAGTACAGACCGGAGGCTGTGTATGTGGAAGGAAACTCATTTGAGACATATCCGGTTATACGTGCACTCAGAAAGAAGCACATTCCTGTGCTTACGATGATTGAAAATAAAGAGAAAAAAATAATGGTAAGAATACCATGATTTATGTGCATTTTTGAAAAAATTTGGTATAATATTATGATTAAAGGGGGCAAAATACCTTTTGACCATCATATCATATTATTTAAAAGAAATATAACTATTCTACAAGTAACAATACGAGGATGCAGCAGGTATGAAGACAATCATAAAATACGAGCTTGTCATAAATAAGGCACTCAGATCTGCACTCAATTATGATACACCGGATGAGCAGATTAATGAGTTTATCAGATTTTTCGGAAAACATATCGGTTCTGACCGCATATATATATTTGAGGATTGTGATGAGAAGCATGTCACCAACAATACATATGAGTGGTGTGCGGATGGAATAGTGCCGGAGATACATGAATTGCAGAATGTCGATATGGACATAATAGGATGGTGGTATCAGGCCTTTGGCAGTGAGAAGAATATAATTATCACAGATATAGAGCAGATAAAGGATGAGCACAGGGAATCCTATAATATGTTAAAGGCACAAAATGTAAAAAACCTGGTGGTATGTCCATTCCGCTACAAGGATGAGATAAAGGGCTTTTTCGGTTTGGATAATCCACCGGAAAGTGATACTCTCGGACTGACCACATTCCTAGATATGATAGGAACCTTGCTTATATCATTGCTTAAGCTGCGCAATTCCTTCACAAAGTCGAATAAGGAAGCGATGCTTAGCAGCTATTCATCACTTTCAAGTATCTATATATCCATGGCACTGGTAAATGTGCAGACACACAGATACCATATAGTAAAGACTTTGGATGAGGTTGTACACTTCATGGGGGTAAAACCGCAAAGTGAGGGGGAATATAGGATAGATGAGGATTTCCCGGGGCATATAAACAGTGTGATGAATGAGTTCTGTACTAAGGCACAGCGCAAAGAGGCTCTGGAGTTTGTGGATATCAGTACTGTAGAGGACAGACTTCGTGGAAAAAATACCATAGTGCACGAGTTTATCGGAAAGGTATCAGGCTGGTGCGTGAAGGTTTATTCCTGTAGACTATGATGCAGATGGCAGGCTGTGGCATGTGCTTTACTGCGTGGAGAATATTGACGAGGAAAAGCGACGTGAAGACAGGCTTATGTATCTGGCACAGATTGATTTGATGACAGGTATACGCAACCGCGGAAGTGGAGAGAATAAGATAACAGAGTATCTCGTCCGCAAACAGTGCGGTCTGCTTTGTCTTTTGGATTGTGACAAGTTTAAGTCAATAAACGACACCTATGGACATGCAGTGGGCGACAAGGTGATAATAGCAATTGCTGATACTCTGCGCAAATCATGTCGTGATGATGATGTCGTGCTTCGCCTGGGCGGGGATGAGTTTGCGGTATTTATACCGGGGATGCTTGATAAAGAGCGGGCAGAAGCTTTTTTTGACG
>ENA-OQEN01001003-OQEN01001003.1-human-gut-metagenome-genome-assembly--contig:-NODE-1003-length-11207-cov-1.857581_pt1 | contig 11207 bp, 17 predicted proteins | sample MGYA00242791_ERZ504627 | MGnify/ENA primary metagenome ERZ504627 (study PRJEB26092, sample SAMD00036316) | human gut metagenome | host: Homo sapiens | study: EMG produced TPA metagenomics assembly of... | reverse complement strand
GTAGTAGCAACAGGTACCGAAGTCTACAAAACTGTTGCCGTAAAACTGGGAAGCAAATAAAAAGATGTTTGTAGATAAGGAAAAAGGAAAAGGCAGGAGGAAAAAAGAAGTGAACGATACAAAGAAGGAGCCAACCGAATTAGGCAATACCGCATAATTTTTAAGTGCCGATACGGCGAGCGAGGTGCGGCAGCTGCTAAGCCAAAGCGCAGATAATACTTTGTGTATAAACCATCCATCCATTTTAGCTATGCGCGTTTTCATATGCTTTTTGGATTCCCTCTGGTAAGTGGTCGGGAATCAGTGCCTTTAGTCTATCCTCGCTGCGTCTTGGATCGCCTGCTCATAATACCAGCACTTGAATGTGTAAAATCATGGGGTTCTCTTAACTGCTGCTGTTTGTTGCGAATCTGTTCGACAAACTGGAATTTCATAAACGCATTTGCTTCTTAAACGCAAACATTCCCTCATTGCCATCGCCGACAAAATCGTCCGGTGTATCCGGCATAGGGTGTTTTTCATTAAAAAATTCTGTAATATGAAAGCCGCAGACATTCACATAAAAATGAATATTGCGCTTATCAAAGTACGGCGTACAGGTTTCCCATACTTTCGTGTTCGGATACCGGAGTCAAAGCTGCCAAGTGAGGCTGTTGTGATGTTTGATCAAGCATTGTGATCCTAAAAAAACATAATTCTTATTCAAGCAAGCACTTGATTTATTTTGCAGAGTCTGATATGCTATTATAGGAAACACTGGATAATGCACAGAAATGGGGGATTATGTTTTGAGGGAAGAAAAGAAAGCCGAAAAGAGGAAGGATCTTGTAGCATCTGCCTTGACTGCTTTGTCGAAAAGGGGCTGACCGTTGCCACCACGAAAGATCTCTGCAAGGCGGCAAAGCTGCAAAACGGCGGCATCTACTATTACTTCTCCACCAAAGAGGAAATCGTTCTTGCCTGCGCAGAGGAAGCGATCAGTCGAATTGAAAAAGCTGCGTTTGCCATCGTGTTTGAAGATATTAGTGACATCAAAAGCATGATGGATCATCTCGGTGAGCTGGCGGATAAAATGTCGCCTACCATGCGCTTTCTGGTCAGCGTATGTGTGTCGCGCGAATACGGAGAAAAGGTAAAGCCTTCCCTTGTGCGGCTTGCGGCAAGATACCCTTATTACACGGGCAGGATTGCGGAGATCCTCGACTGCACCGACGAAGAGGTTGCGCCGTTCGTTCATCTGTCGATCCTTGCCATCAACAATTATATGATCTTTGCCGAGCGAGCGCTGTTTGACCCACAAATCGAAGCGGTCAAAAAAGAGCTTTCAAGGCTTGCAGAAAGAAAGGGGCGGAATAATCGATAGTTTACCATAAAGAGAAAATCACAAACGACTTCATAGTCAATCCATACGCACAAACCGTTCCGAGGAGATGACCAAAACAGAAAAGAATCATAGGAGGACAACATGAAAAAGATACTTGCAATTCTACTATCGCTGCTTACGCTGCTTTCCTGCGGGCTTCTTTCCGCCTGCTCTGCCGAAAAAACGCAGCCGGATACATTGGATACTGAAACCGTGTGGGAAACGGTCAGCGAAGCATACATCTATGCGTTCCCGCTGGTGCTGACCGACGCAACCAAAACATTATCGACCAATACGGACGGAACCATGACTGGCCGTGCGCCCATCAATCAGTTCAACCATGCAAAAAGCTGGCGGACGCCTCTTTCCGCACCGTTGTGACGCCGAACGTCGATACCGTCTATTCGCAGGCGTGGCTTGACATCAGTGAAGAGCCTATGATCTTCGTTCTGCCGGAGACAGATCGCTTCTGCAATGTGCAGCTTCTGGATGCGTGGACGAACACCGCCGCCGTGCTGGACAAGGCGGGTGCTTATGCCATCCGCGCTTCCCGGCTGGGAGGGTGAGCTGCCGACGGTGTGACGCGCGTGGACGTGCCCACCGCAACGATGTGTCGATCACCCGCACGGTGCTGTCCGGGAACGAGGATCTGCCCAATGTCTATGCCATTCAGGAGCAGATGCAGCTCCTGCCGCTTTCGGCTTATGTACAGGGAGGCGAGTATACCGCACCGCAGGGAGCTTATAAAGAGGAAAATGACTTTGTTCCCGTGAACAAGGTGCTTTCCATGACGCCAGCAGAGTTTTTCAATACGGCGAACGCTCTGATGCAGGTCAACCCGCCCGCCGATGCGGATGAGGAGCTGCTGAAGAAACTCTCCGCCATCAACGTGGGCGCGGGCAAGACCTTCGACGCCGCCCTCCTGGGCGAAGGAGCTGCCGAGCGCTGGAAGCAGATGCTTCAGGGGCTTCGCGCCACGCTTGCCGCCGACGGCGCGAAGTATGCGCAGAAACTCGGTCAGTGGATCTATTACGGCAAGCCCATCGGCGACTTCGGAACGGAGTATACCTACCGCGCGATGGTAGCGCTGGTGGGGCTTGGCGCCAACACCGTGGACGTGGCGATCTATCCCAAGACAGCGGTGGATGAGACCGGCGCAGCGCTGACCGGAGAGAAGACGTATACGCTCCACTTTGAAACCCTTCCTCCCACGCTGGAGGGCGGCTTCTGGTCCGTGACCGCCTACGGAGAGGATGATTTCCTCATTGACAATTCCATCGACCGCTACTGCATCAACGACCGCTCCGACTTCAAGCTGAATGCGGACGGCACATTGGATATTATCCTGTCCAAGGATGCACCAGAAGACACCTCTAACTGGCTGCCTGTTTCCGACGGGGAATTTCATCTGTTCATGCGGATCTATGTACCGGATATGACAGCACTGGATAGCTGGCAGCCACCTGTTATCCGCGAACAATAAGGAAATGGAGAAAGAATGGCTATGAAACGTATTGCAGCAATGCTTCTTGCATCGGTACTGCTGCTGTACTGCGTTGGCTGTGCGCAGGATGGGCGCAAAGAGCCGGGCGCGGAAAAGGCAGACCTGTGTCTGACCGCCGAGGTCAAGCCCGCCACAGACTTTACGGCAAAGGCAAATGCCGCCGTCTACGATGAACTTGACTTCGATGATAAGCAGGAATATGAATTCGCCACCCGTGGACTGATCGACGCGCCGGAAACACTGGAACTGAAGGACGAGGATGGGACGATCCTCTGGAGTCAGGAAGCCTATGCGTTCCTGGACGATTATGAAAAAGCGCCTGACAGCGTAAATCCCAGCCTCTGGGAGAACACGAAGAACAACCATGCCTATGGCCTTTTTGAAGTGACGGATGGCATCTATCAGGTCCGCGGCTATGACATGGCAAACCTCACCGTTGTCAAGGGCGATACCGGCTGGATCGTCTTTGACACGCTGATGAGCGTGGAGTGCAGTCAGGCTGCCATGCAGCTGATCGAAAAGAATCTTGGTAAATTCCCGGTCAAGGCCGTCATCATCTCTCATTCCCACGCCGACCATTTTGGCGGAATCGCCGGCGTGATGGCGAAGGAGGATAAGGCAGACGAGACACTTTCTATTGAAGACCAGCTCGCCAGCGGCAAGATCCCCGTGATCACGCCTGTGGGCTTCACGGAGCACTCCGTGAAGGAAAATGTCTACGCCGGTAAGGGTATGGGCCGCCGCAGCAATTATCAGTATGGCATCCTTCTGACCCCCGGCGTGACCGGCAAGCTGGCGCAGGGCATCGGCATGGGACAGTCCACCGGAACGGTCTCGTTCATGACGCCCAGCTATGAAATCACGCAGTCCGGCGAAAAGCTGACGATCGACGGTGTGGAGCTGGAGTTCCAGCTCACGCCGGGTACGGAAGCGCCCGCCGAAATGAACACATGGCTGCCCCAGTACAAGGCACTGTGGATGGCGGAAAACTGCACCGGCACACTCCACAATCTCTACACGCTGCGCGGCGCGGAGGTGCGCGATGGCGCGGCATGGGCAAGCTATATCACCGAGGCCATTTCCCTTTACGGCAAGGAGGCGGAGGTCACCTTCCAGTCCCACAACTGGCCGCACTGGGGCAATGACGTGGTAAACGACTACATGGTCAACACAGCTGCCGTGTATAAGTACATCAACGACCAGACCCTGACCTATATCAATCAGGCTACACCAGCGACGAGATCTCCAACATGATCGAGTTGCCGGAAGCACTCAACAAGATCTGGTACACCCGCCAGTACTACGGGACCGTCGCCCACAACGCCAAGGCGGTCTACCAGAAGTTCATGGCTGGTATGACAGCAACCCTGTCAACCTGAACCCCCTCACGCCAAGCGACAGCGCAAAAAAATGGGTGGAGTACCTGGGGGATGTTGACAAGGTCCTGCAAATGGCAAAGGCGGATTTTGACAAGGGTGAATATCAGTGGGTCGCCGAGGTCACAAACACCATCGTCTTTGCCGATCCGACGAACACCGATGCGAGGCTTCTGTGCGCCGATGCACTGGAGCAGCTGGGTATCAGGCGGAGTCCGGCCCGTGGCGCAACGAATATCTGACCGCCGCACAGGAGCTGCGCCATGGAAACGCCAATTTTACCGCCTCCACCAAGTCTACCGGCGACATGGTCAAAGCTCTCTCCGCACCCATGCTGTTTGACTACATGGCCATTGTCATGGACAAGCAGGCGCTGGCTGACCGCGACTTCACCATGAACGTGATCCTGCCTGACGTGGGCGAACAGCACATGCTCCGCGTGAAGAACGGTGTGTTGCTGGTCTATGCAGATACCCTGTCTGATGATGCGGACGTGTCCATCACCTGCCCGAAAAACGCGCTCTTTGCGATCCTGACCAACAATCAGGAAACGGTTGCAAAGGCCGTCAAGGTCGAGGGCAGCGCAGAGCTGCTGACGCTGATGATGGAGAATATGAACCAGCTCCCGATCACCGGGACCAACCCCTTCAACATCATCGAGCCGTAACGGCTTCGCGGGGCGGTCCGTGGGAAGACCGCCCCGCTCGAGAGAAAACAGCAAGATGCTTTCAACGTAAATCAAAAGCTGTCTGTTTCTGTTGGAAACAGACAGCTTTTGCAACCTTACGGTTGCCCTGCACACCCGAATCTGTCAGCCAACAGTAGAAAGTTGAATTACTTCCTTATCACTGTTAAGCCAAGGCATAGCGGAATTTTTATTTACAAAGGAGTTTTACTATGCCCAAAGAAGCCCAAATCTGCGTTCTATATGTTCAGCCGGGCAAGTATCCGGAGGAACGGGTCATCGAGCACACCCTCGCGGCTATGCAAACCCTTGACGGCGGCGATATTGAAGCCGTGTACCCTTGGGAGAATATAGACGCCTGATGAACCGATTGAGGAAAGCGTCGAGTCCAAGCTGATGTGGGAAGGGATCAAAAAGTATCTGCACAAGCTGACGCAGAAAGAGTGCGAGGTTATGATCTCTTTATGACGCAAACTGCCTTACCGCAGGAGAAGCGGTAACGGCAGGGCAGGTTATAGGTTATGTAGCAGTACCGGTGACAGCACCGGCAACCACCTGCATTTTGAGGTAATGCAGAATGGCGTGCGTGTGAATCCTATGGATATGGTTTCCGTGCGCTGATATAGCCGATACCCATTTTGTTTACTTGCGATTGGCTTTCCTGCGCAGTACGAAAATTGCCGCCAGCGCGGAGCCGCTGACAATCAGCAGCGCAAACCACAATGCGGGGTTGGCGGTGTCGCCGGTGCGCGGAATCGGGGAAACAGGCTGCACCGTCGCCTGGGGCTGCGCCGTCTGCGTCGGCTGTGCTGTAGGCTGCGGGGTCACAGTGGGCTGCGGGGTTGCCGTTTCAGCCGGCTTTGCCTTAACGGTGAACTTAGCTGTTGCCGTACCGCTTTTAGAAACGATCGCAAGCGTATGCTCACCCACGGAAAGTGTAGCAACAAAATCATGGTTCAGCGTGATTATCGTGCTGCCCTCCTTCTTCGTATAGTTCTTTTCGTCCAGCGCAGTGCCATCAAGCTCTACACGAAGGAAATCGGCGAAGGATGCGTCAGAAGGATGAAAGACAGCTCCTTTTTCTCGCCCTGTGTGACCGTTGCACCATCACCGGCCGTGATTTTCGGGGGCAGCTTCGCCGTTACGGTTTGAGCCTTGGTGATTTCCTGTGTTGCTTTGGCGTCCTTGTAATACTTGTTGCAGCCGTCGCAGTACCAGTATTCGATATTGCCCTCAGAAGTCTTTGTTGCCGCCTTTGCATCTATATGCTTGAGGTTGGCGTGGTTGTTCGGGTCAAGCTTTCCGTAGCTCTCGCCGCAGACCTCGCAAATCGCCTTGTCCTTGCAGGTGGCTGTGCCGCCGGAGTGCTCGTTTTGAATGGTAACCTTCTTTTCGGCAGAGAAGTCAAAGCCGTCAGCGGTCTTTGCACTCACGATCAGCTTAAAGCTGTTTTCTTTCGCCGGATATGTGGATGCTTTTATGATACCGCTGTACAAACCATTCTCAACGGTCGGCGTAAGAGGACCGTCACCAAATCCGATAAATTTGTATCCGTAGCTGCGCCGGTAGCTCCTTCCGGCAAAGTAAAGCTGAATTTGTAATCCTGCGTTCTGCAAACCTTGTCGGCACCGCTGATGTTAATGGTCGGAATATCCTTTTTCGCAGTTTCGTGATTGCAGAATTTGCACTTCTGCCAATACTGTCCGTTTTCGCTCTGCCACTCGTAGGTATGGCCGTTATTTACGGTCACGGTAACCCTTGTCTCGTTGCCTGCCTTGTCGGTCACAACAATCGTTTGCTCTCCGCTTGCGGGGGGAAAGAGCAAATTGACTGTTTTTATCAAGGATGACTTTCGTGCTGTTCACCTTCACGGTGCCGATATACTTTTCGTCAACGGTAATAGTCTGTGCTGCGCAATAGGTTTTGCCGGCTTCAATGCCGGAGATAACGGGGACTGTTGCGTCCAGCACGATGCCGTTTGTGTTAATGTAGGCAACGTTTCCGCTGGTATCGGTCAGTTTTGCATAAATAACATACTCGTTATCGGGATTGATACTGAACGGTGCGGAATATGCCGTGAAAGTCATTCCCGCAAGTTCCGATTCGGTAAGCGCCTTATCGCTCAGCAGGTATTCGACTGTCACCGCTTTGCCGCTGTTGTCCGCAGCGGTAACGGTTACCATCTGCGTATCCTTAAAGAACAAATCGAAGGTGATGGTGTTGAAGAAAGACTTCCAGTCGTTTTCGGCAATCTTGATTTCGCCTGTAGGTGCTGCAATATCACGCCACTGAGCCGTGATCGTCAAATTCTCGGCGGGCATGGTTGTCGGGAATGTTTTATCCCAACCGTTGAACTGATAGCCATCTCTTGTCAGGGTCGGAGCGGTAATCGGTGTGCCGTAATCCTGCGTTATGGTAATATCCGCTTCGCCGTTTTCGGAGATGTATGCTCTAAGTGACTTCTTAATCATGGTTTTTGTCATGGTTAGTGAAGCAGTCACTTAGAGCATTTTCATTTCAGGAGGTACAGCCATGAGAAACGAGAAAATCACCCCACTGTATGAGCGTTTGAGCCGCGATGATGAGTTACAGGGCGAGAGTAACTCCATAAGCCATCAAAAGCAGATGTTAGAGGAGTTTGCCCGCCGGAATGGGCTACCGAACCCCACTCACTTTACCGATGACGGCGTATCGGGAACCCGCTTTGACCGTCCCGGCTTTCTGGCGATGATGGAGGAAGTCGAGGCCGGACGGGTGGAGGCCATCGTCATAAAGGACATGAGCCGCCTGGGGCGCGATTATCTGAAAGTCGGTCAGGTCATGGAGATTTTGCGGCAGCGCGGTGTCCGTCTGATCGCCATCGACGGTGTGGACAGTCTGAAAGGCGATGATGATTTTACCCCGTTCCGCAACATCATGAACGAGTTTTATGCCCGCGACACCAGCCGGAAAATTCGCTCTGTGTTCAAGTCCAAAGGCATGAGCGGCAAGCATCTGACCGGTACTGTCATTTACGGCTACCTGTGGGACGAAAAACGGGAACACTGGCTTGTGGACGAAGAAGCCGCCGAAGTGGTACGCCGTATCTTTTCCCTGACGATGGAGGGCTACGGCCCTATCAAATCTCCAAGCTGCTGTCCGAGGCAAAGGTTGAAATCCCCGCTGTCCATCTGGCACGCTTTCACGAAGGAGTAAACAGGACGAAGCCGGTCAAAGACCCCTACGGCTGGGGATCATCCACCATTGTGAACATCCTGAAAAAGCGGGAATACCTGGGCCACACCATCAATTTCAAGACCCGCAAGCACTTCAAGGACAAGAAAAGCCATTATGTTGACGAAAGCGAGTGGACGATTTTCGAGAATACCCATGAGGCCATCATCAACCAGGAAACCTTTGACAATGTGCAGCGCATCCGGGCGAACGTCCGGCGCTACCCGGACGGCTGGGGCGAGGCCCATCCCCTGACCGGCCTGATGTACTGTGCCGACTGCGGCGGCAAGATGTATGTCCATCGCGTCAATAACGGCAAGCGTGACCCACAGTTTACTTGCAGCCAGTACAGCAAGTACCCTATCGGCTCCCTTTGCCCCACACAGCACCGCATCCGGGCCGAGGCTGTCCTGACCCTGATAACCGATATGCTCCGGGCCATCGCGGAGTATTCCAGGAATGACCGGGCTGAGTTTATCCGCACCGTCCAGGAAACGCAGGCCGCCCAACAGACCGCCGACATATCCAAAAAGCGGAAACGGCTGGCCGCCGCCCAAAAGCGGGCCGGGGAACTGGAACGGCTGATCTGCAAAATCTATGAGGACAACGCCCTGGGTAAGCTGCCGGACGCCCGGTATGAGGCGCTGGACGCTCAGTACGCCAAAGAGCAGGACGCCTCAATGCGGAAATCGCGGAACTGGAAAAGGCCGTTACCGGCTATGAGCAGAGCCGGAAATCTGCGGAGAAGTTTATTGCCCTGATTGACAAGTACGAGAATTTCGACACGCTGACAAACACCATGCTCAACGAGTTTGTAGAGAAAATCCTTGTCCATGAACGCGCCCGCAAAGGCAGCCAGGACACCACGCAGGAGGTTGAAATCTACTTCAACTTTGTGGGCCGGTATATCCCGCCCGCCTTGCAGCCGGTTCCCCTGACCCCGGAGGAACAGGAAGAACTGCGGAAGAAGGAGGAACGCAAGGACAGGCTTCACCAGAACTACTTGCGCCGCAAGGCAAACGGCAAGCAGAAGGAATGGGAAGAACGCTACAACGCCAAGCGCAAGGCCCAGGTGGAGGCGGCAAAGGCCGCGATCCGGGCCGAGGACATGGAAAAAGGCATTTTTATCCCTGTCAGCCAGTTACCCAGGCAGGAGCCGCGCAAGGCCACCGTATCGGCCAGCGCCGCAGTTTAACCATCACAGTGCAAAGGAGAATGAACATGAGCGAATTGACTTACACCCGCTGCGGGGATTACTACATCCCCGACCTGAAACTTTCCGAGCAGCCGGAGGCCCCCATCGGCAAGTATGGCCGTATGCGGCAACGCTACCTGAAGGAACACCGGCCCGGCCTTTACAGCAGCTTGATTTTGAGCGAAAAGCTGTACCCGCACCTGTTGGAGATTGACCGGGCGGCGCGTGAACGGATGGACGCCATGCTGCCCCGCATGATGGAGGCGGCGGGCGTCACCGAAGAACTGAAAGCCCGTGACCCTATGCGCTGGGTGGGGCTGATGAACACGCTGAAAGCACAGGTAGAGGAAATTGTGCTGACAGAGCTGATTTATCAATAGCCCTTTTACGAGCGGAGGCTGCAATTTGCGGCCTCTGTTTGTTTTACGCTTTCGACATCTCTCACGCCTTGTATTCTTCGAGATAATGAAATATAATGATAGATGTTGTCGGAGGTGCAAGCATGGACTACATGACACTTAAAGAAGTAAGCGAAAAATGGGGCATTTCGTCCCGTCAAGTCAACTATTACTGCGTCGATGGGCGTATTCCCGGCGCTGTGAAAATGGCCGGTGTCTGGCTGATCCCCAAGGAGGCAGAAAAGCCAATAGATCGGCGTTATAAGCAAACATAAAAGGGGGTCAGTTTTATGGCAAATATTCTAATTGTCGAAGATGAAAAGAATATGCAGGATATTATTGCTGAATATATGCAGCGTGGCGGTCACACCTGTTTCACGGCTGATGACGGCATAGACGCTTTGATGATATTAAAAAATAATCCAATGGATTTGATGATACTGGATATTATGATGCCAAACTTTGACGGCTTCTCGGTCTGTAAGGTAGCAAGAGAAATGAGCAATCTTCCATTATTATGCTGACCGCCAAAGGGAGCGAAGAAGATAAACTAAAAGGCTATGATTTGGGCGCGGATGATTATATGACAAAACCATTCAGCCTAAAGTGCTGTTAGCGAAAGCAAATGCCTTGTTACGGCGTTCTTCTGTTCTTCCGGCTGATGCAATAAACGCTGGGAAAATTTCTGTTATCCCAGCCTCTCACAAGGTATTTGTCAATGGAAAGGAAATTGTACTTACCCACAAGGAATATGAACTTCTCCACTTTTTCATGGCGAACCCCGGACAAATTTTCAGCCGCGAACAACTGCTTAATCGAATTTGGGGGTACGATTTTGAGGGAACAACCCGGACAGTAGACACGCATATTAAAACCTTACGTCAGAAGTTAGGTGATGAAGGCAAACATATAGTAACACTGATCCGTTCAGGTTATAAGTTTGAGGTGACGCCATGAACGTAAAAGATAACTTCACATTAAGAACTGTCCGCAAAAAAATCATAATGGTGTCCAAAATTGCAGGGCTGCTCTTGATTGTTTCTTATATCGTGGCAACACGGCTACCTATTGAACAGGATTTTTCTTTTCTTCTCTGGCTTTGTTTTGTTACATTGCTGGTTCTGGTGGCTGACTATTTGATGGGGCGTTTTATTTCAAAGCGATTGATAAATTAAGCCGGGCAGCTCGAAAGATGGCGCAGCTTGATTTTTCTTCTTCTTGTGAAATCCAAACAAATGATGAATTTGGTGATCTATCGAAAAATCTTAATAAGATGTCCCAAAATTTGCAGCAGACACTTTCACAATTACACGCTGCAAATAATCAGCTTGAAAAAGATGTAGAACACGAAAGGCTCTTATTAGCGGAGAGAAAAGAACTGGTAGACAGTCTTTCCCATGAAATGAAAACCCCATTAGGCGTGATCCGCGCCTATGCCGAGGGCTTGCAAGACGAGCCAGATGAAGAAAAAAG
>ENA-OQEN01001002-OQEN01001002.1-human-gut-metagenome-genome-assembly--contig:-NODE-1002-length-11209-cov-3.171088_pt1 | contig 11209 bp, 14 predicted proteins | sample MGYA00242791_ERZ504627 | MGnify/ENA primary metagenome ERZ504627 (study PRJEB26092, sample SAMD00036316) | human gut metagenome | host: Homo sapiens | study: EMG produced TPA metagenomics assembly of... | reverse complement strand
TTCGGAGGTTGATCCAGGGATTGACCAGCAAAGCGGTAATTATGCAAATGACGCGCTGGTTGTAGACGGTTATGTGTATTTCTATAAGAGCCGGGTGAAGCTTGGAAACTATGACAAGGTAGATGCGCTGGAGAAATGCGGAAACAATGTGATTTACCGGTTGTCTCCAGATGGTACATATGAGGAATTTTATACATTTGATGAAGGAGATGCAATCTATTATAGTATCGGTTCCAAACTGTACTATTATGAGGGATATTTCTATATCCAGATTGAAAACCGGATTTACCGCATCAATAAAGAAGGCACGGAGGCACAGGTGATCTATGAGAATGTGGGTGGATATGGCAGTTACGTGATATTTGGTATCCGGGATCATTATCTGGTGCTTCAAAAACAGACAGAATACTATTATCTTGATATGGATACATGGGACTGGAGTCAGCCGATCGAGGTTGGACGTATGCGGCATCTGGTGAATGTGCGATGTTCTTATGAAGCGGTCAGAAGAAATCAGTTGATCTGCTTTTTGAGAATGTTATCTACGGAACGGAGAAGGAAGAACCGGTCGGTGTCTATTTTGAAAGCAATATGTTATATGGCAGTGATTTTGTATATCTACATGATTTACGTGTCTATGATGAAGATGCGGAGGAAAAAGTATGTATTGCAGGAAGTGTGTATTGCCTGAATGTTTACAAAAGAGTCATGTTCTACGCACAGAAGGTGGATGATTCTATCTGCATAAAATATTATTCGCTGGAGGACAAGCAGGAAGGCGAACTGATTACGATCGATACGGGAGCGGATAAGGCGCTAAAATCGCTCGTTGTCAGTGATGATTATATTATCTATGATCTGGGACCAAAAAAGGAGAAAGAAGCTGTCGATACGCGTGTAATCTGGAACCGGCAGACGGGAGAGATACAGCAGACAATCGAGTATTAAGCAGGGATGTAGTTTCTGTCTTAACATGGGAGGAAATAACAATGGAAGAGAATACCGAAAGAGACGAAGTCTATGAGCAGTTTATGCAGGACTTGCAGGCAAAAAAGAAAAGACGGGTAAAGCGTGCGATTAAAGAAGTAATCATGGTTGTGATCGTACTTGGAGTAATTGGCTTTGTCGTTTGGTTTCTGACAGATCCGGAGGCATCGGAGAAGGTAAGCCTTCGAAAAGAGAAAGAACCAGTTGCTTATGCGGACATTCCATTTACGACGAAGGATGTACCAGTATGGAATTTGCGATTGCCGGAAAGGTTATGACATTTCCGTGCACAACCACAGATCTGTATGACGCAGGGTATAGCATGAATGAAAGTGATGCGAAGATCATGCTGGGAAAACCAGCCTCTCTGATGATAGATGGATATAAGGCATATGAGACAGCAATCTGCAAGATGGAGGCACGTGATTTTAAGGGGGAGTTTGATGTATCGGTAATCAATACAGGTACGAAGGAGACAGCTGCGGTGAATTGTCCGATTCAGACGATATGGTCCGACGAACAATTTATGTTGTGCAATGGACTCAGTCAGGCAAGCACGTATGAAGAGATACTTGCAGCGATGGGAAAACCGGATGAAGAAAAAGAGATTAGTTCTATGAAGGATCTTTATTACGAGTATAAGACGAATATTGGAACCTGTACAATTATCTTTTCATTCCGCGGTACCTATACCGGAATGGAGGGTAAAACCTGTGATCGGATTCGGCTGACGAGAGATTGAAAAGGAATTATTTGATGGAAAAACAAAAAGATGAAGTATATGATACAGGGGTGAAGGGAGAATGGGATGTCTTTAAGTCGGGAACAAAAGATAATTATATTTGCAATGATACTTGTTGCCTGTGCTATTGGCGGCGGGGTATTTTGCAAAAATCATTCTGAACAAAAGGCAAAGAACCGGTTGTTTGAGAATCCGTTTTCCGGGATCATCATCTGGTGCTTTAAAAAGCGCGCCAATACTATTGTCTGAATCTGGATAAATGGGACTGGAGTCAGCCGATAGAGGTTGGACGTATGCGGCACTTGCTCAATGTAGATACGGAACTTTTTGATTTATATGAGGGCGTTATTTATGGAAGCAGATATGAACTATCAGACAATGCGGTAGTTTTATTGGATCATCAATTAAAGGTTTGGAATGAAGAGGAAAAGGAATTGGAGAAGATTGCGTCTGACGTGTATTGCCTGAATGTTTATAAAGGAGATGCCTTTTATGCACAGAGCGTGGATGATGTCGTCTGCATAAAATACAGATCGTTCGATGGTGAGTCGGAAGGCGAACTGTTTACGGTTAACCCGGATGAGAATAAGAGGATAAAATCGCTGGTAGTGAGTGATGATTTCATTATCTATGATCTGGGACCAAGCAATTATGAAGATGGTGTGGATATGCGGGTAATCTGGAACCGGAATACCGGGGAGACACAGGAGGAGGTCGTGTATCGGTAAAGCTGAGAATACGAAATAATTATTTGATATAAAATGCACCGTCATAAAACGGTGCCATTCTGGATTATTGCTTTTTAGCTAACAATGCTTTCAACTGCGCAATTTCTTCTTTTGATCGCTGTAATTCATCTTCAGCCTGCTTTCGTTTTTCTTCCTCTTGCTTTCGCAATTCCGCTTCCTGTTTTTGCTTTTTTTCAGCCAGTTGTAATTCATCCTGCAGTTCTTCAATCATGTATTTCACTGTATTTTTATCTGCAATTTTTAACGCTTCTGAAAACATGTGAATCACCTCCTCAGGTTTATTAACATATGTACTCATTTCACGGAATATCGTTTCGCTCCACGGATAGCGTCTGATCCACGCGCTCCACATCCGCGATTGTCTCTGCGGTCAGGATAGAAAGCCAGCCTTCCAAATCATTCATATTTGAATCAATGGTTTCCCGTGTATCTAGATTCTTATCATCAGTATATCCGTTTTGACAGAATACATCAAGTGCAATCAGAAAATATTCCTGCAGGAGTTCCAACGTGAGTTCGGTGTTAAATCGTGTTTTACCGTGATGGATATAAGCACCATGCAATAGCGGATTTTTAAAATCAGCACCTGTTTTTTCATATAGAATAATGGTGTATACTTTTTCATGTCAGAATACATAAATTTTTTGTTCTCTTTTAGGCGTGTGTATTCACGAAGCAACAAGTCAGAAGAGTAACAGGAAATGCGTTCAGCAGTGAACATATATGGAATCTTCTGAATTTCGACATTTGCAAGTGAGCCATTACTTAATCGGACAACGATATCCATGATTAGCAGGGAATCAATGGAGATGGCTGTATTTTCCGATGGCAAAAGCCGTTCCACAACGACGGATTCACCCAAAATGGCACTGAGCAGATTTGACAGCCAATCTGGATGTCTGTCTGGGTGAAACATACATTTGAAAAATGGATCATAAGTAAGTGGCATTGTTTTCTTTCCCGTCATGTAATCCGTAAAGCGTTTTTTCCATGTTTCGTCAAGTGTGATATATTCTGAATATAGGTTTTGTGTTTTCATAGCTTCTTCGAGTTCGTTTACGGTCTGATAGAATGTATTCTGTGTGTCTGTGGTTATTGTTTCATTCGTCATAAGCGGTTCCTCCTAAAAAATAGATGTGTGCATGAAATTAAAGTTGTTAATGAGTAATAATTAAAATTTGCGCGCAAAAAGGGTAATGATTAGTATTCGAAGAATCGAAGATAAAAATATAAATTAATAGACTGTTACCGAACTACGCTATGAACGAGCGCTTCTCGACAACAAAGAAACTGTATCATGAATTACAGCAGATTGTAAAGAGATTTTTAGAAATGAAACTAATTGTAGCATTTAAGGAACCTACACGTTTAATGCTATTGGTAATACCACAGTCGCCACGAAGAAACCTCCGTCAATCGAGTAGTTGACAAAACCATGATTATTCTCCACCGCATGCCGGATACTTTTGGTGCCGATGCCGTGCAGCTTCGTGTCCGTCTTGGTAGAGACGAATTGTCCATCACGTAAAACTGGTGCTTTGTCATAGGTATTTTTCACGATAATCACATAGAAGTTATTTTCATTTTTCTTTGTAATCGTCAGTTGTACAAAACGAGAATTATCGCGCGCCAGACAAGCTTCAATGGCGTTATCAAGCAGATTTGACAGAATGGATATTATGTCCGCGGACGGTAATTCGGCAAACGTAATATCCGGGAGTACATCTATCGACATTTGGATATCCTTCGATTGGGCAAGTTCACTTTTCTCAGTTAAAATCGCATTCAGAATATCATTTTTGGAATAGCGCGTAAGGATGGTTGTATCTAACTTTGTATCTAATTCGGAAATGAGTGCAAGTGCTTTATCAGCATGCCCATCGTCAAGCAGTATGCGGATGGCTTTCATGTAATGTGTCGTATCGTGCACCAGCTCCTGTAAATGTTCATCCATTGTGAGCAGCTTCTGATAGTAGTTCAGTCGAAGCGACTGATCGGAGATAATCAGGCTGTTCTGCAGGTTGTGATTGAGCTGTTCTGTATATTTCTGGAATGCGCGGAAGATCAGAATATTTCCAAACTGCATGATAGCAAAAAATACGCAGAGCAATATCCGCATGCGTGGAGACGATGCGAAGTCCAGACCAGAATAATATGTGAGTAGCATCATTGCAATGCATGCGATTGGAATACACAAATAGCATGCGAAAATCTTCCGATCCATGCGGGCAGCGGATTTGACAGAGGTCTGCTTATACAGGCAGCAGATCAGATAGGTCAGAAGTTTCAATGTAAATATCTGCCAAGGAATCGTGGACAGATTCGCAACACTGCTGGAATGAAAAAGATATGCAGGCAGATTCAATAAGACTACAAATAAAAATTCACAGCCGAAGAAAATCGCACACAAAAATACGATATACAGCAGTCGTTCTTTCAAGCTTGCTTCATAAAGAAAAGAGTAAAGAAGTAACAGACAGATGAAGGAAATCATATTCAGATACGAAATCTGCAATGTGTTGATACCAAAATAAATGCCGATGAAAGGAATCGCAATCAAAATACGGTTCCAGATCGGTTGGAAATTCGGACGAATGGTTAAAAAGGCATCAAAAAAGTCCGAAAATATGAGGTATTCTGCTACGCAACTAAACAACAAGATAATATAATCCATACTGCCTCCTAATCCTGTGATTTCATATAACGGAAAAACATTGCCTGAAACTCTTTCTGTCTGGAGCGAGAGATCGTCAGCATGCTATTATCCGACAGTGTCAGTTCGGTCGTATTCAGGTATGTTACATGTTGGAGATTCACTAAGTAACTGTTATGCGCATATGCAAAATAAAAATCATGCAGTAATGCATGCAGATCACTCAGAGAACTTTTGCATAAGATCTTGTCATTGTAAGTATAATAGGGGCTTTTCTTAGATACATAAATCTTAGAACAGCCACGTCCGCGTGCGATATACATAATCTCGGAGGCAGGGAGCTTCAGTTGTGTGCTGTACCATCCGGCATGGATAAAAGGCTCTGCTTTTTCCGTCTGGATATGCTGCGATGAGCAGGCGTGAGCTTCTCTACCATATGTGCATCTGTCCATGCTTTGAGTAGATAGCGGTATGGTTCAGACTCAAAAGACTCTGGTGTTGGCGACTGCTTACCGGAACAGAAAACCAGTGTGGAGCTTGGGAATTTCTCACGAAAAGATTTGGCAAATATTGTTCCATTTACATCTGGGAGCTGGATATCCAAGATCAGCAGGTCAACAGTATAAAAATTCTGGAAATCTGCTTCGAATTCATTTGCGGAAAGGTAACTGTAGAATTTACAGGTTTCCGGCTTTAAACCTGCGCGAAGCAATAAACATTTCATATGATCTATAAATAAAGTATCATCATCACAGATAACAATATGATACATAGTCTGGAGTCTCCTTTTAATAACTCAATTTAATAAAATACTTGTTCTATTTTATCATATATATTTTGGAAAAAAAGATGCTCCTGTGCAAAAACTGCATCTCAATCTGCAAAAATCGACATGGGGGGTGAATACGAAATGCGTCCAAGTACTATATGTCCAGTGTGTAGAAACGTGGATATGTAATAACTGCGGTATGGAGAATTCCGGACATGTAATAATTGCGGAATGAAATAATTAAAATAATTTTGTGATTGTAATTTATATGGATTTTACATATAATAAAAGTGTGATTATAAAGCATAAAACTCCAATAAAAATGTGAGGAGTGATTCTATGGAACGTTTTATCTTAAAAAAGTTGCTGGATTGGAAGAATTCTCCCTACCGCAAGCCTTTAATCTTGAAGGGCGTACGTCAGGTGGGTAAGACTTGGGCTCTGAAAGAGTTCGGCAGACGATATTATGAAAATACCGCCTATTTCAATTTTGACGAGAACGAGGAATACAAGCAATTCTTTGAAACTACAAAAGATGTTGACCGTATCCTGCAAAATTTGATGCTGGCAAGCGCTCAGAAGATAGTGCCGGAAAAGACCCTCATCATCTTTGATGAGGTGCAGGACTGCCCTAAGGTCATCAACTCCATGAAATATTTTTGTGAGAATGCCCCGCAGTATCACATTGTCTGCGCCGGTTCTCTGCTGGGCATTGCTCTGGCAAAGCCATCTTCCTTCCCGGTAGGCAAGGTCAACTTCATGCAGATTGACCCTATGACCTTCACAGAATTTCTGCTTGCCAACGGTGATGAAAACTTAGCAAAGTATCTGGAAACGGTAAACACCATTGAACCGATTCCCGATGCGTTCTTTAATCCTCTGTATGAGAAATTGAAAATGTACTATGTGACTGGCGGTATGCCGGAATCAGTTAAGATGTGGACAGAGGCAAGGGATGTTGCAGCCATGCAAGAAGCCTTGTCTGGTATTATCGGTGCGTATGAGCGGGACTTTGCAAAACATCCCAATATCAGCGAGTTCCCAAAGATTTCGATGATCTGGAAATCGATACCTTCTCAACTGGCAAGGGAGAATAAAAAGTTTATCTATAAGGTTGTCAAAGAAGGGGCCAGAGCCCGTGAGTACGAGGATGCTTTGCAGTGGCTGGTGGATGCCCGATTGGTTCATAAAATCTACCGCAGCTCCGCTCCTGGTCTTCCAGTGGCTGCCTACGATGACCTCTCGGCCTTTAAGATTTATTTGGTGGATGTTGGTCTGCTCCGCCGTCTGGCGCAACTGGCACCTACGGCTTTCGGAGAAGGCAACCGCCTGTTTACCGAGTTCAGGGGGGCATTAACCGAGAACTATGTGCTACAAACGCTCATTACGCAGTTTGAAGTGGTTCCTCGGTACTGGACGCAAACAAATCCTCCGTATGAAGTGGATTTCCTCATCCAGAGAGAAAATGATATTTTCCCGATTGAAGTCAAATCCGAAGCCAATACCACCAGCAAGAGCCTTAAGAAGTTCAAGGAGTTGTTCCCGGACAAGGTCAAACTCCGTATTCGATTCTCTCTGGATAATCTGAAGCTTGATGATGATGTGCTGAATATTCCACTGTTTATGGCAGATCAAGCCGACCGGTTGATTGGATTGGCGTTGGAACATAAACACGGATGAGCAAAGGAGAACAACTTACGGAAAAATGGGCAAGCCATATTTATACAATTTGAAATTTAGTATGATATAAAAGAAACGTGGTTGATATAAGGGGGCAATATCTGTTGAAACGTAGAATCTTTAATTTGGTGAGTATTTTTTCTATCCTGACAGCCATCGTGTGGCTGTTCTTTTTCTCACTTGTTCATAATATGGATCAAGAAGCGAGGGAATCAGAGGACATTATAGTAATTGAGAGGGAAGAGATTTTATAGATGATACATATATTTTTATGTGACGATGATAGCAGTTATTTAGAATATCTGAGTGAAATAGTTGATCGCTTTTTTCGGCAAAATAATATAGAGGCAGGAATAAAGACATTTACAGATGGGAGAAGCTTCTGGAAGAACCGGAGATGGCAGATATCGTATTTCTGGATGTGGAAATGCCGGGGAAAAGTGGAATTGAGGTCGGACGGAGGATCAAAGAGAAAAATCCATATGCACTGATCTTCATTGTATCATTTACGGAACAGTATCTGGATGATGCGATGGACTTTCAGGTGTTTCGGTATATCGAAAAAGCATCTTTGCCGGATTGAATCGAGCGGAATCTGAGAGATGCGTTGGTGGCGTATCGGAATACGAATCCCAAAATCACAATTATGCAGAATGGAGAGACGATTGTCTGTCGGGAAGCAGACATTGTTATGATTGAGAATCAAAGGCGTTGTGTGTACGTATGCACAAGGATGCCAGGTATGAAGTGAAGGGAAAGCTGGAGGATTGGGAGCAAAAACTGAATCAGGTAAGATTTTGCAAATCTCATACGAGTTTTCTGGTAAATCTGGATTATGTGAGCCGGTTTACAAAGAATGAAATAATTCTGGCGAAAGGAAAGTATAGGGCACATATATCCAGGCGTATGTATCTGGAGTTTTGTAAGAAATATGAAGAATATCTGCGAAGGGGATAAGGGAAAGCTATGAAAAGAAAGGCATCTGAAATTCTATTTTTCATGCAGGGAATCGTCATCTTTTTTCTGATCGGATTTCTTATTTTTATAAATAATATGGAGCAAGCGCTGCCTTATGTATGGACACGTGTGATTGTAATTGTGCTTGTCCTGATAATTATAGGTCTGCTATGCATCTATAATTATGTATACAAGAAGGAACAGAGGGTAAAACAGGAACAGGTTCGATTGCAGGAAGTTCTGATGGTTCGTGAAGAGAATCAGGCATGTCATGCGGTGATTCATGATACAAGGCATTTTCTATACACGGTACAGAGTTTATTGGAACATGAAGACATTGAGGAAGCGAAGAAGCTTTTGCAGGATTGCGTGGATGCGAAGCTTACGAAGAAAAGGTTTTGTAATCGGGCCGTGTTAAACGTGATCCTGCAATATTATCAGAGTGTATGTGACAAGGCAGGAATATCATTGGCGGTTGATATTCGGGGAGCTGTGCTATCTGATCTGAATGACACGGAGATGACAGTGCTATTCGGAAATCTGCTGGAAAATGCGTATGAAGCGGCTGGTAATCAGGGATTTATCGAATTACGTGTGGATGTGAACGAGCATTCCGGCATGACGGTTATAGAAGAAAAAAATTCGTATCTTGGGGAAATAAAGAAGGATAAGGCAGGAAAACTCATCACCTCAAAAAATAAAGAGGAGCATGGAATTGGCATGCAGAGCATAGAGAAAATCGTGCGCAGACATGAGGGGGTATATATCTATGATTTCGATAAGAATACACACATATTCCGTTCAAAAATCGCATTGCCTGACCGAAAGTGTTAAAATTTCGACCATTTGTGCAAGATATCTTGATTATTGAGCATGTAACGATATACTAAAATCAAGAAATATTTAATTATACATGGGATAGGATGATTAAAATTTGCGTGAGTGGCAAGTAGGATTCATCTATATTAGCAACAAAAAAGCGATCGATAATTTTTAGTTATCCGTCAGTTATATGGAAAAATTATTTACGAAGTTTTTGTAAATATTGACTAAGTAGCAGAGGAGAATAAAAATGAATTCACTATTAAAAGATTATATAAAATTGTATAATGAGATGAAGAATAACAATACGAACTGTATTCCATTGTGTGCCGCTGAAACATATATATCAGAATTTGTAAAACAACCTTTAAATTCAGAATTTGAAGGTAAATACTATTTTTTTGAAAGTAATAAAATTGAGGAGTTGAAATCTCTTGTTACTTCAGCGTGCAACCAATTATTCCATTCTAAATATGCAAATGCAGAAAGTTTAAGTGGAATTAACTGCTTTACCGTATGCGCTATGTCTCTTTTATCATCAGGAGAAAAAGTTCTTTTATCTACGCCTGAACAAGGCGGGCATGCTTCTATGCCAATTATATTAGATACTTTAAATATTTCATATGACCCAATTCCATATGATTTTGAAAAATATCAAGTTGATTATATCAATTTAAATAAAATGTGTGAGACTGGAGATTATTCGTTTATTATCTTTTGTCAATCTGATTTGATTAATGTTCCTGATTTAAGCCAAATTCATATACCAAGTAATATGGGAATAATCTATGATGCAACCCAAACACTAGGTTTAATTGGTGGTAAATGTATACCTAATCCATTAGAGTATTCAAATGTCGTTTTATTAGGTGGAACACATAAAACCTTGCCCGCAGTGGCTTGTGGTTTGATTATGACAAATACAGATATATATATAGAAAAGCTAAGTGCTAATATAACTCCAAACTTCCTTAGGGATATTCAACCAAACCATATAGCCTGCTTATTATTATCTCTTATTGAGCAAATTGAATATGGAGAACCTTATCAAGGCACTACAATACAACTTGCCAATTTGCTAGGTCAAAAATTAGAACAACGCGGGTTTAAAATTGCAAAAATTGATAAAAATATTTATACAAAAACACATCAATTATTTTTATTAATGGAAAGAAGGATGCTGATTTTTCTATAATCAAGCATTAAATTATAATATATCATTAAACAAAAAACATAAATTATTATTTCATAATGACGGCATACGACTAGGAACCCAACATATAGCTCGTTTCAATTGGCATGAACAGGACATTGAAAATCTGGCAAATCTTTTGTTTCAAATAAAGAATAATGGCTCTTTTGAAAATATAAATAACATTAGAAAGCAACTGATCCAAAAGAAAATACCACATTTTACTTATAATGAAATAATTATAGAATAGTCATAATTCGATGTTCAAAGCAATAGGTTATTTGGTCTTTATTTGGATCGTCTAGTTCAATACAATTTATACGTTGAATAAGCAACATTCCATACTTATTTTTATTATTACATAGCTTGTATATTTGTTCTTTTGATAAATGGTTGTCTGTTTTAAATATAGTTATTTTTTTAATTGAAGCTAAATAATATTTCATTATATTAACTTGAATTTTTATATTATCATCATCAGTTATTGTCAAACATCTATTATAATCTAAAAGAGTAGCTTTATATTTTTGAAAAAGTCTATTTATTTCAGCTCTAATGAAATATGCATTAGCTAATAATCTGTTATTTTCTTTTTTATATTTTAAAATGACAGAGTTTATTGGTTCAAGGATATTTTTTCTTGTATATTTCTTTTTAT
>ENA-OQEN01001001-OQEN01001001.1-human-gut-metagenome-genome-assembly--contig:-NODE-1001-length-11218-cov-2.525381_pt1 | contig 11218 bp, 17 predicted proteins | sample MGYA00242791_ERZ504627 | MGnify/ENA primary metagenome ERZ504627 (study PRJEB26092, sample SAMD00036316) | human gut metagenome | host: Homo sapiens | study: EMG produced TPA metagenomics assembly of... | reverse complement strand
CCGTCCGGCAGGCGCAGGCTGGCAAAGGCCGTCTGCGCGCCAAAGCGTCGGTGATCTGCAAAGAGGGTGTACTGCGTTTTTCCATAAAGTTTCCTTATATTATAAATGCAATGCTGTGTGTCAGACGGACAGTATCAACATACCGGTTCTGTGTCAAAAAGTCAAGAGCTATCTTGCCGTAAAAACACAACGCCGGACAGCCCGCAGACTGTCCGGCATTGCGATCAAAACGTCAGATTTACAGTTTGCCCTCTCAGGCATCGCTCTCAGAACACCGCCGGGACGATCCGCTGGGCATCCACATCCACGATACCGTAGGTGTTCAGCCGCAGCTTCGGGATGACCGGCAGGCTTACAAAAGCAAGGTCATAAAAGCGTCGATGTCCTCCGAGATGCCGTGGGCTTTCAGTGCCGCCTTGAGCGCCTGCAGCTTTTCCTCCACGGATTCGGCGCTCTCGGTGCTCATAAGCCCTGCCACCGGCAGCGGCAGCTCCCCTACACCTGTCCGTTCAGTGCAAAGGCAAGGCCGCCCTTATTTTTGCGCACCGTGTTGCCCGCCAGCACCATGTCGGCATCGTTGGTGCCCGCCACGATGAGGTTGTGGGAGTCGTGGGCGATGCTGGAAGCCACCGCGCCGCATTGCAGCCCGTAGTTACCCAAAAAGCCCAAGCCCACATGGCCGGAGCGGTGATGCCGCTCGAACACCGCCAGTTTGACAATTTTCTGCGCCACATCCACGCCGGGCGCTGTGCCCGGATGCTGGCAGAACGGAACGATCTTTCCGTGGTCAGCAGGGCGTGCGGGGTCAGGCAGATCACGCGCTGCCGGGTGCCGGTCTGCTTCAGCTGCAATTGCTCCGGGGTGATCTCATCCATGTTGAAGGAATCGAACACCCGCGCAAAGCGTGCCTTGTCCACAGTAAGGGCGGCGGGGTGCAGCATTCTGCCCTGCTGCGCCACCAGTTTGCCCTTTTTATACACCTGCTCCACCGTGAACTGTTCCAGATCCGACAGCACGATCAAATCGGCGGTATAGCCCGGGGCTACCGCGCCGCTGTGCGCAAGACCGAAGTACTGACACGGGACAAGGGTGCCCATCCGCACTGCTACCACCGGGTCTACCCCGGCGGCAATGGCCTTGCGGATGATATAGTCGATGTGCCCGCCCTGCAACAGGTCTCCGGGGTGTTTATCGTCGGTCACCAGCATACAGCGGCTGCAATAGGGCTCCCGGAACAGGGGCAGCAGGCTTTCCATGTTCTGGGCTGCGGTACCCTCCCGCACCATGATGTATTGCCCGCGCCGCAGCTTTTCCATGGCTTCATGGATGTCTGAGCACTCATGGTCAGACTGTACCCCGGCAACGACATAGGCGTTCAGCTCCTCCCCGCTGAGGAAGGGCGCGTGCCCGTCGATGCGTTTACCCGCAGCGGTGCAGTCGCAGATCTTCTGCAGGATCTTTTCGTCCGCGCGCACTGTGCCATAGGAGTTCATCAGCTCAGCCAGCCCCAGTACCCGGGGCTGCTGATAGTAGGGGCGCAGCTGCTCCGCTTCCAGCACTGCGCCGGACTCGTCCAGCCCGGTGGCAGGCACGCAGGAGGGCAGCATAAAGTAGACCGAAAGCGCCAGATCTCTGGTGGTCTCCAGCATAAAGTCCAGCCCCGCCGTACCGGCTACATTGGAGATCTCGTGCGGGTCGGTGACTACCGCCGTGGTGCCGTGGGGCAGCACCGCCTGTTCAAAGGCCGGGCCGCAGAGCATGGAGCTTTCAATGTGGATGTGCCCATCCACAAGCCCCGGGCAGACATACTTGCCCTGCAAGTCCAGCTCAGTCTCGCCGGTATAGTGTCCCACGCCAAGGATGACCCCCTGACGGATGGCTACATCGGCCTGCTCGATCTCGTTTGTGAACACGTTGATGACCCGGGCATTTTTCAGCACCAGCTCTGCCCGCACGTCACCCTTTGCTGTCAGGATCTGCTGCTTCAAGGTTTCCATTTTCATAAGGGCCCCCTTGTCCTGCTTTTACTGTCAAAAACTTGCGTTCTGCTGCCGGAAATACTGTTTTGAGTTTACATGGCGATCCAGCCAAAGGCATTTGCCACCGAGCTTGCCAGAATGATGGCTGCAAAATGGGGCACAGCCAGCGGATCATAAAATTGAACACAGGCTTGCGGCGGAAGCGCTGACCGTCCTGCTCCACCTCCTGTGCGATCTGCTCCACGCCGATGACGCGGGACACCAGCAGGCAGGTGGCAATGGCTGCAATAGGCATCATGACCGAGTTGGTCAAAAAGTCGAAGAAGTCCAAGAACTGCATCCCGAACACGGTCACCCCGGCCAGCGGGCCGTAGCCCAATGCCGACAGGCTGCCCAGCGCCACCATAATGGCACCGATGAGCACGGTGGAGCGGGTGCGGTCCCAGCCCAGCTCGTCCTCAAAGGTGGAGACGGCGCTCTCGGTCAGGGCGATGGAGCTGGTAATGGCAGCAAACAGCACCAGCACAAAGAACAGCACACCACAGCGGTGCCCAGACCCATGCTGGCAAACACCTTGGGGATGGTGATGAACATCAGCGCAGGACCGGCCTGCAGGGTGTCCGGGTCGCCGCCGGAGAAGGCGAACACCGCCGGGATGATCATCAGACCTGCCATGATGGCAATAGCGGTATCGAACACCTCCACGTTCTCGGTGGACTCCTCGATGGAGACGTCCTTCTTCATATAGGAGCCGAAGGTGACCAGAATGCCCATGGCAATGGACAGAGAATAGAACATCTGCCCCATGGCGGTGACCACGGTCATCCAGGAGAAGTTTTGGGGGTTGGGCACCAGAAAATACTTCACACCCGCCAGTGCACCGGGACGGGTGACAGAGTAGCCCGCAATGACCAGCGACAGCACCACCAGCACCGGCATCATCACCTTGGAGACGCGCTCCACGCCGTTGCGCACACCGGCAAAGATAATGCCCAGCGTGAACAGGCTGAACAGCAAAAAGGCTAGTTCTGCCTGCAAGCCGTTGGTGATAAAGCCGGAGAAGTAGCCGTCTGCCGCCAGATTACTGCCGCGGCCGCACAGATACTCGGCCAGATAGTGGATGACCCAGCCGCCGATGACCGAATAATACGGCACGATCAAAATGGGATGATGGCGTTGATCCAACCACCGAACCGGATTCCCTTGCCCTTACCGAAGTGGGCGTAGGCGCTGACCGGGCTTTTGTGGGTCATACGGCCCAGCGCGGTCTCGGCCACGATCATGGTATAGCCAAAGGTGACTGCCAGCAGAATGTATACCAGCAGAAAAATGCCGCCGCCGTATTTGGCTGCCAGATACGGGAAGCGCCAGATGTTGCCCAGACCCACCGAAGCGCCTGCGGCAGACAGCACGAACCCGATCTTACCGGAGAATGCGCTGCGCTTGTGTTGTTGTTCCATGTTGTTGTTCCTCTTTTCCTATCTGCTATAAAAATTAAGCAGAACAAGTGTACCACAACTGCGTACAACTGGCAAGCAATAACACCCCGTCAGCGCTGACGGCGCTGACCGGGGTGTTTACCAGTTTCTTTTTATTTTTACAGCTTATGGTACTTGCGATCCTCTTCCTCGTAGACGGGGTCGCAGGTCAGGTACATGCCCAGACGGTTCAGGGTGCTGCTGTCCACGCTGGAAAGCAGCACGGTGGAGTGCACATCGCAGCCCTTGAGGTTGGGCAGCTGGTGCATGGCTGCTGCGGCAAGCTCGCTGGAAGCGGCAGAGCTGGACAGGGCGATCAGGATCTCGTCGGTATGCAGACGGGGGTTCTTGCCACCCAGATAGTTGGTCTTGAGGGTCTGGATAGGCTCGATGGCAGCGGCGCTGACCAGATCCGTCTCCTGCGGGATGTCCGCCAGATACTTGAGCGCATTGATCAAGGCGCTTGCGGTAGCACCCAGCAGCGGGCCGGTCTTGCCGGTGATGACAGTGCCGTCGCTCAGTTCAATGGCAGCAGCCGGTGCGCCGCCGGTGGCCTCGCTGCGGGCGTGTGCCTGCTTTTCCACTTCCCGGGCCCCCATGGTCAGCCCGGCCTGATTCATCAGCAGCTCCAGCTTGTAGCGCTCGCTCTCCTTGGCGGTGCCGGTGATCTTCTGCTCGCACAGGCACTTGTAGTACCGGCGCACGATCTCCTTGCGGGAGGCCTCGCAGCAGACTGCGTCGTCCACGATGCAGTTGCCGGCCATGTTCACGCCCATATCCGTGGGGGACTTATAGGGCTCTGGCCTGCGATCAGCTCGAACATCGCGTTCACCACCGGGAAGATCTCGATGTCGCGGTTGTAGTTCACGGTGGTCACGCCGTAGGCTTCCAGATGGAAGGGGTCGATCATGTTCACATCGTTCAGGTCGGCGGTGGCGGCCTCGTAGGCCAGATTGACCGGGTGCTTCAGGGGAATGTTCCAGATGGGGAAGGTCTCGAACTTGGCGTAACCGGCCTTGACGCCCCGCTTATATTCATGATACAGCTGGGACAGGCAGACGGCCATTTTTCCGCTGCCGGGGCCGGGCGCAGTGATGACCACCAGCGGGCGCTCGGTCTCAATGTATTCGTTGCGGCCGTAGCCCTCGTCGCTGACAATGCGGGCCACATCGTTGGGGTAGCCAGGGATCTTGTAGTGGCGGAAGGTGCGGATGCCCAGACTGCTCAACCGCTTTTCAAAGGCTTCCACCTCGGCGGCGGCGGTGTACTTGGTCACGCACACACTGCCCACATACAGCCCCATCTCCTGAAAAGCGTCGATGAGACGCAGCACGTCCAAATCGTAGGTGATGCCGTAGTCGCCGCGCACCTTGCTGCTGATGATGTCCTCGGCGCTGATGACGATAACGATCTCGGCCTGCTCCTTGAGCTGCAAAAGCATCTGCAGCTTGGAGTCCGGCTGAAAGCCGGGCAGCACGCGGGAGGCGTGGTAATCGTCGAACAGCTTGCCGCCGAATTCCAGATACAGCTTATTGTCAAACTTCTTGATGCGCTCGCGGATATGCTCGGACTGCATCGCAAGATATTTGTCGTTGTCAAATCCTATTTTCATCGTTCGTTTCCTCTCTGGTGGCCCGGCACACCATACCCGGGCTTTAAAATCACGAATATAAGTATACCACAGCCCGGGGTGGGGTGCAATGCAAAACAAAGCGCTGAACGCAATTCCGGCAGGATAGGCCGTTTTGGGCGGTATATTGTCCTGTTTTTTGTGAAAATGGTGCCTGCGCAAAACGCAAAGGGGACCGCCGCGGTGTGCGGCAGTCCCTTTGCTCTTATGAAGAACTATCCGTATGGAGAAAGAAAATGGCTTGTTACTTCGCCTCGGCGGGCTGGGTCTTTTTGACAAGGCTCAGGATCACTGCACCCAGCACACTGCCCACAGCCAGCGCCACGCAGTACAGCGCAGCGTGATCCACCACCGGGAATACGAAGATGCCGCCGTGGGGTGCACGCAGTGCACAGCCGAAGGTCATGGAGAGCGCACCGGCGACCGCAGAGCCGACAACGCAGCTGGGCAGGACGCGCAGCGGGTCGGCTGCTGCATAAGGAATAGCGCCCTCGGACACGAAGCACAGACCCATGACGTAGTTCACGATGCCGTTGCGGCGCTCGTCCAACGTCCACTTGCGGGGGCAGAAGGTGGTGGACAGGGCAATGGCGATGGGAGCACCATGCCGCCCACCATGACGGCGGCCATCACCTCGTAGTTGCCGGAGGCAAGAGCTGCGGTGCCAAAAACGTAGGCTGCCTTGTTGACCGGGCCGCCCATATCCACGCTCATCATACCGGCCACGATGGCGCCCAGCAGCACCTTGGAGCTGCCGCCCAGTGCGTTCAGCCAGTCGGTCATGGCGGTATTGATCATGCCCATGACCGGGTTCACGGCGCACATCATCGCACCTACGATAAGAATGCCGCCCAGCGGGTAGATGAGCATGGGCCGGATACCGTTCAGGCTGGCGGGCAGCTTTTCGGTGATCTTTTTGAGGAACTGCACGATGTAGCCCGCTGCAAAACCGGCCAGCAGCGCTGCAAGGAAGCCGCCGGAGATGCCGGTGGTGCTGCCTGCGGCAAGGTCGGTGAAGTTTGTGCCGTTCATAGCCAGCACGCCGCCGGCAAAGCTACGGCCAAGCCCGGGCGGTCGGCGATGGACATGGCGATAAAGCTGCCAGAATGGGCAGCATATAGCCGAAGGCTGCGCCGCCCACCGTCTTGAAGAAGGCGGCAACGGGGGTGTTCATGCCAAAGTTTGCGGGCTGATGCTGTAATCATCCAGCAGGAAGGCCAGCGCAATCATGATGCCGCCGCCTACCACGAAGGGCAGCATGTGGGAAACGCCGTTCATCAGGTTCTTGTACAGGCTGCGGCCAAAGCTGTCCTTACCGGCGGTGTCGTCCTCGGCTGCTGCACCGCCCTCGGCATGGTACACAGGCACCTCGCCGTGGGCGATTTTCTTAATGAGTTCCTCCGGCTTATGGATGCCGTCATCTACACGGGTGAACAGCACCGGTTTGCCGTCGAAACGGGCGGTGTCCACCTTTTTCTCCGCTGCTACGATGATGCCGTCACAGGCGGCGATCTCGGCGCGGGTCAGGATGTTCTTTGCACCGTCCGAGCCGTTGGTCTCCACCTTGGTGGGCAGACCCAGCTTGTCACCGGCTTGGTCAGCGCCTCGGCGGCCATGTAGGTGTGGGCAATGCCGTTGACGCAGGCGGTCACGGCCAGAATGCGGTAGCCGTCCTGCGGGATGGCCTGCTGGGTAAAGCTCTCTGCACCAAACTGTGCTTCTTCCTGTGCGTCGATGCACTCCAAGAACTCCTTGGGGGTCTTGGCAGCTTTCAGCTTTTCCACAAAGTCCTCGTTCATCAGCATCTGCATCATGCGGGCCAGCATATCCACATGCAGGCTGCCGTTTTCCGGTGCGGCAATGGCAAACAGCAGGTCGGTGGTGCCGTCATCTTCGGCGTTGTACTGCACCGGGGTGCTCAGCCGCAGGGCGGCCAGACTGGGACGGGTGACCACATTGGTCTTGGCATGGGGCACGGTGATGCCGTTATCCACATAGGTAGAGCCCTCGGCCTCGCGGGCATAGAGCGCCTTTTTGTAGGCCTCCTTGTCGGTGATGTTGCCATGGGTAGCCTGCAGCTCCACCAGACGGCTCAGGATCTGCTCCTGCGTCTGCAGCGCTTCGTCCAGCGCAATGGACTGTGCGGTAAATAACTCGGTAATGCGCATAAACGTTCCTCCTTTGTTCCTTTTATCCTATCAAAGCTGCGCCAGCAGCTCGTCGATCTTTTCCTTTGTGGCAAGCCCAAGGCTGAAAGCCGTTGCGCTGCCGCAGGCCGTGCCCAGACGCAGCGCCTGCGCGTAGCTGCGGCTTTGCAGATACCCGGCCACAAAACCGGCCACCATGCTGTCGCCTGCGCCCACGCTGTTGACCACCTTGCCCTTGGGGCAACCGATGCGGTGCACCTGTCCCTGCTCGTCCAGCAGCAGCGCTCCGTCCCCGGCCATGCTCACCAGCACATTGCGTGCACCCTTTTCCTGCAGAGTGCGGGCAGCTGCCACGATCTCTGCGTCAGTGGTCAGTACCTTGCCCACGATCTCGCCCAGCTCATGGTTGTTGGGCTTGATGAGGAAGGGTGGTAGGGCAGCACGTTTACCAGAAGGTCGCGGGTGGCATCTACCACGGCGCGCACGCCCCTGCCCTGCAGCCGCGCCAGCAGCCGCTCGTAGACGCTTTGCGGCAGGCTTGCGGGATGCTGCCTGCCAGAATAAGGATATCGCCCTCGGCCAGCTTGTCCAGCTGGGCTTCCAGCTGCTGCAAAGCGCTTTCCGGGATGCAGGGCCTGCGCCGTTCAGCTCAGTCTCCTGCCCGGCCTTGATCTTGACGTTGATGCGGGTCATGCCGTTTTCCAGATGCACAAAGTCGGTCTTGAGCCCCTGTGCCGCCAGACCGCGCTCCAGCCATGCGCCGGTCTCCCCGGCCACAAAGCCCAGTGCCACGCTCTCGCAGCCCAGCTGCGCCAGCACGCCGGACACGTTGATGCCCTTGCCGCCCAGCACGCAATCCTCGCCTTGGGCGCGGTTCACTGCGCCCACCTCCAGCGGTGCGTCCAGACGCACAACGTAGTCGATGGCCGGGTTAAAGGTAACGGTGTAAATCATGCTTCTGCCTCCTTTACAAAGGTATACTGTTTATACTTAGGGTTCGGGCAGCGGTTGGTCAGGATGGCACCGCCGTGCAGGTCCGTGATGACCGCCGGGTAAATTTTAGCAAATTTGGCGTCATCCACAAGGAACCAGCTTTCCCGGGCGCGGCGGACGGCAGCGGCCTTTACCGCTGCTTCCTCGGGGTCCGGGGTGGTAAAGCCCGCCTCCAGCGCCACGCCGTTGGCACCCATGAACGCTTTAGTGAAGTTATATTGCTGGATGCTGCTGACCGCCGGAGCGCCCACGATGGCTTCGGTCTGGGGGCGCAGTAGCCCGCCGGGCAGATACACCCGGCAGCCTTCTGCGCCAGCAGCCGGGCGTGCGCCACGCCATTGGTCACATAGGTGGCTTTGAGCGCCACACCCGTCACGCCCGCACCAGCTCCAGCGTGGTGGTGCCTGCATCAATGAATACAAAATCCTCGGCAGCAATGAGCGCTGCGGCGGCTGCGGCAATGCTGCGCTTTTCGGCTACCGCCAGCGTCTCCTTAGCTCCATGGTAGGCTCGTCTGCCAGAAAGCGGCTGTCCGGCAGGGTGGCCCCTCCGTGTACCTTGGTCAGCCTGCCCTGCCGGTCCAACTCGGTCAAGTCACGCCGGATCGTGGATTCGCTGGTGTGCAGCGCCTCACACAGCTGCTGCACCGTCACGGTGCGCTGCTCGTTCAGCTGCTCTAGGATCAGCGCAAAACGTTCCTCCGCCAGCATGGTGTCTTTTCCCTTCTTTCCTTCCCACGCCTGACCGTTTCCGCACGGTCTTGGCGTGTTTTGGTTGTTTGCATCTTTATTATAGCAAAAATCTTGTCAAAATCAATCAGCTTCGGTCATTTTCGATCACAAAGAATTTTCATCATTTTTGTGCAGAATTTCCAGTGCCTTGGATACAAGAGCTTTTTGCACGCAAAAAAGACCACCGCACTTGTGTATGCGGTGGTCTTTTCTGCGTTTATGTGACCGGTCGCGACCGGTTTTTGTGCTCCGGCTGGTTTACCTCAGGCATCCGAGCGGGAGTAGGCGTTCTTCATCTGGCTGCTCAGCTCAAACAGCACCTTGTCCAGCGTGTCGGCGGCCTTCTCCTGCAGCATAGCGGCAATGGCGGTGTTGGCTTCCTCCCGCAGGGCGGCGCGGCTTGCAGCGTCCGGCTCGGCGGCAAGCTTTGCGTCGTACTGGTTCACCAGTGCGCGGGCAGCGGAGAGCACGGCCTCCTCGTAGCGCTCGAGGTGGAAGAGGGATTTATTATAGGAGGCGTCTGCCATGGCGGCAATCAGACGGCTGGTCCAGTAGAAGTTATCGGTGGACACAGTGCCGGTGGTGTTGGCCAGATACTCCGGGGTACGCTCCACGTTGGCGTAGAAGGGCACCATGGTGTTGAAGGCGTTGGAGGCATAGCCACCCACTCCACAGCGCGGGATTCCTCCGGCTGGTCGGGACGCATCTGCAAAAGCGCCATAAAGTCATTGCGGTTGATGCCGATGGAACGGTACGCGCCCTTTGCGGACTTGTCGCCGTAGCTCAGGTAGGATCATAGGGGGTGCCCTGATAGTGGCTGGACAGCATATACTTGATGTCCTCCGGGGTCACCTTGCGCTCCGGCACCATGCACCACGGCAGGTCATCGGACATGGGGGTGTAGTCGGCGTCGGCACCCTCCCACACCCATGTGCGGGGGTTGAGGTAGCGCAGCATATACCATGCGCGGGGGGTGTTGTAAACGTGGTCGGCGTCATCGTGGCTGCCAAAGGCATCCCGGGGGTTCAGTGCGCCGTCCAAAGAGAGGTCGAGGTGATTCTTGGCAATAAACTCCCGCAGGTCGGCAGAGCAGAGGTAGTTTTCCTGTGCGCCGAAGGCATCTTCCAGATCAAAGGTGTCGATGCCCAGTTGGTTGGGCATGACCACATACACATCGTCCGGCACGCGGCGGGCGATCCAGTGGTGACCGCCGATGGTCTCCAGCCACCAGATCTCGTTTACGTCCTGAAAAGCGATGCCGTTCATCTCGTAAGTACCGTACTGTTCCAGCAGACTGCCCAGACGCAGCACGCCCTCACGGGCAGAGTGGATATAGGGCAGCACCAGATAGACGATATCCTCCTCGCCGATGCCGCCGGGCACCTCGGGCTTTTCACCTTGGCGGGCTGATACTCCACCAGCGGGTCTGCGCCCAGCACGCGGGGGTTGGAGGTGATGGTCTCGGTGGCGTCATGCCGACATTGGCGGCATTGACACCGGCTGCGGCCCAGATCCCCTTGCCCTCACGGCGTTGGGCATGGCGGTCATCCGCATGGGGTCACCGGGCAGCGGGATCTCCACATGGGACAGCACCGAGCGGTAGATTGCCGGATGCTCCTCAGGCTGGACCACCACGAATTTCTTTGCCGTGAAATGGCCGGAGCCGGAATCGTCGTTGCGGGCGATCATGGTGGAGCGTCATAGGATGCGTTTTTACCAACCAGAAGCGTTGTACATGCCATAATATCTTCTCCTCCGAATCGAAGTATTTGTCTCTCGGTTTGCCTTGACTGATTGTAATCCTTTTTGTTTCAAAAGGCAAGAGGGCTTACCGGAGCCGTTCCCCGTTTTCCTCCGGGGCCGGAGCAGCTGCCGGGGCGCAGTCCCGGCCAAAGTAGAGCGCCACCTCGCCGATCTTCTTTTTGCGCAGCAGGAAGAGAGTCGGGATCAGATAGATCAGGATCGAGAGCATCATGCTGGCATCATAGCCCGAAATGCTCTCGGCCACGTCCTCCGTGCCGTACAGGCGCCCACCAGCATAGAGGCAATGTCCATGGCCCCGTGCAGGAACACCGTGACCCACAGGTTGCCGGTGCGGAAATAGATGGCTGCGAACAGCGTGCCCAGCGATGCCGCAAAGACACACTGCATCAGCACACCGAAGGGAGCGCTGGACAGCAGATTGGTCAGGTGGGCCGCGCCAAACAGCAGGCCCGACAGCAGGCAGGCTTTCCAGACCCCCGCCCTGCCGGTGCCAAAG
>ENA-OQEN01001000-OQEN01001000.1-human-gut-metagenome-genome-assembly--contig:-NODE-1000-length-11219-cov-5.151010_pt1 | contig 11219 bp, 15 predicted proteins | sample MGYA00242791_ERZ504627 | MGnify/ENA primary metagenome ERZ504627 (study PRJEB26092, sample SAMD00036316) | human gut metagenome | host: Homo sapiens | study: EMG produced TPA metagenomics assembly of... | reverse complement strand
TTGCTGTGCAGAATTTGGAGATTACGGTTTCCGAGCTGAGCGCGTACAGAGTGTCGTCCATTACCGTCAAGCAATGTGACCCCATTTTGGAATGTGCGCAATAACAGTGTGGAGGGAATATGGCGAAAAAAACACAGGGTACTGACACCAAGCGGCACGATATTGCCGTCCCGCCGGAAAACAGACAGCCCGACAAAAGCATTGCCCGATACATCATTCGCGCATTGCTGCTGATGATTCTTTTTGCTTGGCTTTAATGAACCTCGATGCCGTAATGAAATTTCTCGGAAAGGTGATCTCGCTGTTCTCGCCGTTTCTGATTGGTGGAGGTATCGCTTTTCTGATCAATGTTGTCCTTAACCCACTTGAACGCTGCTGGAACAGAGTGTGCAAAAAGGCCCCTGTAAAGCTGGCAAGACCCGTTTGCCTCACTTTAAGCGCTGTTCTTGTGTTTGGAATTTTGTTTGCCGTAGTGTTTATGATGATTCCGAGTCTGCGGGAGTCCGGCGGCGAGTTTATTCAGAACATTCCGATTTATGTTGATGAAATTGGGGGCTGGTGGCAGATACTGTTCACTTTGCAGCAAAGTACAACATCGTTTTGCCGGAATATGCAATCGACTCCGATCTGCTGATTGAGAAAATTACGGCCTTTATCAACGACGAAGGCAGCGGAATCATTACAGTAACATGGGGCGCGGCTACATCCATCCTTTCCGGCTTGGTTGACGTGCTTTTGGCGTTTGTTTTTGCGTTGTATCTGCTGGCAAAAAAGAAGTGGTTGCAGCCCACTTAAAAAAACTGATCACAACGGTGCTTCCACAAACGGGGGCAAAGCGGCTTCTGAGCATCGCTTCGCTGACGAATCAAACTTTTACCAACTTTGTCAGCGGACAGCTTACCGAGGCCGTCATTATTGGAGTCCTCTGCTTCCTTGGAATGCTGATTCTGAGGATCCCCTATGCCGGTGCCGTTTCCGCATTTGTTGCCGTTACCGCGTTGGTGCCGATCTTCGGCGCATGGCTCGGCGGCGGTCTTGGCACATTTCTGATTCTGTTGGCAGAACCCATCAAAGCGGTGTGGTTCATTGTTTATCTGCTGATTCTACAACAGGTAGAGGGCAATCTGATTTATCCAAAAGTTGTTGGAAAATCGGTGGGCCTGCCCGGACTGCTTGTGCTGATGGCTGTCACGATTGGAGGCGGGGTGTTTGGTGTCTTGGGAATGCTTTTCAGCGTTCCGGTCTGTGCGGTGCTATATAGTCTCTATCTGGAGTTCATGCAGAAATCAGACGCCCGAAGTTGAATCTTTCACGATTTATTGCCTTTGAAAAAAAATATGGCCGCTATCAAATAGCCGGACACATAGACACAGAGCCGATAACCCGCAGCCGAGAGGTCAACGGTTTATCGGCTCTATTCCTTTGATAGCAGCTGCGCTGGCGAACACGGCAAGCCCGTTATTTTCGGCCCCGCGGCGCAGAACGGCGGTTTTGAAATATTGCATTTCAAGGCACACCTGGCAGATGCGTTTTGCACCACTCGGCGGTTGCATCCGGCAACTCGGAGATCACAATTTGGCAATCGTCCAATTTCTGCATCAGCATTCGCTCCATGGTGTGCGCATAGATGCAGCTCCGAATGTCCAGAACGATTTTTTCATCATTCATCATTGCCTTTCCGAATTAAAACAATTGCCAAAACACCCCCGCCAATCACCGCTGCGGCAATAACGGCGACGATCCACCACGGAAAAGAAAACCTCTCGCTCTCCACGGGAGAATTATGCTCTGTATTTTTTCGTGGTCATCTTTTAGATCGGTACTCACGTCTTTTTCCGGCTCAACGCTGCTTTTTTCATCATTGTCGCCTTCAAGACTTCCGCTGTATTTTACCGGCTCTGTCATAGTTGCCTTACAGACAAGGCAGCTATAGGTCTTTTCACCATCGGCTTTTGGAGTAGGTTCCCTGGTTATTGTTCCCGCATCCCAATTATGTCCCACCGCAGGCACCTCTGCCCGTTCGGTAACGCCGCAGTCGCATTCCCGCGTCTTAATACCAGACTCCTCGCAGGTTGGCTCCGTAGTTACCATCCACTGGCCAAAGCTGTGGATATGGACAGGGTTATTTTCATAGAATTCCACCCGGATCAAGCGGCTGTATGTGGGCTCACTCTCTGCACCTCCCGCCACATTCCACGCAGCATAGCAGTACCATTTCACGCCCAACTCCTCCGGCACCTGATAGCTGTCTCCCTCTGCGTAGTCAATGGCGCGAATCATCGCCATGTTTTCTATATCCGTGACATACCACTGATATTTCAGCGTACCGCCGTCGGACGCACTGGCATTGGTATACAAAGTGATCCCACTGCCGCCGATATAGCTATAGCAATCCGGCATTTCCGCCTCAATCACAGGCTTCGCCGGGCCCGCCGCCCAGGCTGCGGTGACCGTTACTCCCACAAGCATCCATGTAATAAAAGCAATTATCAGTCTTTTCATACTCTTTCTCCTCTCGGGAACCGTTATCGCAAATCCTGCCGTTTGGCGGCAATTACATCAGGATAAAACGCATACCCGTTTACACCCCGGAGGCTTTCCACGATAGAAAGCTTATCGCTTTCATAATTTTTCCAAAGCTCCAGCGCCTCCTCCGAAACCTCAGATGCATAGGAGGCAATGGCGTAATGATCCCGGGCCGTAATAAACCGCACATCCTCCCCGGATATAAGCGGCCGACCTCTATTCGTCCCTTATAAGCATCCGATGCATAGCCGTATGTATCGCTGTCGATTATAAAAAAGGTGAGCTCACGCCGCCGGTCTTATCAACGAAAAATGCCACCTGGTTTTCGGAAAAGCTTGCCGTAACGGCACCCACCCAGCTTTCCGGCAGTGTGATCTCATAGGTGCCGTCGCTAAAATGCACCGAGCTTATTCTTTCGGTTGTTATGAGCTTACAAAGCTCCTGCGCAAATGAGGAATAGTTTTCGGGAAAGCGGTTGGTTCCCTGGGCGTTTATCTCCGTCCCGTCCGCCAGCACGACCTCAAGGCACATACCGCTGCCGTCAAGGGCATGGGAATCGTACCCTCGAAAGCCTTCCCATTCCGCTATTTTGTAATTGCCGAATAATGCGCACAGCTTTTGAAAAACGCTCTCATCTGCGTCAATTGCGCGAACGACATTGCGGTATTCCACATTCCCGGAGGTCTTATCATCCCACATTTCCGTGCTGATGTAATACTCCAGATGAACTCCGCTCTCCGTTTTGTATCCCTCGTAAACGCTGCGCTGCGCCGTCATGTCGGTTTGCACCAGCTGAAAGCTTTTGAAATCCATAGGATCCCCTCCGTAATACGCATTGCCGTCATCATTCGCATGCTGCTTTTTTGCGCAGGCGGAACTGAACAGTATCAGTAAACCTAAGCACAGGCCCCATATGATTCGCTTTTTCATGGATCCTTCCTTTCCGAAAGGTACCGAATTTCATTCGGTGCCTTTCGGAAAGAAGCTTGCCGCAGCAAGCCTCTCCCGTTTATGAATTGTACATAGGGATCATCCGTATTCGACTCAGGCCCTTTCCAGAAGGATCATTCCCAGCCCATACAGCAGGCACCCGTCCTCTGTGACGGAAATCTCCATGAAGGGATCCACCGGCTCCCCCAGCGTCTCGCCCTGAGTCCCGGTATCGTAATAGAACTTGCCGTCTGCCTCCTTCCAGGTGGTGCTTTCGATGGCGGCGTAGCCGTCCTCCCGGACCTCCACCCTTGCTTGGCAGCCTCCTGGCGCATCTCCTCCGGCACGAACATAAGTGTGTTGAGCATACCGTCCTCGGCAAACTCCGTCCGATAGTTCATCAGCTCGGCGCTGCCCTCAAACCGCTCCTCCTGCGGCGGGTTGTCAGGGGTAAAGACCTTCACTCCGTCCGGTGTAGGCACACGGATCTCCTTGACCTTCCAAATTCCCCGAATATCCATATTTTTCCTCCTTGTCAAGCCATCATGCCCACGGATCGGCAGCCTTCGGCGTGCGCACACCCGTCAGCAGATACTGCTCCCACAAGAACCACTTGCCGTCGCTGCCCCGCTGGCGCATCTTGATAGGACGGGGAGCGTCTGCTCCGCCGCAGGGGATAAACAGCTTCATATACCCCTGCTCCTCGCCGGACACATGGTTGCTTTCAATGGTGATCGTATACGGCTGGGTGGGTGTGTAGTTGTTGTCCGGTGTGGAGCCGGCGAAATAGGTAAACGGCAGGTAGGTCTTGCCATCGCGGAAGCGGTCGTTCAGGAAAGAAATTTCCTGTCCGTTCAGCGGACGGGGTCCGCGCAGCCAATTCAGCATCTCCGTTCCGATGCTCTTGTCTGCCGCATATGCACACAAAGCGAGAACTGTAAGTGCCGCCGTCTTGAAGGGCGTGTCGAGGCTTGCCTCGGGAAGTGCCTGCATTTCGGCAAGGCTCTCCGGCAGTGCCGCAAAGGTAAATCTCTCCCGCTTACTGCCCAGGGATTGTGCGGCGGCATTTACCGCCTGCCCGGCTGTGCTTTTCAGCTTGTCAAAGATACTCACGGGTTATCTCTCCTTTATAAAGTATTTTTTGCAGGGGGAAAGCTGCATCAGAATTTGCCGCCCCCGCCGCCGTGGGTCGTGCCGGAGGAAGATGTGTGGGTGCTGCTCCCGCCTCCGGAATCATCGTTCTTGGGCTTCGCCCTGCGTGTGACAGTGTTATACAGGAACAGATCACGTCTCTCGTTAATGTTCAGACTGTTATCCTTTATGTAGTTGCTCGCAGCCGCCTGGAAGCGGACCGTTTTCAGCTTTGATTTCATATTGCCCACTATGATGAGGGATAGGACGAAGCCCACAACGATGGCAATAGGAATCCAGATAAGGGAAAGTGGCTCCTTGGGCAGATTCTTTACATCGTAAGGCTCGCCGGTTCTTGCCTGTGTGATGAAGCCATCGCAAAGATCGGCGAATTTATCAAAGGCACCCGCAAAATTACCGTCGGACAGATCTCCCTTTATCTGCTTGCCGATATACTCAATGCCCGCGTCCGTAAAGACCGTAATGCCGTAGCCGCAGGTGGATATGTACCAGTCGTTGTCCTCGATGCTGATAAGGAGCAGCGCGCCGTCCTTGCTTTCGCCGTAGCCGAAGTTGCCGTAATCATAAATATCATCGGCATAGTCCCGCGGAGTTTTCCCGTCCAGCGTGTCAGTGGTCAGCACGACAATGTCCATTTTCTGACGCTCGCTGAGCTCATTAAGCTTTGTCACAAGCGACGATTCCTCGTTGCCGGAGAGCAGCCCCGCCAAATCCTGCACGCGCTCATATTCGCTTGCGAAGCCATCCGTCTGCGCTGCAAAGGCGGGAGTCACTATACAAAGGCACAGAATAAGCGAGAATAACAGTGTCAGTATTTTCTTTTTCATTCCGTCCCCTCCTTAAATCAGCCTATCAGGTGCAGGCCCCACGCAACGCCGTAGGAAGCCACTGAGAATATCGCCGCCAGCAAAAACGTCCAGCGCTTGGCCGCAGCCTTATCCACCGGCAGGTCACCGACGAATTTCCCGGTCTGACCGTTCATAGCAAAGACATATTGATTGCCGTTCCATGTGGTGTTCAAAAGCCACACCGGATAAAGCGCATACCGGGCCTTTCCGCCATGGAACTGCACATTGGTGTTTTCCGGCGTAACGGTGGTATACCCTTTTACCGTCTCGGCAAATACCTCCTCGGTAGACCGCTTGACCCGCTGGTTTGCCCGGTCAACGCTTTCCTCGGCGGTCACATCATACTTATCCGCCACATAGCCGGCAAGATAAGCCGTCTGGAAATGCACCGCATCCGAAATATTGTACGGCTCAATGGATTCCATCAGGTCATCCGCCATTTTAGAGGAGCCGTCCACCGGAACATGCTCAAAGCCGACGCTGCCGCCCCGATGCACCATAAAGTGGCTGGTTTCGGTGTAATCGTAGTCGCTGTCGCTCCATGTATGGACCTTTGTGGCCCGGTAACGCACTTGCGCATCCACATCGGTGTCGAAAAGCCAGAAGGGTACATAGACACCCTTGATCTCGTCGATATGGTTCTGATCCTTGAAAATCTTTGGCAGCAGCCGCTTCCCGGTCAGATGCTTCATCAGCCCCGCCTTTGCCGCCTTTTTATCCAGCCTGAACGGGATCACAAGATCCGGCTTGAGAGCGCCTGAGAACTGGCCCATCATCACCACGGGATTGCCGCAGAAGGGGCAGGCAGTAGCCGCTGTGTTGGCATCGCCTACGATCTCGCCGCCGCAGGACTTGCACACATACGAGCGCAGGCCGTCGGTTTCTCCCTCCTGCCAGTCTCCTCCGGCCGAGGTTTCCCATTCCATATTGTCTGATTTTTCGCTCTGCAGTTCGGCGTCGTAGCTCCAGCGCCTCCATTTCAAACTCCGTGTCGCAATAAGGGCACTTCATTTTCTGGAGTGTGCTGTCAAAGGCTATCGCGCCGCCGCAGCAGGGGCATTTATATTCCTGCAAGGTTTGCATGAATAGATCTCCTCTCTTAAAGATATTCACCCATTAAATGCCGCAAGGGCCGCATCTGCTTTCTGAATCCACTCGGTGCGGTCGCCGTAGATTGCGGCATCCAGGGAGTCGATTGCCTGCGCCGCCTTGTCGCCGGCATCGGCCTCTCCCTTTACCGTGGCAGAAAATCCTGCCGCGATATCCTTAACTGCGGTCATCTGCTGCTTCCAAACGTTCGAGGCGTTGCCAAGTGTATTCTGTACGCCGAACAGCGTATCGAAGTATTTTTTGAGCGCTTCAAAATCCTTTCTGTTGTTCATGGGGAGAACGAATTCGTAAAGGCCCTGCGTATTGGTAAAGCTGAGTCTTGCAAAAGGCTTCTTCTCGCTCTTATCGCCGTTTTTAACGAGCTGCTCCTCATACTTATAGCTGCGCAGGTCGGCAATGCGGTACACGCAGGCGCGGGTGGTCTTGCCGAACATCATAAACTTGTAATCGTTCTGCACATACGCCATCAGCCCGATATCCGCTGCCACATAGAGATAGGTGCCTAAGCGCTTCAGCTTTTTGCTCTTATCCTTTGTTTTCTCCCTCGGAACGAAATAGTGTCCCACAGCTTGGTGCCGCGCTCCACCTGTGCAAGATGCGCCTTGACACTCGGAAGATTGCTATGCACATAGTCATATACCTTGAAGCCCTTTTTCCTGCAGTTTTTGCGGCAAATGCAGTTGCCGTCCGACAGCTTTTGCGTTTGGATCAGATTGATGTCCGCACCACAGATAGCACATTGATTAGCCATAAATTTCCTCCTTTTTCTGACAACGTCGGTTTGTTTTTAGCTTTTCTTGCTTTTGCATAATGATATTCAGCTCGTTGCTGTATTTGGTGGAGTCTCTGCTGAGCTTTCAGCGTCCTTGTAGTATCTGTCGGCAAGCACATAGAGATAATCAAGTGCCCTGTCGCCGAGTTCCGCGTCCTTCTCCATCGTGCTTCCGTCACAGAAAGTCATTCCCAGGCTGCGTGCCGGTACGTCAGATATGTGAAAAAAACGTATTGGATTGCGATGCTTGTAAAGCTTCTTTATCTCGCCATCCTCGCTAATAATCTGAAGGAATCCCGCTGCATCCTCCGCCGGTACCGGAAACGATTCGAAGGAGGCATAGTGCTCCTTCTGCTCTCCCACAAGGCAATCCGCAGAGAATAACCAGCCATTTTCTTCCTTTTTTAAAGCAAAGCAATACACCGGGTTCCTTTCCGTTCCGTAATAAACGGTATGGATCAAAACAAGATCATCAGCAGTAAACTTTTCACTTTCGCCGCAGCCCAAAAGCCCGAAAATCGGCAGGAATGCAAGCACAACCGCTGCAGCAATGCGCGCCTTGCGCTTCATGATTTAACGAAGCGGCCTGCCGCACTCCGGGCAGAATTTCGGCATACCCTGTCCCGCCGAGGGTCTCCACCCGCAGTTTGTACAGCCGGAGCTGACTACAGGCTTGGGGGTGCCGCAGTTTGCGCAGAATTTTCCGCTGCTTTGTGCGCCGCAGGACGGGCATACCCATGTCTCGCTGCCCATAGCATTGGGCGCGGAAGCAGGTCTTTCCTGACGGATGCCCGTGCTATCCACACGATTCATCGTACTGCCGCCGTCCCAAACCCGGTTTCTGTTATCCCGGCGCATCAGAATGTCTGCAAGCTCGTGCATTCTCTGCTCATATTGGCGGTACAGGTCCGTATAGGGGCTGTCGGGTCGGTTGCCGTCGCTCAGCTCCAGTTCGATCTCACTAAACCATGGAGAATCCACCCGAATCGTCACATTGAACTCATAGTCGCAGGCATAGCGGGGCGGCACATAGCTCTTCTCATTTCCCTCGGAGTCCTCGTAAAAGATCTCCTCCTTATTCTCCCGGATATCCGTGTTCACTCCCAGCACCTGAGAAAATGCAATGAGGTCAGGATTGCTGCTGCGCCAGTTAGAGGTCCCGGTAACGATGAACCGCTCCCCTATAGGATCGATGTATACCTTTTTGCTCCCGTCAAAGGTGATCGACGGGGCAAAGCCGGCAAGCTTCTTTTCGTTTTCCGCACGGTAAGCAAGCTGGCGCTTGATGTCCTCCACCGTCGAGCTCCGCCGTTCGCTGAAAAACGGCGAGAGCTTTCTTGCGCAATCCTTACAGAGATTCCCGTCCTCCAGCTTGCGGTTTCCGAGAAGTCCGATTTTCTCACCGCAGATGTCGCAGTATTTTTTGTCAAACAGTCCCATAATGTGATCCTCCGCTTATTAATTTTTTTGTACAATCCATTTTGCATTGTTGACCTGTAAGCCGTACCCGCAGAACGAACAGCAGTTGTTTCATCAGGCATGAAATTGGCGCCGCAGGACGGGCAATCCTTCTCGGTAAAGAACTCGCCGTCCGTTTTTCGTTTTTCGGGATATCTTGCCCTTTGCATGAGCAATCTCTTTTTAAATCTTTCTGTATACGGCTTCTGATTTTCGGGAAGAAAGGTTTTTGTTCCGAAAATGTCAGCCGTAACGGTTGTTGTTTCTTCTGTGTGGGCAACTTTTAAAAGCTTAATTGTACCAACGCTGAAATCAAGCAGATCTTCGTCGTTTTCATTCTCCCAAAAGTGTTCGTTTAAGCAGGCTCTGAGATAATTCTCGGAATATCTTACAATTTTTCCGGCAAGCTTTTCTTGCCTGATTTTCCCGCAGATGATCGGTGTAACGATTCCCCCGAAAGTCAGAACCGCTGCACCAACGCCGGCGGCAAGGGAATCTCGGTGTCCTTGATCAGATATAAGCACAGAAAGACACATAAGAAAAGTATGGAGCCGGACACAAGAAGCTGTAAAAAACTTTTCAGGTTTGTACTGATAGATTCATAAATCTCAAACGACTCGGTCTGCCAATCGTAAAACTCGTTTTTTATAACGGCGCCGCAGTATTCACAGGTAACCTGCTGACTGTCAAGCTTGACTCTTGCACCGCAGGACGGGCAGGTTATGCTCAACATATCGTTATAATAGCTTTTCTTATTTTCTTTTTGATCGGTGCGGCGAACATGTCTTGACTGAAGGATTCTGAGATATGAATTCTTACGGTATATCTCGCTCTGAACCATGTTGCCTTCGGTTGACTCAAAACGCTCCAGTGTGCTGCACATTAAAACCGATTCCCGCCATTCTCTGCCGTCATCGCTCCATGTTTCAAAGTTGTTTTTAGGAATGGGAACAACATCTGTGACGTAAATTTTGCGGCAAAGCTTATTCCTATGAAGTCTGTTGATTTGACTGACGATTTTTTTCCGGAATGCCATATCCATTCTTGCCGGAAGAAGGTCTTGATCCGCATTCCCCAGCGGTATCAGCATTCTTTCAAAGGCGTTTCTCATATCTCTTCGGATTTTTGAATTCTGAAGGGGCGTTTCCTTTTTCGCAAGCAATCTTTCCAGTTTGGCTTTTTTAGAGTTTTTGGAGCTGTATTCCGAAAAATCTATGGTAAGTATTCTTTTACCGATATAGAATGTACATAAAATAGCAAAGGAAGCCGCAATAATCAGCGCTACTGATAAATCCATAAAAGTACCTCTGATTTATTCCTTGCTGATCATTTCGTTTTCGCTTTTCTTTTTTCGGTTGTCTTTTACAACGTCACATATCATTATGACAACAAAGAACAAGCCGACGGGGATTGCCGCACAATAGAGCAGAAAATCAACGGGACTTCCCTCAGGCGAAAGCTTGTAATCACCTTTTGAGGTTTTATAAACCTCGACGTCTATTGTGTCGCCTTTTCTCAATTTATCATAGGTATATTTTTTTGTGTAGCTGCTCGAACTTGACCAGACGCGTTCTTCATATTTTCCCTTATAGGTTTTTCCGTCAATAACATATGAAACCTTAAATTTATATGTTGTATAACGAACAGCACCGGAATCATCCTTATCGTCTTTGGTTGAAAAGTCAACAATGACAGCTGGAATTTTCCGTATATCGGTTGAGTTTTTATATTCCCTGCTGTCGATTCTGCTTGTAACAATTCCGATTACACCCGCAATTATCAAGCCGATGCCGGCGACCATGATAAATATGGTCATTTTAATGTCTTTTTTTCTTTTACTCATAACAGGATCTCCTTTTGCAAGCAAATGCAAAACCACTCTTTAACAAATCACACAAAAATTCTTTGCCGTCTTGCCGGCAGGGAAGCTTATCCTGCTGCGCAAAAGCCTTTCGGCGTATGAACGGCTTTTTGTTTAAGCCGTTCATACCTGGCCGAAACAACACTTCCGTTAATACAGTTCCCGATAAGCGGCAGTTTTATTTTTTGTCGTTATCGTCGAATATATCTCCGCATTCGGGGCAGAACTTCGGCGGATTCGTCGGATCCTCCGGCTCCCAGCCGCATTTATCGCAGCGGTAGAGCGGTGCGCCCTCGGGTTTTCTGGCGCCGCAGCTCTGGCAGAATTTACCCTTATTCAAAGTGCCGCAGGTGCAGGTCCAGCCTCGGAATCCGCCGGCTTGGGAGAGCCGCATTCAGGCAGAACTTGCCGGTGGCCGTAGCGCCGCACTTGCATTTCCATGCGCCGGCCTGTACGGGCTCCGGTTTCTTGGCACCGCACTCCGGGCAGAACTTACCCGTGGCGGTTGCGCCGCAGGCACATTTCCAGCCGCCCGCTGCCGGGGCTGCCGGTGCCGCCGGAG
>ENA-OQEN01000999-OQEN01000999.1-human-gut-metagenome-genome-assembly--contig:-NODE-999-length-11232-cov-4.820711_pt1 | contig 11232 bp, 13 predicted proteins | sample MGYA00242791_ERZ504627 | MGnify/ENA primary metagenome ERZ504627 (study PRJEB26092, sample SAMD00036316) | human gut metagenome | host: Homo sapiens | study: EMG produced TPA metagenomics assembly of... | reverse complement strand
CACCGCCCTTGAAGCCATCGAAGTCGGGGACTTCTGCCTGCATGCCGCGCGCCACGATGTCTTCGAGCTCTTGTGGTGCGGCGTCTGCCATTCATGCTCTTTGACGTACTTCTGGATAGCGACGGCCAGCGGATGGACGGAGTGCATCTCAGCAGAGGCTGCGAGCAAGACGCTTCTTTCTCCGTCACGCCGCTCGCCGTCTTGACGAACGCGATCTGCGGCACGCCGATCGTCAGCGTGCCCGTCTTGTCGAGCACGACCGTATCCGTCTCAGCCAGCGCCTCGATATAGTTGCCGCCCTTGACCAGGATGCCGCGCTTGGCTGCGGCGCCGATGGCCGCCGAGATAGCCGTGGCCGTCGAGAGCTTCAGGCCGCAGGAGAAGTCGATGAACAGCAGGTTGAGGACGCGCTGCCAGTCTCGCGTCGCGCCGTAGACGATTGCCGCGCCGAGGAAGGAGATTGGCACGAGGAAGTTCGCCATCTGGTCGGCGAAGTTCTGCACCGGTGCCTTGCGCGTCTGCGCCTCTTCGACGAGGTGGACGATGTGCGCGAGGCTCGTGTCCTTGCCGACCTTCTCGACGGAGATGATGAGTTCGCCTGCCTCCACGACAGAGCCCGCGTAGACCGGCGAACCCTTGTGCTTCATGGCCGGATTCGACTCGCCCGTAATGGATGCCTGATTGATGGCGGCATCACCACGGATGACGCGGCCATCGATGACGATCTTCTCGCCGGTGTGCGCGGCGATGACGTCGCCGGCCTTGACCTGTTCGATTGGCACCTTGCGCTCGACCTCACCGTCGACCAACCAGACATAGCGCTGGTCGAGGGACAGCAGGCCGGAGATCTGCGTGCGGGCGCGCTCTGCTGCGTAGCTCGTGAGCATCTCGGCACCGTTGGAGATGGCCAGCAGCGTCAGGCTCGATTCCGGCTTGCCGGCGAGCACCGAGGCAATGACGGCCGTGGCCGTCAGCGTATCAGCGTTCGGACGGTGGTCCTTGACCATGCCCTGGACGCCGTTCTGAATAAACTTGCGCGCAATCGCGAGCACAAGCAGGCTGCGCGCGACTTTCATGCTGAGGAAGAGCTGCGGCGAGGTGCGCTTCAGGATCTCCATGCCGGCAAAGCTGGCCAGCGAGAAGAGCGCATCACGCCGGTACTCCGCCAGGCGCTCGGCCGGCGTCACAGCCGCTTCCTGTGCGCGCCGCACAGTTGCGATAGCCAGTCTCTGGATCTCACGGAACGGCAGTGCGCCCCGATACCAGATCTGGACGCGCTTGTCTGTGACCGTCACCGCTTTGACCGTGCGGTAGCGGCGGATCTGCGCGGCCAGCAGCGCGCGTTCTTCACGCGGCAGTGCGGCCTGCAGATGAAGGTAACAACTTCCATACATCATACGGTACGCCATCCTCTCATCAATGACAGCGCCCACCAGAGCATCTGTGCTCCTGATGGAGAAGAATACGTCATGAGCACCTTGCGGATTCCCCGCAGGCAAAGAGCAGCGACACGAGCGAGCTCATATCGAACCAGCCAGCCGTATGACGGTTGATCCAGGCCGAGAACTCCCGGCCCGAGTTGCGCACGCTGCGTGTGATCCTGCCGGCATGCGACTCGTCGAGTCCGGCGCACTCCGCCTCCGCAACATCGGCCGCGCCGTAGGGAACAGATGCTCCTTGAGCCAGGCTGCCAGCGCATCGACGCGCAGGCTGTCCGCCTCGTCGAACTCGATGAGGATGCTGCCGCTCACGGCACTGACCTCACAGCTCTTGACGAAGTCCAGTGCTCCGAGACGCTCCTCCAAGAGCGCTGCGATGGACGGCGCGATGCGGGACGCGCGGTAGCGGCGGCGCCCCGGCAGGGCCGATACGAGAGCAAAGGACGGCACAGCCTCAAGGGCGCCGCCTGCGGCTTGGCGGCCGCCCAGCTGCGCCGCCCCACGCAGCACGGCCGGATGAAGCGCAGTGGAAGAGCCCCCGAACATCTGCCGGATGCTCTTGCCGATTGCTGCCCCCATCATGAAACCAGATACGTACGACATATTTTACCTCCTTGCATGCGTCATGATGTATTCTTCTACCTTGCGCAGATCCGGATTCTGCCGCAGCTTCTCCGGCTCATAGTGGATGAGGATCGAGCCCGTGACGATGCTCGTCTCCACGCGCGCAAGCTCTGGAAAAGCGCGGAGCTGCTGCTGTACCTGGCGCTCGAGCTCCAGATTGCCCTGGAGCTTCTTGCTGCGCAGGCGGATGCGCCCCGGCAGATACGAAGCGATCTCGACGGAACGGATGAATAGGTCCAGCTTAGTAGTGGGGATCTGCAGACTTCCCATGAGATTCAAGATAGTTCCTCCCTTACAGAAAGAGACTGCCAGACGTTGGCAGTCTCTCCCCTTCATTCTACAAGAAATCAGTTCTTCTTTGCCTGCTGAGCTGCGATGAGGTCTTCGAGTTCTTCTTTCTGGCGCTGAAGCTCAGCAAGAGGAATCTCACCTGCCGGTGCAGCCGGCTGCATTGCTGCCATCTGCTGCTCGCGCTCCTGCATGAAGCGGTAGCCAAAGATACCAGCTACGGCACCTACTGCAAGGCCGATCCAAAAGTCTGTTTTCTGGAACATCGTATCCATCCTCCTTTTTCATTTCTGACGGGCAGGCCTGAGGCACTACCCATCGCTGAAACAAGACAGTCGTCCTGTTTATTCTTTATCTTATCACTAATGGGAATCATTGTCAAAGCTATAAAAATAACGCATACTTCGATTGAAGTATGCGTTATCAACAGTGTTTGCGCGTTACATCTCTTTGACCGGAACGGGTCCGCGCGAGAGCGCGATGGCACCCGTGCGGGCAATCTCGATGATGCCGTATTCCCGCATGACCTCACAGAGCGCATCGATTTTGTTCTGCGTGCCGTGAGCTCGATGACGACGTCATCCGGCGTCACATCGACGATATTGGCGCGGAAGATGTTGACGACATTGATGATGTCGCTGCGCGTCTCGCGCGTCGCCTTGACCTTGATGAGCACGAGCTCGCGCTCAATCGCGTCTTCCTCGCTGAGGTTGACGATCTTGATGACATCGATGAGCTTGCTGAGCTGCTGGATGACCTGATCGAGTTCGCCCTCCGACTCCACCGAGACGACGATGTTGATGCGCGTGACGTCCGCTTCTTCCGTATAGCCAGCCGAGATGCTCTCGATATTGAAGGCACGCCGCTGATGAGCCCCGACACATGCGTCAGGACGCCCGGCTTATTGTCGACCAGCACGGCAAGCAGGTATTTCTTCATCTTGTTTTCCTCCTACACCCAATCTCAAAGATAACCGAGAACCATCTGGTCCAGGCGCTTGCCCCCCGGCACCATCGGCAGGACATCTTCCTCTTCGGGGATGACGACATCGATGAGCGCGGCGCCCTTCTCCGACAGGATTTCCGGCAGGCGCGTCTCGAGCTCCTCCTTCTTCGTCAGGCGATACCCCTTGACGCCCATGGCCTCTGCGAGCTTGACGAGGTCCGTCTTTCCCTTGAGCTCCGACTGCGAGTAATGATGGTTGTAGAACAGGCGCTGCCACTGGCCGACCATGCCGAGGATCTCGTTGCGAATGACGACGACCTTGACGTCGATATCGTTGTCGGCAATCGTCGCAAATTCCTGGCAGTTCATCATGATACTGCCGTCGCCCGAGAAGAGCACGACTGGGGAATCCGGGCAGCCGACCTTGGCGCCGAGCGCTGCCGGCAGGCCGTAGCCCATCGTGCCCTGTCCACCGGACGTCAGGAAGTGGCGCGGCTTGTAGACCTTGAAGAACTGAGCCGCCCACATCTGGTGCTGGCCAACATCCGTCACGCCGATCGCATCGCGACCCATGAGGCTGCTGACCTTGCTGATGAGCGCACCCGGCTTGATGGCATCGCCTTCCTCGCGATAGCCGAACGGATGCTTAGCCTTGAGTTCCAGCGCATGCGCAAGCCACGGTGCAAACCGGGAAGCAAAGTCATCCGGGCAGGCAGCGAGCTTGTCGCACAGGAGGGGCAGGGACCAGCTGAGGTCACCGAGCACGCGATAGTCGACCTTGACATTCTTGTTGAGCTCAGCGCGGTCGATCTCGAAGTGGACGATCTTCGCATGCGGCGCGAACTCCGAGACCTTGCCCGTCACGCGGTCGCTGAAGCGCATGCCGATGCAGAGCAGCAGGTCGCACTCCTGGATGGCCATGTTGCACCGTAGGAGCATGCATGCCCGCAAAGCTCAGGAAGCCCTTCTCATCAGCTGGGATGGCGCCGAGTCCGAGCAGGGTCGCCGTGCTCGGCGCGCCGAGGCGGCGCACGATGTCCTGAAGCACGCCAGCCGTCTCCGAGAGGATGACGCCGCCACCCGCGAAAATCAGTGGCTTCTTGGCCGCACGCAGAGCCTCGACCACTGCGTCGATCTCCGTCTCATCGCCAATGTTTTCGCCCGTATAGCCGCGCAGATGGACAGATTCCGGATACGCATAGTCAATCTTCGCATCGAAGACATCCTTCGCCACATCGACGACGACAGGCCCCGGACGGCCCGTGCGCGCAATATAGAACGCCTCTTTGAGCACGCGCGGCAGGTCCTCTACCTTCTTGACGAGGTAATTGTGCTTCGTGATTGGCGTCGTGATGCCGCAGACATCTGCCTCCTGGAACGAGTCCTTGCCGATGTAGGAGTTGGCCACCTGTCCCGTGATGCAGACGAGCGGCACCGAATCCGTATAGGCCGTCGAGATGCCCGTGACGAGATTCGTCGCGCCCGGGCCGGAGGTCGCGAAGACGACGCCGACCTTGCCCGTCGCGCGCGCATACCCGTCTGCCGCATGGACAGCTCCCTGCTCATGGCGCGTCAGGATGTGCGGAAACTTCATTTTATATACGGCATCGTAGAGCGTGAGCACCGCGCCGCCGGGATATCCGAATACGACGTCCACGCCTTCATTCTTCAGGCTCATGAGCACAGCCTCTGCACCATTCATCAACAAGTGAAAGCCCCCTTAAATCTTGGATTCACCAATAAACCAATAGACCAAATGAAAATGGATTCTCTTATTATACAGTATAAGTATACAATATTACAACCGATACATACAAGTTTTATCAGAATGGAATTCCATGCAATTCAGCGATGGTCACTGGCAAAGACGAGGACATCGACGCGTGCAGCCCCGGCGCGCCGCAGCACTGAAGCGCAGGCAGAGAGCGTCGCACCCGTCGTCAAGATGTCATCGAGCAGCAGGATGCGCTTGCCGCTGACATCGGCATCTTGCGCCACGGAGAAGGCATCCTTCAGGCTCTTGCGCCGCTCTGCTGGCCGCATCTTGTAGAGTGGGCCCGTCCGCTTCGTGCGCACGAGCGCCCGCTCCAGGGGCAGGCCCTGCCCCTTCAGCAATCCCCGAAGATCAGCTCCACCTGATTGAAGCCGCGCTCGCGATAGCGTTCTTCATGCAGCGGGACCGGCACAGCCACATCGACAGAGGCGGGCAGCACAAAGTCACTCTCGCGCAAGAAGGTCGCGATGCACGGCAGCGCACTGCGCTTTCTCTTGTACTTGAGCGCATGAATCAGGCTGCGCAGGCCGCCGTGATAGACACCAAGCGCCCATGCTGTCCCGATCAACGGCTGCATGGCCGCCGGCAGCAGGATGACATGCGGCTTCTGCGCCGCCGCCATGCAATCCTGGCACCACGCGCCGAGATGCTCGACATAGGCGTGGCAGACAGGACAGTGCGGCGGGAAGACGAAATCCACAAGCATCTGCCAGAGCCCCCTGCCCATCGCGATTCCTCCTCCCTGTACCTTCAGCAAGCGGCGTTCCCTCAAGACACCGATCCTCAGCTTCTCAGTGACCGAAGAAGCGATGCTTCGGCTTCTTGCTCTCCCAGGCCATGACCGCCTCGAGGACAGAGCCGCCGATGCAGCGGGCCTTATCCGAAATCGTGTAGCACTCCTCCTGCCCCATCGTCGGATGGATGTCCGCGATCTTCTGGCCGGCCGCCACCTTGCTGCCATCGTAGATGGCACCGCGCAGGACGCCATCAATGGTCGCCTTGATGTCGACGGACTCACCTTCCTTGACGTGGAGATAGCCGATGACCTCATCCTTCTTGACCATCAGTGAAATCGTGCGCATCATCTCGACACGGCCATCAGCCGGTGCAAAGACGAGGTGCTCGATATTCGGATTCTCGCCGACCGTGCCATTGCCGTGGTCGATGTCCTTTGAGGAATAGCCCTCGTAAATCAGGCGGCCGAGGTTGTGGCCGCGCCCCGTCTCCACGACGACATCGACGTCGCGTCCCGCGCAGAAGCCTGGTCCGAGCGCGATCGTGTGCTCCGCCAATCCCTTCTCCTTGCCATGGCTCTTGTGTGCGACGATGGCGTCGATGAGCACATCCGGCTTGAGTTCAGCCACGCACTTCGCCTCCGGGTCTGCAATCATCATGATCTCCCCCTTCTTGAGGCGCTTCTGCGCCTCTTCCAGGCTCTTGGCTCGATGGCAGCTCACGCGCTCCACTTCCGATTCGCCACGGTACATGGCATCGGAGAACGTGACCTTGCGCCTCGTCGCCGTCGGTTTCTTCTGTTCGAGGATCAGCACGCGGAAGCCCGCGCGATGCAGGCAATGCGCGATGCCGCTGCCGAGTTCGCCGCCACCGCGGACGATGATCAGATGTTTCATAGATGGAACCTTCTTTCCCTATAGTCTCTCTTCTATTATACTATAAATTGACATAATCCACCTGAAATAATTTATTTTTGTCAGCCTTGTGTAAAGCATTGCAATTATCTGACATCCGTGGTATAATGTAACTGTAAAGAGGAGATGGACAAGCAAACCACCGTCGAGTAGTCCTGGAGGTCGAAAAGCAGCAGGTGCATGTCCTGCCGAAAAAGGCGCTCTTCAAAACCTTACACGAAAGGATGTGGATGGTTATTGAAGATTATGATGAGCAGAACTTCTTTCCAACCTGACTAGCAAGCGCACTGGTGAAGTACAAGAATATCCATAGCGCGGGGAATGCACGTAATGATGGCCAGGGGCCGCCAGTCGTGCTCGATGCCAATGGAAGTCTGGAGCGCAACGTCAGTAACTGGATTGAAGGAACGCAACCCTGGGTAACGGTAAATCATCGAGAATCCATCGAGAAGTAGTCGGTATCTCCTATGTTATCGGTAACGGACCAAGATGAACCAGATGTGCACAACGTGATTTTGAGATCACAACTGTTTCAGCTGAGCATGATGAGATATTTGCAAAGTTCCTGTTCGCGAGGGAAATTTGCTACGTGACAACAGAATATAGAAGAAGGATCACATTATTTATGGTTGACTACGTATAAAGCGGCTTACATTACGAGAGAATGTAAGCGCTTTTGTTGTGCCTATTCACTTGTGTTGACCGGATATCCACTTAATCACTCACGAATCTTCAGGAATCCTCGTAGGGGCGCACGCGCAGCGTGAGGCCGCGTGCCTCGCAGATCTTCCGGCATTTCGCGATTTCCTCGGGGCCTTCGACGTGGTCGACGATCGTCAGCACGACGTTCGGCACGTATGGCTTGCAGTGCTGCGCGAAGGTCAGCATGGCATCGTAAGACCCGATGCCGAACTTCGAGCGCGTGAGCTCAAGGTAGCGCTCGGCGTTCGAGGCGTTGAGGCTGATTGAGACCGTGTCGAGGATGCCCTTGAATTCGGCAGCAAACTCATGGCCGTTCTCCAGCTCGCCGAGGCCATTCGTGTTGAGGCGCGTCGCAGCTCCGGATGCTGCTGCTTGACATAGCGCAGAAGCTCTAAGAGCACATCGAGCGCATCGTCGGCTCACCGAAGCCGCAGAAGACGACTTCCTTGATGTAGTCCCAGGGAACAGTCGCGAGCGCGTCCTTGACTTCCTCGACCGTCGGCTCCTGCCCCTTGAACCACAGCGAGGACTGCTCGGCCATGTGCTTCATCGTGCGCAGGCAGAACGTGCAGGCGCAGTTACAGTGATTCGTGATATTGACATAGAGATTGCGCTTGCCCTCCGGCTGTACGCGCAAGGATTCATCGAGCGGCAGGTACTTGCCGCCGGCATGTGTTGCATAGACAATCATGGAAGTCCCTCCTAAACGTAATCCAGAAAATACACATCGGCCATCAGTGCAGCTCGGTCAGATACTCCTCAAAGGGCAGGCCGTAATTCCACGGCAGGTCGAGCTCCAGTGCGTACTGAAGGCAGCGGCTGATGAAGGAAGCGGCCTTCTGCACAGCCTCCTCGAGCCCTTCTCCATTGATCAGGCTGGCCGCGACGATGGCCGCAAAGGCGTCGCCGCTGCCGCTGCGATCTCCGCCAATCTTCGGCGCGCGCACGATGCCATATGGCCCGCATCGTAGAGGAAGTTCTTGATGAAGTCCCCCTCGTGGAGTCCCGTGATGACGACTTGCTGCGGGCCGCGCGCAGCGAGTGCTTCCGCCATCTGCTGCAGCGCCCCATCGTGACGATGCCGTCCTCGGGATACGGGATATCGAGCAGCTGGCACGCCTCTGTGAGGTTCGGCGTGACGAGGTCCGCCACGCCGAGCAAACGGCGCATCTTGTCGCACATCTCCTGCGTGTACGACGGGTAGAGCTTACCGTAGTCGCCCATGACAGGGTCCACCATGACGCGTGTCTCTGACCCTTTGAAGCGATGGATGAAGTCGAGCACGATGGCGATCTGCTCGGCCGAGCCCAAAAAGCCCGTACAGATGCCATCGAAAGCCAGGCCATTCGCTTCCCAGCTCTTGATGTACGGCTCCATGCGCGCCGTATAGTCGTCGAGGTAATGATTCGGGAAGCCCGTGTGAACCGAAAGGATGGCGGTCGGCAACGGGCATGCCTGGATCTTCATGGCCGATATGAGCGGCAGCTCCACCGTGACGGAACAGCGCCCAAAGCCCGTGATGTCATTGACGAGCGCAATTCGCTTCTGACGTTTCATCTCTCTATCTCCATCCTCTACTTCTCTGCAACTCAATACTCTTACGGCTCAGCGGTTGTCGACCTTGTCCATGGCGACGAGGTCGTGCTCCATGAAGCGATGCTCTGCGAGGCGCTCGTACTTCGTGTCCGGACGGCCGTAGTTGGCGTACGGGTCGATCGAGATGCCGCCGCGCGGCAGGAACTTGCCCCAGACCTCGATGTACTTCGGATCCATGAGGCGGATGAGGTCCTTCATGATGACGTTGACGACGTCCTCGTGGAAGTCACCGTGATTGCGGAAGCTCACGAGGTAGAGCTTCAGCGATTTGCTCTCGACCATGCGGCGCCCCGGGATGTAAGAGATGTAGATCGTCGCATAGTCCGGTTGGCCCGTGATTGGGCAGAGCGCCGTGAACTCTGGGCAGTTGAACTTGACCCAGTAGTCGTTGTCCGGATGGCGGTTCTCGAACGTCTCGAGGATCTCCGGACAGTAATCGTAGTGGTATTTGACATTCTTCTTGCCAAGGAGCGTGATGTCCTCCTGGGATTTATCGCGTGACAATGAGCGTCCCTCCATATATCCATAGAATCTTTAACGTCTAAATCTATAACTCCTATCATAGCGAATCCTAAAAAAATAATCAAGCATGCAAAAACCCCGCATCCGATCCGAGGATCGCGATGCGGGGTTCTTCTGTGCTAAGTCCTATCCGGCTCAGTAACAATATCCGGAATCAATGATTGAAGATATTCTTCAGAGCCTGCTTGTTAACGTCGCGGTTGAGCTGTGCGAGGTACGTCGTCAGCTTGATGTTTTTCGGGCAAGCTTCGACGCAGTTCTGGCTGTTGCCGCAGCTCGTGATGCCACCCTTCTCCATCAGGGCGTTCAAGCGCTTCGGTGCGTCGAACTTTCCGAGCGGATGGAGGTTGAAGAGGTAGGCCTGTACCGTCGGAGCCGGTCCGATGAAGTCGGACTGCGGGCCGACGTTCGGGCAAGCCTCGAGGCAGCAGCCGCAGGTCATGCAGTGCGAGATCTCGTAAGCCGTCTGTGCCGTGTACGGATTCTGGATTGGAGCATCCTTGACTTCCCACGTGCCATCGACTTCGACCCAGCCGTGGATGCGCTTGAGGCTCTCGAACATGACGGAGCGGTCGATGAGCAGGTCGCGGATGACCGGGAACGTGCGGGCTGGCTGCAGGTGAATCGGCTGCTTGAGCGTGTCAACGAGCGTGCAGCATGCCTGGCGAGCCTTGCCGTTGATGACCATCATGCAGGCACCACAAACCTTCTCGAGGCAGTTGCATTCCCACGTCACTGGCGGGACTTTCTTGCCGTCGACGGTTACCGGGTTCTTCTGGATTTCCATCAGGGCAGCAACGATGTTGAGGCCCGGACGATAGTCGATCTCGAACTCCTGGTTGTACGGCTTCTCTTTCGGGCCGTCCTGGCGCTCGACGATGATTCTGACTTTTTTCTGTTCTGCCATTTCTATTTGTCCTCCCTCTTACTCTTTCTTAGCTACGGCATAGTTACGCAGACGCGGCTTGATGAGAGAGTGCTCGAATTCGCGGTAGGAAACGACCGGCTCTTCCTTCTCCTGGTCGAAGGTGACGATGGTCGTACGCATGAACTTCTTGTCGTTGCGCTCGAAGAACACGAGGTCGTCATTGCCGTCATCCGTCGTGCCACGGCCCGTCTCAGCGTCGAAGTGGAACTTGCCGTACTTCTTCGTGAGGGCTTCCTTGAGCTGGTCATCCATCTTATCGTAGTCGGACTTCAGGACGATCTTCGCATGAGCACCGCGGCTCTCGTCACGCTGCAGAGCAGACTGCGTGATGGCCATCGCATAGATGATCATGTTGCGCAGCTGGCGGACGAACATCGCTTCCTGGTTTGCCCAAGTGCCGTGATCCGTAACGCCGATGTTGTCCCAACGCTTGAGGATTTCCTTGAGTTCCTTGACGCACTCCTTGAGGCCGTTGTTGTCGCGCTCGATGGAGACGTACTTGTACATGATGTCGCCGAGCTCGTGGTGGAGCTTATGCGCATTCTCTGGACCGTTCATGTTGCGGATCTTGTCGAACTCTGCGACGCACTCCTGACGGGCAGCCTCGAGCTCTTCCTGCGTGAGCGGGGAGCCGAGTTTGCCGCTGCGTGCGAGGCGCAGGGACTCTGGACCAGAGATCGTGCCGAATACGTTGCCGACAGCAGCGAGTTTGCACCGAGCGGTTTGCGCCGTGGTACTGGTAATCGCACTCGCCCGAACCAGCAG
>ENA-OQEN01000998-OQEN01000998.1-human-gut-metagenome-genome-assembly--contig:-NODE-998-length-11243-cov-2.126035_pt1 | contig 11243 bp, 13 predicted proteins | sample MGYA00242791_ERZ504627 | MGnify/ENA primary metagenome ERZ504627 (study PRJEB26092, sample SAMD00036316) | human gut metagenome | host: Homo sapiens | study: EMG produced TPA metagenomics assembly of... | reverse complement strand
CTTTCAGGACTTCTGCTCTAGGATCTGATACAGAATAGATTGCATGTCCCATACCATAGATAAGACCCCTCTTATCAAATGCTTCTTTATGCAGAAGGCGTTTCAGATAATTTCTTACTTCGTCTTCGTCCTCCCAGTTATGCACTTCTTTCTTCATGTCCTGGAACATCTGAATAACCTTGATGTTGGCACCACCGTGTTTTGGTCCTTTCAGGGAGCCAAGTGCAGCCGCTATCGCAGAATATGTATCCGTTCCGGATGAAGAAACTACATGTGTTGTAAAGGTAGAGTTATTACCACCGCCGTGCTCCATATGAAGAATAAGTGCATATCAAGCACCCTTGCTTCAAGCTCTGTGTATTGATTGTCAGCTCTGAGCATCCTAAGGAAGTTTTCAGCTGTCGAAAGCTTTGGATCCGGCCTGTGAATATACATGCTCTGGTCATTTTCATAATGATTATACGCATGATAACCGTAAACTGCAAGCATCGGGAATATCGCAACAAGTGATAAGCACTGTCTGATATTGTTGTCGATGCCCGCCTTTGCTACAAGAGGATCATATGAAGCCAGTGTCAGTATACTTCTCGTCATGGAATTCATGATATCCTTTGACGGAGCCTTCATGATGACATCCCTCGTAAAATTGGTAGGAAGGGTTCTGCTTCTTCCTAAAACCTCTGTAAACTCAGCCAATTCACTCTCAGATGGCAGCTGCCCGAAAAGCAGCAGATAAGCAATTTTTTCAAAACCAAACTCACCGGGCCTTAAGTTATTTGTAAGTGTCTTTACATTGTAGCCCCTGTACCACAATTGTCCGTCACATGGCACGCTGCTGCCATCCTCGCCCGTCTTAAATGAAACAATCTCCGAAATATTCGTAAGACCTGTCAGAACTCCCTTTCCGTTTACATCCCTAAGTCCTCTGTTGACACCATATTCCCTGAAAAGACTATCTGAAATTGTGTTCATTTTTAATACAGATATCCTTGTTTTTTTGCAGCGTAATCCGCTAATAAATTATTGCTTTTTGTCATCCATTCACCCTTCCTTTTTATCTTTTAGAATATATTATATCCGTTTTCTTAGAAATTGGCAAACCCATTCATGAATCCGTAGCCAAAAATTTTATTTGGGTAGTCAGTTTTTTCTTTTCTGCGGCAGTTTCTTACCATGACATTTTTTATATCCACTCCGTTTGCGAGCAAAACATTGCCTCTCACTATCATCCACTCCATGATGAGAGCCGCCACCGCTGCAGTGATTGCAGCAGCCGCCGATGTGCCACTTAGTGCTATATACATTCCTCTTAGATTTGCCCCTGTGATATCCACAGCCGGTGCTACGAGATCCGGCTTTATTCCACCGTCTGCGTCAAAGCCCCTTCCCGACTCTAAAAGTATTGCATCATTTAGGAAATTATAGCCTCCCGCCGTTATCACAAGCTTAGCATCCGAAGGCATGGTCAGCGTGGTATCAGGCTCCGAGACAATAAAGCTCACATCAGCATCAAGAAGTCCTGTCATCGGGAGCCACATATTAAAAACACCTCCAATAGTACTAAGTGGAAATACCCTGATGGTCCACACTCCCTTCACCACCTTTTCAAAGCGGATAAATATAAGCAAATCCCTCGTCTGTCTGCCGGTCTGCCTGTAGTCAATAGTCACCTGTGTTCCTTCAAGCAGAAATGAGTATTCACCGCTGTCTATTCGCATTGGTACCCCTGCCGGATTCGACTGACCACTCGGTGATATGACAGAAAGCGTAAATAGCTCAGGTGAAAGTGCCCAGCATTCCAGATAAAAGCCATCCATATCCTGCTCAACATTTATCTCAATATCATCGACTGTATCTGTTATGCGCCCTTTATAATGATGCCTGCTGTTCGCCTCATTGCCCGCTGCCGCAACCACAGCCCTGCCTCTTTTTGCCGTGATATAGTCCAGATACTCTGAAAGATCCTCAGCTCCCGTGTGGCTTCCGTTATTGCAGCCAAGCGCCATGCAAAAGACAGCCGGTGCTCCCTTTTGACCTGCAAACTCATCTGCAAAATGCACTGCTCTCATCACATCAACCTCCGAGTACACCATTTTACGATCCGGAATAAAGTAGAAATCATACAGCTTTTGAGGTGCCCTTTTCAGCTTTACGACAATAGCTTAGCCTGTGGTGCCACCCCTGCAAAATCATCCTGCGGTCTGTCATTGCCACATATCACGCTCGCCACAAACGTACCATGCCCATCCTCATCGCCCGGTATACTCTCATATGGATTTTCCGATAAAATAGCAGCATTTATCTCATCCTCAGAATAAACCGTATCCGTATTCTGATCCCAGAGCACTGCAATCTTCGTCTTACCTTCAGGTGTCATAAAAGCCTCCTGCGCATAATTCACACCTGTGTCAATAACCACCACATACACACCATTTCCGTATAGTCCCGGAACAAACTCCCTTTGAAGCCTGAACACACCGCTCTTTACAAGTCCCTGCGTGGATAAAGGAGCAAGACACTTTGGAATAGCCGAATACGAATAAACTCCCACCAGAAGTGGTGGGAGTCTTTCGTAATCCTCATATGTCCATATCTCGTAATCATCGCCCAATGTCTCTATGATATCAGGAGCTATTACCGGTGGAATGAACTCCTTTTTTGATACTATGAACTGCATATTTTACCTCATATGATATAATATTTAGATATGAGGGTCAAAAGATATTTTGACCCTCATATAATTATATTCTATAAATAAAAAATATGCTACTATATTTATCAATTAATATAAACAAAGCTTCGACCAAAATTTACTCGCGGCTTCCATGACATGTAAAATAAATCACCTGGTAATCCTGCGAAAGCACCGCAAGCAGCCTTCTGCCTCGAGCAAGCTTCTCATCATCCAGATTCACAAACGGATCGTCAAGTATGAGGAACGGCTTCTCGCCCGGATACATCGCATCCACAAGCGCAAAACGCATACATATGCCTATCAGGTCCTTGTAGCCTGCCGACATGGTTCTCACATCGCGAAGCTGCCCCTGCTCCTTCATCCTTATTGAAATATTGGCATCCACCTGCCAGTCTCTGTCTGTATTTTCTGTCAGGATACCGAAATACTTCTGGAAGCCATTGGAAATAGGCGCCATGTATCTGGCAGTAAACTGCTCCCTTGCCCTGGTCAGATAGTCTGATGTAAGCCCAAGTATCTCGTACTTATGCTTTTCCTCAGCCTGTATCTGCTTGCAGTTGCGATACTCCTGCTCCTTTTCATCCCTCATATCAAGCTGCTCCTGCAGATCATCCATCTGTCTGCCGTACTGCACTAAGGATGCCCTGATTTCATCGAGGCTGCCTTCCACCTTTGAAATCATCTCATTGAGCTCATCAAGTGTATACGGACACTCATTTGGTGCAAGAAGCTTGTCCATATCGTTGTCATTCTCAAACTGCGCTTTCTTCTGAAGAGCACTGTCCATATTTTCCTTTGCAAAGCCGGCCTCTGCGAGCTGCTTTTTCATCTGTGAAAGTGCCTGTGTATATTCTGCAGCACTGTCATATCCATAGAGACTTAAATACTCATCAAGCGAAGCCTTTGCCTTCTCATAGTCAGCCTTTGTCTTGGCGCGCTTTCCTATCTGCTCGTTGAAACGACTGTAGTCATGAGCCTTTGTGCGAAGCTCATAAAGCTTCTCCTGATACTGCGATTCATCTGCTTCAATCGAAAAGCTGTCAAAAAACTGCGATACCTCATGCTCCATTGATGTAATGCCGCTTTGAATCTGCTCAAGCTGCTCCTTTAATTCCTGAATCGGTATCTCCTTCTGCTTTATATTTTCCTCACGCTCAGCCATAAGCCTGATGTATGCTCTCTGCTTTTTGTTGTTCAGACGGATTCCATAGGCCATCATGACAACACCGCAAAGCGCCATAGAGACTCCAGCTATGCCTACCACAAGAAACATAATTTCCTTCACATTGTACTTCTCATTCAGACTGAATACCGTGCAACAGCCGCTGCCAAAAGACCGATAACCATAAGCACAATACCTGCAGGTACAAGCTTAGTCTTCTCAGGGGTCTCCGGCTCCTCCTCATCATCTGCCATCTTTGCAAGTGAGGTCATCTGCGAGAGCTTGAGCTCCATGTGGCTGTACTCATTCTTGACGCTCTGGATGTTTGCAATCTTCTTTTGCATCTCATCAAGACCATCATCAGATGGCACACCATCCTTAAACATACCTGAAAGTGTATCTAAATACTGCTCCTCCTCAGGTGTAAAGCTCAGATTATCTTCTACAGCCTTTAAGCTTTCAAGCTCTCCGGCCTGCTTTGTCTTTTCCAAAAGCTCTGCCTCATCCGGAGCTTTGTCTCCAAAAACTGCCGATGCAGCATTGTAAATGCTCTCTTTCTCCTTTGCAACAGCACAAAGCTGCTCGTAGTTTTCACGAAGTGCCTGCTTTCTGCTGTCCTCAGATGCCACCTGAAGCGCCTGCCGTACTCGGCTCTGATACCTGTAAGCTCCTTCTTCTGGCAGTTTTCTCATCTATTTTCTGTGAAAGCTGTGCTGCCGCCTCATCCGCTGCCTGATACTTCTTAAGCTCCTGTTCTAAGGCTGTGAGTGTATTTACACGCTTTTTGATAGAGCCTGTGATACGGTTTGGGGACATCTTGTTCATCATGTCCTTAATGTCCGCTGTCGCCGACTCGAAGTTGTTGATGTCATTTGTATTTTCCGCCATATTGCCAAGCTTTGCGCTGATGCTGTCTGATGACGAAAACATGCAGTCTGCCTGTGTATGTATATCGTTCTCTTGAACGAGCTGCGGTCGAGGTCAAAAAGCTCCTCTCCAAGCAGTGGTGAAAAATCATCACACTCAACCATGGTTGCAAGCCTGTACAAATGAAAATCATCCTGCTTTTCTGTGAGGCCAAAGGTCCTTACAAGTCTGTACTCCACTCCATCGGCCTCAAAATCAAGCTCTCCACCATAAGTGCCGCCCTGCCATGGCTTATAGAGCTTTCTTTCCCTCTCAAAGGCGCCCGGCTCCTTTTTTGTATCAAAGCCGTACAGCATAGCTTCATAAAAGCCGCAAGTGTACTCTTTCCCCAGCCGTTTGGCTGGTTTATGACATTGACTCCATCATTGAAATTGATATTAAGATCGGACAGCTTTCCGAAGTTGTTTATGTGACAAGCTATTAATTTCAATTTCTAAATCTCCTCCCGCTAAGCGCCGATATACCACACCTGATGACCTCAGACTTCTGCTCCTCGGTCATATCTGAGCCAAGCACCATCCGTATGAACTCACCCTTAAGTGATGCATCCTTTTCGTATTCACTGTAATTGATGAGAAGTCTTGTCTCATCATACACCTTTTCATAGTAGAAATATTCCTCGAACATATCCTTGAGGAAATCTGTGTTTATCTCACAATCCACGTCCACCTCACCTACAAGCACGAACTTTACCATGCTTCTCGATGAATATTCACTGTCCGAAATGGCCTTTTCCATCTTCACAGCCACATCCTGTGTGGTCATGGCTCCTGTCACATCCACATACAGCGTGTAGAGGCTCCTGTACGCAAACGGTACAAAGCTAAAGCCTGCCGTGAGCTTCTCATCATCTATATCAAGCACCACAAAGCCCTTTTGTCCACATTCATCAAAGCCTCTTCCCTCTAAGCAGCCGCTGTAGCAGTACATGCCACGGTTGTCAAGCTGTCCGCTCTGATACTCATGCACATGACCGAGCGCGAGATAATCAATGCCCTTATTCTTAAGGTCGCCTGTGGAAATCTCATCACCGAGCTGTCCGTGGAGAGTGACAACGTTGTAATTGTCATTGTCGAGCACAAGAGAATTGTACATGGCAGCCTGGTTAGACTTGTCTATCTCAAGACCTGTTATTGTGATATTTCCATAGCTGTATGAGGTCCACTGATTAGAAAAAAGCTTAAGGTTGTCAGGGATTTCATCGAGCTTCGATATGAAATTGTCCGAGTCGTGATTACCCTTAAGATAATAGAAATCAATATCCGGATTTGACGTAATCGAATCCTTACCAGATTTCTGGCAGTCGCTGACACATTTCTCGTGTCAAATAAATCGCCTGCTATGATAATCGCCTTTACATCGTTATTTTTGGCGTACTCTATCATCCTTGAATATGTACGCAGTATTTCCATTTTTCTCTCTTTTGCCTGCTCCTTTGACAGATTCGAGGTCATCTTCGAATCCAGATGCAGGTCTGCACAGTGGATAATTTTCATTTTTCCAATTCCTCTTGATATATGAACGTTTATAAATCATTACAGACTACACATAGATTCATTACGCATAGCCTGGTTGCATCATTTACAGCCAATTCACAATTTCATAATCATTTAACTATTAAACGTGCTGACTGTCTGCAAGCTCAGGTGTACCTCTCATCTGAATGAGCGGGCCACCCTTCTTCTCCACATAGTCCTTAGTGATTGTAACCGTGCCGATATTGTCATCCTTTGGTATCTCATACATGATATCGAGCATGAAATCCTCTATAATCGCACGAAGAGCTCTGGCTCCGACCTTCTTTTCCTTTGCCATCTTGGCGATGGCATAGAGTGCATCATCGTCGAACTCAAGCCTTACCTCATCCATCTCAAGGAGCTTCTGATACTGCTTGATAATGGCATTCTTTGGCTCCTTCAATATCTTTACAAGCATATCCTCGGTGAGCGCCTCAAGTGAGAACATGATTGGAAGTCGTCCGATAAACTCAGGAATCATTCCGAATTTGCGGATATCATCAACAGTTGCCTGCATGAGCAGGTTCTCATCCCCATCATACTTGTCCTTCAAATCAGCCTTGAAGCCTATAGAAGCCTCCTTGTTCAGGCGCTCCTTTATGATATCCTCAAGTCCCGGGAAAGCACCTCCGCATATAAAGAGAATATTTCTCGTGTCAACTGTGGTCATCGGAACCATGGCATTCTTGCTGCTGGCACCAACCGGCACCTCAACCTCTGAGCCCTCTAAAAGCTTAAGCATACCCTGCTGCACTGACTCTCCGCTTACATCACGCTGGTTGGCATTTCTCTTCTTTGCAAGCTTGTCTATCTCATCTATAAAAATGATACCGTGCTCAGCTCTCTCCACGTCATTATCTGCAGCCGCAAGAAGCTTACTTACCACACTTTCGATATCGTCACCGATATATCCGGCCTCAGTAAGTGATGTGGCATCTGTTATGGCAAGTGGCACATCTAAAAGCTTTGCAAGAGTCTTTACGAGATATGTCTTTCCTGAACCTGTAGGTCCGATCATGAGCATATTTGATTTCTCAATCTCCACACCATCATATTTATTTGAAGCCTGCTTTGCAGTGGTGTTCTCTTCCTGCGCCTTATGCTTATTGTCAGCCATGACACGCTTGTAGTGGTTATATACTGCAACCGACATGACCTTCTTTGCATGCTCCTGACCTACCACATAGTCATCAAGACTTGCCTTGATCCTATGCGGTGCAGGAATTGAGTGAATGTCAAGAATCGGCTCGACCTTTTTCTCTTCTTTTGGCTTTTTCTTCTTAAGCTTCTGGCTGTTTGGTATGCCTCCTGTCAGATCTGACAAATTTATCATGCTGATATTGGGCATATTGCCAAAATCCATATTGCTTATATTACCCAGATTTCCGAAATTGCCAAAATTACCGTTGCTCATGGAGTCAAAGGTCTTTTGCATACAATCGTTGCAGATGCACAGGTTCGGCTGGATATGTATCATCTTGCCTGCCACGCTCTCCGGTCTGCGGCAGATATAGCAGACATCCTCGTAGTCGTTTGCCTTGTTATCGTTTGTATTATCTATGTTATTTGTAGTTTCTTCATTATTATCCTGAATATTGTCAGGTACTTCCTTAAAATCATCATTATTCATAGGTGAATTACCGCCTTTGTATCATTTAGCTGCTTTATCAGCCATTTAACTATTATACACTACTGAATAAATGCGTGCAAGCAAGCTGAGGCGCTTTTGAAAAAAAAAGAACCGACAGATCAAAAGACCTGCCGGATCCATTTTCTTAATATCTATCCAATTATAACAGCTCCATAAGAAGTTTATTGACAACAGCAGGATTTGCCTTGCCCTTTGTGGCCTTCATGGTCTGACCTACAAGTGCTCCGATGGCTTTCTTCTTGCCATTGTGATAATCCTCCACAGCCTGTGGATTTGCATCGATTACAGCCTGGATTGTGGCTTTAAGCTCACCCTCATCATTCATGCTCTTAAGCCCGTTCTCCTCGACATACTGCTCAGGATCGATATCATCCGAGAATATTTTCTCAAATACTTCCTTGGCAACAGATGAGTTGATCGTGCCTGCATCTACCAGATCTACAAGCTTTGCAAGGTTTACAGGTGAGAAATTTATCTCATCTGCATCCATATCGTTATCCTTTAACAGTCGCATTGTCTCAACCATCAGCCAGTTTGAAACCTTCTTCGGCTTGCCGCAGAGCTTTGTGGCAGCCTCAAATATGTCTGCCATATGCTTTGACTCTGTGAGAATCTTTGCATCATACTCAGGGATGTCGTATTCCTTCTTGTAGCGTGCAAGCTTCTGTGGACGAAGCTCAGGCTGCTTTGCCTTTATCTGTGCAATCCATTCATCGGATACGACGATTGGCACGAGGTCAGGCTCAGGGAAATATCTGTAGTCCTGTGCATCCTCTTTTGAACGCATGGCATGTGATGATTCCTTGTTGTCATCCCATCTACGGGTCTCCTGTACTACCTTTCTGCCCATCTCAAGAAGCTCTATCTGACGCTCACGCTCGCCCTCGATGGCATGTGCGATAGCCTTGAAGGAGTTAAGGTTTTTCATCTCAGTACGTGTACCAAACTTCTTTGCGCCCACCTCTCTGACTGAGATGTTGACATCGGCACGCATTGAGCCCTCATTCAATTTACAGTCAGATGCTCCGAGATACTGAATGGTCTGACGCAGAGTCTCAAGGTATGCGATAACCTCCTCAGCGGAGCGCATATCAGGCTCTGATACTATCTCTATAAGAGGTACTCCGGAACGGTTGTATCTACGATAGATACGTCCTCCCACTCGTCATGTACGAGCTTTCCGGCATCCTCCTCCATGTGGATTTCATGGATTCTGACGTTTTTCTTTCCGTTTGCTGTCTCAATCTCCACTGAACCGTTGCGGCAGATTGGCAGATAAAGCTGTGATATCTGATAGTTCTGTGGGTTATCTGGATAAAAATAGTTCTTTCTGTCAAATTTGCTGTATTGTGTGATGGTACAGTTGGTGGCAAGTCCTACTGCCACTGCGTACTCTACAACCTGCTTGTTTAAAACCGGAAGTGAGCCCGGCTGTCCTGTGCAGACAGGACATGTATGTGTATTTGGTGCGCCTCCGAAAGCTGTGGAGCAGGCGCAAAAGATCTTTGTTTTTGTAGCTAACTCTACATGGACCTCAAGTCCGATGACTGTCTCATAGTTTTTCATATCCTTTTTGCCTCCTTCCTACTGTGCACCGGCAGATTTATTGGTATCTGCTGCATTTTTGTTACTGTATTCCTCGCAATAGTGCTGCGCCTAAGCTCTCTTGTTTTTTCAAAGCTGTAGGCTGCGCGGATGATATTCTTCTCCTTAAAGCAGTCTCCGATGAGCTGTAATCCGATTGGAAGTCCGTTTTTGTCCATGCCGCACGGAAGCGATATTCCCGGAAGACCTGCAAGGTTTACAGATATGGTGTAGATATCACCGAGGTACATCTGGATTGGATCACTTAAGCTCTCTCCAAGCTTTGGAGCTGTGGTTGGTGCTGCCGGTCCGAGTATCACATCATATTTGGCAAAGGCATCATCAAAGGCTTTTTTGATAAGTGCTTTTACCCTTAATGCCTTTAAGTAATATGCATCATAATATCCTGATGAGAGTACGAAGGAGCCGAGCATGATTCTTCTCTTTACCTCAGGTCCAAAGCCCTCAGAACGCGATTTCTTGTACATGTTGTGAAGGTCTGTGTACTCCTTTGTACGGTATCCGTATTTGACACCGTCGAATCTGGCAAGGTTTGAGCTTGCCTCAGCACAGGCGATTACATAGTAAGCCGGGATGGCATACTCTACAAGTCCGAGGTCAAATTCCTCCACAACAGCACCTTTTTTCTTTAATTCATCTGCCGCTGCAAGGATTGCCGATTTTACCTCCGGGTCAAGTCCATCTCCGAGATAATCCTTTGGAATACCAATCTTCATACCCTTTACGTCATCGACAAGAGCCTCTGTAAACTTCAAATCGTCTCTGTTTACTGCTGTCGAATCCTTCGTATCATATGAAGCGATTGCCTCAAGTATAGTAGCACAGTCTGTGACATCCTTTGCGATAGGTCCAATCTGGTCAAGCGATGAGCATAGGCAATGAGTCCATATCGTGAAACTGTGCCATAGGTTGGCTTGATTCCTGTCACACCACAGAAGGAACTTGGCTGTCTGATTGATCCGCCTGTATCTGAACCGAGTGCAAACGGTACCTCCTCTGCTGCAACTGCTGCACAGCTTCCGCCTGATGAACCGCCCGGTACGTGCTCTGTATTCCATGGGTTTTTGGTTGCTCCAATGCTGATGTCTCTGTGGTGCTTCCCATGGCAAACTCATCCATGTTGGTTTTTCCCACTATGACACAGCCTGCATCCTCAAGGCGCTTAACAGCCTCCGCTGTGTATGTAGGGATGAAATTGTAGAGTATCTTTGATGAACATGTGGTGAGAAGCCCTTCTGTACACATGTTATCCTTTATGGCTACAGGCACACCCGCAAGCGCTCCTTTTAGCTCTCCCGCATCAATTTTTGCCTGAACCTCTGCTGCTTTTTTAAGTGCACCCTCTTCGTCTATTGTGACAAAACTGTTTATCTTTTCTTCTTTTGCTTTTATAGAAGCAATGGCAGCCTTTACAGCCTCTTCCACTGTAACTTCCTTTGCCTGTATCTTCTTGCCGAGTTCCACGGCAGTTAAAGACATTAAATCCATTTTTCTCCTCCTTGCCGTTATTCGCCGATTGTCTTTGGTACCTTGAATCCGCCGTCCTTCTTGACCGGTGCATTGGCAAGTGTTGCTTCACTTCCGTCACCGTTTGTGACAACATCATCTCTGAATACATTGTTTACAGGGAATACATGGCTCATTGGCTCAATTCCCGAAGTATCAAGCTCCTCGAGCTTGTCGATA
>ENA-OQEN01000997-OQEN01000997.1-human-gut-metagenome-genome-assembly--contig:-NODE-997-length-11255-cov-5.843907_pt1 | contig 11255 bp, 14 predicted proteins | sample MGYA00242791_ERZ504627 | MGnify/ENA primary metagenome ERZ504627 (study PRJEB26092, sample SAMD00036316) | human gut metagenome | host: Homo sapiens | study: EMG produced TPA metagenomics assembly of... | reverse complement strand
TTTTCAGAACTTCCATAGAAAGTCCTGAAATGCGGTGATTTAAAAACGAAAGACACCCCTGATGGGTTTCTTTCGTAACGATCTTCCTTTCCGAAGCCGGCGGCCGCCGCACTTTTTGACCGTCTGACGGAACGCCGCCCAAGCGGACGGCGTTCTTTCCGGAACAAAAAGAAGGAAAACAATAAAAGGATGGAAAGCGGATTTACTTGTGATCCACGGAGTACATGTGCTCAATGAGGCACAGGATCTTATCGGAATAGCCGATCTCGTTGTCGTACCAGGAGACCACCTTTACGAAGGTGTCGGTCAGGGCGATACCGGCCTTGGCATCAAAGATAGAGGTATGGGTGTTGCCCAGGAAGTCGGAGGACACCACAGGCTCGTCGGTGTAATCCAGAATACCCTTCAGCTCGCCCTGGGCAGCCTCCTTCATGGCGGCGCAGATCTCGTCGTAGGAGGCGGGCTTTTCCAGATTCACGGTCAGGTCCACCACGGACACATCCAGGGTGGGCACACGCATGGACATACCGGTGAGCTTGCCGTTCAGGCTGGGAATCACCTTGCCCACGGCCTTGGCGGCGCCGGTGGAGCTGGGGATGATGTTGCCGGAGGCAGCGCGGCCGCCGCGCCAATCCTTCACGGACACGCCGTCCACGGTTTTCTGGGTGGCGGTGGTGGAGTGAACGGTGGTCATCAGGCCGTCGGCAATGCCGAAGTGATCATGCAGCACCTTGGCAATGGGGGCCAGGCAGTTGGTGGTGCAGCTGGCGTTGGAAACGAAGGTCATGTCGGAGGTGTAGGTGTCCTGGTTCACGCCCATAACAAACATGGGGGTGTCGTCCTTGGAGGGGGCGGACATGACCACGTGCTTGGCGCCGGCCTCGATGTGGCCCTTGGCCTTGTCCTTGGTCAGGAACAGGCCGGTGGACTCGATGACGTACTCCGCGCCGATCTCCTTCCAGGGCAGGTTGGCGGGGTCGCGCTCGGCGAACACGGGGATGGAGCGGCCATCCACAATGATGCGTTCTCGCTGGAGGACACCTGGGCGTCGATCTTACCGTGCATGGTGTCATACTTCAGCATATAGGCAAGGTAATCAGCGGGACACAGGTCGTTGATGCCCACGATCTCGATCTCGGGGTGGTGCAGGCTGCACCGCAGGACCATGCGGCCAATACGACCAAAACCATTGATACCGACTTTGATGCTCATAAATACAGCTTCCTCTCTGTGATGGAATATATCAAACATATGGTACGTTTAGTATTATATGCGAGAATTTTGGAAAATGCAATACCCGCTTGCAAATTTTTTTATCTTTTAGCAGGTTGCGACAAATATCTTGTGTTTTTCCTTTGCGTTTGATATAGTATGGTATAAATTCGCATGACAGCCAGATCATTCCGGGGATAAGTCCTATGCCTTCCCGGAATCGTATACAGGGGAAGGAGGCTGTATCATATGGAGTACAGTGAAACGGAAAAGCAAATGCTCCGGGAGATCCTGCCGGGCATCGCCACACAGCTGCGGGGCTCTCTGGCCAACATCCACGCAGCTTTGGGCCGCCTTGCCCCGGAGCAGGCGCGGGACGCCAGCACCGACACCGACCGCAGTGCCGCCATTCTGTGCCAGAGCTATTACCACATCCTGCGGGTGGTGAACAATCTGTCCGACGCGCCTATGCTGGCAGAGGAAAAGCCTCTGGATACGGAAAATGTGGAGCTGGTGCGCTTTCTGGACGGCCTGTGCCGCCAGGGGGAGGCCCTGGCCCAGCTGATGGAGCTGCGGCTGACCTTTACCTGCCCGGAACGGGCCCACACCGTGGCTGTCAACCGGGAGTATCTGGCCCGGCTGTTCTGGAACCTGGTGTCCAACGCCATGAAATTCACTCCCCGGGGCGGGACCGTGGACGTGTGCCTGCGCTCCGGCCAGGGCTGCGTGCTGCTGTCGGTGAAGGACAGCGGCTCCGGCATTCCGCAGGACAAGCAGGCCCAGCTGTTTGACCGGTGGCAGCACAGCCATATGGACCTGCCGGCCCATGGCCTGGGGCTGGGTCTGCCTCTGTGCCGCCGCATTGCCCAGGGCCACGGCGGCAGCCTTGTGGTGTCATCCCGGGAGGGGCAGGGCACCACGGTGACGGTGCGCCTGCCGGACCGCCGCAGCGGCGTGACCCTGGTGCGGGACATGCCGTTCCACTATGCCGGCGGCTTCAACCCCACGCTGGTGGAGCTGGCGGACGCCCTGCCGTATCAGGCGTTCACCAAAAACTATATTGAGTAATTTTTCCCGGTTTTACCGGATTTATGCACAGGAGGTCTGGCGTGGAAGGAAAACGCGTATTGGTGGCCATGTCCGGCGGCGTGGACAGCAGCGCCGCGGCGCTGCTGCTGCGGCAGCAGGGGTACGACTGCGACGGAGCCATGCTGCGGCTGTATAACGGGGAGAAGGCGGGGACCTGCTGCTCTGCCGACGATGCGGACGATGCGCGGTCCGTGGCCTACCGGCTGGGCATGAAATTCTATGTGTTCAACGAAACGGAACGCTTCGCCCGGGAGGTCATGGACCGCTTTGTGGCGGAATACTGCGCCGGGCACACGCCGAATCCCTGCATCGACTGCAACCGCTGCCTGAAGTTCGGGGCCCTGCTGGACCGGGCTCTGGTGCTGGGCTACGACTATATCGCCACCGGGCACTATGCCCGGGTGGACCGTGACCCGGACACCGGACTGTACCGCCTGCTGCGGGGCCGGGACCGGCGCAAGGACCAGAGCTATGTGCTCTATCAGCTGACCCAGCACCAGCTGGCCCATCTGCTGCTGCCGGTGGGGAACTATGACAAGCCCGCCATCCGCGACAGTGCCCGTCAGGCGGGGCTGCTGAACGCCGACAAGGCGGACAGCCAGGATATCTGCTTCGTCCCCGACGGGGATTATGCGGAGTTTCTGCGGGAGTATGGCCATGTGGCTATGGAGCCCGGGGACTTTGTGGACCAGGACGGTCATGTGCTGGGCCGCCACAAGGGCCTCCCCTGCTACACCACCGGCCAGCGCAAGGGCCTGGGGGTGTCCGCCGGGAAGCATGTGTATGTGGTGCGGAAAAACGCCGCCGACAACACCATCCTTCTGGGCGACAACGAGGATCTGTTCACCGGCCGCCTCACTGCCTGCCGGGTGAACTGGATTGCCGGGCAGGCCCCGGCGGGCCCCATCCGGGTTACCGCCAAAACCCGGTACAGCCAGACGGAGACGGAGGCCACGGTCATCCCCCTGGAGGGCAGCGGATAGAGGTAGTCTTTGACCGGCCCCAGCGGGCCGTCACCGCCGGCCAGGCCGTGGTGCTGTACAACGGGGATCAGGTGCTGGGCGGCGGCGTCATCGAGGACTGACATGCAGATACCCACACGCGCAAAAAATCCCTTGACCGTGCCGGTCAAGGGATTGAGCTTGTCCAAAAAGGGCAATGCCCTTTTTTGGACAAGCTCAAAAGCATTTTCAATACTTTCATAAAAGTTCTGAAAATGCGGTGATTGAAAACGAAAGACACCCCTGATGGGTTTCTTTCGTAACTATCTTCCTTTCCGAAGGCGGAGGCAATCCGCCCCTTTTTGACAAGCTGCCAAACACCCCGGAGCAGCGCTCCGGGGTGTTTGCATAGGTCTTTATTTGCTGCGGATGAACAGCACCCCCAGGGTGCCGGGGCCGCAGTGTGAGGTGACGGTGGACCCTGCGGTGGTCTCGATGATCTCCTCAAAATCGGGACACAGCTCCAGGAGCTTCTGCCGCACCGCCTCCACCGCCTCCGGGGCGCAGCGGGTATGGGTAATGAACACCCGGTGCCTGTTGATATCATCCGTCCCTGGAGCCGGTCCTGGGTGTATTGCAGCATCACCTTGTCAATGGGGCCGCGATACTTTTTGCCTGGGGTCATCTTGCCGTCCTTCACCTCGATGCAGGGCTTCAGCTTCAGCAGATTGCCGCCGAAAGCGCTGAGGGCCGAGCACCGCCCGCCCTTGTACAGATAGTCCAGCCGGTCAATAACAAAGCTGGCCTCCACCCGGGGAGCCAGGTCCGTGCAGGCCCTCTGAATTTCCTCCGCCGTATGTCCGGCCGCCGCCAGCTCCGCGCCGTGGAGCACCAGGAGCCCCTGGCCCGTGGACAGGTTCCGGGAATCCACCACATATACGTCGCCGACGTCCGCCGCCGCCATGCAGGCGTTCTGATACGAGCTGGAAAAGTCGCTGCTGATGCAGAAGTGCACGACGCTGTACCCCTGCTGGCGCCAGGACCGGAACTCCCGGACATAGTCGAACACGTTGACGGCGCTGGTCCGGGGCAGCTGGCCGCTGGCGTCCACATAGTCATAAATGGTCTCCGGCGTGATCTCCACGCGTCATGCCCCACCTGATCGCCGCAGTGCACCGACAGGGGCGTGATGGCAATGTCGTACCGTTCGATCAGCTCCGGCGACAGGTCGCAGGTGCTGTCCGAATGATCTTTACCTTCATATCCTGTTTTTCTCCTTGTATAAGCCCCGGGCCCGGCCCGGCGGCGGTTTCTGCAAGATGACAAAAACTTCCCCTATGCGCCGCTTCATAAAACGCCGCTTATGGTATTATACCGGATATCCTCTCTCCGTGCAAGAAAAACTTGCCATTTCTCCCAAAAAAGCGCGGCAATTCCCATAGAATTGCCGCGCTTTTCTGATTTTATTCCTCAAACAGACTGGCCTGGTAGGGCAGCCCTCCCTTGCCGATGTTCCGGCGCTGGGCGGCATTTTCCTCCGCCAGGGCGTCGGCAATGGCCATTTTCCGGATGATATTGCGGACGGTGGCGTCCAGGTCGGTGCCCGCCCGATAGTCGGCAGGAAGATGAAATCCACCCGCCCCTTGGCCAGCAGGTCCTCCACGCCCTGGCGGTTCTCCTGCTGGTACACGGCAATGGCCTGGCCGCCGTAGGCCCGCATCATTTTCATGCATGGCACATCAGACAGGCCGTCTCCCACATAGATCATGTTGGTAAATGGCACCCGCTTGCTGTCGTCGGGCATGGAGTCATTGAGGGTCTTGTCGTCGGACACATCCAGCACGCCCTTATTGATGCGATAGACGAACTGGGTCTTGTTGGTGAAGTTTACGTCCAGCTTGGGCCACGAGGCCAGCCCGTCCCCATCATAGAAAAACTCACAGGCGTAGATCTCCCGGAACTCCCGGGCGATGCCGCTGCCTCGATGATCTCCCGCAGGCCGGAGGAGATGACATAGTGCTCCACCTGCACCCCCTGGCTGCGTCCAAATTCGTTGATGCGCCCGAACCAATCGGCCACCCCGGGAAACAGCTCCATCCCGTGACCGCACCGCACCAGGAAATCCCGATCCAGTCGGATGTTCTGGGCCCGGCATTCGGCGATCATGGTGTACATGTACGCCAGCAGCCCGTCCATGCGGTTCTCCCGGCCAAAGTCATTGGCCTTCCTCCAGAATTCTGCCGGAGTATAGCCCAGCGCCGGGATAAATGCATAGTCCTCCATGTCCGTGGTGCACAGAGTCTTGTCAAAGTCATACAGCAGCGCCACAATAGGCGTCATACCGCCACCTCCTTGCGTACAGGGCAAAAGCGGCCCCCAGGGGCCGCTTTTTGCATTTCATATCAGCGTCTGTCGCCGCTGTTGTAGTTGCGGCCAAACTGCAGGTCCTCCAGGTTCAGCTTAAAGTCCAGGGGAAAGGGGGAATCCTCCTCTTTCTTCTCCTGGGGCTTTTCCTCCGGCGGCTGAGGCTCCGGGGCGGGCTGCTGCTCCTGCGAAGGCTCCTCCTGAGAAGCGGCTCTGCATCCGTCGCAGCCTCCGCCACAGGCACGGCGTTCTCCTGGGGGGCAGGCAGGGCCACGGCCTCACTCTGCTCCTCCTGCTCCGGCGCATTCCGCTCCGGCAGAGCATCCAGAAACGCCATCTGCTGGGCGCACAGCTCCCGGCTGCGCTGGATAAAGCTCTCCGTCTCGCTTTGGGCCGCAGCCAGCTTCTCCCAGGAATCCCGGATCTCCTGCTGGAGCTGCCGAGCCTGGATCTCGGCCTCGCCCCGGGCCTCGATCAGGATCCGCTGCGCCTCCGCCTGGGCGTTGGAAATGGTCTTTTCCTTTTCCGCGTGGGCCTCGGCGATGGACTTGTCCCTTTCGGCCTGGGCCTCGGCCACCATCTGGGCCGCCATTTTCTGGGCCGCCAGCAGGGTAGACCGCATGGCGTCCTCGGTGGCGCGGTATTCCTCCACCTTCTCGGCCAGCACCTTCAGCTTGGCCTTCAGGGTGGTATTGTCCTTATACAGCGCGGTATAATCCTCCGTCAGGCCGTCCAGAAATTCGTCCACAGCCGTCATACTGTAGCCGCTGCTCAGGCCGGACGATTTGGGAAAGGTTTTCTCGGAAACTTCCTGGGGTGTGTACATGATCTATCCCTCCGTTTTTTGCTGTATCGGTCCGTCACATGTACAGGCCGCTGTTTTCCAACTCGTCGATCAGGTCGCCCATAAGATCCACGGAATAGGGCGTGGCGATATAGGTCTTGGCGGCCACGCGCTTGACCTTGCCGCCGGTAGCATAGGCCACGCCGGACACGAAGTCCAGCAGCCGCCGGGCGGTATCGGGGTCGGTGTTCTCCATATTCACCACCACGGTGCGCTTTTCCAGCAGATGATCGGCAATGGCCGTGGCGTCCTCGTCATACTTCGAGGGCTTCACCAGCACCACCTTCAGCTGGGTAGTGGCGTGGATGTTCACCACCTTGCTGCGGCGCTCCTCATCCCGGCGCTCCTCCCGCCGGTCGTCCCGGCGGGGACGATCCTGGTAATCGCCCTCCTGATATTCCACCGGTTCATCCTCGTCGTCATAGGGATGGATAAACTTCTTGAACTCGTCCTTCAGGCTCATGTGCTTCCCTCCGCTCTTTATTTTGTATAGTCCCGTGCGCCGAAAATTGCCGTGCCCACCCGGATCATGTTGCTGCCGCACCGGATGGCGTCGGCAAAATCGCCGCTCATGCCCATTGACAGATATTCCATCTTATTATCGTATATTTTTGCATTGATGTCAACATAAAGCCACCGCATTTTCTCGAAATATGCCAGATTTCCGTGGGGCTCCATGGCCACCGGAGGGATGGTCATCAGTCCCCGGACCCGGACATGAGGCATGGCCAGAGCCGTTTCCGCGGCGGCGGCGATATCCTCCGGCGCAAAGCCGCTTTTGGCCGCCTCCCCGCCGATGTTCACCTCCAGCAGGATATCCTGCAGAGCTCCAGCCTTCCGGCGGCCTTTTCGATCTCCTGCAGCAGCTCCGTGCTGCCCACAGACTGGATCAGATCGGCCTTGCCCACCACCTGGCGCACCTTGTTGCGCTGGAGATGGCCGATAAAGTGCAGGGGGCGGCCGGCGTAGGCGTTTTCCGCCAGCTTGGCGGTCATCTCCTGCACCCGGTTTTCGCCCAGGGCGTCGATCCCGGCGGCAATGGCCTCCTGACAGGCGGCGGCGTCGTTCATTTTGCTGGCGCCCACCAGGATAACGTCGGCGCCGGTGCGCCCCGTTTCCCGGGCCGCCTGGTCCATCTGCTGCCGGACGGCGGCAATATTCTCCGCAATAGACATAGTGAAAGCCTCCCTTTCCGCGGTCAATCTTCTTTCAATATCTGTGTGCCGTCCAGGGTCACGCCGGTCATGATGACCTCGTCGCCGGGACGGAGCGTTGACAGTCCCTCGGTGTTCTGGGGCACGGACACCAGCACATAGTCGTCCCCCTGATACACCATTTCCACAGGCTTGAACTGGGGGAAGCTGCCCTGAACGCAGTATACGCCCAGCTTTCCGTTGTCGCTCTGCCGCAGGCACACGGAGGGCAGACGCAGCCCCGTATAGCTGTGCAGCACGATCTGCGCCGTCTGGTGCCGCAGCTGAGTGTCTCCGCCAGATATTCCCGGCAGGACAGCACCACCACGCACCGGCCGTTTTCCGCCGGGCCCACGGAATGCACCGCGGCGGCAATGTCGTCGGTGACGCCCTTGGTCAGCCGCAGAGATACGCTGCCGCAGGCGGCAATGCGCTGGGCCTCCTCCTCCGCCACGGCGGCGGCATAGTACCAGGTGTTGCTGTAAATCAGCTTGCCCACGTTGGCGGTATTCTCCCCGGGGGCCAGGCTGTCCAGAGCGCTGGGAGTCAGGTCCCCCAGGCCCACCGGGGTCAGCACGGACTCATACCCGTCGCACACGGCGGAATACGTCCCCGCCCGGGGAGCGGTGATATCCGTGGCCCCGGTAAGGCCCGCCTGCAAGGAGTCGATCTCGTCCTGCACCGCGGCGATCTCCGTTTTGATCTCCTGGCTGGAGGTATAGGCCCGGCTGCGCTTGACAATGGCGGCCTTCAGCTGGGACAGGTCGCCGGAGGCGGCGGTATAGTCCCCGCCGGTGAGATTCTTCCGCAGGGTCATGATTTCGTCGGAAATGGAGCCGTCCAGCTTCAGGGCGGCGTCGGGGTTCAGATAGGAGGACAGGGCGTATTCCAGCTGCTCCAGCTGCAGGCGCTTGGCCTGGATCTGGGCCACGGCCTCCAGGGCCCCGGGGCTGTCATAGGCGGTAGCGATGACCTGGCCCTTTCCCACCTTTTCTCCCTCGCCCCGGGTATGGCTCAGTCCCGGCCTCGGAGCGGAAGGCTTCCTCCTCCCGCACCAGCCAGCCGGAGGCCTCCACGGATTCCTCCGTGGTGCTGATATACACCCGGGTGGTGGCGTAGGGGTTCGTCAGATACCGCACCCCCTGGACCAGAAAATAGAACACCACCGCCGCCGCCAGGGCAATGGACAGAATTTTGAATGCGCGGGTGGAGTTCGTATCGTATTTTATACCGTATACGCGGGTGGATTTCATAACGTACCTCCTTTGGCGGTGGGGTATCGGGGTGTTTATTGCGCAGGGCACACGGGCCCTGCCCTACAGGATTTTGCGCAGTCTGGGGTTGGTTATGTCTGCGTAGGGGCGGACGACCCTGTCCGCCCGCCGGTCAGGTCTGCGCCTCCGGGTCGTTCAATGGCACCGGATGAACCGGAATGATGGTGGATATTGCGTGCTTGTAAATCACCTGCTGCTTGTTGCCCAGGCGCCGCAGACGCGGCGTCTGGGGCCCCGTGATTTTATTCCGCACGGACGGAGTGAATCCGTCCGTGCCCAAGGCTTTGCCTGCGGAAAAGCGCTTGTGCGCCCCGTCGGGCGGCGGCGCTATTGCGCCTCCGACGGCAAGCCCGGGTCATTCAATGGCACCGGATGAACCGGGATGATGGTGGATATTGCGTGCTTGTAAATCACCTGCTGCTTGCCGTCGGTGTCCAGCACCACGGTGAAGCTGTCAAAGCCGGTGACGCTGCCCCGCAGCTGAAAGCCGTTCATCAGAAATACGGTAACGGGCAAGCTCTGCTTGCGGACCTTGGTCAGGAAAATGTCCTGAAGATTGTTTTTCTGCATAACGAATGCTCCTTTTCTCTTTGTGCGGACGGCTGTCCGCCTGCCCTTATCCTAAGCCATGGGCTGTGAGAAAATCTGTCGCATTCTGTAAAGCCGCCGGGAAATCCGGCTCCCGGTCCCAGAGGATCCAGTGGATGTCCGGGTTGCGCCGCAGCCAGGTCAGCTGCCGCTTGGCGTACTGGCGGGAGCGGAGCTTGACCTCCTCCACCGCCTGGTCCGTGGTGGCCGCGCCGTCGGCCACCGCCAGAAACTGCTTGTAGCCGATGGCCTGCAGGGCCGTGGCATCCCGGGGCAGGCCGCTGTCCAGAAGGTCCTGCACCTCCTGCAAAAGCCCCCGGCGGACCATGTCGTCCACCCGCCGGTCAATGCGCTGGCGCAGGTCCTCCCGGTTCCGGAAGCTCAGCCCGATATACACTGCCTCGTACCGGTCCGGACGCTGCCGTCCCCGCCGGTCCCGCAGGGACATGGGCTCCCCGGTCTGCTCATAGATCTCCAGCGCCCGGAGAATGCGCTTTTCATCCCGCAGGTGCAGCCGTCCGGCGGTTTCCGGGTCCACGGTCCGCAGCCGCTCCAGCAGCGCCTCCGGCCCCTGCTCCCGCAGCTCCCGCTGGAGCCGCAGCCGTACCTCGCCGCCCTGGCTGCCGGGGGCGAAGTCGTCACCCCGGATCAGGCGTCCAGATACAGCCCCGTGCCTCCGGCCAGCACCGGCAGCGGCCCCGGGCCAGAATGTCCCGGATGCAGCCGTCCGCCGCCTGGCAGAACCGGGCCACGGACCAGCTTTCCGCCGGATCCGCCACGGCGATCATATGATGGGGCACCCCCTCCATCTCCGCCGCCGTGGGGGCGGCGGTGCCGATGGTCATGCCTCGGTAGATCTGCATGGAGTCCACGGATACCACCTCGCCGCCGAAGCGCCGGGCCAGAGCCACGGCCATTTTCGTTTTTCCGCTGGCGGTGGGACCCACCACGCACAGGACCCTGGGGGCCATAGGCCGCTCCTTTCCGGGCATTACGCCCGCTTGAACATTTTTTCCACCTGGTATTTGCTCAGCCGCACCGCCACCGGGCGGCCATGGGGGCAATACTGAATTTCCCCGGACTGGACCCTGTCCACCAGACGCCGCAGCTCGGCGGGGTCCGTGTGCATCCCGGCCTTGATGGCGGATTTGCAGGCCATGGTCTGCAATAGGCTGTCCCGGGCTGCGTCCGGGTCCGCCCGGTTCAGCCGCAGGTCCTCCGCCAGCTCCTCCAGGCTCCGGTGGGGTCGTCTACCCCGGCGGGCACCCCCCGCACCAGCACCGCGCCGCCGAAATCCTCGCACCGGAAGCCATACCGCTCCAGCAGCGGCAGCTGCTCCAGCACCGCCGCGCAGTCCTCCGGCGACAGCTCCACCGCCATGGGCTCCAGCAGTGTCTGGGACATGATGGGCTCCGCGGCGGCCTTCAGCGCGTCGAACCGCACCCGCTCGTGGGCAGCGTGCTTGTCGATGAGCCACACGTTCTCCTGCTCATCCTCGCAGATGATATAGGTCCGCAGCACCTCGCCGGCAATGCGCCAGGGGGCCTCCCTGGGCGGCTCCATGGTCACCTGCTCCGGCAGGGACACCGGCTCCTGTACCGGCTCCCGCACCGCTCCGGCTTTGGGGCGGGCGGGGTAATGTGATAGCTGACGCCGGGGCGGCCGGTGGGCGCGGTAAAGGGCTTGCCCGCCTCCGGGGCCACGTCCCGCACCGCCATGGTCTGGGCCGGTCTTTCCTCCGGCTGCGCCG
>ENA-OQEN01000996-OQEN01000996.1-human-gut-metagenome-genome-assembly--contig:-NODE-996-length-11266-cov-3.263668_pt1 | contig 11266 bp, 18 predicted proteins | sample MGYA00242791_ERZ504627 | MGnify/ENA primary metagenome ERZ504627 (study PRJEB26092, sample SAMD00036316) | human gut metagenome | host: Homo sapiens | study: EMG produced TPA metagenomics assembly of... | reverse complement strand
GTCTACTACACCACCCCCGAGACGGAGGCCGAGGTCGTCGCCAATGTGGAAGGCACGAGACGGCGCCATCGACCGCTACAACGAGTGGCAGGTGGGCGCGCTGGCCGGGACATCAACCCCGACCAGCTCCGCAAGAGGATCCTCTGCCCGTCGTGGGGCGAAAACCTGACCGGCGCCTTCCGCGTGGACGTGACCAAGCCGGTCTACACACCCGTCAGCGACACACAGGTCGCCAAGTTCAGCGGGCACCTGACTGTCAGCCATAAGACAGAGAGCGAGGTGGTCTAAATGCGACTCAGCGAAGTCGAGATGATCAAGCTCCTGCCCTCATGGATGGCACAGGACGGCGCCGACCGCGGGCTGGCCGCCGGCTGCGACACCCTATCCGGGACGCCTTCGCCCGTCTGAAGCTGCTGAGCAGGTGGGACAAGATCGACCAGCTCAGCGAGGCCGAGCTGGACGAGATGGCGTGGGAGCTGAACATCCAGTGGTATGACAGCACCGCACCCATCGAGACCAAGCGGGCCGTCATCCGCAACAGCGACCGCGTCTATGCCAAGCTCGGCACCCCCTACGCCGTGGCGCAGATCATCGCCGACTACTTCGGCACCGGCGAGGTCAGGGAGTGGTATCAGTACGGCGGCAAACCCTACCATTCAAGGTGCTGAGCGACAACCCGGGACTCGTCAACGAAAACCTCGACCTGTTCCTCTCGCTGCTGCGCACCGTGAAGCGGCGCAGCGCATGGCTCGACGCGATCCTGATCTGCCTGACCGGCGAGATGTTCCTTTATGCCGGGATGGCCGTGCGAGAGCACGGCGAGGAGCGGCACGTCATGGGGACGGACGAGATCCACCTCTACCACGGGGCCGTCGTCCACGACAACAACCGGGAGACCGTCACCATCGGCACCAGCGTCCTCGCTTCAGACTAAGGAAAGGAGAAAGACATGGCCGCATTTATCAACAACGACATCACCGCCGCGGGCCTTCTCGTTCTGGCGAAGGGCGTGGCGGGCAAGCAGATCAACTACACCAAGATCGTCCTCGGCGACGGCTACCTCGAGGAGGGCCAGACGCCCCGCTCCCTCACCGGCGTGGTCAGCCCGAAGGCGACCATCGACATCACCAAATGCGTCGTGAACGGCGACGGCACCGTCACCGTGGGCGGCGTGTTCACCAACGACCAGACCAACGACGGCTTTTACTACCGCGAGCTCGGCCTTTATGCGGACGATCCCGACGAGGACGTGGGCGAGGTGCTGTACTGCTACGGCAACTGCGGCGACCTCGCCGAGTGGATCCCGCCGACCGGCGGCGCCACCATCGTCGAGAAAACCATCGACATCGTCACCGCCATCGGCACGGCCACCAACGTGACCGCCTACATCCCCGCGGACGCCTACGCCACCAAGGAGGACTACGAAAACTACAAGGCCATCGCCCTCGCGGCGCAGGCCACGGCCAATCAGGCCATCCTCCTCGCGCAGCAGGCCGTCGGGATCGCAGAGCAGGCCGCGGCCGCCGTGGTCGACCTGAGCAACGTCGTCCAGCAGAACACCAGCAAGATCACGACCCTGTGGGACGCTGTGTTCGGCGACATCACGACCAACCCCTTCCAGATCACCTTTGCCAATCTGGACGGCATCACCCTCACCTCTGGCGTCTGGAACGCTACGCTTCAGCGCCTCGAGTGCTAAGCCATGGACGGCTACGGCTACACGCCGATCCCGCCCGCAGAGGCGTCCTGCATCATCGCGCACCTGTTTGTCGAGCTGGCGCCACCCTGCTCATGCTGCAAGCGTGAGGACGGCGTGATCGTCATTCAGGCACCGCCTACGACGGCACCGGCGCGAGGATCACCATCAAAGGGGAGGAGGTGAGGTACTACGGCAAGCAACGGACACTCGCGGCCATACGAGCGGGCCAATGTAGGCCGCCCGCCCTTCGGCCGTGAAAAGCTCCCGGAGATGCAGGTCATCAGCGACGCAAGGAGCTCGAGAAGCACACCTACATCAAGACGCGCAACCCGAACATCTTCCCCAAGAAGGAACGGCTCGGCTGGCACAACGGATGATGAACGAGGCCAGCGACCTCGTCGCCGACTGATGGAGGCCAACGACCTGCTCCTGACCGACCCGCAGGAGCGGGAGCTGCGATACCGGGCGCAACGCTCGGCCCTGCGCAACTGCCGGAAGCTGATCCACCACATCGAGCTCGCCCACGAGATCCTCAGCGGGCTCGGCGACGACGCCTTTGCACACTGGTCGCGGATGGCGGCCGGCGTCAAAAACCAGACCGCCAAATGGTACAAATCCGATAAAGAAAGGGCCGCCAAGATGGACGCGCAGGCGCGTCACCAATAGGCAGCCCGTGGGGTACGCCTTGTTTTTTCGTGCCGGGTCGGCCAACAACGCCCGCAACGTCAGGAACGATGGCACGCTGAACAGGAACAACGCCTACAACGGCAACAACGGCCTGCGCCCCGCTTCGATGGATAGCCCGACTTATTAACCGGCCGGAGACGGCCGGCGAACACTGTGCACCATCATCCAAGGAAGGCGTATCCCTCCCGCACCCGGCGCCGTTTGACCGGCCCGGCCATGGGTAAACACAGGACTGCCGATGCTCCCGGCGGCGCACGCAAAGCGTGGCCGGAGCTGCCGACGGCAGGGATTTTTTCACATGGAGAACATCGTCAACAGCTTCAACTCGCTATACAAAGCATACCGCAAGACCCGCTGCGGGAAGCGGGACAACCCCACGGCCATGCGCTACCGCATGGAGGCCATCGAGCGCACGGCCGACCTCTCTGACCGCCTCCAGCGGCGCGAGTACACCTTCGGGCCCTACTATCCCTTCAAGGTGTACGAGCCCAAGGAGCGGCTCGTCCTTGCCATAGACTTCGAGGGCAAAGTCGTCCAGCACTCGCTCTGCGACAACGTCCTCGAGCCCGTGTTCTCCCGGCGCTTCATCCGGGATAACTATGCCGGACAAATCGGCAAAGGCACCCACGACGCCTCGACCGTCTGGCCGACGCCATGCGCCACTACTTTTCAGCCGGAAGGCAGCAGACGAGGAGGCCCGGCGGGCCGCCGGCCTGCCATACCGGCCGATGGAGGAGTGGGACTACGCCGAGGGCTGGGTGCTGAAAGGTGACTTTTCCAAGTTCTTTTACACCCTGCTGCACGCCGTCTGCTTCGAGAAGGCCCGCAAGGCTCTGGCCTTCCTGCCTGACGAGGAGCTGATCGACTTCGTCGAGTGGCTGCTCTGGATCGTCATCGACAGCACGCCAGACCCCGGGATCCCCATCGGCAACCAGTCGAGCCAACTGCTCGCCCTGCTCTATCTGGACGACTTCGACCACTGGCTGCGGGATGACCTCGGCCTCGTCTATGGCCGTTACATGGATGACTTCTACATCATCAGCAGCGACAAGCTGCTGCTCCGGGAGATCCTCAAGCGGATCGAGGAGTACATCAAGCCGCTGGGCCTGCGCCTGAACGGCAAGACGCAGATCTTCCCGCTCAAGAACGGCATCGACTTCCTCGCTTCCACACCTATCTCACGAGCACCGGCAAGGTGGTCAGAAAGGTGAGGGCCAAGAGCATCGACAACATGAAGCGGAAGATCCGCAAGTTCCGCGGCCTCGTGGACAGGGGCAAGATGACGCTCGAGAGCGTGAGCCAATCCTACGCAAGCTGGACGGGCCACATCTCGCACGGCAACACCTACCACCTGCGGCAGAACATGGACGCCTATTTCTTCGCATACTTCCCGGAGCTAAAACCTACCGAAAGGAGACAAGACTCATGCCTCAAACCCTCGGAAGCCTTGCCAACAAGGCAAAAATCAAGTTCGGCAGCCTCTACGCGCGCCGATCATCTGGATCAAGGCCGACAAAAACCACGCCGGCTACCCCTCCAACAGCGTCACCCTCGCGACCAACCAGATCATCAAGCTGCTGTGCTTCGACGCGATGGAGCCGGCCAACGGCAACAGCGACCGCCGAAACTACGGCAATAACCGCTACATCTACTCCAACCTGCGCCAGTGGCTCAACAGCGACAAGGGCGCGGACCAGTGGTACACCGCGCAGCACTCGGCGGATCAGCTCCCGACTCGTCCCACGTCTGGAGCGGCTACAACCCCTACAACACCATCGCCGGCTTCCTCAACGGCTTCACGGCCAACGAGCGGGCCGCCCTGCTCGCCACCACCATCACCGTCGGCAAGAGCTCCACGGACGGCGGCGGGACGGAGACCTGTGTGGACAAGGTTTTCCCCCTGTCCTGCACCGAGGTCAACCTCTCGGGCGACCATGTGTGCGGCAGCAAGCTGGCGATATTCAGCGACAACTCCAGCCGCATCGCTACCGTCTCGGCCTCGGCCGCTGCCAACTCCAACTACGATGTCGACGCCAATCAGTCGTGGTACTACTGGCTGCGGGACGCCTATGCCGGGTCGGCAGCTTCGCCCGCTGCGTCGGGTACGATGGCGCGCTGTTCTGGGACGGCGCCTGCTACGGCCGCCGCGGCCTGCGCCCCGCTTGTAATCTGTCCTCTGATCTCCTGGTCTCCGACACCACCGACTCGGACGGCTGCTACACAATCGTCTACAACCAGCCGCCCACGGCCCCCGGCACCATCACTGTCCCGAGCGAGGTCATCGGCGGCGAAAACCTGAGCATCTCGTGGGGACAGTCGACCGATCCCGACGGCAACCTCGCCGGCTACAAGCTGGAGCGCAAGGTGGACGACGGCACATGGGCGCAGATTTACAGCGGCAGCTCCCGGAGCTACACCGACTCCATCACCTACGGATGGACGAGCGTGCAGTACCGCGTCAAGGCATACGACACCGCCGGGGCCGAGAGCGCCTACACCACCAGCGCCGTGCGCACCGTCACCAACAACCGGCCGCCCGTCATCAGCGGCAGCGACACCGACCTCGGCAGCTTCACCACCACGCCGCCCTCCTATGAGTACACCGTCACCGACGCCGACGGCCATCAGGTCACGGTCGTGGAGAAGCTGGACACCACCACGCTGCGCACCTACACGGCCACCCTCGGCGACACCAACGAGCTCGAGATCACGGCCGACCAGTGGCTCAAGCTGCTGAACGGCGACCACACCCTGACCATCACCGCCACCGACGCCAAGAACGAGAGCACCGTGCGCACCCTGTCCTTCGACAAGGCCATGCACTCGGTCGAGTTCGAGCAGACCGTGGCGATGGCGGCCGACGATATGCCGACTAAGGCCCTCGTCAACATTCAGGGCAGCTTCCCGACCGGCAGCACCCTTCAGGTCTGGATCTGCAACAACGGCAACGACGCCGAGCCCACATGGGAGGACATCACCACCAAGGCCCTGACCAGCCAGAAGCACTTTTTCACCAACCAGACCAAGACCGCCGCAAGCTGGGGCGTGAAGATCAAGGTCAAGCTCCTGCGCGGCTCGGCCGAGGGCGACTGCTACATCCAGTCGGTCGGCGGCAACTTCGCATAAACCAACACCCCAAGACCAGAAAGGAGGAGCAGCATGGTCTACTTCATGGAACACAGCATCAAAGCCATCCACGAGAAGGAGCAGGCCGCCGCCGGCGGCGGGGGCGGCACCTCTCCCGAGGACAAGGAGCGGATCACCAAGCTCGAGGACGAGCTCGAGGATCTGTCCGGCGCCATTGAAAGGGGGCTGACCACATGAGCGACAAGTACAGCGGCCTCGAGGCCGCCCTGCGCAGCGCCCGCATGACCTTCGTGAGCGAGGCCAACGCCGGCGACCGCACCGGCACCGAGATCATCGCCTGCGAGGATCTGCTGCCGGCGTGGACGAAGGCCGGCCCCAAGGGGGACGGCAGCCACGAGGTCGGCGAAGCCTGCACCCACAACGGCCAGAGCTGGCGCTGCTGCCAAGCACACAACACCAACAACAACCCGGACATCGAGCCGGGAAACAGCCCCGCACAGTGGGCCCCGTATCACACCACAGACCCGACCAAGGCAAAGGCGTTCATCCAGCCACGGGTGCCCATGACGCCTACCAGAAGGGCGAGTGCTGCCTGTGGACTGATGCAAGGTCTACCGCTCTATCATGGATGGGGCCAACGCATACAGCCCCGAGGCATACCCGCAGGGCTGGGAGGAAGTGACCGCCGCAGGCGAACCCGGCACGACCCCGGAGCCCGGCACAGAGCAGGAACCGGGACAAGAGCCTGAAACCGGCGGCGAGGAGACGGGCGAAACCGTCCCGGCCTTTATACACCTACCGGCTCGCATGACGCCTACCAGACCGGCGACCGCGTGATCTACAACGGACAGATCTATGAAAGCACCATTGACAACAACGTCTGGTCGCCGGACACCTACCCGCAGGGCTGGAAACTCGTCGAGGTCGAGGACGGAGGTGCAGCATGATCGAGTTAGACATCGCGCAGCTCGTGGCCCTCATGGGGATCCCGTCGGCCATCACCGGCCTGTGCTTCTGGCTGATCCAGCGCCGGCTCACCAAGAGGGACGAGGAGCTCGATCGCCGGGACGCCGCCCGGGAGAGAAACGAGGTGCTTCTCGTGCGCAGCGTGGGGGCCGCCATCGCACTCGGCGAGGCTACGGCCACCGCCCTGAAGAACGGCCACGCCAACGGCGAGACTGAGGCGGCCCTCGAGTACGCCAAGCGCATCAAACACGAGCAGAAGGACTTCCTCACCGAACAGGGCATCCACGCGATCTACTGAGGGAGGTGACACCCATGGGAAGATACCGGCGCAAGCGGGAAGCCAAGGCCCGACGCAGGCCGTGGGAGTTCTCGAAGAAGCTGGCGGCGTGGGCCGTCCTCGTAGCAACTGCCGCGGCCGTGGCGTCCTATGTGCTGGCCTTCCGCGATCAGCAGACCGCCAGCGATGTCACGACCACCATCTTCACGGCCTGCATCGGCTACCTCGTGAGCTATGCGGCCAAGTCGGCCACCGAGAAGATCAGCGCAACCGGCACGGCCTCGACGCTGATGGCAACCCCATCAGCGGGGCCGGCGCCGGAGAGTACACCACCACAACCACATCAGACAAGGAGGCAAAAGGATGAACATGATCGACATCACCCCCATCGTCAACGCCGTCATCGCGCTGCTCGCCGCAGGCGTCAGCGTATTCCTGATCCCGTGGATCAAGAGTAAGACCACCGACGAGCAGCGCAAGGAGCTGCTCGAGTGGGTCAAGATCGGCGTCGCCGCAGCCGAGCAGCTCTATGAGGGGCAGGGTCGCGGCGAGGAGAAGAAGAAGTACGTCCTCGAGTTCCTCGCGTCCATGGGCTTCACCGTGGACGAGGAGGCCATCAACGCGGCCATCGAGGCGGCAGTCAACCAGCTCAACGGCGGCAACCTGCCGTTAGAATAATCAACGCAGAGGGCGGGCCGGCTGGCCCGCCCTTTATTCTGCAAGAAGGAGGAACACATCATGACCAACACCAAGGACATCGACGGCATCGCCTGAAGCCGGGCGAGGAGCTGACCGAGGAGACCCTCGACGAGCTCAGCAACGGGAAGGGGGACGACGACCATGAGTAACAGCGCCCTGATCTCCTACACCAAGCTCAGCCCCAACCACTCGGGCAAGCGCACCAAGAAGATCGACACCATCACGATCCACTGTATGGCCGGCCAGCTCTCCGTCGAGAGCTGCGGCGCCCTGTTCGCTCAGAGCAGCCGGCAGGCGTCCAGCAACTACGGCATCGGCAACGACGGCCGCATCGCCCTCTATGTGGACGAGGGCAACCGCTCGTGGTGCACATCGTCCAACGCCAACGACCAGCGCGCCGTCACCATCGAGGTCGCCAGCGACGCCACTCACCCCTATGCGGTGAACAGCAAGGCATACGACGCGCTGCTGGATCTCGTGACCGACATCTGCAAGCGCAACGGGATCACCAAGCTCGTCTGGTCGACCAACAAAAACGAGCGCATGAACACCTGAACGGCTGCAACATGACCGTGCACCGGGACTATGCGAACAAAGCCTGCCCGGGCGACTGGCTCTACAACCGCCACGGGGAGATCGCAGCCGAGGTCAACCGCCGGCTCGGATCCGGCAGCAGCACCCCCTCCACCGGGGAGACCACCGGCGGCACGGCCGACATCAAGATCGGCGACGTGGTGGAGTTCACCGGCACCAAGCACTACGTCAGCTCCACGGCCAAGACCGCGTCGAGCTGCAAGCCCGGCAAGGCCAAGGTCACGGCCCTCGCCAAGGGCAAGGCGCACCCCTACCACCTGATCGCCGTCTCCGGCGGCGGCTCCACCGTCTATGGCTGGACGGACGCGGCCAACATCAAGACCAGCGCGGCCGCCACGGCTACCTCGTACCTCGTGAAGGTGACGACCGACGTGCTGAACATCCGCAAGGGCCCCGGCACCAACTACGGCACCAACGGGGACATCCGCGACAAGGGCGTCTACACCATCGTCGCCGAGGGTGACGGGCCCGGAGCCTCCAAGTGGGGCAAGCTGAAATCCGGGGCCGGCTGGATCTCGCTGGACTACACCAAGAAGGTCTAATTGTGCAGTTTGCCACCGGCGCGGCGCGGATCGCCGCCGGCCGGAAGCCATGAAACCGTCAGAACACACAAAAAGAGCCCGCTCGGGAGTGATCCCGGGCGGGCTTTTTCTGTTTATGCGCTCATTCCTCTGTGGCGTCGTCCTCTGCCAGATCCTCGCCGTCCTCGCTCTGCGCTGACTCAGCAGCGGCCAGCTCGGCCTCGGTCGGATGGAAGCGGACGACATAGCCGTTGACATCATAGAAGCCGCCGAGGGCGACCGTGAAGATGTCCACGATCCAGCCGATCCCGAAGAAGCCGGCCGTCAGCGTCCAGATGACGCCCGTGCCGATCTTCCCCACATAGTACCGATGCACGCCGAGCACGCCGAGGAAAATGCACAGGGGCAGGACGACCGCCTTGCTTTTCGGCGAGGTGGGGCGCTGCGCTGCCGGCACGCTGGCCGACCGCTCACCGCCGCTGGTCGTGTACGACAGGCCCGTGCCGGGCACGCCGACGGTCGTGTGGCTTTTCCCGGTCGTGCTGACCGTGTGCTTCAGCCCCTTCGGGCCGAAGGTGACGCTCGCGCTCTTTTTATTCAAGTTCACACGGACGCCGGGGGCGATCTTTATGCTGCGCCTAAACCGTAAACCCATGAAATACTCCTCCTTCGCGGCCTGTTTGCGTTTTTTAGCGTTTAGCCATCTTTGGGATAATATTATCACGGTCGCCGTGTTATTGTCAACTCGGACTACCCATCTTTGACCTAAAAGGAGGAGACGGCTCAAGGTGAAGATATATAGGCCATACGGGCGGTGCAACATCTCGGGCGAGCGCGTCCGCGAGGCCAGAGAGCGGGCGGGCCTCTCGCAGGAGCGCCTCGCCTACAAGATCCAGATCGCGGGGCTCGACATCACGCAGAAGGCCATCAGCAGGATCGAGACCGGCGACCGCATTGTCGCCGACTATGAGCTCGAGCACCTCGCCGACGCCCTCGGCGTGACCATCTACTACCTGCTCGGAAAAGAATGAAAGCAGCGCAGCCAGAGCGGCCGCGCTGCTTTTCTCTTGTCTCCCCTCTTGACTTTATACAACAAATGTTGTATAGTAAAGACACACGAAACAAAAGGGGAGGCGCTCAACATGGAAACGATCACCACCGGGAAACGCCTGAAGGCGCTGCGAGAGGATCGCGGCCTGTCTCAGTCGCAGCTCGCCAAGAAGGCCGACATCAACAGCCGAGTGCTCCAGACCTACGAGCAAGACGACCGAGACATCGCGGGGGCGAAGCTGAAAACGCTCCTCAAGGTCTGCGTCGCTCTGGAGTGCCGGCTCGAGGACATCGTCACAGACGACGAGACGCTGGCACTGATCGCGGCATACAACAGGCGATGACAACGAAGGGCGGCCAGCCGGCCGCCCTTTTTTCTATTTCACGGAGGGATCACCATGGGGAAACACTTCAGCCACCTGACACCAACGCAGCGCACGCAGATCGACGCCTTCAGGCGCGCCGGCATGAAGGTCGTGGACATCGCCAAGGAGGTCGGCGTCCATTACACCACCATCTACCGGGAGCTCAAGCGGTGCACCTATGAACACCTGAACAGCGACTACACGACCGAGATCCGATACAACCCCGACGGGGCGCAGGCTCGGTATGAGGCCAACCTGCGGGCGAAGGGCCCGGAGCTGAAGATCGGCAACGACTACGAGCTCGCCGACTACCTGATCGGCAAGATCCGGGACGAGAAGTACAGCCCCGAGGCGGCCATCGGCGAGGCCGAGGTCATGGGCTGGCCCTTCCGGGTGCACATCTGCGCAAGTACGGCCTACAACTACATCAGGGGCGAGATCTTCGGCGACGATCTCACTGTGGAAATGTTACCGCAGCACGGGAAGCGCCGCAGGAAGCCTGAGCGGCCAGAGGGCGCCATCCCGAGAAAGCCGGCAGGAAAGAGCATTGAAAAGCGGCCGGAGATCGTGAACACGCGCACGACCTTCGGCCACTGGGAAATGGACAGTCTCGAGAGCGGCAAGGGCTACAAGCGGACGTGCTCATGCTGACCGAGCGAAAGACCCGCCGGGAGATCATCGTCTCCATGAAGGACAAGACGAGCGAGAGCGTCGTCCGGGCCCTCAACGGCATCGAGCGGAAACTGGGCGCTCTATTCCCGCAGATCTTCCTCTCCATCACCTGCGACAACGGCACCGAGTTCTCGGACGCTGAAGCATCGAAAACAAGCGCCGAGGGAAAGGAAAACGCACCACCGTCTACTACTGCCACCCATACACGCCGAGTGAGCGCGGCACCAACGAAAACCAAAACGGACTGATCCGGCGACTCGTCCCGAAGGGACAGACCTCGCCACCCTCTCGCCCCAAGAGGTAAAGGCCGCCGAGGCATGGCTCAACAGCTACCCCCGCAAAATGTTCGGTTTTCTGTGCTCCGAGCAGCTTTTCCGGGAGGAGCTGGCCCTCATTCTGGCCCGCTGAAAAATTTTTTAGACTTTTTTAGCATTTACTCTTGACAAACGGCCGGCGCCCGCAGGGGACGCCGCACCGGGGAAGGGGACTACAGTTTGTCCGGCGTGTAGAGCACCCAGGTATCCGGGCGCATGTAATGGCGCTTGGCCGTGCCGCCGAACCAGGCGAAGTCGTCGTCGCCGGCGCCGTTTGCCGCAAGGATCGCGCGAATGCTCGCCTTCATCTCGTCGATGTAGCCGCGGGCACGCCC
>ENA-OQEN01000995-OQEN01000995.1-human-gut-metagenome-genome-assembly--contig:-NODE-995-length-11268-cov-2.576070_pt1 | contig 11268 bp, 13 predicted proteins | sample MGYA00242791_ERZ504627 | MGnify/ENA primary metagenome ERZ504627 (study PRJEB26092, sample SAMD00036316) | human gut metagenome | host: Homo sapiens | study: EMG produced TPA metagenomics assembly of... | reverse complement strand
GCCGCGCAGTAAGCGCCAGCGACCGTCATCAGCTTGAACGTCTTCACCTTGTCCGGTGGACTTCAGATGCGGGCCGCGCAGAGATCCGTGAAGTCACCCTGTTCATAGAGAGAGATCGTTTCCTCTTCCGGCAGATCTTCGATCAGCATGACCTTGTAGTCCTGGCCTTTATCCTTGAAATACTGGAGCGCTTCATCGCGCGGCAGCACCTTCTTCACCAGCGGGATATTTCCTTCGCGATCTTCGACATCTCCTTCTCGATCGCTGCGAAATCCTCCTGGCTGAAGACGTGGTCAGAGTCCAGATCATAGTAGAAGCCATCATCGATCGCCGGTCCGATAGCAAACTTCACGCCGGGGAACAGGTGCTGGATCGCCTGTGCCATCACATGGGACGCCGTATGACGCAGCGTGAAAAGACCTTCCGGATCCTCCTTCGTGAAGAATTCCACTTCCGCACCATCCACGATCGGATCGCGCAGATCCGTCAGCTCGCCATTCACCTTCGCCACCAGCGCATTCTTGCCAAGGCTGTTGGAGATCGCCTTCGCTGCATCCGCCAGAGATACCGCGCTCTCGAACTCCTTCTCTTTTCCGTCTTTCAGACGAATCGTAATCATAGTATCTTCCTTTCTAAAAACAGACATTCACTGCTTGGGGACAGTGGCTTCCATTTTTGCTGCTTTCTGCTTGGCTCTGCCATTTCAGCCGCTTCGCAGAAAGCAACATGAAAGCAATAAAAAAACTTCCGTCCCTAAGGGACGAAAGTTGTATTCCGTGGTTCCACCCAAATCAGAGCTAAAGCTCCACTTGTCGGCCTAGTAACGAGGCCATCCGGGAAGATTTCGATCCTCCTGCTCCAGAGCGGTAATCGATCCCCCACCATCTGCTCCCACCAACCGCAGACTCTCTTTGCGTGTACCAAGGATCCATCATGTCTCTATCCTCACATGTATGGTCATACTATAGACTTCTTTTTTGCGTTTGTCAAGGGGAAGGTTGGAGACTATGAGATGGAGAGACATTAGACTTCAAACTTTCCGGCCATCTCAAAGCTTGAGTAAATCATTCTTTACTTCCCCGCAGCATCTTCATATTCAGGCGATAATGAAATGGCTTCTCATTTTTATCCACCAATATGGGCTTGCGGTATTTTCCTCAGCCGACTTTGATCGTAACACGAGTCTTATGCGTAGCCTCCATCAGCTGATCCATCGTGATTCCAATACCAGAGAACAAAGAAGCCTGCAGCAGCAGATAATAGATCGTTTTCGTCAACTCATCCTGCCCTGCCACCTTTTCATTCAGCTGCGCGGCAAAGCGTTTCAACTGCTCCTTTTTTCGCGAAAGTAAGGAAATCGTATCATCAAACGCCAGCGATATGAACTCCATAAATTGCAGGATAAATGGCGTCAAATCGCTCGATTCCACTGACTGCTCGTCTCCTCAAACATTTTGTAATATGCATTTTTCCGTTTATTGATCTCCACAGATAGCCGCAATGCAATATACGGACTAAATTCCCGTGACAGATAATACGACACAATAAATCGTCCCGTGCGGCCATTTCCATCATAAAACGGATGTATGTATTCAAAGAAATAGTGAAAAGCCGCCAGCCTGACCAAAAGCGGAATTTCTGCCGCCTGAAGAATAGACAACGCCTGATCCATCGCATCTATGATCGCCTGCTCCGGCATAAGTCCCTCATGCTTTACCCGATTTGTCTGACTGGTAATTTCCACAGGAGCTTTTCTGAAAATAATCCCATCCGGTGCATGCGCTGGATTCTCCTGTACCACCTCTGCCAAAGCAAATGAATCATAGAAATCGCGAACATCACGACAAGTAGAGAAAGACGCCTCCTCATGATTCAAAACCCGAAGATACTGATCTACCAACTTGCCAAATGCCGATATGCAGCAGAGACCGGAATATTTTGGAGGATATCTTTGATTTGTTTGCGAGTACTTCTGACACCCTCGATCTCATTGGTGGCCTGTACCTCTTCGATTAAGCAAGAAACGGCATACTGCCGAAGCATCACAGGAGGACATTCTGCAAGTAACTTCATGAACTGAATATACTTCTGGTACATAGTCTGTATAAGCAGTGAGATCTCCTCATTATAGCAAAGGAAAGAAGGATACGCCTGTTTTCGATTGACCTCTTTGACGGATATCGGAAAATGCTTTGTCGTGCAGGCATAAAAGCGCTCTGCATAGACTTGCTCATACGTATCCGGAGAAACATAGTAAATTTTCCATAACGGCATATATTTCATAGCGATAGCGCACCTCCTATCCCAGTGATAAAACTCCTGCTTTTTATCATATCACATTTCCCCATGTGATAAAACCGGTCATTTTATCACAAGCCTTGCTCTTCTATGATAAAATACCCGTTTTTTATCACAACCATGCAAAAGACCGTCCAAAAAACATGGAAACTTCATGCTTAAAATTTCAGATGTCAGACCGCAGATTTCGAACTCATGCCCTCTGACGCCTGACGTCTCCGCCTCTCACCGGAATATCTTGGAAAGCTCATCGTCCGTCATATTTCCTATCCAGCTTTCGCCGACGGAGACGGTCATGTCGGCGAGGGATCTTTTCTTTTGGATGATCTCATTGATCTTTCTTCGAAGGTGTTCTTGGTGATGAAGCGGTGGACGAGGACGTTGTTCTTTTGGCCGATGCGGTAGGCGCGGTCTGTCGCCTGAGACTCTACGGCGGGATTCCACCAAAGGTCGTAGTGGATGACGTGGGAAGCGGCGGTGAGGTTAAGGCCGGTGCCGGCGGCTTTCAGGGAGAGTATGAAGAATCTCGCCTTCGGGTCTGTCTGAAAGCGGTCTACCATGTCTTTTCTCTCCCGGAGGAGCAGCCGCCGTGAAGGAACATCGGACGCTCTCCCAACCTGCTCTCGAGAAGATCTGCCAGCTTGTCGCCCATGCTCTTGAACTGGGTGAAGATCAGGGCCTTTTCACGGCTGGCTGGATGCTTTCTGCGAGATCGAGGAGGCGCTCGGCTTTGCCGGAGAGGGCGGGGTCCCAGTTGTCCTCTTTGGTGAAGAGGGCGGGATGGTTGCAGATCTCCTTCAGGGCAAGGATCATCTGCAGAACGAGACCCTGGCGCTTGAAGAGGGAGGCTTTGTCTCCCTCCTTCTGCTCGCTGATGACGCGGAGGCTCTCTTCGACGGTCTGGTGATACAAGGCGGCTGCGCAGGGGTGAGGAGGGTGTACTCGTCCTGCTCGAGCTTATCCGGAAGGTCGCTGATGATGGTCTTGTCTGTCTTGAGGCGGCGCAGGAGCATGGGCGCGGTGATGCTTTTGAAGCGTTCGGCTGCTTTTCTGTCCTGCTCGTACTGGATGGGATTCGCATAGCGGGTCTGGAAGGTCTTTGCACTGCCGAGGTAGCCTTTGTTGGTAAATTCCATGATGGACCAGAATTCTTTGAGGCTGTTCTCGACGGGGGTGCCGGAGATGGCGATGCGGATGGGCGCTTTCATGCTGCGGACGGCCCGGCTCTGGGCGGTGTCGGGGTTCTTGATGTTCTGCGCTTCGTCGATAATGAAGACTTCCCATTTCTTCTTTTTGAGAAGCTCCTGGTCGCTTCGAAGGAGTCCATAGGTGGTAAGAAGGATGTCCCCATGGAAATCAGCGAGGTCGCGCTTGGCGCCGTAGTAGAGGAAAACGGTGAGGAGAGGTGCGAAGCGGGCGATCTCTTCCTGCCAGTTAGAGAGAAGGCTCGTCGGCACGACGATGAGCGCTTTCCTCTTGGCAAGGCGTCCCTCTTCGCGGAGCTTTTCGAGGAAGGTGATGACCTGAAGGGTCTTCCCAAGGCCCATGTCGTCGGCGAGGATGCTGCCGAAGCCGAGGCGGCTGTTGTTGTAAAGCCACGCATAGCCGCGCTTCTGGTAGGGGCGAAGTGTCGCACATACATTTTCCGGCAGCGCGACGGGCTCGCCCTCTTTCATGAAGGAGAGCAGTCGCTTCACCTCGCTCGTCATGGTGATCTCCGCGCTTCATAGCTGCCCTCGAGTGCGATGCGGAGGAGCTCTTCCCTCTTGAGGGAGGCGGGACGCTGCCACATTTTTTCAAGCTTTTTCAGATCTGCTTCGGTCACGTAGAGGTATTGTCCCTTGAACGCGATGAGGGAGCCTGCTTTGACGGATAGTTTTTCGAAATCTTCCGGGGAAATCCGTTCGTCCCCTAGGGCGATCTGCCAGTCGAAGTCGAGCATGTCTTCCAAAGAGAGGAGGGACGGTGCATGCGATGCTCCCTCTTCTTTCTTTTTGAGGCGGAGTGTCTTCTTCGGACGGATGAGGTGTTGCAAGGACTTCGGCAGGATGACGCGCGCGCCAAAAGACGCATGGCAGGGATGGCTTCCAAAAGGAAGGGGGCAAAGGTTTCCGCCGTGAAGGAGATCGGTGTCCTTCCTTCGCTGTCCATGTAGTCTTCCATGCCGGTCACGAGGGAAGAAAGCAGGTCCATATCCTTTAAGATCTGGTAGCGGCAGGCATCATAATCAGCCTTCGTGAAGACATCTGCGAGCGGCACTGCGTCCCCTTCGCCGTCCTCACTGTCTACGACAGAGAGGTCCAAGCGGAAGGCTTTTGTTTTCGGATCATCTGACACGAGAAGCACAGGCTGCCAGCGTGCGGCGCTCAGGTGAAAATAGGATAGCCAGGATGCGATGCCGTCAGCCTCGGGGTGCGGCCTTCCTTCCCGCGCCATCAGGGGCTCCCCCATGAAGAAAAGATCATAGATGGGATCGTCTGCGAAATTTTTCTTCGCCATGTTTTGCATCAAGTGCGTGAGGAAAAGTGAAAGTGCCGCCTCGGCAGGCTCTCTGGCAAAGCATCTCTTCTCTCTGTATCGCGCGATCTCTACCATGGAAGGGATCACCCATTTCGAGAGGATCCCCATGGCTTCCGCCGTGCCTGCGTCCTGCTCGGTCGGCATCCAACGGATGGAGAGGGCATTCTCATCCACACGCACCAGCTCGGGGATGGCATTCCCTGTCCGGAGAAGGTGTATAGCAAGCAGCACCACCTCGCAGAAGGCGCGCACGGTGTAAGAGCTGTCCGCCGCTTCCTCTTCCGTCATATCGAGAAGTGCGGCGAGAAAACGGCTCATCGGCCACCAGTCGCCGCGATCTGTGTAGAGCTTCCCCTCGGAGAGCCCTTCGATCACGAGATGCACGGAAGAAACGGAGGCAAGCTCCAGGCTGTCTTTCCCGCCGCCCACGACGTAAACGGCTGATGAATCAAAGAGCGCTTTCTCTGCGATCTTTCTGACGCCCGTCATGGTCTTTTCATAGACGCGGCCAAAGCTGCCGCGCCCATAGAAGGCGGGCGAAGCGGGAAGCACACGCATCCATAGGGAAAAGAGGCTTTTGATCTTCGTGAAATCAGGAATTTCCGCCGTTTCCTCTGCCATGGGAAGTGCCATATCCTTGACCAGTTCCCCTTTCACAAGGTCATCCCAGCGCGGGATTTTGGCAGACATCTCATTTGTGATCGTCACATGCCGCTTCTTTAGCTCGCTCACAAGCGACACGCCATGCAGGGAAAAGACTTGGAAGGGATCATTGTCGATGGCACGGCTCACCTCATAGATGACGGCCGCGATGTGCTTGCAGAGGTGCGCCCAGTCGGGACAGCTGCAATGCATCTCGATGTCATTCATCGAGGAGGGGAATAGGGAAAGCCCTGCCTTCTCCGCAAGCTCCATGACAGCAGGTGACAGCTCCCGATGCAGGAGCTTCGTCACGATCGAAGGATGGCACGATACATCATCCAGAAAGGCCTGGACTTTGTTTTCCGGAAAGGAGGGAGCGTCAGCGTGACATGGTAGGGCGTGCGCCGCGTCCCCTGCACCTTCGCAGTCAGCGTCTCCCCCTCCCGGTGCATGGAAATGACCGCGCCGCCTCGCGCATACACCCGCCCGCGCGGCAGACGGTTCGCATGGTCCGCCTCCTCGAGCGCTTTCAGCCACTCGCTTCCCCACCAGGTATTGCCATATTGCAGTTTCATCGTCTTTTCCTCACTTCTGTACGTTTTTCTTTATTATATGAAATCGTTACGGTGCAGGCAATCGGTTGTAACGGATTCCGCAGGGAAGGAGAGATGGTACGGCACATCAAATAAGAAACGCTGCAAGAATGAAAACAGGAATGAGTGGCTAGGGGCTAGGGGCTAGGAAACTAGGAGACATCAGACTCCTGTATCGTCATTTCGAGCAAAGTGAGAAATCTTTGTCATTCGCGGTCAGAAGCTCATGCTTTCACACATGTGCCGCGCACTTCTCCGCTTTCCTCATCTGTCTTTCATACCGCCGCCTTCCCCATGGGGGAAAAGGATCTTGAACTTCTCCCTCCTTCCTCTGGAAGGAGGTGCCCCGAAGGGGCGGAGGTTGGCTCTCGCAGCGGGATGAAAGGAAATGTACGATAGTCCGTCCTCTCGTTTCGTCATCCCGAGCGCAGCCGAGGGATCTTTCTTGCAGACAGGAAAACCGTACATATGAGGAAGTCCATCATTCCAAGTCGTATGAAGTACGGTGTTTACCGCTCCCCTCACATTTTTTATCTGACCGGTGTGCAAGGAAGATTTCTCGCTTCGCTCGAAATGACAATACCGGGAAAGGCAGTACTCTCATTTTCCGCCCTTGAGACGCTTTTTTCCCCGCTCTCTTTCATACCGCCAGTACCCTATCCACCCCTTCGGGGCACCATCCCCATGCGGGAAAGGCTTTGTTTGTCGGTGTTGGTTTTTCCGCGTAACCTGTATTCACTTTGGCTATATAGGCTTATGGCTTGCCGTGCTTCCATTCTGCGCAAAAAAAAACCGCTCTGCGAGGACGGGCTTTGCAGAGCGGTTTCTGGTTCTATTATTCTACGGTCACGGATTTTGCGAGATTTCTCGGCTTATCCACATCATTTCCTCTCTTGATAGAGGTGTAGTAAGCGAGGAGCTGCATCGGGATGACGGCGAGGATCGGTGCGATGAAGGGATCGACTCTCGGGATACGGACGGTCTCGGTCGTGTACTTCGCGATCTCTCTGTCATCGACGAAGCCGATGCCGAGGACTTCGGCGCGCGGGCGCGGACTTCCTGGATATTGCTGTACATCTTTGCGCTGACATCGTCCTGTGTCGCTACGGCGATGACCGGGGTCTCCGGCGAGATGAGGGCGAGGGTGCCATGCTTCAGTTCACCGGCCGCGTAGGACTCCGCGTGGATGTAGGAGACTTCTTTCAGCTTCAGTGCGCCTTCCATGGCGATCGCATAGTCGATGGAGCGGCCAAGGTAGAAAATATCATTCGCCTTGATGAGCTTTTCAGCGACGTCTGCCATGTGTTCTTTTTCATCAAGCACGGTGTCGATCTGATCCGGCAGATCTCTCAGTGCGGTGGAGATCTTCTGGATGAGTGCAGGCTTTAGTGTGCCTTTCAGCTGGCCCATGTAGAGGGCAAGGAGCAGGAGCGCCACGAGCTGGGTAGTATAGGCTTTCGTAGATGCGACAGCGATCTCCGGGCCTGCCAGTGTGTAGACGACATTGTCAGCTTCACGCGCAATGGAGGAGCCGATGGAATTCGTCACAGCGAGGCTCTTCGCGCCGAGACGTTTCGCTTCTTTGAGCGCCGCCAGAGTGTCGATGGTCTCGCCGGACTGGCTGACTACGATGCAGAGGGTCTTATCGGTCGTGAGCGGACGGCTGTATCGGTATTCGGAAGCGATCTCTACAGATACAGGGATCTTGACAAAGCGTTCGATGTAGTGCTTTGCAACGAGGCCGGCATGGTACGCCGTGCCGCAGGCGGTGATCAGGATGTGATCGATGCCGGAGAGACATTCTTTCGTCCAGCCGAGATCGTCGAAATTAACAGAGCCGTCTTTATTGAGATGGATCTGTACGGTATCGTGGACAGCCTTGGGCTGTTCATAGATCTCCTTCAGCATGAAATGCGGGTAACCGCCTTTTTCTGCGGCTTCCGCGCTCCACTTGACTTCCTGGATTTCTTTTGGATCGGCTTGCCTTCGGCATCGAAGAGGGAAACGCCATCTTTCTTCACGATGGCCAGCTCACAGTCGTCAAGGATATAAATTTTTCTGGTATGGTTGATGACAGCCGGGATGTCGGAAGCGATGAAATTCTCGCCATCGCCAAGGCCGATGATGAGCGGATTGTCCTTCTTCGTGCAGATGATGGTGTCCGGCACCGCCTTGTCCATGATGACGAGGCTGTAGGAGCCTTCGATCACGGAGAGGACTTTGCGGACGGTGGAGAAGAAATCTCCGTCATCCATCTTTTCGAGAAGGTGTGCTACGACTTCGGTGTCGGTATCCGATTGAAGACATGGCCTTCGTCGATCAGCTGCTTCTTGAGCGTCATGTAGTTTTCGATGATGCCATTGTGTACGATGACAAAATGGTTGTGGCAGTCGCCATGCGGATGGGCATTCCGATCCGAAGGCTGTCCGTGCGTCGCCCAGCGGGTATGCCCGATGCCGATGTGACCGGTAAGCGGATGCTCCTTCAGGCTGCTTCCAGATTTGCCAGACGGCCTTTTTTCTTTTCGATAGAGATCGTACCTTTGTCATAGACAGCGATGCCAGCCGAATCATAGCCGCGATATTCGAGCGTCTCAGCCCATCGATCAAAAAGCGGGACGCTTCGCCGCTGCCCACATAACCTACAATACCACACATACGGTATTCCTCCTTGCATATTTCTTTGGAATGCTCTGCCGCTCCGGGCCGCCCCTTTCCATCAGGGCTGTCTTTGAAAGAAGGCTGTACGCCTTGCTTTCTCTGCTCATGGGCCAGAGGATCTTATTCTTATTATGAGTAAGAGAAATGCGATTCGATCGCAGAATCAGATATTATAGAAATGCGGACATCGCCCGCAGGTATTCATACGGAGTTTATTATATCACATGTCATAAAAATATGATATTCCCCGATGGCACACAGAAAAAGGAGCTGTAACTTACGTTAAGCTCCTTCGCTACGTTTTTCACATTATAGCATAGCTTGGAAGAGAAGGAAAGGCGTCAGACTTGGAGACTTTAGATTTCAGACTTCTGTCCTCCGATGTCATTTCTCATTTAGATCGATCCCAATGCCGATCCGAGTTCCTGCATCTCTTCCATTTCCGAAAGACCTGCCACGGCGGCGAAGACGCCGATCATCGCAAGAAGCAGCAGGAAAAGAAGGAGCATCACGTAGGGCGCGATGGCGATCAGGACGGATTTCCCTGTGGAGAAGAAATAGTTCTCGCGGATCGCAAGGACATCAAGGACGAAGGTCCACACGCAGATCGCAAAGGAACCGATGCCGGAGAGGAAGGAAAGCCCGATGCTTTCTGCCAGTGTGAAGAAGACGGAGAAGGCAAGCGGTAGCGATGCCGCCATGAATCCGGCAGTGATACCCTTCGCGCTCCCTTGTCCGCCGAGAAGTCCGGAGAGGTAGTCGGTCACGGCGCTGTGGACAAGGAGGGAAAGCCCCAGAAAGAGAAGCACGGCTAGAAACTCGACAAGAAGCCCCGGTCCTTCTGAGAAGGCGGATACCGCCGTCAAGAAAAGTGTAAAGAGCCATAGAATCCCCGCTTCGCGAAGGCGTTCGCCGCGGGTGATGTCATAGAGCGCTGCCCGCGGTGTCACGATCAGCGAGTAGACAAGATCAAGAAAGGTATTCATGGAGTTGCTCCTTTGGAATGAATGTATGATATGGGGAAGTCTTGGAGAGTCAGATACATCAGACTTGGAGACGTTAAGCTTTAGACTTTAGACTTCAGACTTCAGACCTCTGACTTCTGATATTCCTTAGTCTCCCAGTCTCTTAGTCTCCTAGTCTAATACTCCTCACTTTATCGTTGGATTTTCCCCTTCTGTCAATGCCTTTTTCATGCTCCCTGCCATGGATTCTCCCATGACATTCGAGAGCCGGGCAGCTTCGCCGCGAAGGAGGGAGCGGAGTGTCACTGCGCTATTCGTATACGAGCGGGTCTCTATATGATCCACATCGAGCCCGCCGCTTGAGGCAGCGTAGTTCAGCGCATCATAATAATTGCCCATGGCATCGACAAGGCCGAGATCCTGTGCCTGACGGCCGGTCAGGATGCGTCCATCGGCGATGCTCTTTACTTTCTCTTCATCCATATGGCGTCCGTCCGCCACTGTCTGGACGAACTGGTGGTAAATGTCATCGACCATGGCCTGCAGCATCTCTCTCTCTTCGCCTGTCATCGGGCGGTACATGGAGAGGATATCCTTGTGCGCGCCGCTCTTGATCTTATCATTCTTGACGCCGACCTTATCCATCAGGTCTTCGATATTGGTATAGTCCATATAGACGCCGATGCTGCCCGTCATGGTGGCCGGAGAGGCGAAAATGTAATTTCCCTTGCTCGCCAGCCAGTAGCCTGCCGAGGCGCACATATCGCCCATGGAGATCACGATGGGCTTCTTGCTGCTGCGGATCTTATCCATTTCTTCTGCGATCTCCTGGGTCGCTCCTGTCGAGCCGCCCGGGCTGTTGATGCGGATCAGGATGGCTTTTGCCTGCGGATCCTTTCTGGCTTCCTGAAGCTCTCGCATGATCTCCTCGGAGGAGGAGCCGCAAGAGCCGCTCAGCATCGAGTCTGTCTCCGGCCCGCCGTAGATCGCGCCGTCGATGCGCACGACGGCCACATAGCCCTCTCCCCGCTTTCCTTTTTCTGCTTTCCAAAGAGATGTGCTGCCCACCGAGAGCGCCGCCGCAAGGAGCAGGACTGCGAGAAGCAGGATCCATTTTCTTTTCGTCTGTATCGTCATTAGAAGTCGTCCTTTCATTTATTGGCTGATAGTTTCATTATAGCACAGGAGAGAAGGGGTTCAGTGGTCAAGAATAGGAGTCTTTATTGACTTGTGACTTCCATGCTGCTTTCGGGCATCACTCTTTAAAAAATCGGCGCTCGCCCGCTGCCGTCAATCGCCTGCTTGAAACGCATATCCCCACTCTCTTTCATGCCGCTAGTACCCTATCCGGCTCGCTTCGCTCGCCACCTTCCCCTCGAGAGGAAGGCTTTGTGTCAGGGATAGCGGCACTCTCGTAAACGACGCACTTGAGACGATCTCCCTCGCTCTTTTTCATCCCGCTTCCCCCATCCAACCTCCGCCCCTTCGGGGCACCTCCTTCCATAGGAAGGAGGGAGTGTCCACGCGAGCCCCTTCCCTTGGAAGGGGCTGCCGAGCGCAGCGAGGCGGGGTTGACTTCCTTTTGGGGCG
>ENA-OQEN01000994-OQEN01000994.1-human-gut-metagenome-genome-assembly--contig:-NODE-994-length-11282-cov-2.940117_pt1 | contig 11282 bp, 22 predicted proteins | sample MGYA00242791_ERZ504627 | MGnify/ENA primary metagenome ERZ504627 (study PRJEB26092, sample SAMD00036316) | human gut metagenome | host: Homo sapiens | study: EMG produced TPA metagenomics assembly of... | reverse complement strand
CCGAGCGGACCTCGTCTATCCTCGGGTCCTGCTCGACGTGGAAGATCTTCGCCGCAAAGGCCAGCAGGCCGCCGAAGATCGCGCCCATGACGCCGAGGACGAGTACGGCGTAGAGTATGTTCATCATAACGCCTTACCCCCTTAACCTATCTTCATGCCCGAGAAGCCCATGAAGCCAGGGCCAGGAGTCCCGCCGTCACGAGGGCTATCGGGAAGCCGTCGAAGCTCTCGGGGTAGTCGGCAAACTGCAGCCTGTCGCGCACGCTCGCAAACAGCACGATGGCGACGAGGAAGCCGAGGCCGCCGGTGATGCCGTAGACGACGCTCTCGATGAAGTTGTAGTTGTTCTGCACGTTCAGCAGCACGACGCCGAGGACGGCGCAGTTGGTGGTGATGAGCGGCAGGAAAATGCCGAGCGCGGTGTAGAGCGAGGGAACGGACTTCTTGAGGAACATCTCGACGAACTGCACCAGCACGGCGATGACCAGGATGAAGGCCAGGGTGCTCATGTACTCCAGGTCGAGCGCTATGAGCAGCGTGTTCACCGCGTAGCAGATGGCGGAAGCCAGGCCCATGACGAAGGTGACGGCCAGGCCCATGCCGAGGGCGGTGTCTATCTTCGTGGAGCAGCCCAGGAAGGGGCAGCAGCCGAGGAACTGCGAAAAGATGAAGTTGTTTATGAGTATCGCGCCGAGCGCGATGGTAAGTACCGAATCAAACATTACTCAGCCGCCTCCTTTACAACCTCGACCTTCGCCGCGCGGGCGGCCTTTTCCTTCTTCTCAGCGGACTTGCGCAGGGCGTACTGCATGGCCGCCAGCAGGCAGGCAAGGGTCAGGAAGCCGCCGAAGGGCATTATCATGATGGTGGCGCCGAACTCCTCGGGGAAGATGCGGATGCCCGCCGCAGAGCCGTCTGCCACGGCGCGGAAGGTGCCGTCCACTATCTCAAAGACGCCCGCACCGAAGGTGCCGGAGCCCAGCAGCTCGCGGATGACGCACATGCAGATGAGCACCAGCGTGTAGCCTATGCCCTGGAAGATGCCGTCAAAGAAGCTGGGGCCCACGGGCTCGTGCTGGCAGAAAGCCTCGGCACGGCCGATGATGATGCAGTTGACGACGATGAGCGGGATGAACACACCGAGCTCGCGGAGAGCGCCGGCACATAGGCCTGCAGCAGCAGGTCCACGATGGTGACGAAGCCCGCGATGACGACGACGAACATCGCCAGGCGGATGTCGTTCGGGATGACCTTGCGCATCGCCGAGATGACGACGTTGCAGCAGGTAAGGATGATGAGCACCGATAGGCCCATGCCTATGCCGTTGAAGAACATGGTCGTGATGGCCATTGTCGAGCACAGGCCGATGCGCTGCACGAGCACGGGGTTATTGGTTATGAGGCCCTCGGTAAACTGCTTTTTCAGATTCATGTCTCAGAGCCCCCTTAACCCAGCGATTTCACGACCGCTATGGCCGTGTTGGCGGCGTTGGCCATCGCCCTGGAGGAGATGGTCGCGGCCGTTATGGAATCCACCGTGCCGCCGTCCTTGGTGACGGCCATGCCCTCGGTCTGGCCGACGAAGCTGGCCAGGAAGTCCTCCTCGACTATCTTCGCGCCGAGGCCGGAAGTCTCCGAGTGGGAGATGACGCTCGCGCCGGTGATGCTGTAGTCGGGGGCGACGCCGAAGGCGGCGGAGATGGAGCTCTGCGCGCCGGAGAAGGTCAGCTCCACGACCCAGCCTCGTCGCCCGCCTGGGCGACCGCGTCCACGGTCTGGAAGGCCTCCTTGTCGTAGCGACGTCGGTATACTCGCCGTCCCAGGGGAGCACCGCGTTGTAGGCCTCGGCCCTCGCCTGCTCCTCCAGCTCCTTTATCCTGTCCTTCGTGAGCATGTTCACGAAACCCAGCACGCCGGAGACAATGGCGGAGACGAGGAAGAGCACGAGCGCCAGCCGGACTATCTGGTTGGGCGCTTTCTTAGTTTCAGCCATTTGCAGCACCCTCCTTCGCCTGTTTCTTCGCGGCCTTTTTGGCGGCCTTGGCGGCCTTCACGTCCTCGGCGGAAACGCCGAACTGCCTCGGCCTCGTCAGCTTGTCAACGCCCCAGGTGCAGCAGTTCATGATGAGGATGGCGTAGCTGACGCCCTCGGGGTAGGAGCCGAAGTAGCGGATGAGCACGGTCAGCACGCCGCAGCCCAGACCGAACACCAGCTGGCCCTTGAGCGTCACGGGGCTCGTGGAGTAGTCGGTGGCCATGAAGAAGGCGCCGAGCACGAGGCCGCCGGAGCAGACGTTCAGGAGCATCCAGTCGAACCTGCCGTAGCCTCGTGGCCGAAGATGAGGCAGAGCACGGCTACAGAGCCGATAAAGGAGACGGGGATGCGCCAGCTGATGACCTTGCGGGCCAGCAGCCACAGGCCGCCGATGAGCACCGCGAGGGTGCTTATCTCGCCCACAGAGCCGGGTATGCCGCCCAGGAAGATGGAGCCGAGGCCCATGTGCTCGGGCAGGGGCTGGCCACTATAAAGGTAGGAGAGCGGGGTGGCCATCGTGGCGGCGTCCACCGCGCCGGAGAGCACGCTGGGCACGGCCCAGACGGTCATGTAGCCCGCATAGGCCGCCGTCAGGAAGGCGCGGCCCGCGAGGGCGGGGTTCAGGAAGTTCTTGCCTATGCCGCCGTAGAGCTGCTTGACGACGACCACCGAGAAGAAGGAGCCGATGACGACCATCCACCACTTCGCCTCGGAGGGCAGCACGCAGACGAGCAGTATCGCCGTGACGACGGCCGAGAGGTCGCCCACCGTGCTGTTCTTTTCATGAGCTTGCGGTAGCCCCACTCGAAAAAGACGCAGGAGACTATGGAGACCGCCAGCAGCAGGACGACGTTCGCGCCGAACATGTACACCGCGACGGCCAGCGCCGGGATGAGGCCGATTATTACGTCCAGCATTATCTGCCGGGTGCGCGGGGGTCCTGAGGATGGGGTTCGACGTGACTTTGAAAATCTTCTTCTCCTCCATCAGCTCTGCCTCCTTTCCGGCTTCGGCCGCGGCGTTGATCCTCGCGCCTCGGCGCGGGCCTTCTCCTCCGCGCGCTTGGCGTTTATCATGCCTTGCCGAGCTTGAAGGTGTGAGTCAGCGGCAGGCGTCCCGGACATCCGTAGGAGCAGGAGCCGCACTCAAAGCAGTCCATGACGTGGTATTCCTCCATCTTCTTTATATCGCCCTTGTGGACGTACATGTACATGTACATCGGCTCAAGCTTCATCGGGCAGTGGGCGATGCAGTTGCCGCAGCGGATGCAGGTGGGCGTCTCGCTCTCCCGGTTCATGTCCGCGCTGAAAAGGAGGAGGCCGCTTGCGCCCTTGACGCTGCCGCCGTGGGATCTGCCACGCAGATGCCCATCATGGGTCCGCCCATGCAGATGCGCTCGACCCTCGACATGTCCGCGCCGGCCTCCGCGAAGATGTGCTCCAGCGGGGTGCCAAAGCGGCACAGGAGGTTCTGCGCCTCCGGCACGCAGTCGCCCGCGACGGTGACCACGCGCTCTATGGAGGGGATGCCCTCATAGCAGGCCCGGTAGATGGTGTAGGCCGTATATGTAGAGACGACGTTGCAGCCGACGCCGGAGGGCAGGCCGCCGGGCTTGACCTCGCGGTTGGTGTTCGCCTTCACCTGCATCTTCTCCGCGCCCTGGGGGTACTTCACGAGCTCGGGGACGATCTCGACGCCGTATTTGGCCGGGTCAAGGCTGTTCAGCAGGTCTATGGCGTCCTGCTTGTTCTTCTCGATGCCGTAATAGCACTTGTCGAGGCCGTGCGCAATGCGGACGAGCTCTATGCCCTTCAAAAGCTCCTCCGGGTGCTCCAGCATGGTGCGGTGGTCGCCGCAGAGATAGGGCTCGCACTCGGCGCCGTTTATGATGACCGTGTCCACCTTGCCGCGCGCGCCCTGGATCTTGAAGCCGTCGGGAACATCGCGCCGCCCATGCCGACGACGCCGGCCTCGCGGATGCGGGGCGATGATGCGTCGGGGTCCTTGAGCTGCTCCTCGCTGAGGGGCTTCATGTCCTCGCAGGGCGTGTCCTGAAAGTCGTTCTCAATGACGACGGACATGACCATGTCGCCCAGCATGTGGCGCCTGGGCTCGACGGCTATGACCTTACCGGAGACGGACGAGTGTACCGGGGCGGACACCGGCGCGTCGTTCGAGCCTATGAGCTGGCCCATCTTCACCGTATCCCCCACCTTGACGACGGGCTTGTTCGGGGCGCTATCTGCTGGATCATAGGCAGCACCACGACAGGAGGCGGCGAGATGGTACGCACAGGCGTCTTGCTGGCGGTCTTCGCGTAATCGGGGTGAACACCGCCATAGTACTTAAAGGGCATGAGCATCACCTCTCGTAATTTTTGACTATGCAATCGTAACACATTTGTCAATTTATGTCCAGCAAAAATGACACTAAAACACCATATTACCAAGATTATTTATTAACAATCCTGCGAAACTCTTAACAAATGCAAGTTTTGTGTCATTTTTGTCTCCTCCCTTCCTATATGCGGAAAGTGTGAATTTTTTTGCGCGACTGCGTATGATAAAAATTTAACATTATGTCTCGTTTTTGTCAATCTTATTTTGCGCTTTTAATGGCTGCAAAGTTAATGTATAATAACGGAGCGGGGTCTGCCCCGCCGGAAGGAGGCTGCGGGATGACCGTCACAAGGCTCGGGGCGAGGAAATGGCTCTCCATAGTCCTGGTCGGACTAGTGGGCCAGTTCGCCTGGACCATTGAGAACATGTACTTCAACGTCTACCTCTACAACACCATCTCGACGGAGCCGGACTACATTGCGGCCATGGTGGGCTGGAGCGCGGCGGCGGCGACGCTGACAGCCCTTTTCATGGGCGCGCTCTCGGACAGGCTCGGAAAGCGCAGGCTCCTCATCGGGCTGGGATACATCCTCTGGGGAGGCTCGACGGCGGCCTTCGGGCTCGTGACCGCGGAGAGCGCGGCAAAACTCTTCCCCGCTGCGAACGCAGTAGCTGCGGCGGCGGTGATGATAGTCGTGCTCGACTGCGTGATGACCTTTTTCGGCTCCACAGCGAACGACGCCGCCTTCAACGCCTGGCTGACGGACGCGACGGATGAGACGAACCGCGGCCGGGCCGAGTCCGTCATCGCAACGCTGCCGCTCATTTCCATGCTCGTCATCTTCGGGGCCTTCGACGGGCTGACGCAGGCCGGGCGCTGGAGGGAGTTTTTCGGCATCTTCGGCGCGCTGGTGACGGCGACGGGCGTTGTTTCGCTCTTTCTCGTGAAGGACGAGCCGGGTCTGGAGCCGCGGCGGGACAGATATTTCAAAAACCTCTCTACGGCCTGCGGCCCTCGGTGGCAAGGGAAAACCCGGGGCTCTACCTGGCGCTCGCGGCCTTCGCCGTGTTCTCGGTGGCGGTGCAGGTCTTCTTCCCCTACCTCATAATCTACATCCAAAACTTCCTCGGCATCGCGGACTACGCCATCGTCCTCGGCGTGGTGCTCATCGCGGCCTCGCTGGTGAGCGTGCTCTCGGGCAGGCTCATAGACAGGCTGGGCAAGCTGCGCTTCACCCTCCCGGCGTCGGCGGTGATGTTCGCGGGGCTCGTCGCCATGTACTTTGCACGCGGGCAGTTGGCGGTCATCCTGGCCGGCTGCGTGATGATGAGCGGCTACATGCTGGTGACAGCCTCGCTCTCCGGCAAGGTGCGCGACCTCACGCCGCCGGACAAGGCCGGGCATTTTCAAGGCATCAGGATGCTCTTCGCCGTGCTGCTGCCCATGATAATCGGCCCGCAGATAGCTCCGCCGTCATAAAGGGCGGGGACAGCACCTACGTCGAGCTGGGGGTCACGAAGACCGTGCCGACGCCGGGCATTTTCCTGGCCGCGGCGGGCGTGCTGCTTTTGACGCTCATACCCGTTTTCATCCTCAGAAGGAGGGAAAAGCATGCTGACAACTGAGTGGGGCGAGGCCCTCGACAGGGAGCACCCCCTGCCCGAATATCCCCGGCCCCAGCTCCGGCGCGAGGGCTGGCTGAACCTGAACGGCCCCTGGGAATACGCCTTCACCCGCAGCGGCGAGGAGCCGGAGGAGTATGATGGCGAGATAATCGTCCCCTTCGCGCCCGAGTCCGCGCTCTCCGGCGTGGGCAGGACGCTGCAGCCGGGGGAATATCTCTGGTACCGCCGAGGCCTGACGCTGCCCGAGGCTTCGACCGGGGGCGCGTGCTGCTGCACTTCGGCGCCGTGGACCGCTGCGCCCACGTCTGGATAAACGGCGAGGAGGCCTGTACGCACGAGGGGGCTTTCTCCCTTCTCCGCCGACATCACGCCGCTGCTGCTTCCCGAGGGGGAGGAAAACAGCCTCGTCGTCTGCGTCACGGACGATACGGACAAGGCCCCCGGCTCGCGCGGCAAGCAGAAACTCAAGCCCGGCGGCATTTGGTATACGCCGTCAGCGGCATATGGCAGACCGTCTGGTGTGAGAGCGTGCCGGAAAACCACATCCGCGGCCTCTTCATCACGCCGCACCCGGAGCAGAGCTCCGTCGAGCTCTTCGTGGACGGCGAGGGCCCCTGCCGGGCGCTCATAGGCGGCATGGCCTACGACTTCTACGCCGGGACGCCCGCCCTGCTGAGCTGACGGAGCCAGCGAAGCTCTGGACGCCGGAGGAGCCCTACCTTTACGACCTCTCCCTCGCCCTCGGCGACGACAGGGTGGAGAGCTATTTCGCCATGCGCAGCTTCTCCGTCGGCGAGGACTCCGAGGGGAAAAAGCGCCTCATGTTAAACGGCAAGCCCTATTTCCACAACGGCCTGCTCGACCAGGCTGGTGGCCCGACGGGCTCTACACCGCGCCCAGCGACGAGGCCCTGCGCTTCGACATCGAGACGGCCAAGGCCATGGGCTTCAACATGCTGCGCAAGCACGTCAAGGTGGAGCCGCTGCGCTGGTACTACCACTGCGACCGGCTGGGCATGCTGGTCTGGCAGGACATGCCGAACGGCGGCGGTGCCTACAACCCCGCCGTCATCTCCGCGCCCCTTCTCACCGGCTGGCACATGAAGGACGACAAGTACGGCGCCTTTGCCCGGCGGGACGAGCGCGGACGCATCCAGTTCCTGCGGGAGCTCAGGGAGATGGTTACGGAGCTCTACAACTGCCCCTGCATAGCCATGTGGGTGCCCTTCAACGAGGCTGGGGCCAGTTTGACGCCGAGCGCTGCGTGGCCGCCATCCGCGAGATCGACGCCACGCGCACCATAGACCACGCCAGCGGCTGGCACGACCAGGGCATAGGCGACATTAAGAGCCTGCACGTCTACTTCGACGACTACCGCTACTCCCCGGACAAGAAGGGCCGCTGTGTCGTGCTCTCCGAGTTCGGCGCTACGCCTGGGCCGCCGAGGCCACGTCTCTGAGCAGAAGCCTTCGGCTACAAGAAGTTCAAAACGGCGGACGAGCTGCGCCGCGGCATCACCCTGCTCTACGACGGGCAGATACGCCCCGCCTGCCGCTCCGGCCTCGCCGCCGCCGTCTACACCCAGCTCACGGACGTCGAGGGCGAGCTCAACGGCCTCATCACCTATGACCGCAGGCTGGTAAAGATAGCCCCCGAAGCCGTCGCGCGCATGGTCCGAATGCCGCCGCTCAAAAAATGAAAAACCGCCGCCCTCCGGGGCGGCGGTTTTTTCCGCTGCGGACTTTGGTTCTGGTCTATAACAGACCAGTTGCTTTTCAAACGACAAGGGCGATAAATGTTTGACAAGCCCGTCAATATGTACTATAATTTTAACACATGAGGGCGGGTTTGTTGTGCAATTCCGGCGCAAAGACGCCGCCGACTTCGTCTGAAAACAAACAATATACGAGGGGGCTGCAAATTGAAGGATCTGAAACACCTGATCTACTTTGAAAACCTCCTGCAGGAGGCTCAGAACGAGCTCGTCACGCAGGCGGTGAACGAGGGCAAGCTCGCGCTGGGATATAACTGCTACTACATCCCTGAGGTGCTGCTCAATCTTCCGGGATGCTTTTCCTCGCGCCTGCGCGCGCCGCGCTGCTCTTCCACGGACGTCGCCACCTACTACATGACCAACCGCAACTGTCCCTATGTCCGCTCCATCCTTGAGCGCGGCATCGAGGGCGGCTACAACTACCTGAGCGCCCTCTTCGGCGCCGAGAGCTGCGCCGCCATGGAGAGGATGCAGGAGCACTTCTTCCTCATAAACCCCGTGAAGAACGACAAGTTCTTCGTCACCATCATCGACCCGCCCATGAAGGGCGACAAGACCTCCCTCGACTACTACAAGGCCCAGCTGAAGCTCAAAGTGCTCGACGAGCTTGAAAAACGCTTTGGCATAGACACCTCCGAGGCCGCGCTGCGCAAGGCCGTCGAGGACTTCAACGAGCTTTGCGACACCATCACCGAGATAGGCAATTACCGCAAGCTCGAAAACCCGCCCATCACGGGTTATGAGTTCCACGTCATCCAGCTCGTCAGCCAGGTGTGTCCGCACGAGCTCATCCTCCCCTACATAAAGGAAACGCTGGAGGAGATAAAGACCCGCGAGCCGGAGCCGAAGTTCCCCTTCCGCGCCCGCATAGTCATGGTCGGCTCCGAGATAGACGACCCGACTTCACCAAGCTCGTCGAGATGTGCGGCGCCATGGTCGTGGCGGACCGCTACTGCTTCGGCAGCTTCCCGAGCAGGGAGCGCATAGACATCGCCCCCGGCGAGAGCGCCTATGACGCCATCTGCCGCCACTACCTCCACTGGAACCAGTGCGCGAGGTTCATGTCCGGCGACAAGATAGACCAGCGCCACACGGAGGTCAAGCGCCTTGTGGACGAGTTCCATGCCGACGGCGTCGTGTATGAGAACATGAAGTTCTGCGAGTTCTGGAGCTATGAGAAGGTCCTGGGCTCCTTCGTCCTGCAGAGCGAGATGGGCGTGCCCTGCTGCACCATTGAGAAGGAATACGCGCTCGGCTCCGTGGGCCAGCTGCGCACGAGATTCCAGGCCTTCGTCGAGAGCCTGGAGATCAAAAAGATCAACGCCTGAGGAAGGGGGAGAAGAAGATGAAAAACCCGATCACAGCCTTTGTGGATAAAAAACTGCAGAAATTCGACCCCAAGTGGCAGGCGGAAAACGGCACCGGCGGCCTGCGCAGCCGCTTCTATGACAAGACCGGCATCGCCAAATACCGCGAGTGGCGCGGCGTGCACGACACCATGGTGGACTACCTCGCCTGGCTGAACAACCTCAAGAGCATGGGCCTCATGGTCGCCAGCGCACCCCTGCCGGTGCTCAAGGGCATGTGGGAGTACCGCTGGATGGCTCCTACCTCGGCACCTTCTGCTTCATAGACAGGCTCTTCGAGGGCTTCCGCGGCCCCGAGCTGAAGATCGCTCATCTCAACATGCACGCCATAGTCCAGAGCCTGACGAAGAAGATAGCTCTGGTCCTCTCCAATGACCGCAGGCTCGGCGGCGGCCCGCTGACCGACAGGCTGGTCCCGATGGACGAGGTCATGCCGCCCCTCTTCATGGCCGGCTTCCCGAACCTCATCCCCATCCCGCTGCAGACCCTGCCCGAGTTCATCATCTGCGACATTGACCAGCACCTGCAGCCGCACTATATAGACGTCGCCGAGAGCTTCGGCCTCGCGGCGGACGTCTGCTCCCGCTGCTCGGCTGAGACGGGCGTCACCTTTGAGGACGACTTCCCGCTCATCGGCAAGGCCATGCTCACGACGAACATGCCCTGCAACGCCAGCGAGGCGACGAGTATGTTCCAGCGCCGCCGCATAGGCCTGCCCGACTTCCCCATCACCATGGCGATGATACACAACGAGCCGGGCGCGCACCCCTACAGCACCCAGGTGCTGAAGGACGCCATCGCCTTCATCGAGAAGGAATACGGCGAGAAGTACGACTGGGACGCCCTCTTCGAGCGCGCCAGGCACATGAACGAGCAGAACACGATAGAGCTCGAAAAATGGGACATCTTCAAGACCCCGTATTCCGCCCTGTGCGGCATTGCGGAGACGCTGTACCGCCTCTACTCCTGGGCCAGCGTCAACGGCCAGGAGGATTACTTCACGAAGACGGACCGCAAGGTCATCAAGATCATGCGCCGCTGCTACAAGAAGAAGTACGAGCCTTTCGGCGGCAAGACCCGCCACCGCGCCTTCCTCTGGGGCCCTCCGCGGTGTACTACACCGACTTCCCGACCTGGATACAGAACTGCTGGGGCGTCAACATCGTGCTGAACATGGACTCGACGATGGGCCACAACATGATAAGCACGGACGACCCGGAGCAGGCCATCAAGGATTTGGCGCTGTTCTCGGAGAAGGGCGTCATGCGTCACCACGCCGTCGGCGGCTGGGAGAACGTCAACGCCATCTGGGACTGGGCGAAGAACTTCAACTGCGACATGGTGCTCATGAACGACAACGTCGCCTGCAAGGGCATGAACGGCGTCCACGCAATGATGGAGGAGCAGGCGCGCGATCTGGCTTCTACTTCATCTTCGTGGAGCACGACCTCGAAGACTGCCGCACCATCTCGCGGCGCGACATGCGCAACATCGTTAACAACTACATGTCCGTCGTCGTGGGCGAGGAGCCGCTGGACCCGACCCTGGTCGATTTCGACGACTCCGAGGCGTGGTAAGGAAAGGCAGGTAAAGCGAAATGAAGAAAGCAAAAAAGGCAAAGGTCCCGGCGAAAAAGCGCGCGCTGAAGATAGCTGGCAAGCTGACCCTGTTCGGCTTCATCACCTTCCTCGTGACCTTCGGCATATACTTCTTTAACCTCGAAAACAAGCTCATCTACTACGTCATCCGCCCGTTCCTCAACAAGCACTACGATAATCAGAAGAGGGACAGAAGGATAGTATAACCTCTCCGCCACACCCGTCTAAAACATCAAATGCCGCCCTACGGGCGGCATTTTCATTTGCCCACCTAATCTTCCAGCACCCGGTAAATCCCGCGCACCCGCCCCGTCCCGCCGCGCGCCGTAGGGGTCAGAGTCCTCGACGGCCCTTGCCCACAGCCACCGCCGGCCCCACCAAGTTCCACCAACCCCTGTAGGGGCGGGGTTCCATCCCCGCCCGGCGTCGGTTGACCACGTGCGTTACGGCGGTGTGCGGAGGCTACGGGGCTGCGGGCGGCTTAAGCCGCCCGCAAAGGGGGAACCCCCGGCGAGGGTTCCCCCTTTGACCCCCTCCTGCGCTTC
>ENA-OQEN01000993-OQEN01000993.1-human-gut-metagenome-genome-assembly--contig:-NODE-993-length-11283-cov-2.136070_pt1 | contig 11283 bp, 9 predicted proteins | sample MGYA00242791_ERZ504627 | MGnify/ENA primary metagenome ERZ504627 (study PRJEB26092, sample SAMD00036316) | human gut metagenome | host: Homo sapiens | study: EMG produced TPA metagenomics assembly of... | reverse complement strand
CTCCTTATATACTTGTATAATTATTATTTGTTCGTAACTGTTCAGTACCTTCACAGTTACGAGCAAAATGCATTAAAAATCACCTGCGGTGATGGCATTTTGGCTTGTATGTCTCGGGATTTTGGTACTTACGTGCCAAAACACCTCGCGGGATAGTAGACTACTGAATAGTTACATTTATTCTACATTTCCATGTGATATCAGATGTAACAGAAGATTCCATTCAACAGAATCCTGTATTTTCAAATATCAATTTATCAGATATACAGACAAAATAAGAATAACAAACCAAAAATCAGCGTATTCCGAGCCCTGAAGCCGGCGGAATACGCTGATTTTTATCTTGAAATGCTGATAATAGAGGCTCTGCACTCGTCTGGTAAAACGTTATGTACCTCTGATTCATGTATCAAACTGCTCAAATTCCATCCGTTCGGGCACCCCCGCCCTTAGCATCACCTTTTTCTCAGCGATCCCCGCGCCTGACAACACGATGCACAAATCACTCTGCGCGGTCAAGGTTACCTCCCGCGCCTTCGAATGCTCTACCTTTGCGCTCACCATCACTCCCCCCTGCGCACGCAAGGTAAAAGAAAGGTTTTCCCACTCCTCCGGGATTGCCGGGCAAAGGCAAACCATACCGTTTTCAGAATACAACAGCATTTCCTGCAATGCATCCAACGCACAAAAATTCCCTTCTAACGTAAACGGGCGGTATTTCAGCTTGCTGTATCCTGATCCTGAAAATCACCGTTGAGATGAAATCCATTCGGAGAGCAGAAATAGCGGAAAAAGAGATGCAGCGTATCGCGTGCCTTCTGTCCGTTTTTCTCCACTGTATAAAGATTTGCAAGCCATGCATAGGAATAGCCTACATAATGGTCGGGGCCCAGCCTCTCCAAATCCCGGATCGAAGCACTGATTCCTTTTTGATGCTCCTCATTGTCATAACGGAGGGTTCTAAGCGGATGGATCGACATCAGATGTGAAAAATGCCGGTGCGATGATTGCAACCGTTCATATCTGTTTATTTTGAGGCAGCCGTCTGTATCTGTATACAATGGAGCAAGAGCGGCAAGCGTATTCTCCCATATCTCTTGGTCTGCCTCTAGGTTCAGAGCGATACTCATATGGTAGAGGTCTTCAAACAGGCAGCGCATCAGGGCAAGATCATAATTGGAATTGGGCGCAAGCCATGCTTTTAAGGTATTGTCGTGTATTTCTGGCGAAGAGGAAAGCGGTAAGGTGAGTTCTCCATTTTCATCCCGGACAAGGAGAGCCAAAATCAGCTTTGCACACTCCTTGATATAAGGATATGCCTTTTGCTCTAAAAACGCTTGATCTCCCAAATAATCGGAATGCTTTTTGATCAGATGGCACAGCCAGAGCTGATTGGTGGGTGATAAAGCATACATCGGCCACCCGCCGAGCGGATTGCCCTGTAAATCCATCACGCCGGGCAGGCACATCCCGGGCGCTTCAAAATATGCGGCGGCAAATTTTTTTGCCTGATCTTCCAGTTGAAAAAGATAGTCGATCAGGCATTCTCCCTCTTCTAAATGGTTTGCTTTAGCATAGCTGGAATAGCAAAGCTCTGTATTCAAATCATGATGATAATCGCCCTTCCATGGGGGGAGTTCTCCGTTATCCGCCGTCCAAACACCCTGGAGCGGCATTGGATAATACCCCTTGCGCGAGCAAGATCCCAACAGGTAATTCCCAAGATACCAGTTTTTTTCAAGCAATTGATCCGGAATTTTCAGGTCACTTTTGTTCCAAAACTGCGTCCACCATTTGGCATGTTCCTGAAAAACTGAATCATAGCCTTCCTCCACAGCCTCTTTCAGCCTTTTCATACAAGCGGATATCAGCTGCTGTTCTTGCGCGCCGAGCCCTACTGTATAAGCCGCAACGGTCTCGCTTTCCCGCCGGAGGATATACAAAAAAATGCCGTAGCACCTGTCGCCCGGTATCGTCTGGATAAAATACTGGGTGCACGCGCCCCCACTCTCGATTTTTTCACTGCGGGAGGCTCATAGCAGATATTTTTGAGAGACTGGCTAATTGCCTTTTTATTTTGCAGCCATTTTTTCCAATGCCGTCTGTCAGGATCGCCATATGCGGGCGGCTCAATTTGAAATTCACAGTCTGTAGAGTTGATCCGTATCATCCCCAAAGGACGGGATGCGCTGATAAAGCTGTTAAGCACAACACCGCCCGTCTCGACGGCCGCACTAGCATCTGATAGCCGGAGGGAGGATTTAACATTACCGCTTGTTTTCAGATCCAGTATAATTTTGCCGCGGGCAATTTTGTGGGCGTTGCTTTATAATAGGGCAAATCAAAAATGCGCACAATCTCCCTTTGCCTTTTCTTTTTGACCAAGCGGATTAAATTCCGATAGGTATACTCCCCGCCAGCCACAGGCCCGCCGGTGCAATCCCACAAATCGCCCTTATCAATGCTGAACCGAAGTGCCGATGGGCCACCCCAGATCAAACACCCCAAATCGCCATTTCCCAGAGGAACCGCTTCGTCCCACTTCTTGATTGTGTTAGGAAAATTCAGGTTGCAATATTCAGCAGGGATCACAGTAAATCACCTTTCCTTTTGGGTTAGCCCATTGCTATCCAGGCGCTCACCCAGCCTGATTCGAGACATGTGACGTATCTCTATTCATTGTATCAGCTTTTTTTATCATAAATATCAAAATGGCGCCGAATTCCTAAGAAATCCTGCTCACTGTTGATACGCCCCTGATAAAAAACAGCCGGTAACCGCCAAATCCCATAGGCGATGCATAGCTTTTCGTTCCGTTAGGAGGCGGCAAGTTTTGCATGAAAAACAGGCCTTCGGTTAATGCGGAATCACCTACGCCAGACTAAAAAACTGTTGCAAAATGAAAAACATTTTGCAACAGCCCTCTTTAAAAACACAACAAATGGATGAATTACATCGCCTCGACGATCGCCTTCGTATCGCGCGCGATCATCAATTCTTCCTCTGTGGGGATGACAAAAATGCGCACCTTAGATGCGGGTGTGGAAATTTCGGCCTCAACGCCGTGCAGTGCCTTTGCATTGATCGCATTGTCAATCTCAACGCCAAGATAGGAAAGATTGCCGCAGATATCCGCGCGATGAACTGGCCGTTTTCGCCAATGCCGCCTGTAAAGACGATTGCGTCCACACCGTCGAGCGCGGCAACATAGGAGCCGATATATTTGCGGATCTGATACCACAGCATTTTACGCGTCAGGAGGGCGCGCTCATTGCCCTCGGCCGCCGCTTTGGCAGATCACGATCGTCGCTTGAGATGCCGGAGATGCCGAGCATACCGGATTTTTTATTGAGCACCTCATCGGTCTGCTTGGCGTCCAGCCTCTTTTGCCTGCAAGTAGGTCACCACAGACGGATCAAGCCCACCGCTGCGTGTGCCCATCATGAAGCCGTCGAGAGGCGTGAGCCCCATGCTGGTATCAATTACCTTGCCATCCTTGATCGCAGTGATGGAGGAGCCGTTGCCTAAATGGCAGGTGATCATCTTGATCTCTTCGAGATTCTTGCCCATCAGCTCTGCACAACGGGCGCTGACATAGCGGTGAGAAGTGCCGTGGAATCCATAACGGCGAATTTTATACTTTTCGTAATATTCATAGGGAATGGCATATAAATACGCCTCCGGCGGCATCGTGCTATGAAAGGCGTTGTCGAATACGACAACCTGCGGCACGTTCGGGCCGAATACCTCCTGGCAGGCACGAATGCCCTGTAGGTGCGCAGGGTTATGTAAGGGCGCCAGATCACGCAGCCGATCAATTCCCGCAATCACCGTATCGTCAACCAGCATGCTCTTATTGAAGGTTGCGCCGCCTTGGACGACCCGGTGGCCGACCGCCCGGATTTCATCAAGCTCGCAATCACAGCGCAGTCGCCCTCGGTCAAAACAGCTTTTACCTGTTGGAACGCCACGGTATGGTTCGGCATTTCAACGTCAAGTCGAATTTGCGCCCATCCGCTGTGTTGCCGTGCATATGGCCGCCTGCGCCGATGCGCTCGCAGATTCCCTTCGCCAGCACATTTCCCCATCCATATCAATCAGCTGATATTTCAGGGAAGAGCTTCCCGCATTGATGACCAGGATTTTCATTCAACAATTCCCCCGCTTAAACAAAAATAATTTGCAGATTCTCTGTTGCCGTTTGGAACGGTAGCTGATATATTATAGACGGGATAGCTTGATTTTTCAAGGGCTTTCCGGCTTTTTGCGCCTAAAATAGCGCAAAAAGGAAAAATCTTCACGCGGAATGAGAGAATGCCTGAAAATATGTCCCGGATCATCCCCAAAAAGGAGATAGCCAACATGAAAATTGCGGGAATCATTGCGGAATACAACCCTTTTCACGGCGGCCACGCTACCAGATCGAGCAGACCCGCAAAGCAGGCGCTTCCCATATCGTAGCGTGATGAGCGGGAATTATGTGCAGCGTGGTGAACCTGCCTTCCTTGAAAACACGCCCGGGCGGAGATGGCGCTGCACGGCGGCGCGGACCTCGTGCTGGAGCTGCCGGTGCCGTGGAGCTGCGCCCGAGCGCAGGATTTCGCACGCGCGGGCGTTTCCCTCTTACACGCAATGGGCTGTGTGGAGTTGTTGAGCTTCGGCTCGGAATGCGGAAGCACCGCCCTCCTCTGCGAAACGGCGCAGGCCCTGGAATCCCCAGAGATGCGCGATTGCCTGCGCGGGTGTCTGGATGAAGGGATGAGCCTGCCGCTGCGCGGGAAAAAGCTGCGGCCCAATGCCTTGGGAAAGAGGCCGCCGCCCTCCTGCAAGGGGCGAACGACGCGCTTGCCTTTGAATACCTGCGGGCGTTAAAAGCTGCATTCTCCAATCCGCCCGCTCGCTGTGTTGCGCAAAGGCGCACGGCACGATGAGACAGGTTGTGCCGAGGGCTTTCCCAGCGCCGCCCAGATACGAAGCCTGATTCTTCAGGATAACCCCCAAGGGGAAAAAAGCCTCCCCTCCTTCTCTTTTGAAATCCTGCGCCGGGAAATCACCGCAGGGCGCGCGCCCGTTTCCTATTCTGCAATGGAAACCGCCATTTTATCACACCTGCGCCGCTATCCCCTGCCGATCTGGCACTTCTGCCGGATATCAGCGAAGGGCTGGAATATAGGCTATATGAAGCATACGCTCCGCCTGCTCTCTCGGCAGCCTGTTCAGTTGCGTGAAAACCAAGCGCTATACGCATGCGCGCATCCGTAGGCTTACGCTGCATGCTTTTTTGGGCGTCACACAGGGGGATACCGCCCTCTCCCCTCCATACCTGCACGTGCTCGGCTTTAACGACAGGGGGCAGGAGGTTCTGCGGCGCATGCGGGATACGGCGAAGAAGCCGGTGCTGATGCGTGCCTCCGGCCTGCGAACCCTCTCCCCCGCCGCGCAAACGATCTACCGGTTGAACGCGTGCGCAACGGATCTTTTCGCCCTTGCCATGCCGCAAAAGCAACCCTGCGGCATGGAGCAGACGAAAAACGTGGTACGCCTTTCCAGCACGGGTTGACACCAGCCAAAGCATCTGCTACAATAAGCGGAAATTGAATCGTCCGTCCGGTCTGCCCGCCGGGGCTGGGCCGAATCAAACGGAGACTGCAAAGTATCGCTAGGCCTTTGGATACTTTGAGGTCTCTTTTTTCATTCCGTTCCCTTGAAAACGGTAAAAACAGGGTAACATAAATAGAAGAATCCCAAAGGAGGCTACATGGTGCAGCGCGAAGCAATTTTAAAAGGGAATATCACCGGCGTTTTCTTCCGCTATGTCACACCGGGTGTCATCGGCATGGTGGGGATGTCGCTTTACATTCTAGCGGATACCTACTTTATTGCCAACGGCGTGGGGCGCCTTGGCCTTGCGGCTCTGAATATCGGGCTGCCGGCTTATAATTTGATTTTTGGCATCGGCGCGCTGCTGGGCATTGGCGGCGGAACGGTCTTTTCCATTTTGCACGGGCGCGGGGAACTAGGCCGCGCCAATCGTCCCTTTACGATATCCGCTGTGCTCGGCACGCGTTTTCCCTTCTGTTCGCTCTGCTGGGGCTAGTTGCGGCGGAACCGATCGCTTTCCTACTGGGCGCAACAGAAGAAACTGCCCTATACACCACAACCTATCTGCGCGTAATTCTGCTTTTCTCCCCGGCTTTCATCCTCAATAATATCATGACCGCTTTTGTGCGCAACGATGGCAACCCGCATCTTGCCATGGCTGCCATGACGATCTCCACGCTGACGAATATCGTTCTCGACTATGTATGCATCTATCCGCTGAAGCTCGGCATGTTCGGTGCAGCGCTTGCAACGGGCCTTGGCAGCGTGCTGGGACTTCTTATCCAGCTGACGCATTTTCTGCGCAGGGGCAACAGCCTGCGCTTGCAGCGCATTAGGCCGACTGTGCGCGAAACGCTCCAGATCATGCGCTGCGGCATTTCAAATTTTATCACAGAATTTTCCGCAGGCATTGTCATCCTCGCCTTTAACGCGGTCATCCTGCGGCTCGCCGGTAACACGGGCGTTGCAGCTTATGGGATCGCAGCGAATATCGCCATTGTCTGCACCGCATTTTTCAATGGCATCGGCCAGGGCGTGCAGCCCATCATCAGCACCAATTACGGCGCGTTGCAGATGGGGCGCGTTTGGCGCGCCTTCCTGCTGGCCGCCGCCTGTGCCGGCGTGATCGGCCTGCTCTTTTATGGCGCTGGCATGCTCTTTCCCACCCAGATCGCCGGGTTATTCAATCAGGAAAAATCGCCGGAGCTTACCGCGCTCGCTGTGCGGGCGTTCCATCTATATTTTCTCGCCTTCGCCCTGATGGGCTTCAATATCATCACGATCACCACCCTCTCCGCTATGGCGCAGCTCAAGGAGGCATTTGCGCTCTCCATCCTACGGGGCGTCGCCGTCATTCTTCCGGTGCTGTTCCTGCTTTCCTATTTCTTCGGCCTGGACGGCGTTTGGCTGACAATCCCGGTCACCGAGCTGCTGATCGCCCTGCTGGGGGTCATCCTCCTGCTGCGCGCGCGCTGGAAGCTGAAAAAAGCGCATGAAAACGATCAAACGGCTGCATAAAAGCAGTAGAAAGGATGATAAAATGTTGACGATTTCATATGCCACGCAGGCGGATCTCCCTTCCTGGATGAAACTCGTTCGCCTCCTTCGTTGGAACTTTCCCGGGTTAGAAACGGAGGAGGCGTTATCGGAATATGAAAAAACGCTGCGCAAGAATATTGGTCGCAGCAGCGCAATCTGTGCAAAGGATCACGAGCAAATTGTTGGAATATTGCTTTTTTCGCCCCATCACAACGAGCTTTCCTGCATAGCGATCCACCCCGACTACAGGCGGCGGGGAATTGCCTCAAAGCTGATTGGCAAAATGCTTCCAAAGCTAGACGCCACAAGGGATATCACTGTTTCCACCTTTCGGAAAGAGGATCCAAAGGGCAATGCCCCGCGCGCGCTTTATCAAAAATTGGGGTTTAAAGCGGGCGAATTGACCGAAGAGTTCGGATATCCTACCCAAAAATTTATTCTACGCGCAAATTTGCACGCAAAAGAAACGCCATGTGACAAAGTTCCTGAAAATTGACTGATTTGTGCTATACTAATTTTAAACGGACAGAATATATTTTGATAGATCAGATTTCGGAAACGGAGGCGTCACTTATGACGGATGTTATCATCATGGCGCGGCTGCGCCGGATTGACTGCGGCTATCTATGCACAGCGGGCGGGGTTGAGCACGATCCTGCTGGAGGAAAATTTCTATGGTGCCAAATTGCCATTTCGAATGAAATTGAAAATTATCCCGCCATCCCCAGCATCACAGGGCCGGAGCTCGCCCAGCAAATTACGCGCAGGCAGAATCGCTCGGCGCGCAAATTCGCTTTGAAACCGTCACACAGGCAGAGCTTTCCGCCAACCCCAAGGTAGTAACAACTCATACCGAGCGCTATGAGGCAAAGGCTGTTATTATTGCGAACGGCGTGAAGCGCCGCAAACTCGGCTGCCCCGGTGAGGAAGCGTTCACCGGCCGCGGCGTGAGCTACTGCGCCACCTGCGACGGCGCGTTTTTCCGGGGAAAAGACGTCGCCATCGTCGGCGGCGGCAACACGGCGCTGGAGGATGCGCTGTATCTTGCCAACGTCTGCCGCACTGTCTATTTGGTGCACCGGCGCGACGCATTCCGGGGTGAAAAGGCGTTGGCCGACCGCGTCAGGCAGAAGGAAAACATCAAAATTCAATATGACAGCGCCGTGTCTAAAATCCGCGGGGAAAGCGCCGTCTCCTCCGTGCTGCTGGAAAACACCAAAACAGGCGCACAGCAGGAGCTACCGGTCAGCGCCGTCTTTGTCGCCATTGGCCTGATTCCGGAAAACGAGATTTTCTCCCGCCAACTCCCGCTCGACGATAACGGCTATTTCGTCGCCGGAGAGGATTGCAAAACCCCGCTCGAAGGCGTGTTCGTCGCCGGGGACTGCCGCTCGAAGCTGCTTCGCCAGATCATCACTGCCGCGGCCGACGGAGCAGTGGCGGGCTATCAGGCGGCGGCCTATGTCAACGGGATATAAATCATTTTTTGCTTTTCTATTTTCCTATGTACCAAATCGCCTGCCGCGGCTCTGTCCGGCGGGCATTTTTCATCATAAAAAGCCGCGCCAAGCTTCGGCCAGTCGTTGCATGACCGCCTCAAATCCTTTATAATGGAAAAAGCTTGGAAAAGAGGATGGATGACGGCAGAAAGCGGCCCTCCCCGCTCATCCGCCCTGTGAGCCTCGCGGCATTGAGCAGATCTTTCACCGCACGGTCAATGAGACGCGCGCCGCTTTTTTACTTCCTCGCAGAGAAAGGATGATCGTATTCATGAAGCTGACGGATTGGTATTTCCACAGGGGCGCGCTGGAGGATGGATTTCAGTTCAGCGCGGACATGTGCCGGTTTGAAAAAATTCAAATTCCACACACCTGGAATGCGGCAGACGGGCAGGATGGCTGCCCAGGCGGCAAGGATATCAACGAAACTGACTATTACCGTGCGACGGCTGGTACCGCACAACGCTCACCCTCTCCGCGGAATCGCTGCATAAGCGGCATTTTCTGCGATTTGAGGGCGCGAATATGCGCTGCGACGTATTTCTCAATGAACAACTCATCGGTTCACATGAGGGGGGCTACACCGCCTTTTGCCTGGAGATCACAGATGTTCTGCGGGAGGGCGATAATCTGCTCGCGGTCAAGGTAAACAATGCATTTTCCCAGCGGATCGCTCCATTGACGGCAGATTTCACTTTCTATGGTGGCCTTTACCGCGAGGTGGAACTGATCGAAACGGAAAAGCTCTGCTTCTCCCGGACGCAGCTTGCCGCTCGCGGGCTGCGGCTGATCCCTTCTTCGGTAAGCGATGCATCCGCCTCCTGCCGGGTGGAGGCGACGCTCGAAAACCGCGAGGCAGAGGAAAAAACAATCCGGGTGCGTGCCCGCTTTGGGGATAGCGTGCAGACGAAAACCATACAAATCGCGTCAGGGCAGAATCTGGCGATCGGATTCGATTTTCGGATCGACAGACCGCACCTATGGAACGGGCGTGAGGATCCGTACCTTTATTCCGCCTCCATGGAGCTATCCGCAAACGGAGAAACCATCGACACGCTTTGGGACGAAGCCGGCCTGCGGTATTTCCACATCGACCGGGAAAAGGGATTCTTTCTCAACGGTCGCCCCTATCCCCTGCGCGGCGTAAGCGCCATCAGGATCGGGAGGCCCTCGGCAACGCGCTGACTGAGGCGCAGCATGATGAGGATTTTCAAATTCTTTACGACATTGGCGCCACCGCGTCCGACTTGCGCACTATCCGCAGGCGGAATACTTTTACCGGCTATGCGACCGACACGGCATCCTAGTGTGGGCGGAAATTCCCTTTGTCGATCTTGTGGGCGGTAACGGAAGCTATGAAAACCCCAATACCGACCGGGAGGCCTTTTTTGAAATTACGAAACAGCAACTTACTGAATTGATCGAGCAGAATCGCAACCATCCCGCGATCTTCTGCTGGGGCTTGCAAAACGAGGTAAAAGCACAATTCGACGATGTGATGATCCCCTTCACAAACGAGCTACATGCGCTTGCAAAGCGGCTCGATCCCACCCGCTACACTACGCAGGCCACCAACCAAAAAACGGCTTACCATTGGAAAAGCGATCTGATTGCTTGGAATATTTACCCCGGCTGGTATGGCATGAACCGAAGGCAGCTCGGTTCCTTTCTGGATAAAATGCGCTGCGATAGGCCCGTGGGCATTTCGGAATACGGCGCGGGCGGCAACCATTTGCAGCATGCGGAACGGCCGAAAAAACCTTTACATAACGGCAGCTTTCACCCCGAAGAATACCAAACCCTCTGCCATGAATCATTTCTTCGGCAAATCGACCGGCGGGACTACCTTTGGGCTACTTTTGTATGGAATTTGTTTGACTTCGGCTCGGATGGACGCAATGAAGGAAATCGCCCCGGCATGAATGACAAAGGCCTCGTTTCGTTTGACCGAAAGGTAAAAAAGGACGCCTATTACGTTTATCAAAGCCGGTGGAGTAAAACACCCATGCTTCAAATTGCGCAGAGCCGCTGCATACAGCGGAAAAGGGCGAAAACAGAAATTAAGGTTTATTCCAATACCGATGCTGTTACCCTTTTTGTTAATGGAAAGCAAATCAGCACAAAAGAGCAGAAAAAAAATAAGCAGCCAGGCATCTTTCGCTGGAAGGGATGCAGGCTACAAAAAGGAAAAAATAAAATAATAGCGATTGCCAGGGCGGGGAGCAAAGAGCTGAAGAGTGAGGCGATATGGATACTCGCGACGTAATGTTTCGTCTGATCATAATGCACGGAAGCCTTTCCCCGCCCACCTATACTAGGGCAGGCGATATGCTGGAATCGGAAAGCCGAATCAAGCGGCAGGCTGAGAAGTCTGCTTGCTTGATCCGGCCTTTTTCTAATGCTTCTAAGTTTCAAAGCCTGAAACTTTACGATCTCGTTTGAAGCTATTGTATCATACGCACCAGCATCCCCAGCGATGGCGTTGCCGCTCTGCGGCAGGAGGCGTTGCGCCGACAGGCATTTTTCCAATGCTTTAAACGACCCCGTTTGAAGCTATTGACTCGTGCAAAACAATACAATGATCATAGAGGTGCGTCGCGCCATTCTTCATTTTATAATAATCTCCATATTTGGGGTTAATCCA
>ENA-OQEN01000992-OQEN01000992.1-human-gut-metagenome-genome-assembly--contig:-NODE-992-length-11284-cov-1.640495_pt1 | contig 11284 bp, 14 predicted proteins | sample MGYA00242791_ERZ504627 | MGnify/ENA primary metagenome ERZ504627 (study PRJEB26092, sample SAMD00036316) | human gut metagenome | host: Homo sapiens | study: EMG produced TPA metagenomics assembly of... | reverse complement strand
CTTCAATTGTGGAAGAGCCTTCGGAGCGGACGAAAATCCAAAATACACTCGATCATCTCCAGCCTTTTGAATATGCGCAGGAGGGCTTGAGTGAATGGAGCGGTGGAATTTCCTGCTCAGAAAAAGGGCACCGCCATTTTTCGCCGCTTTATGCGCTTTACCCTGCCGGGTGGCCGGTGCGAAAGATCCGGAGCTCCTTTTTCAAATGCGGAAGCTGTTCGATTGCCGTCAAGCGAATAGTAAAGGGCAAATTGGGTGGAGCACCGCTTGGGCGATCTGTTTAGCGGGGCGTTTCCATGACGGCGCCACTGCGCAAAAGAATATTCAGTTATTAATCGACAAAGCGTTGTTTCGCAATCTATTCAATGTCCACTGGCCTGCTATTTTTCAAATTGACGGCAATTTGGCTATGTTGCCGGTGTGAATGAGTGCCTGATCGGCTATCAGGATGGCGTGATTGAGCTATTACCGGCACTCCCGCCTGATTGGCGCGAAGGGAAGATGAACGGGGCTCAAATTCGTGGAGCCAGAATCAGTTTTTCTTGGAAAAATGGGCAGGTAACCCAGGTAAGCAGCGATCGTGAAATCATTCTGAGCGGCAAAAATCTTGCTAAAAATTGCCGGATTGGTGAATTGATTCGGCTGAAAGAGGGAACATGATGAAAAAATCAACAAAAAAAGGATGGAAGATCGTGGGGATTGTCTTCTGTGTAGTCATTTTGTTGTTAGCGATTGCCTGTGGATGGTATTTGGAGGCGTTTTTACCCACAAGCCCGGTGGGCAGGATGCAGCGTGCAAAGTGCTGCAAATTACGGATGTGCACATTTTGACAATGCAAAAAAAAGATCAAAAGGCCTTTCGCACGATCACCCAGATGATTGAGGCCTCTCGCCCGGATATCATCGTAGTCACCGGCGATATCACCAGTGAGGATGAAAATATGAGGGCCTTCCGAACCTTTGGGGAGTTTATGGAGTCTTTCAAAATTCCATGGGCTTCGTCTATGGCAACCATGATGCGGAAACACGCCGTACGCACACGAAAACACAGCTTTCGGAATACCTGGAGTCGCTGGAATATTGCTTTTTTGACCGCGGTCCAGAGGATGTAGACGGTGAAGGGAATTATTATTATAACGTCACAGACGATTCTGGAAAGATCATTATGTCCCTTATGATGATGGATAGCAATATGTACTATCGTGATCCGGTCACCGGGCAGGATGATGGATATGATTGCTTCCATGAAAATCAGATTGCATGGTATGAAAAAACCATCAAGTCCATTGCCCAAAACGTCAATGGGGATGAAAATCAGGTGGTTCCATCCCTCGCGTTTTTCCATATTCCGATGCGTGAATATCTCACCGGTTATGAGACCGCCAAAAAAATGGAGCCATTCTCGACGGCGCGAAGCTGGAGGCGGTGTATTGCAGCAACCATGATGACGAAATGTTTGAAACCATGAAACGGCTCGGCAGCACAAAAGGATGCTTTGCCGGGCACGACCACATGAATAATTACACGGTCGATTATCAGGGGATTCGGCTGGCGTACGGCTATTCCTGCGATCACAATATCTATCTGGTTCCGCAAAAGGGCGGCAAGCTGATTTATATCTATCCGGACGGTAGCTTCACCCAGCAGGGAATCTATCGTTATTTTGGGATTGGAAACTTATGCTATGGTAAGGAATTTTGATGATGTTTACAACGTATGACTACACCCGAACGCTGATGCTAAAGCTAGATCTTGCCATCCCGGAGCCGGGAGGCGGCTGCCGCGTGATGTGTACCTTTGATCAGGCCCTTGAAATGGTAAAGCAGATCGACCGGATCACGCCGGGCTATCAAAAGGTGATCTATTTAGTCGGCTGGCAATACAATGGGCATGACGACCGGTACCCTGAATTTTTTGAAGTAAATGAGCATTTGAAAAGCCCGAAGGACGCCACCGCAAGGGAAAGCCTGCTCCGCCTTGTGGAAACGGCAAAAAACTACCACACCGTAATCAGTTATCATATCAACCTCTCCGACGCCTATCCGGAAAGCGCGCTCTGGCAGGAATATCTGGATCACGGACTGATTCTATGCGGGAGAAACGGACAGCCCAAACCGACCGGAGTCTGGAACGGCAGGAAGGCCTATCAGGTTCGTTTGGAGCAGGAGTGGAAAAGCGGCTATTTTCAGAAGCGGGTGGATCGCTTGCTGGAACTGCTCCCGATCGAGGAAGCTGGAACCATACATATCGACGCATTTTTCGTCCGCCGGGGTAAAAGCACCTCCATCCCGCGTGAAAAGTTGGCCCGCCGCAACATGATCGAATATTTTAACCGCCGTGGGGTCGAAGTGACTTCCGAATTTATCTACCGGGAATGGCGGTCAGGGATACGCGTCCACTTCGGCAAAAGCGATACGATCGGCCTGATTAGCGCTTTCTGGAACCCCGTTTTCAGCCCGAGAGATATTTTGCGTTATCCCGCCGCTGCGGTTGGGTTTGGGGAGCAATGCAACGCACTCACACCGTTTCAATCGCTCGAATGGCTGATTTATGGAAATATGCATGGAGAAGATTTGCTGCATCCGGAGGATTCTGAGTGGCCGCAGAAGTTCCTGAAGCGTTTTATCACCTATACGGTGCCGCATTACTACCTGAATCAATTTACACGACTCAAAATCAAAGGGATTGGCAAATCGATCCGCCTCCTGCATTCAGACGGTGTTGTTTCCTTTGCGAGGGAAAAGCGGATTGAGCAAAACGGCTGTGTTTTAAAATGCGGAAATGATCTCTGCCTGCCAGAAGCGGTGCGTTCCGGCTCTTATCTGGCCTATTCCGAAACAGGGGGAGAGCAGGTTTGGCATGTAGCGGGCCGTACAGCGCGCGTTACCGTTTGACTGCTGACGGAAGATCAGAACAGTATGATGCGGTAAATATTGCCGATGGAAAAATTCATTACCTGACACAGCCGGAAACGGCTTATCAAATTGAGGTGGATATATGATTGAGGCAAAAGCGTTTGGTATTTGCCCAGGGATTGAGATCGCTGAAGCGCTCACCAAAATGCTGAAACAGCTTAAAACAGAAGAGCAGCCCTGCACAGTCGTTTTTGAAAAAGGAATTTATTATATCTCCGCTGAAAAGCTGCCCGTTCGAAAAATGTATGTTACCAATACGGTTGGCGATAACGAGTGGCGTCCGGGAGAGGCTCCGCACGAAAACCGCGCGGGATTTTTGTTGGAAGGCTTACGGCAGGTAACGCTGGAGGGTAACGGCGCGGAATTTATTCTCCTAGGCCAGGCAACCAATATAGCACTGCTCAACTGTACTGATGTGGTTATCCGCAATCTCCGCATCACTTCTTTCAGCGGATATGCATGAGCTGACAGTGGTGAAAACCGGCCCATTTTACGCCGATTTTCAATTGGATGCGGAAAGCCAATATACCAAAACTCAGAAGGCTATTGTTTCATTGGAGAAGGGTATTGCACAGAGTTTCTCGATTCCCGCACCACAGCACACTGGATTGGGAAGATAAACGGAAAGGATCTCGGCAATTTAAAGCGGACAGGGCATCCATTTTGCAGCGCGGTAAGGATGCGGGAGCAAAAGGATCATCTTTTCCGCATCTATGATCCCGCCGCCTTGCGCTTTAAAAAAGGGGATCGTTATGAGCTGTTTGACGTTCGCCGCAAATATAACGGTATTTTTATTGACCAATGCCAACATATCAGGCTGGATGGAATTGAACAGAATTTCAACTATGGCCTTGCTCTGGTCGCGCAAAACAGCGATACGCTTACCTTTTCCAACCTTCGATTTGCCCCGCGGAAAGAGGGACCGCGCTTAATGCATCCGTCGCTGATTTTATTCAGATATGTATGTGCCGCGGGCAGGTGACGATCCGGGACAGCATTTTGAAGGCGCAGGTGACGATTGCCTGAACGCGCATGGTATCCATTTTAAGATCGTGAAAAAAGAGGGGAATACGATCACCGTTCGGTTCATGCATCCGCAGTCTCATGGTTTCAATCCTCTGCGCATAGGAGACCGGATCACTTATGTAGACCCCGATACGCTTCTGTGCAGCGGGGAATCGGAAATCCTCTCCAGTGAACAAATCGACGAATACCAGATTCTTCTGCATCTGAACGGTCCGGCAAAGGCGGAGTGCGGCGCCGTAATTGAAGATATTGACGCAGCTCCAGATTTGACCTTTGAAGGGAACCGACTCGACCGAATTATTACGCGGGGGCTTCTCCTAACAATACGCGGAAGGGTGCGAATTCGTAATAACCAGTTTATCCATACAACGATGAATAATATCCTCATCAGTGACGATGCCAAAAGTTGGTATGAAAGCGGATGCGTCCGGGATGTTGTGATTGAAAAAAATGAGTTTCTGGCATGCCCGGAGCACACCGTTTCGATCAAGCCGGAAAACAAAAGGCACGCGGGTGCTGTCCATTCGGGGATCGTGATCCGAAACAACACCATTCTTACCCCGTCTTATCAGATCAAATCGGCGGATCGGGTTGCCATTTATAAAAACAACAACCACCGGGCAGCAAAAATGAAAATAACGAAACAGCTCCGTCTCAGAGCAGAAAGGGTGAATATGTTTGGCTCGGAAAATCAGTAAAAAAGCAAAAAAGGTGTTAGCGGTTATTTTGGCATTCCTCATCGGTTGATGGCAATCATAGGAGGATTCAACATTTATTTCTCTGTGATTGGAAAGCAGAAGCAATATGGCACGGCATCAGGAGAGTTCTGGAGCCCGAATCAAACTTTTCAGCTGGAGGATATTCCGGCAATCGAACTTGGAAATAAAGATTTTAAAATCCTAGTGATCACAGATATTCACCTAAAAAATCACGCAACGTTTGCCGCTTTTTTAGGTGTCAATTACGTTTTGGACTGGGCCGGTAGCATTGCGCTCAACCGGATGGTAGAGGAAGTTCAGCCGGATTTAATGCTCGTCCTCGGCGATACGACCCTTACTGCTCGCAATGACATTGAATATGAGCGCTTTGTCCGGCAGATGGATCGCTATGAGTGCCTTGGGCCTGCGTATTTGGAAATCATGATGATGAGGGGCGCGCTGATAAGGCAAAGCTTGTGGATATTCTTTTAACAAGTAAAAATGGATTGTTTGAATATGGCCCATCTGATCTGCACGGAGCCGGCAATTATGTAATCCGTTTGACGCGTGACGGCAAAACAGAGCAGGCCCTCTTCCTAATGGATAGCGGCAGCAGCCTGGAATTCCCGGAGAAAACGGACGGTATCAATGAAAATCAGGTTGCTTGGTATCAATGGAATATGGAGGGCTTCAAAGCAGCGGAGGGCGGCTATCCGAAAAATATGTCCTTTTTCCATATTCCTCTTCCGGTTTATTCGGAGCTGGATTCGTTTGTACAGGGAGAGCGTGCAGAGGATTCCTGCCCTAGCAATACGGATGGCGGCCTGATCAGCGCGATGCAGCGATTGAACGGCACACATCTCTTCGCCGCGCATGACCATAACAATAATTTTATTGCAGAGAAAGATGGGCTAAAGATTTGCTACGCGATGAAAAGCTCCTATAATTGTTATTTTAAATTTGGCATGACAGGCGGAACATTGCTGACGGTTCATCCGGATCATCAGGTTACGGAAGAACTGATTTATTTTTAAACGGAGGGGGATTCCGATGAAGGCGGCACGCGTATTTGAGAAGGAATTGATGATCCCGACCTATGATGTTGGCAAAGAAGAAAAAAATCCCATGTTTTTTGAAAAACGGGTTTACCAGGGCAGCTCCGGCAGGGTGTATCCCAATCCCGTGATTGAAAAGATTGAGGATGTCAAAAAAGATCGCGTATACCGAGCGGTCATCTTGGAGAACGATTATGTGGAAGTAACCGTGCTGCCGGAGCTTGGCGGACGGATCTATTCTGCGCGGGATAAATCTAACGGATATGATTTTGTTTATCGCAATCACGTCATCAAGCCGGCACTGGTTGGCCTGCTGGGGCCATGGATCAGCGGCGGCATTGAATTCAACTGGCCGCAGCACCATCGCCCTTCCACCTATATGCCGGTGCGCCATCAGATCAAAAATAATCTGGATGGCAGCGCTTGCGTTACGGTTGGGGAAACGGAAAATATGTTTGGTCTCAAAGCCCTAACGGAAATCCGACTCTATCCAGATGCGGTTTATATCGAAATTCACACCCGGATATTCAACTATGGCAGCCTGCCGCAAACCTTTCTGTGGTGGGCAAATCCGGCTTATGCCGTTAATGAAAATACGGCGACCATCATGCCGCCTGATGTAACCGCAGTGTTGGATCACGGCAAGCGCGCGGTCAGCGAATATCCGATTGCAAAGGGCACTTATTATAAAATGGATTATTCCGACGGCATTGATATTTCCAGATATAAAAATATTCCCGTTCCAACTTCGTTTATGGCGTATAAATCCAATTTCGATTTTATCGGCGGCTATGATTACGGAAAGCAGGCGGGCCTGCTCCATGTAGCGGATCATCATATCGCGCCCGGAAAAAAGCAATGGACTTGGGGCTGCGGCGATTTTGGCAGAGCCTGGGATCGGAATTTAACCGATGAGGACGGGCCGTATGTGGAATTGATGACGGGCTGCTTTACGGACAACCAGCCGGATTTTACCTTTATCCAGACGCATGAAGAAAAGAGCTTTACCCAATATTTCATGCCTTATCGTGCGGTCGGACGCATCAGCAATGCCAACCGTGATTTTTGTTTCGGCACAGAGGTGGAAAATTAACGCTCTATGCGGCCCGGGCGCACCAAAATATTCAAATTACCGCAACATGCGGCGAAGTTTCTCATTCGGCCACCGTCGGCCTGCTGCCCGGAGAGGTGTTCGAGATAGAGGGGGTCACAGATGAGGCTGATATCTGCCTTACATACGATGGTAACCAGCTTCGCTTTTCCCCCAGATGGTTGAAAAATTTGAGATACCAGCCCCTGCTACCGCCTGCCCGCCGCCCTCTGAATGTCAGACAGTGGAAGAGCTTTATTTATTCGGGCTGCATATTGAACAATACCGGCACGCAACACGCCGACCTGAGGATTATTATTTAGAAGGGCTCAGGCGGGATGCAACCGATATCCGCCTCAACAGCGCATATGGCCTTTTGCTGCTGCGCTGCGGCCAGTTTGAAGCATGCAAGCCGTATTTCAAGCAGGCAATTTCAAAAATGACAGTCAAAAATCCAAATCCACCTGCTACAGATCCCTTTTTTTATTTAGCAATTGCTGAGCTGCTAACAGGAAACCGCATCCAGGCCTATGATCTGTTTTATAAATGCCTTTGGAGCAATGAGCATAAAACAGCGCGTGTTATTACCTGGGGGCACTCGCATATGCGCAAGGACGTTGGGAACAGGCGCTTAGCTTTGCGCAGCAGAGTCTTGCATGCGGCGCGTCCGATACGCGGGCGCGCATGCTCCTTGCCCTTTCACTCAAGCGGCTGAAGCGTTTTGAGAAAACGGCGGAGCAGCTTCAGAAGATCAGGGAAGAGGATCCCTTTGATTTACCATCCGATTCGAACTCCAGGAGGATCTTTCTTTCCTGATGGGAAGTAACCTGACGGAAATCACGCAGGCGGCTTCATTTTATTTCTTGCTTCAGGAATATGGCTGTGCGGAAGCTCTGCTTTCTGCATGGCGGAGCCAAAATAAGGAGAATCCGCTCATCTCCTTTTATATCGTTTATGCCCAGGATAAAGCCCATAAGCCCTGCCATGAGGAAATCAAGCGTGCCGCATCGTGCAAAAATGCAATCTGCTTTCCCAATCAGCTGATGGATATTGTGGTGCTCCATCAGGCCAATGCACTGGAAGAAACCGCACTGGCCCATTATTACCTTGGAAACCTGTTTTACGATAAAAGGCAATATGAGCTGGCGCGCAGCCATTGGCTTGCTTCAGAACGCCTTGACCCAAAATTCCCGACGGTGAAGCGCAACCTATCCCTTTATTTCTATAACAAGGCGCATGATCCAGAGAAAGCGCTTTCTTATATGGAGCAAGCCTGGGCGCTCGACCAAACGGACAGCCGGATTTTACTGGAGCTGAGCCAGCTCTACCAGCTGACCGGAAAGACGGATTCTTTTCTCCTTGAGCTTTTGCAGAAATATGATTCCGTCATGGTGCAGCGCGACGACCTCTATACGGAATATCTCCGCTTGGTGCTGAAGGCTGGCGAGGCAGAGCGCGCCGAACAGATGATCCAAGCGCGGAACTTCCACCCCTGGGAGGGCGGAGAAGGCAAGGTAACCCGCCTTTATAAAGAGATTAAATGCGCCTGTGCCGAGCAGCTGGCGCAGCCGGTGATTTCGAAAACGCGATGAAAAAATACCGTGAGGCACTGTCCTTCCCGGAAAATCTCGGCGAGGGCAAGCTGATTTTAGATACCAACAACGATGTTTATTACCGAATGGGCGAGCTTGCCGAAACAAATAGGGATTCCAAGTACGCGGAGGCCTGCTATCGGATGGCTGCGCAAGGAGATTCCTCTGTTTCCGACGATATGTATTATAACGATAACCCGGTAGATTATGTTTTTTATCAGGCGCTTGCTTTTCGCAAGCTCGGCATGGAAGACCAAACGCGGAAAATAAAACAGCAGTTTGAAGCATACTGCCGAAGCCATGAAAACAGGGAAGTAGTGATCGATTATTTCGCCGTATCCCTGCCGGATTTGTTAATCTGGGAGCAGGATATCAACCAGCGTAACAGGGAGTTTTGCCGCTATATCCAATCCTTGGCGGATCGATTGTGAGGTAAGCAATTTGGAAATTAGAAAGATGGTTTTTTTATCAACGGCAAGCCTTTCGGCTATTTTCCGGCGCGATGCACTACTTTCGAGTTCCACGCGCCTATTGGGGAGACCGCTTTGCAAAAATGCGGGCTGCGGGCTTCAACTGCGTAGAAACGGTAATGTGCTGGAACCTCCATGAGCCTCATGAGGGGGAGTTCTGCTTTGGGGGAGGCCTCGACATTGCGGCTTATTGCCGCACCGCAGCGGAATACGGCCTGTATGTTATCATTCGACCTGGTCCGTATACCTGCGGAGAATGGGATTTTGGCGGATTTCCGGCATGGCTGCTGAAAGATCACAATTTGCGCCTTCGGTGTGATGAACCTATTTTCATGCAAAAGGTCGATGCCTATTTCAAACGGGTGTTTCAAGAGATCAGCCGCTACAGGATACAAATGGCGGCAATATTATCGCCTTGCAGATTGAAAACGAATATGGCTCTTACGGAAATGACAAAGCGTATCTCAACCATCTGAGAGAGATCATGCTGCAATACGGGGCTCAGGTGCCTTCTTCACTTCGGATGGAAATAACGGGAACATGTTATCCGGCGGGACGCTCCCAGATGCTTATAAAACGCTGAATTTGGATCGCATGCGAAAACCGCCTCGATATTTAAAACAGATACAGCCCGACCTGACCCAAACGTGCATGGAATTCTGGTGCGGCTGGTTTGACCATTTCGGCGAGCGTCACCACAGGCGAAACGCCAGTCAGGTTGCGCGGGAAATGAAAGAATTGATTGACCAAAATGCAAATTTAAATATTTATATGTTTCATGGTGGCACCAATTTTCATTTTTGGGCCGGCGCTAATTTTGGGCGAACCTATCAGCCAACCGTAACTAGCTATGATGATGCGGCTCTACTCAATGAATACGGTGATTACACGCCCGCCTATTTCAAGGTGCGCGAATTGCTCCATCACGCGCAAAACCTTCCGATGAAACAGGCGCTCCCGCCCCGCCCAAAGCTACAACGCATCGGGAGTGTTCCGCTAACGCACTATGCGCCGCTGTGGGAAAGCTGCGACCGGATTGGCCGGCGGCATCACACACAGCATCCGGAGAGCATGGAGTACTTTGGCCAGAATTTTGGCTATATTCTCTATCGCAAAGAGCTGGAGGGCAATTATTCCGCCCAAACGCTTTTTGTGGAAGGCGTTCACGATATTGCTTATCTACGTATTAACGGTAAAGTGGTAAAAAAATATGACCGTACCCGAAATGGTAAGAGGAAAAATAACGATGGTTTTACCTGTTGGATTCCCGCCTTTCACGGTAAATGCCTAATTGAGATCTTAGTAGAAGGATGGGGCGCGTCAATTATGGCCCCTATTTGGCGGACCGCAAGGGCATTCAACGAGTCCGCCTCGGCATGCAGCTGCTCTTTGGCTGGGAGGTCTATACCCTTCCCATGGAAAATCTCAGCCAGCTCTCCTTTGTGCCGGAAGGAGCGGATGGAAGGCCAGGTTTCCGAAAGGGAACCTTTTCCGCTCGCACGGATGCGGATTGTTTCGTGGATATGAAAGGATTTAAAAAAGGAATCGTGCTCGTCAACGGCGTCAACATCGGCCGCTACTGGAGCCGTGGCCCACAGCGCACGCTTTATTTACCAGCGCCGTTTTTAAAGGAGAGGAATGAAATTATTATTCTTGATCAGGAGGCTCCGCACCTTCTGAAGTCCCAATTATTGATCGCCATATGCTTGGATAAAACAAATGGGGAGGAAGCGCTTGATGAAAAAGGGAAGGATCATTTCCAGCATGCTTGTGTTAATAATGGCGTCCGGTTTCGTTCTGTCCGGATGCGGCAAGGCCGACGCCAAATATTTTGCGAAGGTATCTCAATATTCATTCTGGGATAATCAAGGAGCCGAGTCTATTCCACAATATCAATATTATCACATCATGGATCAGTTTTTAAGCCGCGGAACCGTTCAAGATGGGAAACTGGTTGATAGCGAGGGCAAAACGCTCAAAGTTTTGTTCCTCGGTTGGGATGGCGTCCGCGCGGACGCGATAGCAAACCTGTTTTACGATGCAAATTGCTTTGATACCAACGGCCATAACTATGAAGCGGCTTCCTACAGCGGCCTGCACAGGCTGAAAAAAACAGGAGGATTATATTTGGCCTATGCGGCGGGGAAAAGGGGACCGAGAGCGCGCAGGAAACCTCTACCTGCGCGGGCTGGACGAGCGAACTCACCGGGGGATGGAAAACGCTCCATGGCGTTGACAGCAATAATGACGTAAAAAAAGCGGACGTGGATACCATCATGTTGAAATATGCAAAGTTGGGCGTGGCGACTGGGTTTGCGTTTGATTGGGGCGAATATTTTGATGTTACGCTAAAAAACGAAGTGCAATATATCATGGAGCACCCTGATTTGCCAGTGACCTATCGTGATATTGACCGCCCGCGCGCAGGCAATGTGAACG
>ENA-OQEN01000990-OQEN01000990.1-human-gut-metagenome-genome-assembly--contig:-NODE-990-length-11294-cov-2.971075_pt1 | contig 11294 bp, 20 predicted proteins | sample MGYA00242791_ERZ504627 | MGnify/ENA primary metagenome ERZ504627 (study PRJEB26092, sample SAMD00036316) | human gut metagenome | host: Homo sapiens | study: EMG produced TPA metagenomics assembly of... | reverse complement strand
ATATCAAAGCCGTTGCTGCGAAACTTTCCATGCTGACCGGTGATATCTATGTCACAGCCCGCAACCTCATCGACATGACCAATAATACGGACATCTTTGCTGAAGTATCGGGCAACATGAAAGCTACAGCCCTCATGCTCATCAAGATGGCCAACGACTTCCGCCTCATGGCTTCCGGTCCGCGCTGCGGCCTCAACGAATTGAAACTGCCGGCTCGTCAGCCTGGTTCTTCCATCATGCCGGGCAAAGTCAATCCGGTCATGGCAGAAGTCCTCGACCAGACGTGTTACCAGATCATCGGCAACGACATGGCTATCAGCCTGGGCGTCGAAAACGGCCAGTTCGAGCTGAATGTCATGGAACCGGTCATGGCTTTCAATCTCTTCCACTCCATGCAGTATTTGACCAATGCTGTCCATGCCTTTGTCAAATACCTGCTCAAAGGCGTCAAGGCCAATAAAGAAGCCTGCCAGTCCTGGGTCGACCACAGCGTCGGCATCGTCACGGCCCTCTTGCCGCACATCGGCTATGAACGGTCGTCTATGCTGGCCAAGGAAGCCTATGCCACAGGCCGTCCCATCCGGGAAATCATCCTCGAACACGGCTATCTGACAAAAGAACAGATAGACATCATCTTGTCGCCGCAGGAAATGACCCAACCGGGCATTGCCGGTAAGGAGGTCCTGGAAGAAACCTATCTGGCACAACAGAAAATCTCTGGCTAAATTCCCAAGCCATTTATCGCGGAAGCGGCCCTGTCTCCTCCTGACAGCAGGGCCGCTTCTTTTTTTGCCGGAAATCCATTATAATAGGTTTGATGTTTGATGTTTGATGTTTGATGTTTGATGTTTGATGTTTGATGTTTGATGTTTGATGTTTGGGAGGTATTTATGGATTGGCAGCGTGATTTTCAGGAACATATACAGCTTTTGCAGCAGGCAGAAGAGGCGGATTTGACGAATCCCTTCATTTGTCACGGCATCGTCCACCTCTTTCAGGAGGCCTTCGATCTGGGCCTGATGGCCTTTCGCGAAGCCTTGAAGCGGGACGGACAGGGCCTGGCCGCCATGGGGTCTGCCAAAGAGCTCATCGCCGCCGCATACGAGCAGTACCTCTTCGTCGATGAAGATATCTGGCTGGCCATGCTCCGTGACCGCCACGGCAACCAGGACGCCATAGAAGCACAGGTAGGACGCATCTTGGGCCATACCAGGACGCCCTGGCGGCGTTGTACGATTCAGATGCGGCTGCGCCGCGATAGACGCAGGCCACAAGTCACAAAAAAATACACGGCCAGCGGCCTTGTGCGTAGGGGCCGTCCCGGCGGGCGGCCCGCTATGGAATTATGGAAACTCTCTTGACAGAACAGTCGTCACATGTTAGAATAGCTAAAGTTAGGCGTTTACCAACGCCTGGCTTTTTTAAGTTACAGAAAAATTTCCTTGACTTAGAGGGGACTGTTGTGATACATTATAAAGGCAGTCTTACGTAACACTAGGCTTGTGACTATTTTTAAGAGAGGTGTAAGGAATGCGTACAGCTATCACTTTGGCATGCACAGAATGCAAACAGCGTAACTACCGGACGAACAAAAACAAGAAGAACAATCCGGATCGTTTGGAACTGAAAAAATACTGCCCGTTCTGCAAAAAAGAAACATTACACAAAGAAACGAAATAATTGAGTGAATAAGATTGTGCTAATCTTATTTGGATGTGAGAGGTTATATGGCACTTTCAGCTAAAAAAGCAGCACAAAAGAATAAGAACAAGAAGAAGAACGCGGGCAAATCATTTTTATCTGGTGTAAAGGTAGAAATGAAAAAAGTCATCTGGCCGACGAAGAAGGAATTGATCAACTACACGGTTATGGTCATCGTCGCTACAATCGTCGTAATGGTAATCATTGGCGTAGCTGACGGCGTATTTTCACAGCTGTTCAAGTTACTCCAGCTTGTTGTCGGATAGGGGGCTTGCGCTTAAATGGAAGCAGATATGAAATGGTATGTCATCCATACGTATTCTGGTTATGAAAATAAAGTAATGCAGACGCTGGAACAGAAAGTCAAATCCATGGGTTTGGAAAACGTCATTAACCGTATCCTCATTCCAATGGAAGATGAAATTGACGTCAAGGACGGTAAGAAACGGACAGTCAAACGGAAAGTATTCCCTGGCTACGTTCTCATCGAAATGGAAGTCAATGACCGTTCCTGGTATGTCGTCCGCAATACGCCGGGTGTCACCGGGTTTGTTGGCTCGGCTACTAAACCGATTCCGCTGGAACCGAAAGAAGTCGAAAAGATTCTGAAGACCCAGGGAATTGAAAGCGAACCGAAAACGCATATCTCTGTCGAAGTTGGCGAAGAAGTGCGCATTACCGAAGGTCCTTTTGAAAATTGCATGGCCGTCGTAACGGAAATCAATGAAGAAAAAGGGACTGTCAAAGGCCTTGTTAATATGTTTGGCCGAGAAACTCCAGTAGAAGTCGACTATTCTCAAATCGAGAAGGGTCTGGAATAAATACTTCTAAATGCGGCGACTTGCCGCGAGTGGGAGAATCGCAAGATTCGTTTGACCACATCTTGTAATGTAAGGAGGTGTAACTCACCATGGCAAAAAAGTAGCAAGAATGGTAAAACTCCAGTGTGAAGCTGGTAAAGCAACTCCGGCGCCTCCGATTGGCCCTGCATTAGGCCAGGCTGGTGTCAACATCATGGCTTTCGTCAAGGAATTTAACGAACGTACAGCTAAACAGGCTGGCTTCATCATCCCTGTCGAAATCACAGTCTATGAAGACCGTTCCTTCACTTTCATTACGAAAACACCGCCGGCTGCCGTTCTCTTGAAGAAAGCAGCAGGTTTGGACAAAGCTTCGGGCGAACCGAACAAGAAAAAAGTAGCTAAATTGGGCCGCGACAAAGTCCGCGAAATCGCAACGACTAAGATGCCGGACCTCAACGCTAACGACGTTGAAGCTGCTATGAAGATGATTGAAGGTACAGCTCGCAGCATGGGTATCGAAATCGTCGACTAATTCGATGGTTCTCTGCCCGTGGAAGGGGTAACCCGCTAAACCACATAAGGAGGAAGAAACATGGCAAAAGTAGGCAAGAAATATGCTGAAGCTGCAAAACTGTTCGATAAACAGAAACAGTATGATGTTGCAGAAGCAATCGACATCTTGAAAAAGATGGATACTGCTAAATTCGACGAAACTGTTGAATTGGCCGTAAACCTTAACGTAGATCCGAAATACGCCGACCAGCAGGTCCGCGGCGCCTTGGTACTGCCCCACGGCACTGGTAAATCCAAGACCGTCCTCGTATTTGCTCAGGGCGATAAAGAAAAAGAAGCTTTAGCTGCTGGCGCTGACTATGTCGGTGCTGATGATCTCGTAGAAAAGATCAAAGGTGGCTGGCTCGAATTCGACGTAGCAATCGCTACTCCGAACATGATGGGTAAAGTTGGTCGTCTCGGTAAAATCCTCGGTCCTAAAGGCCTCATGCCTAACCCGAAGGTTGGTACTGTCACGATGGACGTTACAAAAGCTGTTAGCGAAAGTAAAGCTGGTAAAGTTGAATACCGTACGGATAAAGCCGGCAACATTCATTCTTCTATCGGTAAAAAGTCTTTCGAAGCAGATAAATTGATTGATAACCTGACTGCTTTGGTTGATACACTCATCAAAGTTAAACCGTCGGGTGCAAAAGGCCAGTACATTAAATCCATCACGGTTAGCTCCACGATGGGCCCTGGCATCCACATCAATCAGTACAGCATCAAAGGTGCTGCAAAGAAAGAAGAAAATTAATATCTCTCTTAGCTGTAGACTGAAGGTATGTATAATGGACGTATGTCCGCCATCTGAGGCTATGAAACTAGCAGATATCTGACTTTGACTAGTTCGGCCTCGTGGTTTCCATGAGGCGTTTTTGATTGCTAAGACGATATAAATCCCAGTTCAAGGAGGTGTATCGAACTCATGTCCACATATGCAAATCATCCGGTTTCTCCGGCAAAAGCCGCTGTCGTTGAAGAAATGAAAGAAAAACTGCAGTCCGCTCAGGGCGCTGTTTTCGTTGGTTTCTCCGGCCTCACCGTAGCTGATGTCACGAAACTTCGCCGTAAGTTCCGCGAAGGCGGTGTTGAATACAAAGTCATCAAAAACACGTTGACCCGTATCGCCGCTGACGAACTCGGCTATAACGCATTAGATGCAATTCTCGAAGGCCCGACAGCTCTCGCATTTTCCGCAGAAGACGCTGTAGCTCCGGCTAAGATCCTCAAAGAATTCATCAAAGAAACAAAGACCGAAGCTTTGACTGTAAAAGCAGGCTTAGTTGATGGTCAGGTCATTGATGTTGCAGCTGTTGACGCTCTGGCAAGCTTGCCGAGCCGCGAAGAACTCCTCGCAAAATTGGTTGGCAGCATGCAGGCTCCTATCTCTGGCCTTGTCAACGTACTCCAGGGCAATATCCGCAACATGGTTTATGTGCTTGACGCTGTACGCGCTAAAAAAGCAGAACAGGAAACTGCTTAATTAGCTTACATAACTAAAAAAATTAAACTCAAAAATTGATACTATGGAGGTATTTCAAAATGACTAAAGAAGAAATCATGGAAGCCATTGAAAATATGACTGTTCTTCGAACTTTCCGAACTCGTAAAAGCTATGGAAGACAAATTCGGCGTTTCCGCTGCTGCTTCCGGTTGCTGTTGCTGCTGCTCCGGCTGCTGGCGCTGCTGCTGCTGGTGGTGTTCGGCGTTACCGACATCAAGACCGCCTTCGGCGGCTTCGCAAACCCCACCATCGTCATGCTGGCATCCTTCATGGCCATCATTGCGGCCCTGCAGAAGACCAGCTTCATCGTCAAGTTCAAGCAGACCATGTTCAACATGGCCAGCAAGGGCGGCTTTAAGGCCTACGTCCTGCTGATCCTCATCGTTATGCTGGGCTGCAGCCTGTTCGGCACCGGTTCCACCGCCTACTATGTGCTGGTCATCGGCCTGCTGTCCACTCTGCCTACTCCAAGCAGCTGCCCCCGTCCAGGGTTCTGATGCCTGCGGGCTTTGCAGCAAACCACCCGCTGCTGCCCTTCAACACCGCTCTGCAGTACGGCATCGTGATCGCCGTTCTGGAAAGCGCAGGCGTTGCGGCAAACGTCAATCTGGTCAAGTTCTCTCTGGTCAACCTGTGCCTGTCCATCGGCTTCCTGGTGTGGTGCGTCCTGGCCTACAAGATCCTGCCGGACCACCCCATTGCCGAGGCCAAGGAAGAGGCTCTCCACGCCGGTGAGCAGAAGGTCGCTCTGACCAAGAATCAGGAGCTCATCACCTACTTCAGCTTTGTGCTCGCCGTTGTGGGCATGATCCTGCAGAGCAAGATCGGTGACGCAGCTACGCCATCACCGGTCTGGCCGTGGGCATCATCCTGATCTCCGGCGTCATGGACTTCAACGAGATCCGCAACTCCATCAGCGCACCCATCATCCTGATGTCCGCAGGCGTCATCGGCATCGCCGATGCTCTGGCAACACCGGCCTGACCAGTCTGGTCGGCGAGACCGTTGCCAAGATGCTGGGCACCAACGTCAACCCCTTCGTGCTGATCTTCGCCTTCTGCATCCTGACCAGTGTGCTGGCAACCCTGACCGGTTCCACCATCGGCACCGTGTACGTCTTTGCTCCCATGGCCATTGCCACCTGCGTCAATCTGGGTCTGGACCCCACCGCAGCCGCTGCCGCTATCGTGGTCTCCGGCTGGTGCGGACACTTCCTGCCCATTGACGGTATGCCCGCCATGATCATGGGTGCCGGCGACTACAAGATCACCGAGTTCTGGAAGTTCACCATTCCGCAGTACTTCATCCGTCTGCTGGCGCTGACGGTGGGCGCTGTGCTGATCTTCCCCATGAAGTAACAGGAGAAACGCAAAATGAAAAACACGTTTGAGCTGGAGCACGTCGGCATCAACACCGACAACGCAGGCGAGGCCGAGCAGCTGGCGCTGCTGCTGTGCAAGCTGTTCAACTTAGAGCCCCGCCACGGACAGAAGTCCGAGTTTGCCGGCAACTATTTCGAGTGCATGAAGAGCCCCTTTCTGGCAAGAACGGCCACATCGCAATGCGCACCCCCGACCTGAAGGCTGCGATGGAGGAGCTGGAGGAAAATGGCTTCCGCTTCCGCATGGAGACTGCCGCCTATTTTGAGGACGGCCGTATCAAGAATGTGTATCTTGAGGGCGAGTACGGCGGTTTTGCCATCCACATCATGCAGAAATAACGCCAACTGACCGATCTTGTGCAGAACCGGGGATGGAGCGATCCGTTCCCGGTTCTGTGGTTCACGCCCCGCGAAAAATCAGAGGAGAAAAATTATGCTGGTTCCTGTATTGCTATTTATCGTCGGTCTGCTGTTCCTGATCAAGGGCGGCGACTGGTTCGTGGACGGTGCTTCGGCACTGGCACGGCGGTTCCACCTGCCGGAGCTGCTCATCGGCGCAACGGTGGTATCTATCGGCACCACTCTGCCGGAGGTCATGGTGTCCACCATGTCCGCCGTGTCCGGCCATGGGGAGATCGCCTACGGCAACGCCATCGGCTCGGTCATCTGCAACTCTGCCTGATCGCCGCCATCACCATCGCCGTCCGTCCGGGCAAGGTAGACCCCAAGACCTGCGGGTGCCGGTAGCCTTCTTCTTTGCCGCAGCCGCCATCTACTGCGTGGCTGCCTACGCCATGGGCGAGTTCACCCGCCCGCTGGGCTTTGTGATGCTGGCCATGTTCGTGGCTTACATGGTGGCAAACGTATTGCAGATGAAAAAAGCCCCTGCCGCCGCCGAAGCGGAGGCCGAGGCCGAAAATGCCGGGGAAGAGATGTCCCTTACCAAAACGCTGGTGCTGCTGGTGCTGGGCGCGGTGCTGATCGCACTGGGCGCAAACCTGCTGGTGGATAACGGCACCCTCATCGCACAGGCACTGGGCGTGCCGGAGTCGGTCATCGCGCTGACCTTTGTGGCGCTGGGCACCTCTCTGCCGGAGCTGGTCACCGCCATCACCTCGTTGGTCAAGGGCTGCAGCGATCTGTCCCTTGGCAACATCGTGGGCGCAAACGTGTTCAATCTGGTGCTGGTCAGCGGTATGTCCGTCACGCTGGCACCCTTCACCGTGCCGCAGAGTTCCACCCTGTTCGGCATCAATTCCAGCCTTGTGCTGGAGATCCCGGTCATGCTGGCTGTCATGATGATCATGACCCTTCCCGCACTGAAGCGCGGCAAGCTGTCCCGTGCACAGGGCATTATTCTGCTGTGCATCTACGCTGCCTTCTGCGCCATCCAGTTTACCATGTGACATTCCCGGAGATACTTCCAAAACCCCCGGCCTGCTCTGTCAGCCGGGGGTTTTGGTTATTGTACCCTGCGGGACGGTCTTTGTTTTACGGCTGGGTGAGCACCTCCGGGTCACCGGCTTATAGATGTGGGTCTTGGTCAGGCGGCGCATGGTGTCCTCGTGGTTGCGGCTGGCGTAGGCGGTGTACAGGATATCCACCACGTTCAGCTGGGAAAGGCGGGAGGACATGGCACCGTTGCGGAACAGGCTCTCGTTGGCGGCGACATACAGCACATGGTCGGCCAGCTGCGCCACCTCGGAGGGGTAGTAGCGGGTCACCGCGATCACCGGTGCGCCGCCCGCCTTCATCTCCTTGATGCACTGGATCATTTCCATGGTCTGCCCGGAGTAGGAGAACACGATGCTACATCCTGCGCAGTGGCGTTGCGCGCCTGCAAAAGCTGCGAGTGGGAGTCCTCGTTGACCACGCAGGGCTTGTCCAGCCGCAAAAATTTCAGGTAGGTGTCCTTTGCCACGCACAGTGAGGAACCGATGCCGAACAGCAGCACCGTGCGGGCATTGGCGATCAGTTCCACGCACTGCTCCAGCTCATCCAGCAAAAGCAGCCGCTGGGTGTCCAGCAGGCTCTGGATGTTCTTGTGGGTCACCTTGTCCACGATCTCCTGCAGGCTGTCCTGCGGGGTGATGTCCTTTTCCCGGTGGCTGCCGTTTTCCCCAAGGGTGGCAAGCTCCAGCGTCAGGGCGTGGCGCAGCTCCTTGTAGCCCTGAAAGCCGATGACCCGGCAGATGCGCACCACGCTGGAAGGGGAGGAGAAGGAGCGCCGCGCCAGATCCCGGATGGTAAGGGTGGTGGTCTCGTCCGGGTTTTCCAGAATGAACTGCGCGATCTGCCGCTCGGTGCTGCTGAGGGAGGGCTGCACCTCCCGCAGGCGTAAAAGAACGTTCTGCATATAGATACCTCTGTTGTATTTCAGGATGGATTGAACAAGCTGCACAAAAAAGTCGTACTTGTACGCAAAAATTTCAAAAACAATGCTTGCATAAAACATTGTACCACAAAATAGTCTTTTTGTGGACATTTTGTTTGAAAAAGTTTATACTTTGGTCACAATCACGCCGCAAGGGGTGCGGCGGAAACTGGAGGTGCAGGATATGGGTTTGAATCTGAGTGGGATGACCACCGAGACCCGCAACCCGCGCACGATGCAGCTGGATCAGATGTCCCCGCTGGAGATCGTGACTGTCATGAACGAGGAGGACGCCCGGGTACCGCTGGCCATTGCCAAGTGCCTGCCGCAGATCGCGCAGGCGGTCACATGGGCGGCAGAAGCCTTTGAAAAAGGCGGACGGCTGTTCTATATGGCGCCGGTACCTCCGGCCGCTTAGGCGTGTTGGATGCCGCCGAGTGCCCGCCCACCTTCGGTGTGCCGAAGGAGATGGTGGTAGGGCTCATCGCCGGCGGCGAAAAAGCCTTTATCGAGGCTGTGGAGGGCGCAGAGGACAGCCGGGAGCTGGCTGTTGAGGATCTGAAAGCCCACGGCCTGACCGCGAATGACTTTGTGGTGGGCATTGCCGCCTCCGGCCGCACGCCCTATGTGCTGGGCGGTCTGGACTACGCCAAGAGTGTGGGCTGCCACACTGCCGCCATTGCCTGCAATATCGGCAGCGCCATCGGCAAGGCCGCAGAGCTTGCCATTGAGGTGAATTGCGGCCCCGAGGTATTGACCGGTTCCACCCGGCTCAAGTCCGGTACGGCACAGAAGCTGATTTTGAACATGATCTCCACCGGCTCTATGGTGCGCACCGGCAAGGCCTACCAGAACCTGATGGTGGATGTGCAGCAGACCAACGAAAAGCTGCACACCCGTGCCGAGAATATCGTCATTGACGCCACCGGCGTGGAGCGGGAGAAAGCCCGCGCCGCCATTGACGCAGCGGGTGGCAGCGTAAAGACCGCCATCACCATGCTGCTGGCAGACTGCGATGCCGCAGAAGCCGCCCGGCGGCTGGAAAAGGCCCGCGGCCATGTGCGGGAGGCCATCCGGCTGGAAGTGCTGTAAGATATCTCTAAGTTCCTTAGCGGCAAAGGCCGCATCGGATATACACCTGTTTTAAAGGAGGACCCACTTATGACGAATGAAGAACTTGTCCGCGCGGCGCTGGAGAAAGTCGGCGGAAAAAGCAACGTTCTCACCGCAACCAACTGCATGACCCGTCTGCGGGTGCGCGTTAAAGATGACGCCAAGATCGATGACGAGGCCTGAAGGCCATCGAGGGCGTGATGGGCATCGTGCATGACCGTACCGGCTATGTAGAGATCGTGGTCGGCCCCGGCAAGTGCCGCAAGTGCGCAGATATCTGCCGCGATATGGGCATCCCGGCGGACGCCGCCGCTTCCACCGCCAACGACTGGCAGACCAACAAGGCCGCAGTCAAGGCCGGACAGAAGCAGAGCAAGGTCAAGGAGCTGTTCAAGACCTTCGGCGATATCTTTATCCCCCTGATCCCGGGCGTTGTGGCTTCCGGTCTGTGCGCCGGCATCAACTCCCTGATCGGTCAGGTGGTGCCGAACTACGCTGACATCCCCGCACTGGCTCTGATCAGCACCCTGCTGGGTCTGATGAACACCTGCTTCCTTGGTTACCTGACCGCATGGGTCGGCTACCGCGCAGCCGAAAAGTTCGGCGGCACCCCCATTCTGGGCGGTATGCTGGGCATGATCACCGGTTTGGACGGTATCAACAAGATCTCTTCCATTCTGGGTCTCTTCAACGAGGCTGTGCCGCTGGATTCCATCCTGCGTGCAGGCCGCGGCGGCGTGCTGGCCGTTGTGCTGGGCGCATGGTGCCTTGTCAAGATCGAGCGCTGGGTGCGTAAGTGGATGCCCGAATCTCTGGACATCGTGTTCACCCCGCTGATCACCATGATCCTGTGCCTCGTGCCCTATATCCTGATCATCATGCCCGCTACCGGCTATGTTTCCACCGCGCTGTGCTGGGTGGTTGAAAAGCTGTGCATGAGCGATATCCTGATCGTGCGCATCATTGCCGGTTATATTTCCACCGCTCTGTTCCTGCCCATGGTCGCTATGGGCATGCACCATGGTCTGGTTGCCTGTACTCCGTGCAGCTGGAGAGCTTTGGCTACGTTACCCTGTACCCCGCTCTGGCTATGGCCGGTGCAGGTCAGGTTGGCGCTGCTGTCGCTATCTACTTCAAGGCTAAGAAGTGCGGCAACACCCGCCTGAAGAACGTTATCACCGGCGCACTGCCCGCAGGTCTGCTGGGCATCGGCGAGCCGCTGATCTACGGTGTTACCCTGCCCATGGGCAAGCCCTTCATCAGCGCCGGTCTGGGTGCCGGCTTCGGCGGTGCCTTCGTCATGGCCATGCAGGTGGCTGCTACCGCTTGGGGCCTCCGGTCTGCTGGCTCTGTTCGTCATGACCGCCGGCCCTCACGGTGTGGCTGCTTCCGTTGGCTGCTACGCAGTGGGTCTGGTCATCTGCTACATCATGGGCTTTATCGTGACCAACGCAATGGTCTCTGTTGAGGACGTTGCCAATGCTTAAAACACTCGGACGGTCAGTGTATCTGACGCAGTTTGAGGAACAGCGTGCGTCGCTTTCCGCTTTTGCGGCAGGCGGCGCGCCTGTTTTTATCTCACTGCATATCAGCGAAGAATTTGATGCCGCTTACTGCGCCCGCGTGCAGGAAATGTGCGATTTTCTCTCCGCGCAGGGCTGGCGCATTCTGGCGGACGTGTCGGAAAAGACCATCCGGCAGTTCGGCTGCGCCGACCTGACCGCGCTGGCAAAGCGGCTGCACCTGTGGGGTCTGCGGCTGGACTACGGCTTCTCGCTGGAGGAGATGTGTGCCCTTGCGCAGCAGCTGCCCGTTGCCGTCAACGCCTCCACCACCACCGGAGGTGGCACGCAGCTGGCGGCG
>ENA-OQEN01000989-OQEN01000989.1-human-gut-metagenome-genome-assembly--contig:-NODE-989-length-11297-cov-2.380842_pt1 | contig 11297 bp, 18 predicted proteins | sample MGYA00242791_ERZ504627 | MGnify/ENA primary metagenome ERZ504627 (study PRJEB26092, sample SAMD00036316) | human gut metagenome | host: Homo sapiens | study: EMG produced TPA metagenomics assembly of... | reverse complement strand
GAAGGGCCCCGAAGGGCCCCTTCCCCATGCAGGTAATGCCATTAAGTTAATCGGCAGAACGTTCTTGGCTCCCCGATCGGGGAGTCCCCGAAGGTTGTGCAAGCGAACTGGATTTTTAGGAGTGAAGCGACGCGAAAATCCAGTGAGACGCCATTTCGAACGAAGTGAGATGAGGGGGCTACGTAGCGGTATTGCATGAAGTGTTGGAATATCGATAGCATCGGACTATTCAACATAGCACGCTATACCGCTAGCATGCCCTATTGCCTTCGGCACTTCCCCCGAAGGGGGAAGCAAGACGTTACGTAGTTAACGATTTCTTTAACTTAATAGCATTACTCGACTTGCTCGGGATGACGATACGAAAGGATGGCTGTCCCCACGTCCTTCATGCATCGCCCTTTTTATACGGCGGCGAAACCGCCACCACAACCCTGAACATGCTCCCCTTTCCTCTAAACTTTCTCTATTTGTCCCTTGCATTCTGCTATCCCGTTTGTTATAATAGCAGAGAATTATCTATGTAGTTGAAATGAGGTGCAACAATTGAAGAAGGGACTTCATCCGGATTATCATCCAGTCGTTTTCCGCGACATCGGTGCTGACTACTCTTTCCTGACCCGTTCTACAGTAACTTCCAACCAGACTGTAAAATGGGAAGATGGCAATGAATACCCGCTGATCAATATCGATATCAGCAGCAAATCCCATCCATTCTATACAGGACAGCAGCGTTTCGGTAAGGCTCGTGGCCGTATCGAAAAGTTCAACAAACGTTACGGCAAATCCGCAGAATAAGGAACAGGGCGCAAGCCCTGTTTTTTATTGTCTTTTTTTGATATACTAGGAAAGATGTGTATGTGGGAAAATGGATATTTCAAGTATCCGTTTGAATTTTTGGCTATGGTTCAGGGTTCAGGTTGATGGGGTCATGGCTGGGTTCCGCGAGGCGCGAGATTCTTCGACTCAGTTCCCACTGTTCTGATTACGCATGAGCAAACATACGGCATTTCACTCCGCTCAGAATGACGACGCCACGATTTCAGCCACTAGTCACCAGTCACACCTAATCCCTAGCCACTCATCCCTATGTTCAAACTACAAACGACCAAATTTATAACAGGAGTAAAGCATAATGCAGATCAGCAAATTAGATGGTATGGAAGCCAGATATATGGCACTGGAAGATCAGCTGAGCGATCCTTCGGTGATCGCCGATCAGAACCGCTGGAGAGAGCTCTCGAAGGAGCATGCGGAGCTGGGAGAGATCGTTTTCAAATATAGAGAATATAAGGAGGCACTCAAGGGGATCCAGGATGCACTGGAACTTCTGGACGATAAGTCGCAGGCTGATCTCCATGAGCTGGCGAAGGAAGAGCTGAAGGAAAATGAAGAGAAGCGGGATGCGCTGGATCTGGAAATCCATAAGATGCTGATCCCGAAGGATCCGAATGACGGGAAGAATGTCATCCTGGAAATCCGCGCGGGTACGGGCGGCGAGGAAGCGGCGCTCTTTGCATCGGATCTTCTCAAAATGTACCTGAAATTTGCAGAGCGCAAGGGCTGGAAGGCAGAGATCGCGGATGCGAATGAGACGGATCTTGGTGGGTTCAAGGAAGTCACCTGCACCATCGAAGGAAGAATGCGTACTCGATCCTGAAATTCGAGAGCGGCGTACACCGCGTGCAGCGTATCCCTGAAACGGAGAGCCAAGGGCGTGTGCATACGTCGGCGGTCACGGTGGCTGTCCTTCCGGAGGCGGAGGATGTAGATATCGAGGTGCGCCGCGAAGACCTGCGTATCGATGTATATCGTTCTTCCGGCGCGGGCGGTCAGCACATCAATAAGACGTCTTCGGCGATCCGACTGACGCATCTTCCTACGGGCATGGTGGTCACTTGTCAGAATGAACGAAGCCAGCGTCAGAACAAAGAGAAGGCGCTGCAGATCCTGAAGTCTCGTCTCTATGACCAGGCGATGCGGGAGTCGCAGAGCAAGGAAGCGGCGGACCGCAAGAATCAGGTCGCAGCGGCGACCGTTCGGAGCGTATCAGGACGTACAATTTCCCGCAGGGCCGCGTGACAGATCATCGCATCAATATGAGTATTTACCAGCTCGATGATTTCATGAATGGGAACATGGACGCGATCCTTGACCGACTGATGGAAGAGGATCTGGCGCGCCGCATGAAAGAAGGGGAAGCGAATGGCCGCTAATACGTTCTGGACGATCCAGCGCCTGCTCGCATGGACGACGCAGTATTTCCAGAATCATGAGATCGAGTCGCCGCGTCTGGACGCAGAGCTCTTGCTTGCGAAGGTTCTTCACAAGCAGCGGATCTTCCTCTATACGGATTTCGAAGAATCGTGAATCCGGAGGAGCTCGCACTTTTCAAGTCCTTCATACAAAAGCGTGTGAAGGGTATTTCCACGGCGGCTATCATTGGCGAAAAAGAATTCATGGGACTCACATTTCATGTGAATGAGGATGTCCTGATTCCTCGCCCGGACACGGAGACATGGCTGGAAAAGATCATCCAATACCATAGAAATGACGGCGCGATCGAGGTCGCGGACCTCGGGACAGGGAGCGGGGCGATCCTCCTCTCTTTCCTGTATTATTGCAAGGAAGCGAAGGGGGTCGGCATCGATATTTCTGAAAAAGCCCTCGCTGTCGCAAAAGAAAATGGGAAAGAGCTTGCGATGGAGGAGCGCGCGGCGTGGACACTCGGGGACTATATCGATGCACTGCCTGAGGGGGTGCTGTATGATGGCATCCTTTCAAATCCTCCCTACATTCCTCGCGAAGATATCGCCCATCTTCAGGAGGAAGTGAAGCATGAGCCGATGCTTGCGCTCGATGGGGGAGAGGATGGTCTCGTTTTCTACCGCAGCCTCGCTGAGAAGGCAGCCGCACATCTGAAGGAGGGCGGTTTCCTTGCCGTGGAATTCGGCATCCACCAGTGGGAAGAGATTCTTTCGCTTTTGAAGGAAACGGGCGCGTTTGAGGATTTCGAAGTCATCAAAGACTACGGTGATATTGAGCGCGCGATCTATTGCAGAAAGAAGAAGCAGCATGACTGAAAAAGTAGAAGTCAATGACCTATATTATAAGGATAAAGTAAAGGCGCTCGGCCGCATCATTCGTGAGGGCGGTCTTGTGGCTTTTCCGACGGAGACGGTCTATGGTCTCGGAGGAAATGCGCTCGATGCGGGTGCGGCGAAAAAGATCTACGCTGCGAAGGGACGCCCCTCGGATAATCCGCTCATCGTCCATGTGGCGGATCCCTCCGAAGTGGAGAAGTACGCAGCCGAGGTCAGCCCGCTCGCAAGGCGGCTGATGGATACCTTCTGGCCGGGGCCTTTGACCATCGTTTTCCCGAAGAAGGATTGCATCCCGGTGGAAACATCCGGGGGACTCTCCACCATCGCCATTCGCTGCCCGAGGAGTGAGGCGACCCGCGCCCTCATCCGTGCAGCCGGCGTCCCTATAGCAGGTCCGAGTGCGAATATTTCCACCCGTCCGAGCCCGACGACCGCGGACGATGTGCTGCATGATATGAATGGACGCATCGCCGCCGTCATCGATGGCGGTCCCTGTCAGATCGGCCTCGAGTCCACCGTGGTGGGCATCGAAGGGGACGAGATCGTCATCTACCGTCCCGGCGGCACGACGAAGGAAGCGCTCTCTGCCATCGCGCCGACTACGGTAGACAGCGCACTCGCCAAAGACGGCGCACATCCGAAGGCACCCGGCATGAAGTATCGCCACTATGCGCCTTCTGCGCCGCTCACCGTGTATACGGGAGAGGCGGGGAAGGTGGCAGAGGAAATCTTCTCCTTTGCGGAAAAGACGGATAAGAAGTATGGATCTTCGTCAGCGAAGAAACGGCTCGTCTTCTCCCTAAGGGACTTCCTGTTTTCGTCTGGGGACATCGGGAGGATAAAGAGAGCTTCGCGCACAACCTCTTCTCCGGCCTCCTTTATTTCAATCGCCACCCCGTCGATGCCATCATCGGCGAAGGCACAGATACCGCGGGCCTCGGTCTCGCGATCATGAACCGCCTCACCAAGGCGTCGGGGTATCATATCGTGGTGGAGAAGAGGTAGGAGCGGACGGGTTCTGAAGGTTGAAAAGATTTCGTGTTTTCCAGCTATTTAGAAGGATTATGGCGAAGCATTGCATGAAATTACATGCCAAACCGAACCCTACGATTTAAGGAAACGCTGATTAAATCGTTGTCAGATTTACTCTTGAATTTATGCATAGCGAGGAATAGCCTGACGCGAATAGCGAGCTATGTAAGGAAGGGTATGACGAAGCTATGTATAAAAATTCTTGTAAAATCTGACTCTGCGATTGAATCAGCGTTTCCTTAATCCGCGATTCTCTAAAAAAGCCGTTTTCTTGAAAATGGCTTTTTTCAATGCTAAAATAAATTGGTCTATTGGTATTAAGGAGAAGGTAAGGTGCGGCTTATGTCTACGCGAAGCATTTTAACAAATGTGAATTTAAATAAAAAAGATGAGATTCGCCAGTTCCTTTATGCTGCGGAAAAATCAGAAAAACAAGCCCCTGTTGAAGTAACGCTCTCTAGACCATTACATATTGCAACAGATGCTCAGGTGGATGCCTTTTTACTCTCACTCAAAAATGAAAAGCGGTGATTCAATGAGAGGCTTTACTAAGTTCATTTTAAAGGATTTGATTCAAAAAGCAGAAATGAATCCGGAAACGTACTCTATGCAAAGCATAGAAGATATGCTTTCCGGATTTTCTTGTCCCTTGAATAAGGATGTGGAAACATTTCTTAAGCGTAAAGCGATCCCTTTTGAGAAGCAGGGGATATCTGCTACGCATTTGGTATTCGCTTCCTATAAAGAAAAGCCGGTTCTGGTTGGCTATTTTACCTTGGCGTCCAAGTATTTTCATGTCGGGTTATCTGGGAAAAAGCTGTCTTCCAATATGAAGCATCGGATTCATCGATTCGGTGTGTAGGAAGCAGATATAAAGAAGGAAATCGTTACAGCACCATTGATAGGCCAGGTTGGTAAAAATTTTGCAAATGGGTATAATCAGCTGATTACCGGAGATGAGTTACTGAGTTTTGCTTGTGATACGGTCAAAATGTCACAGGCGATTATTGGTGGTCGTTTTGTGTTTCTGGAGTGTGAGGATACGATCGGGTTGCGTGATTTTTACGAGAGAAACGGATTTATTGAGTTTGGGAAACGTATGTTGGAAGAAAAAGAAAGCCGCTACTTTAAGGGAGAGTATTTGATACAGATGCTCAAGTATTTAAAGTGAGCGCTTGAATTGGGGAAAGTGCAATGAGCGAAAAACGTTTGAGAGCTTTAGATATTGCCAAAGGTATCGCCATTATTTTGGTTGTGATTGGGCATGCTGTCCCAGATGCTACGACGCATATGGGAATTCAGTCTGAGGGATTGGCAATTCTCAATAGATTGATTTACAGTTTTCATATGCCGCTGTTTTTCTTGATCAGCGGTTATTTTGTGAACACGTTGGCAGAGAATCAGTCGCGCGTATCTGCTATATGGAAGAAATTTTAAAGACTCATGGTGCCATATATTTTTGTAGGACTCTGCTATGCGCCGTGCAAATTATTGCTATCCCAATTTGCCAATGATCCATTTCATTTGTCTAACTTGTGGAAAATGGTTATCGGAGTGAATCCGGATGGAGAGCTCTGGTTTCTGTACAGTTTGTTTGTGATTTCTGCTTTTGCATATCTGACAAAAGCAAAAGTGGGTAAGGTTTGGATCGTATGTTCGGGGATTATAGGGGGTACGCAATGGCTGCCGGTGCTGCCCGGAAACGTATTATTTTTCCAATTCTTCTTTTTCTTGGGGATGTACATAAAACAGCATGATGCAGAGTGGTTTCGAAAGATTTCTTGGAAATCTTTTACGGTGTTACTTGTTCTTTGGGGCGCATTGAACGTTTTGATGTGCTACGGAATGGGCCCCTCTGCAAAATTGTTTACCGGAATCTTTGGCAGTTTCTGTACATTGCGCTTGGCTGTATGGCTTGAAAAATCTGATGCACGGCTCCTTAAAGCACTTGAAGTGGCAGGGCTATACTGCATGGAGATTTATATCTTGAGCGATATTATTAAAATTCCGATTCGTATTATTCTGTGGTCAAAGTTACATATGTACTATACAGCATTTTTTGCTTGCTCGATTGTTGATACCGTCTTGCCAATTTGGATTAAGAAATACATCATATCGCGGTGGAGTCTATTAAACTACTTGTGCTTTGGCGAAAAATAAAACATAGGATACTGTCCTCAAAAGAAACAGGAGCTTAGAGAGCTCCTGTTTCTTTTTGCAATTAAGTGATGTATACTGAGAATACACAGTATTCCTATTTTCCAAGGAGGGCGAAGATTATGAAAATTGCTATAGCGAGTGATCACGGTGGGTTTGCACTCAAGGCTTCTCTTATGAAGCATCTGGACGAAGAGAAGATCGAATACATAGATTGCGGGACATACTCGGAAGAGTCCTGCGATTATCCGGATTTTGCAGAGAAGGCTTGCAAGCTGGTGCAGCAGGGTGAGGCGACGTATGCGATCCTCGTCTGTGGGACAGGCATCGGCATGTGCATCGCTGCGAACAAGATGAAGGGCATCCGCGCGGCGCTCTGCGGCGATACGTTCTCCGCGCATTTCACCCGTGCGCACAATGATGCGAATGTCATGACGCTTGGCGCGCGTGTCGTCGGACCGGGGCTTGCGGAATTCATCATGGACGAATTTTTGAAGACCCCGTTTGAAGGGGGCCGCCATGCCAGAAGAATTGCAAAGATCGCTGCGATCGAAGAGGCGCAATAATGTTTGAAGACTTACAGGAACAGGCCGTAAAAGCTTTCCATGAGCTTTGCGAAATTTCTCATTTCAGAAAAGGGAGCCTCATCGTCATCGGTGGTTCGTCGAGCGAGATCCGCGGCGGACACATCGGCAAGGACAGCTCCTATGAAGTCGGCACGCTGTCGTGACGGCTCTCATGGAAGCTGCAGAGAAGGAGGGACTTGCTTTGGCCTTCCAGTGCTGCGAGCATCTGAATCGGGCGCTTATCATGGAGCGCAGCGAAGCAGAGAAGCGCGGCTATGAGGAAGTGACGGTCGTCCCCTGGCTGCATGCCGGCGGCGCCTTCTCGACGAATGCTTTCTATCATTTCAAGGACCCGGTCGCCGTGATGGAGATCAAGGCTGACGGGGGACTCGATATCGGGCTTACGATGATCGGGATGCACTTGAAGCGCGTGGCTGTCCCCGTCCGTCTGGTGAATAACCATATCGGAGCGGCCCTTGTGGCAGCGGCCCGCACCCGCCCGCCGCTCATTGGCGGAGAGAGAGCACACTATGTGAGGGAAAATGACAAGTGAGGAGTGATGAGTGACTGGTGACTGGAATGCTGCTTTCGGGCATCGCCATTATTTATACTCCGCGGCGCTTCCCTATGATTATGCGCCGCACCATTCCCACTGAACCCTCTGAACCGGTAGAATCCGCGGAACCTCTTTCGCACGCAATCAAGGGACGGCACGCCCTATGGGCTAACCCCGAACTTTGCCCTATTTCCTCTTTACTTCTTCCTGATTTGTGCTATACTATCCTTGTAAGTGATTTCACGAATAGCATACCTGCTCAACGGAAGGGCTTGGCCGTGTATCCTGAAGGGTACACGCTAAGCCCTTTTTCTATATCAAGTATGCATATTTCAAACTCAAAGATGCATTCGTGTGCGCCTCATGATACAATAAATCAAATGTATGCAGGACAGGAATGAGTGACTGGTGACTAGGGACTAGTGACTGGGAGCGATGCGAACGAGAGGTGTATTGACAGCGCATGATGAAATGGTGCGCCGCACCCACATTTCGCATTTCTCATTGATGAAAGTTTTGCATCATGGGGTGTATGAATCGATCTATTCGATTTCACTTAAAAAAATGAAGGGAGTTCATTTCAATGAAACACTTAAAAGAAGACAAAGCGGTTTATGAAGCCATTCAGAAAGAGCTGAACCGTCAGAGAAACAAGCTGGAAATGATCGCATCTGAAAATATCGTCAGCTATGCTGTCATGGAAGCACAGGGCAGCGTCCTCACAAACAAATATGCAGAAGGCTACCCGGGCAAGAGATATTACGGCGGCTGTGAATATGTCGATGTTGTCGAACAGTTGGCGATCGATCGTGCGAAGGAGCTCTTTGGTGCGGAACATGTGAATGTACAGCCGCATTCCGGCTCGCAGGCGAACTTCGCTGTCTACTACGGTCTCTTAAAACCGGGCGACACCATGATGGGCATGAACCTCACGGATGGCGGTCATCTGTCGCACGGCAGCCCGGTCAATATTTCCGGCAATTATTTCAATGTCGTTCCTTACGGCGTCAGAAAAGAAGATGAACTTCTGGACTATGAAGCCATGGAAAAGACCGCGAAGGAAGTCCAGCCGAAGCTCATCATCGGCGGCACCAGTGCATACTCCCGCATCATCGACTTCGAACGCATTGCAGCGATCGCCCATGAAGTCGGTGCACTCTTCATGGTCGATATGGCACACTTCGCCGGCCTTGTCGCAGGCGGTGAATATCCGAGCCCGGTGCCGTGGGCAGATATCGTGACCACCACCACCCATAAGACTCTTCGCGGACCGCGCGGCGGCATCATCATGTGCAAGGAGCAGTATGGCAAAGCCATCGATAAAGCGGTATTCCCGGGCATGCAGGGCGGTCCTCTCATGCATGTCATCGCAGCAAAGGCTGTCGCTTTCGGCGAAGATCTCTCCGATGATTTCAAGCAGTATGCGAAACAGATCAAAAAGAATGAAAAGGTCCTCTCTGATGAACTGCAGAAGAATGGCATCCGCGTCGTTTCCGGCGGTACCGATACCCATGTCCTCCTCGCTGATATGAAAGCGATCGGCATCACAGGTAAGGTCGCACAGACGGTTCTCGATGAGATCGGCATCACCGCAAACAGAAACACCATTCCGTTCGAGACACTCTCTCCATTCGTCACGAGCGGCATTCGTCTCGGCTCCCCGGCTCTGACCACCAGAGGATTCAAGGAAGATGACTTCAAGGAAGTCGCAGATATCATCTCGACGGTCGTCAAAAATCCGGAGGATGCAGCAGTCAAGGCGGACTGCGAAAAGCGTGTCCATGCTCTCTGCGTGAAGTATCCGCTCTACGAAGATCTGTAATGAATACATCAAATAAAAGCCAGTCCGCAAGGGCTGCTTTTATTATGCTTGTACATGAATATTTTTTTCGTCTAAATAATTCTTGAGACTGCGTGACATCAGTTCATTCAGCGTGAGTCCATTTTCATGCGCATAGAAGTAGGCGGAACGATGCAGCTCGGGTGTGACACGGACATTGAAAGAGCCTTTGAATTCTTTACTGGGAGACTTTCCTGTCTCTTTGCAGACTTCCAGGTAATCATCCACAGCAGCGTGGAAATCAGACTCTAGTTCAGAGACGCTTTCTCCCTCATAAGAGATGGAGTCCTTGGTGCCGAGCACTTTCCCATAGAGGATGCGATCTTCACCGCAGTAGGAAATCGTACCACGGTAGCCTTTGTATTCCATATAGTTTTTCATTTGAGGAGTCCTTCTTTCTCTAAGAATGCTTTGATTTGCTCGATTTGGTACTTCTTCAGTGCATTTTCGGTAGCTCCATGTGGAGCATGAAGAAAAAGCCGATTTCCTACTGCATTGGGGCCGAAAGAAATGCGAGAACCGTTTCCTTGGCGCACCTGATAGCCGCATTGTTTCATCAGTGTAAGAAGTTCGCCATAGGTAAAATCTCTGGGATACGGATTTTGAAAGAGCCGCCCCAATAATTTATCGTTTTGTGTCAATATAGCCCGCCTCTCTGTAACTAAATTTTAGTTACCTTCTTTTCGCATCATACTAAAATCAAACGCCTTTGTCAAGGGAAACGCTGCTCCAATCGCAGAGTCTCCCCGTCTAAAGTCTCCCCGTTTCTTTGGCTACCTCCACAAGTCATCAGCTCGCAAACTTCCCCTTGACTTTCCTCGGCCAATCCCGTATACTATTGAAGTTGATAAATTTCTCTAACGCGTTTAGAGCACTGGCGAAACAGTGAAAGACAAACGGCATAACGGCCGATAGGTAAGGAGGTGCGAGAAATGCCGGTTCCGAAGACAAAAAGTTCTAGATCCCGTCGCGACAAGAGACGTGCAAATTGGAAACTGACTGTTCCGGGTCTTGTGGAATGCCCACAGTGCCATGCACTGAAAAAACCTCATCATGTATGCCCAGTATGCGGTTTCTATAAAGGCAAACAGATCATCACCAAGACTGTTGAAGAATAATGGTCAAAGGAAAATGCTTCTCGATAGAGAGGCATTTTTTATTGGTAAAATGGGCTTCCCGCCATTTACGGATATGGTACAATAATATGTGTTTCTCTAAGGAATGAGCGAGTGACTGGTGACTAGGGATTAGTAGCTAGGGATTAGGTTTACGATACGAGAAAACCGCTAATTTCAAATCTCCGCGGCGCTTCTGATTTTTATGTGCTGCACCACCATTTCTCGTTTCTCATTTCTCATTCAAGAGAGGCTTTCATCCCCCAGTAAAGGGCGCTGCGCCCCACGCTGATCCTGCCCCCAAAACCATCTGTTATTCCGCAAGTGCGGATTTCTATACCACCATCGACATATCTATCGACCATCAAGGAGGAAGTATGGGAAAGCATTTTTCTTTTATCCATTGTGCGGATCTGCACCTCGGAGAACCATTCGGAGGCGTGCGCTCGGGACGAAGGACCGTGGAATGAGCAGATCGGGAAAGCCACCTTCAAAGCCTTTGAAAAGGTGGTGGATGCGGCACTGGAAAATCGGTAGATGCGATCTTGATTTCCGGAGATGTATATAATTCAGACCATCACAGCCTCGCGGCGCAAATGGCTTTCGGCAGGGAGCTGTATCGGGCGGCACAGGCGGGGATCGAGGTCTTTATCGTGCATGGAAATCACGACCCGGGCGAAGCCTGGCGTGCGGATATCCCGCTGCCGGAGACGGTGCATGTTTTTTCTTCCGAGGAAGTGACAGGCATCCCGCTCATGAAGGATGGGGAAAAGGCGGCCACGATCTATGGCATCAGTTACAAGACACGCCATACGAAGGATGATCTGGTGCGCTCTTTCCATGTGATCCGGAGGTGGATTCACCATCGGGATGCTGCACACGGAAGCCGGCGTCGATGGGAGTCCCTATGCGCCTTGCACGGTCGAG